>Ga0164297_10004312_pt1 | contig 12801 bp, 8 predicted proteins | sample GEODES058metaG_FD_113539 | JGI IMG/M metagenome (GOLD analysis project Ga0164297, IMG submission 113539) | Dystrophic lake water microbial communities from Trout Bog Lake, Wisconsin, USA - GEODES058 metaG | ecosystem: Environmental > Aquatic > Freshwater > Lake | place: USA: Trout Bog Lake... | reverse complement strand
ATCTGTGAAAAACCGTAAATCCGTTCAATCTGTGATTCAAACAAATACGCAGAACAGGAGGCACCTACGGAGCCTTAACCTTTTTGGGATTTTTCTATAAACAGGGCACTCCTCCGGAGTGTTAAATGTTGGTATCGGGTATTAGGTAATTGGTATCGGTTCCAAAATCTGTGAAAATCTGCAAATCCGTTTAATCTGTGATTCAAAACAAATACCCCAAACAGAAGGCTCCTACGGAGCCTTAACCTTTTTGGGATTTTTCTATAAACAGGGCACTCCTCCGGAGTGTTAAATGTTGGTATCGGGTATTAGGTAATTGGTATCGGTTCCAAAATCTGTGAAAATCAGCAAATCCGTTTAATCTGTGATTCAAAACAAATACCCCAAACAGGAGGCACCTACGGAGCCTTAACCGTTTTGGGACTTTTCTATAAACAGGGCACTCCTCCGGAGTGTTAAATGTTGGTATCGGGTATTTGGTAATTGGTATCAGTTCCAAAATCTGTGAAATAAGGTAAATCCGTTAAATCTGTGATTCAAACAAAAAGGCCGAACAGGAGGCACCCAGCTATTCATGGATTCCGGCTTTGTGCTGCGAAAGCCTTATAGAGTGATCCCCAATTATTGTTATTGGTATTGTTGGGCGAACCATCGGCACCAAGCAAAGCATCCTGGTCGGTATTGGAATATTTCCAGGTCCAGGCGCAAACGGATATGCCGCGATGATAAGCTGAATCCAGCAATGGCTGGGGATTCATCAGCGTGCCCGCATTCATTGGGGCAGTTTCGCCAAATATCAGAGGCAGGCCCTGCTGCTGTAATAAACCAAGGCGGGAACCGATATTAGCGGGTGCATCGAGCAGCCATCTTTCATAGGCATGCACATCAAACAGGATATTGCTTTTCCCGTTTAAAAACGACCGTCCTTTATTAAGAAAAACCGACTCATCCTGCCCTTGCTTTGCGCAGGGGACCAGTACAATATTGTTATTACCTGCATTTCTGATGATACCGACAAGAGTGTTCATATCATTCATCCAGATATCATCGGTATAACCATCGGTACCATCATAGCGGTATGGTTCGTTCCATACCTCGAGCCATACATCAGGCTGGTTTTTGAACTGCTGTGCCCATTGTTGTAATATCGTCTGGAATGCGCCCCACCAGGCTGTTTGCGTCGGCCTGGCACCGGTGAAAAGCGTATTGCCCGTACCATCCCAGCCAAAAGCGCCAATGATGGTGACCCGGCCGGCTTTCCGGTTGCTATCCACGATCGTTTGCAAGGGATATAAATACGAACCGTTTGAATCTTTAATGACCGCGCCGGTTAGTGGTGTTTCTTTTACATTGCCAATAAACTCCCGGGCAACATCCATATGCCAGCCGATCATATCCGATCCTCCTGCACTAAAAACATGGAATGCATTGGCACCAATAAGTTGAACCGGCTTTGATTGGTACATTATTTTTGCACCGGATATAGAATATACCGGGTTATTAACTGTCGGCGCTGTTGCCGGGTTTCGCTTGCAGGAAATAAGGCTTAAACAACAAAGGCTAAAGAATAAAAAACCAAACAGGACCTTACGTACAAACACATTCATTTTTTAAATATATCACTATCGACCCAAAAAGCAAGCCCAACATCACTGGCAGTTTTTTACGGGCGATAGATCCAAATGTTTATAACACCTGTACTTTTATTAGAATAAAGATTGGTGGCAGGCCAATAAAACCAAAGTTGTGTTTGTACTGGAATTTATTCCATTTTAAGCGATCAGGATATTGTTCATCACTAAATGAAAATACCCTGATCGCTTGTGGTATTGCTCCCTAAAAGCAAATATAAACGGATGAAAAATAGCGGCTATTTATACTTTTCGACCAGGATAAATTGAATCGTCGTTTTACCGGCATTCCAGGAATAATGAGCCGTCTCGGCACCTCCGTGAAAACTATCACCAGCTTTAAAATCGTCGCTTTCGGTTTTGCCGTTGGTGTAGGTCCATTTGTATAAGCCCCCTTTAAGCACATAACCAAAATTAAGCGGATGGGTATGTGTTCCAAGTTTAGCTCCCGGTGGCAGTGTTACAAGTACCATTTTTACACCTCCGGTATCACTCAAAACTTTGCAATATTTAGGATTTGTTTTTGCAAGGTCCTGGCAAAATGCACGATTTACTGTTGTCATACAAAAAATGACAATTACTAACAGAATAAATTTTTTCATGATTTAGGGTTTAAGAGATTAAGTTTTAATTGCAATAGGCTGTATAATAACAAATTATAGAGGAATAATCTGTTCTTTAATAAAGTTAAAAAGAAAATTTTATTCAAACAACATTGCTTTTATTATTAATGATTGCCTATTCATTGTTGTTAAAGATTGAATCAGAATGAACGCCCGGGGTATCCCTAAATAACCTCATTTAATTAATATTGAATACAAGCAGCATCAAGCCTGAACAATCAGCACCTAACATGATGCCATTCAAAACAAAAAGGGCTGCTTGATAGTTATTTTTTGACCAAAACAAACGCAGGCAAAATTTAAGGTCTATGAAATTGTTTCAAAAAGTCAGTTAGCAATCGCAGTATATACCCTTTAGAGTAAATAAATCAAATGCATAAATTGATCCTGTGAAGACGCTAACTATTGCTTTGTTGATGTTACTGCCCTGTGTTACCTGCGCCCAAACAGCAAGTTCAATTATTCCGGATACCGTAAAAAAAAGTGATACGCTGCGGCAGTTGGATCTGATCGATATCGGCAAATCGCTGTTTCATATACGTCCGAAAATTGTCCGGACGCTGGGCGAAAAGAGAGTCTATTTTTCCTTTCTCCCCATTAGTTCGACAGTATCGGGCGGAAGTGGCCGGGTTTTAGTTACCAGCACAAGCGCGTCTATTTACCTTGGCCCAAAACGCACCACCAATCTTTCTAACATGTCCTTTACACCCTACTGGAACTTTGGCAGCAGGTTCGGGTTACCTTTACGAAGCAGCATCTGGCTTTCAGACAATACCTGGACGATACAAGGCGATGTTAGGCTTTTAAGGTATCCCCAATTTACCTGGGGTTTAGGCAGTTCCAACGAAGAATCCGATCGCTCGCTGGTTGACTATAACTATATCCGTTTTTACCAGGCCGCCTTAAAGCAAATTGAGCCTTACCTTTTTGCAGGATTTGGTTACGATCTGGATCTGCATTCCAATATTCACAGCGATGAAAGTGGTATCGACTTGAAAAATTTTACTAAGTATAACTATGGTATCGCGGGAAGTTCATTTTCTTCCGGGATCACTTTTAACCTGCTTTATGATAGCAGGAAAAACTCCAATAATTCGCTACCCGGTGCTTATACCAGTTTTATTTACCGCTTCAACCCTGCTTTTTTAGGAAGCAACAGCAATTGGCAGTCGGTTTATATCGACCTCAGAAAATACTTGTCTTTAAATCCCGGTAAACCTGCCCAGCAAAATATACTGGCCTTCTGGACCTATCTATGGTCGTCGTTCGGCAATGTACCCTACCTCGACCTGCCGAGCCTGGGCTGGGATCTTTACAATCGTTCGGGCAGGGGTTTCGATCAAAACCGCTATCGTGGCAAAACCTTATTTTATTTTGAGGGTGAATATCGCCGGGATATTACCGAAAACGGCCTTTTGGGATTTGTTGTATTTAGTAATATCAATACCGTCAGCGGGTCGGGTACGCTGTTCACTTCGTGGCATCCGGCTGCAGGCACAGGATTAAGGATCAAATTCAACAAAGGCTCTGCCACAAACCTCGGGATCGACTACGGTTTTAGCAAAGGCTACGGTGCGATCCTGATCAATCTTGGTGAGGCGTTCTGACTTTTAACAAATATGGGCGGGTCGGTAAGCCCGGTGTTCTGTAAGGCCTGGTAAACCCGATGAAATTTGTTTTTATTATTTCGTCTTACCTTTCTTCTAAAATCGGCAATAATTCTATCAAATTATTCAGCACATGATCCGGGTTTCCGGAGTGCAGCTGTTCGGCCGTATGTGCGCCACCGGTTATACCGATATTGAGGCCACAACCAGCGTTTTTACCTTCTTCGATATCTATTATTGAATCACCGATCTTCACAACCGTGCCAGCATCTTCAATGCCAAAATGAGCCATTGCATAAAGGATCATATCAGGATTTGGCCTGCTTTTTTCCACTTCCGATGAGGTAACGAGCAAATCAAAATCGCGACCTTCTTCCCAGCCCAGTCTTTCGACCAGTAATTGGGCAGTTTCTCTGTTATAACCGGTATTGAGTACTACTAAAATGCCTTTTTCTTTTAATGCGCTAAACAAATTTGCAGCATTGTCTGCTGGCAAAATTTCAAGCTGATGATACGCATCAGCTAATTGACCGACAAAATTTTGGTAGATGGTGTCAACCAGCGCAGCGTCCTCAATACCTGCGTAGGCCTTTAACACCTTTCGTATCGCTTCTGATTTTTCGTTACCCGCTCCCTGCTCCAATACCTGGTCTAAGGTAAAATTGTAACCGGCTTCATTAATGCTTTTTTGCAAAGTTTTATATACTACGTTGTTTTCGTTAACCGTTGTACCGGCCATGTCAAAAACAACCATTTTGATATCGCTCATTGTTCTATTTTTAATTCAATCCCCTAAAGGGATATTTTAGTTTACGCCGCTAATTTACTGTTACCTGCTTTGCTGCGCTCCCACAAAGTTTTATCAAATTGTTAAATGTTTGTTAGATAAGCAGATAAACTTAAACAGCAGGCGAAAGTTACTTCTGCTTAAATATCAGCAAAAAGACCAAATGATTTGAAGGGGCTAAAGAATGAGGGTCTTAATCTAATAAACCGCGGCTGATTCATTTCTCCTGATCCAAACCTCACCTACAGGCAGTAATTCGAGTACATCAACCGGGCCACCTACTGCCTGGGGTTGGCTTTTGATCTCGATCTGTACCAGCTTTTGCACGTAAAGGGCTGGATCATGTTCGCGGGTATAACCCGAAGGCATATCTTTATAGCTGGCATTCGCGATATCGCCCGACATACCGATAACGGTAATATCTTTGATCTGTATGGTACGATAGCTGGTGATGACCGCACCGTTTACACCCAAACGGCACTCAAATTCAATATTGGTTATCCGGGGCTTTCCATTGTAAAAACCAAAAAAACTTACCTGCGCAAGGCCATCATTCAAAAAATGCTCCACTTTATCGGGGTAGTAACTGATCATATCGGTGATCAGCTTATTGTAATGAAGTACCATTGCTTCCCCGAAGGCATGTATGGCTGAATCGATATTGGCTTTTTCACCGAGCGCCGTGTTTACCCTTGCCAGGAGACCGGCATCATCGATACCAGCAATGGCAAAATAATTAGCGCCCAAATGGTGTATCTTACAGATGGTTTCTGAACGCGACGAGTCAGCAAAATAAAAAGTGCGTTTGCTGTCGGCTGCAACATAAATATGCCCGTTGCTACTTATAAAAATAACAATGCAAGTTGAAAAGCCCTTAATAGAAAGTGCCAGCAACAGTCCGGTTATTAATAATTTCTTCATTCTAATTTTACATAAAATTAATAAATATTTAACCTTAGTGTATCAAAAAAGAATAAAATTTGCCCGGTCAATGAAGTTTTTGACCAGAATCAGGTCTTCAAACTGCTACCCTAAACGCATTTGTTACTATTTGGTGAACTGGTCGGTAAGTGTTCCGAACATTTAATAAAAAGTTAACAAACCCTAAACGATTCTCCCCATAGCCACACCCTTGCATTAGTTATATTTGAGCAAATAATCCTCTTTCAATACTTAAAAGATTTATATGAAGGCGCGTCTGATCATTACAATTGCTATACTGGTAAACCTTTGCATTTTTAGTGCTTGTCAGCGCATAAAAACCGGCAGCACAAGCGACAGCGAGCAAAGCAATATGCATTTTGCTTATGACGACAGCACGCTGACCAACAGAGTATTGCCGGTAATGTTGCCTTATAACCGGCTGATAGCACCTGCCGGCACAAGCATCAGTTTTGGCGACCCCGGCCTTGAAAATCATAGTCTGACAGCAAAGATGATCCCCCAGTCGTCAATACTGGTGGTTGAAGGGCGCTATGCTATTACCCTGGTTGATACCGTCACACATAAAGTAGTTGCAGAATGGGCCTATAAGCAAGACTCCAAATTGAACGGACTAATGAGTACCTATTCGGGCCTGGCTATCCGAAGTACGGCAGTTGGTCCGGAAATATTTTGGAGTGCCGCTGAGGGTGATACCAAACGATCATACGTTTTAGCTGCAAAATGGGATGGGACAAATATCAGCATCGATGACACCATCGCTTTTAAACCTAAAGACCCCTCGCCGCTGGCGCTTCCTAATGAATTGGCCATTAATTCAGAAAACGGGAAAGATTTCCTTTATGTGGTTTTAAATGGCAATGACGAGTTGGTTAAATACGATCTTTCATCAAAACAAATTACCTGGACCAAGCCAACCGGCGTAGCGCCCTATGGTATCGCTATTTCGGGCAACAAGATACTGCTTACCAATTGGGGTGGCAGCGAGCCGGGCGCCGATACAACCAGCCAGGAAACAGCAGGAGTACCCTATGGCAAAACCTATATCGATGCTAAAACCGGCGCTACCCGTTTTGGAAACGTGCAGGTTTTTGATACAGACGGTGCCCTTAAAAAAGAAATCAGCGTGGGCCTGCATCCCAATGCCATCATCAGCAGCAGCGATGGCAAATTTGCTTATGTGGCCAATGCCAATAGCGACAATGTTTCAGTGATATCGCTCTCCACATTAGAACTGGTGTCAAACATATCCGTGAGCCTGGTTCCGGGAAAAAATTCTTATATCGGCGACTCGCCCAATGCGCTGGCGCTTAGCGATGATAACTTAACTTTGTTTGTTGCCAACGGTTTGGACAACGCGGTAGCGTTGATCAATCTTGGTGCAGGAGTTTCGGCAAACGGTAATAGCGATACTGGTATCAAAGGTTTTATCCCAACCGAAGCCTACCCGGGCGGCTTATTTTTTGGCAAAAACACCCTCTACGTGACCAATCTCGAGGGTGAGGGTTCGAGGATCAGTGCCAAAGATTTCAAGTCGGGCAGGCGTTTAGCCGGAATCAATGCATACAATGCACACCACGAAAAAGCTACGCTATCCATAATTCCTTTACCGGGGGAGAACCAGCTTAAATTTTATACCGATGAGGTAAAACAACTTAACCTCACTTTCAGGCAGGAAATTGCCAACCTGGTGCCCAGAAAAAATATCGCCCCCCAACCCATGCCTGAACGCATTGGCGAGCCATCGGTGTTTACGCATGTGATCTACATCATCAAAGAAAACCGCACCTACGACCAGATACTTGGCGATATGCCGCAAGGTAATGGCCTGCCTTCACTATGTGTTTACGGTGATAGTATTACACCAAACCAACACCAGCTGGCCCGCGATTTTCTTTTACTCGACAACTACTATGCTTCGGGTAAATGCTCAGCCGAAGGGCATCAATGGACCGATGCAGCCATGGTGAGTGATTATGTAGAAAAAAATGTAAGAGCCTGGTTCCGCAGCTACCCCCATGTTCAGGAAGATGCGTTGGTGTATGATGCCAAGGGCTTTATCTGGAACAATGCTGCCGACCACGGCAAAACAGTAAGAATTTATGGTGAAGCCTCGCAACCCCATTTCGATGAAAATTTGAAATGGGCTACCCTTTATAACAATTATAAAAATGGCATTCCATTCAAATTCTATAATACCAGTACCATATCACGGGTAAGACCCATGCTATCACCAAACTATCCCGGCTCGGATGTTTTGCAAATACCCGATCAGCTAAGAGCGGCGGGCTTTATTAAAGAACTGCACGACTATGAGGCACAACCGGGTGATGCCTTACCCAACCTGATGGTAATGGCACTATCAGCCGATCATACCCAGGGTACCCGGCCCGGGGTTCCAAAACCCCAGTCGATGGTAGCGGATAACGATCTGGCCCTCGGACGCATCATTGAAGCTGTCAGCAAAAGTCGCTTCTGGAAAAACACGGTTATTTTTGTGACCGAAGATGATTCGCAGGATGGCTGGGACCATGTTTCGGCTTACCGTACCACCGGTTTCGTGGTGAGCCCCTACAGCCGTCTCCAAAAAACAGTTAGCACTAATTATAACCAAACCAGCATAGTTAGGTCCATCGAACAGATATTGGGTATCCCCCCAATGAATATTGTCGATGCTACCGCCTTGCCTATGTTTAATTGCTTTTCAAACCGGCCTTCTTTAAATAGTTATGATGTAGTGCCCAACCGAATAAAATTAGACGATATTAACCCGGGCCTGTCGTCCCTCAGAGGCAGATCGCTTTTTTATGCAAAAGCCTCATCAGGGCACCAGTATGACCATGTTGATGGTGGTAATGACGACCTGCTGAACCAAATTCTTTGGTACGCTGCAAACGGTAAAAAGGCTTACCCGGGAAAGACGGGCGGCAAGGACAATGATTAATGCTAAAAGGTTAAGCTCGTAAATCAGTTCAGATATCTCCGTATTTCTCAGCAAATCCGGTGGCGTCAAGCTGCCTGAAATCAGGTATTGCAGCTATAATTTGTTCGCGGGTCCAATCCCACCAGGCAATTTGTATCAATTTTTCTGCAATATTTTCAGGCACCCTGCGCCGGATGAACCTGGCCGGGTTACCTGCTACAATGGTATAATCGGGCACATCCTTAGTAACTATTGAACCGGAACCTATTATAGCGCCCGCACCTACCGAAACCCCCGGCATCACGATAGCGGCATGTCCGATCCATACATCCGGACCGATAACTGTCCGGTATTGTTTGCGCCAGTTACTTATTTCCTCATCGTCATTGTCAGCCATCAGGTGCGATATCGACCGGTAGGCAAAATGATGGAGCGTTGCGCGCCACATCGGGTGATTGGTAGGGTTAATGCGCACATTGGAGGCCAGATTTACAAACTTCTTGATCTCGGAATTGAACACCTGGGCATCTTTCACCATATAAGAATAATCCATCAGATCGGAATCGATCATCTCGCAACGCGGACCGATAACCGTCCATAAGCCCATGCGGCTATTTTTTACTACTGATGATTCGTGGATCCATGGCTCTTCAGTCATGGGGTCCGGTCCGCGCCAGGGGTCGGAAAATTCGCCGAAATCAATTGTTTTCATAACTTAAAGAATAAATATTTCGCATTCGGATAACCTTAGTTCTCCGTCCCGTTGCTGTTACTTTTTACGTCATCGTTTTTAACGACGGGCTTGGTAACTATGGCTTTGATCTTCGTTTTCCCAAATTTATAATTAAATGCCAGACGTACATACCGGGCGAAGTTTTGGGTTGAATTTGATTGCGAAAAAGCAGGGGTTATGGTATAGGTACTAACATTGCGGTATTGCCGGTAAGGGTCGTACACCGTCAGCGAGACCGTAAATTTCTTATGGTCAAAATCCTTGATAATGTTGAATGATGAAAAATAGAAATCGCTTGTTTTACCCTGTAAATAAAGCATCCCGCTATTATAGCCCCAGTTGATCGTCGCATTCAGGTCGCTGTTAAAATTGTACCGGGCAAAAGCGCCTGCGTTACCCCTGTTTCCCTGATTATGATAAAGCTGCTGCTCATAGATACCACTGATCCAGGCATGAGCCAGCTGGCTATTGATGTTCAAGGTCAACTGCGTGGTGATGGGGTAATTGATACTTAAATTGAAACCGGCACTCTGATCTTTTCCGGCGTTTAAAAAGGTTGATCTGGTAAGGGTATCGCTGATTACAGAGGTAAGGGTTTGCACCGTATTATTAGCAAAAGCATAGTTCAAACTTGCATTGAACGACAGAACGCCAAACCGGCTATAACTCAACTCGGCCAGGTGATTCACAACCGGGCGCAACGTTGGGTTACCCACGATGATAAATTCAGGATCTGTTTTGTCGACGAAGGGGTTCAATTGTTTGATACCCGGTCTTTCAATACGTTCTGCAAAGCCTAATGAAATTATACCGTTTTCTTTAAAATCACGCTGGATAGAAAACGCTGGAATCAGGTTCAGGTAGTGCTGACCGGGAAACGAATTACCCGCCGACAGGCCAGCCGAGATCGAAGTATATTCTAAACGTAGTCCGCCCTTGAATGTCCAATCCCGGGCCTTCAACTGATAGGTATTGTAAAGGCTATAAACATCCTGATGATAATCAAACTTGTTGGTTTGACCCGTATCGGTCAGGTATTGCCCGGTCACCGCATCAAGGTTGGCACCATAGAAATCGCTTTGATTATCTCTGAGGATCATTTTTGTACCAGCCTCTATCACCCAATTTTTGACAGGGTCAATAAAGTCGACCTGGAAAGTATTTTCCTTTGTTCCTGTATTATTTTGCTGCTGGTAATCGGTACCACTATAGTTAAACGGATCTGAGATATTAGCCGTATTATTTTGAAGGTAACTCGACCAGGAATACTGGTAGGCCAACGTAAGCAGCTCTTTACGGTTCTTAATGAACCCTAACTGGTACGACAAGCCCATATCAAAAGCGCCTGTATTATTTTGGCCTATGGTATTTAACAGGTACGATTGTTTTATACCGGCACCTGAGGTCATCAACTGAGAGTTTGTGCTGGGGTCTGCTTCAAACCTCCTGTTGGTAAAATCGATTATTCCGGTCAGCAGATGCAAACTATCGGCTTCGAAACTCAGATCGGCGCGGCCGTTGTTAAAATTGCCACCAGTTTTTAAAAAACCGTCCTGCGTTAAAACACTGGTTGGTGAATAGGTAACCAGCCGGGCACTTTGTTCTTGACTATTGATCGGCTGGTGCCCGGCGCCCAATAACAGGTTCATCCCAAATTTATCTTCCTTTACATTGACCGACAAGCTCGACCTTTCACCATATATATTGTTATACCTGCCAAACAAGCTGCCGTTCATCCCTTGTTCCGTACGCTTAACAGTAATAATATTAATAATGCCTGCGAGTCCTTCACCATCATATTTTGATGGCGGTATCGTAATTACCTCAATCTTTTTAATGGTAGCTGCAGGCATCGCTTTTAGCACATCAGACGGACTATTGATCATCAATGCCGAGGGTTTCCCATTAATAAATATCTGGAATTTGTTACTACCCTTTAATTGGATGATATCGTTACCATCAACCGTGATCATCGGCACTTTGCGTAGCATTTCAAGTGCATCGTTTGATTTGCTCTCCGGGTCGGCTTGTACGTCAAAACTTATCCGATCAATTTCTTTGCTCAGCAATGGCTTATCGGCCACAATTGCAACCTCGCTCAGTTGCTGTTTAGTAGCAACCATCAATATTTTTCCAAGATCTGCCCTGGTATTTGAATCGGGTATCGAAATGATCCTGGGAAGGTAACCCGTATAGGCCAAAGACAATTTATATTGATCTTTTGCGACAAGCAATTCAAACGAGCCATCGTCTTTGGTTAACATCGACTTAACAGCCTGCCCGGTTGCACTATTCTTTAAAATTACAGTAACAAAACTCAAAGGTTTGTCTGTCGCCGAATCCACGACCACTGCATTAATGACAAAGGAATGTGGCCTTTGCTGGGCCGATAACTTCAGACTGATGAATAAACAAAAAATAACAAGGTGCCATTTAACCATAGCTTCATTAAAAAATTCGGCTTATAAGGACGGTTGAATCGTCAATCCGCCTTTAGCGCTATAAAAAATGGGCTTTCATTGATCCTTAGGATCATTGCTGAAAAGCAACCTTACCCCCAACAATGGTCATTTGAACCTTAATATTGCGGATATTGTCAGGATCAACTGTCGTTGGATCCGCATCCAGTACCACCAGGTCGGCAAAGCGACCGGCCTGCAACGTGCCTTTTTTGTTTTCTTCGTACGAGGTGTAAGCACCGCCGTAAGTATAGGCTTTGATACCGGTTTCGGCATCGATACATTGATTGGCGCCAATCACTATACCTTCTGTGGTCTTACGGGTTACCGCACTGCCTAAGCGTGGCATGGCCTGGTAAGGTGAAATCGGTGCATCCGAATGTAAGGCATAAACAATGCCCATATCTTCAGCTGTTTTGGTAGGGTGCAGCATACTGATACGCTCTGGTCCGTAAACCAGCATCTTTTCGCCCAGTTCATACATGTAACAATGAAAAACCGGGATGATACCATCCTTTTTGATATCGTTCAATATCTGTTGATTAGTGATACTGCAATGTTCTATCCGGTGACGCGGATCGGGCCTTGGATCGGCTTTCTCTGAATATTCTATAGCTTTGATCACCATCTCAATTTCACGGTCGCCATTGGAGTGACAAGCGATTTGCCAGCCTGCATGATGTATTTTGTAAAACAGGCTATCCAATCCGGCCTGGCTGCGGGCGGGCGGTATGCCAAAATAATCCTTTTTTCCGGTAACCGGGTTGATCATATCATAAGGTTGATACAACCAGCAGGTTTTGCCACTCAATGAATTACCATGAAATACCTTGATCGTTGATATCCGCAGATAATCAGTTTGTATCTGTGGTATCTTACCTGTCAGCACCTGGTTCAGGTAATCAACACCGATAATAAGGTTGAACCTTACAGGGAACTCCTCTTTCACCAGCTCCTGGTAAACTTTAACTTTTTCGGGCGTGGTCCAGGCATCTCCGATACTGGTTACACCACTGGCAAGCACTTTGTTAAAATACAAACGGTATCCTGCCATTTCCTGATCGTGCGTAGGCGCAGGCGGATGCACAATATTTTT
>Ga0164297_10004307_pt1 | contig 12815 bp, 11 predicted proteins | sample GEODES058metaG_FD_113539 | JGI IMG/M metagenome (GOLD analysis project Ga0164297, IMG submission 113539) | Dystrophic lake water microbial communities from Trout Bog Lake, Wisconsin, USA - GEODES058 metaG | ecosystem: Environmental > Aquatic > Freshwater > Lake | place: USA: Trout Bog Lake... | reverse complement strand
GCGAACCCACCAATAACTTGATGCAGGGATTTTGAAAATCACAAGTTTGCGAGGATAGCCAGGAATCCGTGTGATGGTGTCCTGTAGGGGAACAGATCTATGACGGTTTTGGGAATCGGGTTCAAATGCTCGGACCATGGCTATTGCTCGCAATGTTTTACATAGTGTGTTTTCTGAAAAGTAGGGCAGTCAACCTGAAATGGCTGGGACTGTGGCTTTTAGACGCTCGGAACGCAAACCCTGCAAACGCACAGATGATTGTTTGCAGGGTGGTGCTTAAGCCGCTTCAGCGGGCTCTGTTTCATCATCTTCATTTGTGGATTTGGCTTTTGATGAGGATTTAACTTTCCATCGATGCGTTTCATACCAATCCTGAATATCTTTAACTACTTTTGCGTATTCGGCATCGCCGTATCCAGCTAGTATTTTTTGAAGTGATAGAACATCAGGATTCAAGATGGTTGGATCAGAGATGCCTTTTTTGGCAGATGAAAGACTGTTTCGGTCCAGGACATGCCAAATATGTGTAATGTCACCTCGCATCCGGCAGATATTTGCGTAGTTCGTCATCAACTCCTCCAATGACGTCATTGCCGCGGCATTTAGATTAAATCCGTCAATAACTTGAGCTGTGTACTTCAGGGTCATAAAAAGATTGGAATGCACTTCCGCAACTGTGACCAAATAATCAGTACTTCGGTTTTTTTGTTGGTCTCTTTCTTCACCACGAATTTCATTTTGAATTTCAAGTACTCGCTGGAGTTTGCTGATTTCGTAACAGTATCTGCCGCCGCTCTTGTAGTACTTTCCATCAGGTATGTGCAACAACTTTTTCAAGTCTTTCAGTTTTGGAAGTTCACTATCGAAATGCGATCTCATCAAAACGATGGTCGCTTGGCCGTGTGGCCCTAAAAATTCGTTCATTTTTTTCTCCTTTTATGGTGGGTTGACCCCCGAGGAAATCGGGGGTCTGACACTTAGAAGGGCGCTTTGACAGCAACACCCGCGACGACAAGATTGACTTCGGTAGGTGCATTGAGCATTGCCTCAGGTTGAACAGCGCTATTGATTGCAGGCAAGCCACCGGGTTGATAGCCCTTGTCGCCCGGCTTCATGCCCCAGCCAGAAGTAATGCCAAGTTTTTCGCGAAGCACATCAAGTTTTTCTTGCATAGATTCCAAGTCATCAGGAATGCTGACTTCAGAGATCAAGTTCAACAGTTGCGACTCAGTGGCTTGATTAACTTTAAAAAACCGGACTACGCGGCGCTCGTTACCGCCCGGGTTTACGCATACCGCAAATTCAAAGATGCCTTCCTTTTTTCCCTCGGCGACTGTGTTGAGCACAAATTGGTCATCTACTTGAACGATGGTTTGAGACGATTTGGCGTTGGCTTGCAGAATCTTTCTCAGCATCTGGGTTTTGGCTTCTTTGTGTGCCTTGATGCTTTTGTTGGACTCCTCTTCATCCTTGGTCGCCGTGATCTTTCCTATGCCGCCACGTTCCTTGATGTAGTTGGGCAGCTCTTGAGCAGTCAGGTTTTCGTCATGCGCCACCTGTAATACTTTTGAATACGAGTAGGCGGTTTGACGATCCATCGGAAGGATGAAACGCAACACCGTCGTAATCCATGGGGTGTTGATTTGAGTCTTGATGTCGTGTTCCTCCTCCATACGCTCGCGCATGCGTTGCAGGATGTGATCACGTAGGGGAGATTCGTTGATCTGGAGGGCATAGCTGTAAATGGCTCCTAGGAGGGCATAAAGCTCCTTGGTTCCCCGGACAACGTAAGTCTCCACATATTGGTCGTTCATCTTGGCTAGGTTCTGGGCTTGCCCCAAAACCATGTCTACTTGAACTTCATTGGCGCTCTTGTCGCTGGGACGGCGGCTGTCGGACCCTCCCAAAGTCCGGTTAATGAGCAGGCCAAAAGCCAGCTCGTCCACTTGGGTGGCCACGGGGGGGGCGCTTGGGGATACCCCATTAAACCCTGGGGGGCTTGTTTGGGCAGATTCTTGGTTCATAAAAACTCCTGTTAAAAAAATAACTTTTTCGGACCGTCGGCCAGGATCGACACGACCAGCACAGGTTAGTTTTCTGGTGGCGGAGTTTTTTCACTTTTTCGAAGGGGCACGAAAAAATGAAAGTTCAAAGGCAGGAATCGTGTAGGCAAAAAAACTTGATCCCTTTCATCGCCTCTGGGCGACTAAGGTCTGAAATTACTGAGCCATTTATTTACGGCACATATCTAGAGCTTTGGTGGCGATGTCTAAAGTGCTCTAAAGAGTTCACCCAAAGTTGTCGTACTGGGATATTCACTTCCAAAAGCGCGTACTCGACGTATTGCATGTTCGGCTCTGTCGAAAACATGACTTTTCAAGACTGGTGGATGACCAAAGGTCATGAATACTTCAGCGAGAGCATCACCACCCTGCAAGTTACGCTTTATGTGAAACGTAAAAGTGGTGATGCATTTGAAATCACAGTAGATGCATTTCAAGATGTATCAAGCCAGTTAGCTGGCAAAGAATTTGGCTTTTGGCTTGATCAGATCTGTCTTTTGAATGCAAGAGAAGGGCTGTTGTCTGAGGCACCTTTGTCATGGCCAATTTTTCGGAGTCGTATCTCATACGATGCTATTTCGCAGCTTTTGAGTATCATGGAAATCCATGATCAAATCATCCGTAATGCGCCCAGAACCAAGCTGTGGCAAATTGGCGAGCAACTACGACTCAATCCGCAGGCTATGCCTAAATTTGGAGACTTTCCAATTGATATTGCAGACAAGCACAAGGCGATGGGTCAGACTGTCAGCAGTTATTTGAGGAAGGGCCGGGGTCTAATAGATAACGCCTGCCGAGGAATGTTCCCAAAATTCAAAACCTAACTTAATCGAAATCAAAAATAAATAGGAGCGATCATGAGTAATGCTTACGAAATTGCAGCGGCTACATATTTTCTGATTGGCATTTTTTTGGGCACGATAGGCCCAGCAGGAAAAGACATCGCTAAAGAGGTAGATCGAGCGAGAGGCTCGCCTATGACTAATGCATTCATGGAAAGAGAAGCGCCATCTGAGGTCAAGCTCTTTTTCTTCAGGATGACAATAACGCTTGGCTTTGTTCTTTTATGGCCATTTTTTATATATGGCATCATGAAAGAACATAACCGGTCCCTTGCTTTGGATAAAAAACTAGAGGACGAAAGGGCAGAAGGAATTTGGTTCCATTACATGGGTGGCCATGGAACCATTACATGCAAAGATTGTGATCACAGCGAAGAGGTTACATCGTTTATTCATGGGATCAACAGCAGTAGCTCTGGTTTCCAATGCCAAGGTTGTGGAAAGCTATCTTCGATTAGAGCAGGCGGACCTGGACGAGCTGATGAATATGAAGAAAGTTTAGAATGTGAGTGTGGAGGATCATTGAAGCGCGACAAAGTAATCTTCTGTCCAAGTTGTAAATCAAAAAATTTATCCTATCAAATGCAGTACATCACGTAATTTTGATGTTGGTAATTAATGTGGAAATAATTAATATCTATATCGGACTGGAGCTGATGTTTTTTTGTTACAAAGATCAAGTATTAAATTAGTAACTACATCTTGATTTTCTATCTTAATACCATTGATTAATGCGCTTGCCTTGTCAAACATGCCAAGCTCTCTGTAAAGTTCAGCTAATTCAATAGGATATTCTTTGACGTAGCTTTCTGATTCGGATTCCACTAGTTCGATTAATCTAATCATATTTTTCCGTTGAATATCTGTCGGTTCGAAAGATGGAAAGGAAATAGGCGCTTGTGGAGCAGGAGGTGCACTAGTTCGAGTTCGAAAAAGTAATTTATCTATAAATCTTTTGAAAGAGTTACGCTTGTCTGGATTAGCTCGATGCCAATCAGAAGCCCACTTAAGTTGGGTCGCTTCTTGTTCTGCTGCTCGATGAGCTACGTATATACCTCTGTAACTATCATTAAGGTGCATCCAGTATGCTCTACGCGCAGCTAGTTCTACTTTTTGAGAACTAGCAGATTGAATCGCTAAAGGTAAATCAGAATCGTGTAAATGCTTCGCGAAGTAGGGCTTGTCACCTGCATCCAGTCCTGTAGTCGTACATTCGCTCATTATGAAGAAGGTGCCACATTCACATTTGCGCAATCCTCCGTCATTTGGCATTAATGAATTTTCTCTTTTGCCGTCGGTCCAAAATGCACTAGCACTAAAGTTTACGGATGAAAATCGTGCTTGAGCGTAGATTTTTCGACAGCATGGACTTGCAATTAATTCATACCCTGCAATTCGAGTCATAGCATATACAGATCAGACAGGCCTAAGCTGTAAATTTCATCTGCTTTTAACGAGGCAAGCAATGCAACAGTCAAGATGTCTGCATTAAATGAACTTACAGAGTATTTTGTAAATCTGAGTAAGTTAAAAATAACACGCCAATCTTTATTGCCGTTGTGAATCTCATCATAGAGCCTTAAAAATGTAACAATGCAAAAGAGTGGTGGTATTGCAATGTTTGAACTTTGTAAATTTGCTGAATCGTAATTATTAAATTGCTGAAGAATTTCTTGGTTGATATCTTTAAGTTCCCAACCGCGATCTTCGTCAGTTAGAGAGAAGCTGAAGTCACTTAACTGATGGCCAATGTCTCTTGATATAGTTTTCGCGGATGCAGACAACATACTTTGATTGTCAAGATGGCCTTCAATTCTTAGCACCTGCAGCCATGAATCTCTGTTCTCTAGTACTTTTGACCAGCCGTGTAAAAGTGGCTCGTTCACCAAAACTAATTTAGGTCGGAGTGACTTTTCAATAACTGCATGGACTAAGTCGTAGTTGTTGATAAATTCTTTATCTACGCAACCAATTCGTCCTGTTTCGTATGCTATCGCCCTGTAAGACTCCATTACCGCTTGACTGATAAGCCAGCTATCCCAGATTTTTTCAACAGACCATTTGGCAATCGGCAATTTGTATGAGCCGAGTCGTTTGCCGTATTGATCCATCGCAGGTGCAATTTCTTGAATTGCATCGAGTGGGATGGACATTGCATCGACATCATTCGATGTTTTAAGCCTTGGGCTTAACGCTTTCCAGTTTTCCTTTAAGTTGACAATGATTCTGCCCCTTGCATCGTCAAGCTTTAAATAAGGTGCTGTCCAAAATATATCTAAAGTAACATCTTCTCTGTTAGTAAGAATTCGAGTAGCAAGCGTATCAAAGTGCCGTCTACTGACCCATTGTGAAAGTTCAGATTCGGTAATGCAAATTAAATTCATGAGTCAATGTGAAAATGATGAAAAAATTTAGCCTTCTGTTCTTGATCGTTATTTAGAAGGACATCGGAAACATTCTCTGGAGCTAATGGAACTAGATATTCATTAAGACTCTTTGAATAGCTAGCGTAAAAATTAAGCTTTGTTCTTGTTATAGCCATAAACAAAAATCTTCTTTGCCATTCGTCATTATTTTTCATGGAAGGATAAGGACAAAGAGAATACCCTTCGTTCATGAAAGGAGTAAAGACTGAGCCGAATTCAAGACCTTTTGCGCTGTGCATAGTCATTAGTAAAACAACTTTAGTGGTGCTTGCGTCTGACAACTCGCCCCCTTGAGCTCCACCAAAGTACATCATCTTTATACGTTTTCTTTGCAGATAATCATTCAATGGATCGTAGTCATGTCCTAATACTTCTGGAGCCTCAGGTAAGTCCATTTGAGCTATTAGTGTTTTAACAAATTTCTGTAAATCTTCATGTTTTCCAAACAAAATAGCTGACGGCAATTGATTTCTACTTTCCGCTAGAGCTCTTTTATAAACCCACTCAACTTCACTTGTAACGGAGTCGGCAGCGACTAAATTGATTGAAGAACTATCATTCATCGCTACTTGAGCGCCGCGAGCAATTTGGGCCTCTGGATAGGTAATGTTTGCTGCTAAGAACATCGGTTCTGGCATCCTATACAAATCACTAAGTTCAACTATTTTGGGCTTTCCTAGAGCTCTTTTGATTGTCGAGCTAGATGCTGCTTGTAGATAGATAGATTGATTGATGTCACCTGCATAAACAAATCGATCACCTAATTCAAGTAATTTACTAATTTGTTTGTTAGTCAAATCTTGAACTTCATCAACAAAGATGATGTCATATCTTCGCTTTAAGGTATTGAGCTTATCAACTGTTTCGATTTGCAATTGACCTGGGTTGTGCCCTAGTTCTCTCATTGCTTCAATTGCCAGTTTTTTTAATGCATGCGTGAAAGTGACAAATGCGCAGTCCCACCTAGCATCCACATATTCAGCTATTAAGTGAATCAGCAACATGGTTTTGCCAGTGCCTGCATATCCTTGCAGCCACCATGACTGTTCTGTGTCGTCAATGATGTCATTCAAGATCTGATCTTGTTTGACGTCAAAATTCGCTCTGCTTGGAATCCACGACATGTTGTCTCCGTATTTTGTTTGATTGTGATGTGGTTTGTGTAATCAAAGATAAGCTCTATTTTTTGTCTTTTAGCTCTTCACCAATTGTCATCATCAATGCCAAATTTATCGGCTTTGGAGTTTGGCCAATCATCAGACTTGTTAAACACAGCTCCTAGCCCGTTAGCCGTGCTGCCCATCCTAGTGCCGCCATCTGTGCTGAAGCTGCCCATCTGAGTGAAGGTGGATCCGTCAGATCCCACGGTGGTTGAACCCATACGGGTGTAGGTTGTGCCGTAGCTGCTGACGCTGGTGTTGTCGCTGACTCGCTGGATGGTTTCTCCCTCGCTGGACACTGCTAGGCGACCCAAAATTTGCCAAAACGACATAATTGACTCCTTTAACAACAGATACCGCTATGCTGGGTGTCTATATTAGCTTGAATTGTTCATTGGTGCATCATTTTGATTAACTGTAGATGATTCTTATGCTAAAGTGGTATAGAAATACCATCGGGAAAAGTTTTGGTCAGTAAACAAGCCACTGAAAAGCTGAGCAGACTCTCACAGGCCCAAAGGGAGAGGCTGTTCTACATAGAGGTCAAAGCCTTCTTCTGTGGCGATTTGACGCGTGCTGACATTGAGCGACGTTTCGGGGTGAAACCTGCCGCGTCTGCAAGAGACCTCTCCAGTTACAAAAGTCTCGCCCCCAACAACCTCATTTACAACGCTGCTTTAAGAAATTATGAGCCAACCGACCGTTTTAACCCAGTGTTTGAACACAGTGCCGATCGTGTATTGGCATGGTTCCGAGACGGATATGGTGACAGCTTGGATCTCAAGATCCAGCGAACTGTTCCCTGTGAGGCTGCGTCAGACCTGGTTCGTCCTGATTTAGAGACATTGGCCGTGCTAACTCGTGCCATTGCTGGCCGTAAGCAAGTCAAAGTCAACTACTTGTCTTTGACATCTGGAGACTCTACAAAGACTCTTTCACCTTTGGCTTTGGCTGACACTGGACAACGTTGGCATCTTCGCGCATATGACTGTGAACGTGAGCGCTTTGCGGACTTTTCAATCACACGAATTGTCAAAGCCAAGCCTTTAGAGATTGACATTCCCTTTAATCAAAGAATTGAAGCCGATGTTCAATGGGCGAGGGTGGTTCGGCTTGAGCTGGTGCCTCATCCTGGAGTCGAACATCCTGAGGCTATAGAAGCTGATTATCAGATGAAGGATGGCATGCTGGTGTTAGAAATGCGCGCGCCTTTAGTCGGTTACGCATTAAGGAGGTGGGCAGTTGATTGCTCTCCAGATCACTTGCTCGATCCTCGATCGCATCATTTGTTTCTAAAAAATCCTCAGACTCTGTACGGCGTTGAGAGTGCAACGTTGGTTCCTGGATTTTCTGTTTTATCAAAGTAGGCTGTATGTCAGATCTTTTTTTCGAAAAACCGATTCTTAATTCTCCCTACGAAATTCCGATTCGTCATTGGGAGCTTGACCCGTCTGGACAACCTACCCAGCAAATTTCAGAAACACGGCGAAGAGCTGAGTTCATTACTCCTATTCCAAAACCGCGTAAGCAAAAAGGCGGGGCCAAGCAAGACTCATTAGTCTTTGATGAAGGGCTGGGTCTATCGACACAGAAGCAACAATACGACCACACAGCCATCATCAATGCTGTGCGCGAAGAAGTAAATAAGTGGCGTTTGATGCCAGATCCCGCGAGTTGGAAAGTTACTCCAGAAACTGCACGATTACTTCAACACTGGCGTCACCATCAATTCAGTGGCGTTCGCCCCTTCTTTTGTCAGGTTGAAGCGGTTGAAACGATCATATGGCTAAGCGAAGTTGCTCCGCAAATGGGAAAGATTGGGCAAAATTTCATCGATCATTTGGCTAACGCTAATAACGACGCTAACCCAGAACTGATGCGTCTGGCATTAAAACTCGCCACTGGTGCGGGTAAAACAACAGTAATGGCAATGATCATAGCTTGGCAGGCGATCAATGCTGCAAGGCGACCAACTAGCAAGAAATTTACTCATGGATTTTTACTTGTCGCACCTGGTCTAACAATCCGCGACAGGCTTCGCGTACTCCAACCAAACGACCCGGACAGCTATTACACCAGCCGAGAACTGGTTCCAAACGACATGATGGAGGATTTGAATCGTGCAAAGATAGTCATTACTAACTATCACTCATTCAAACTGCGAGAAAGAGTCGAACTCTCCAAAGGCGGTCGAATGCTCTTGGAAGGTAGAGGCGGTGACAAACTGAATACCCTTGAAACCGAAGGACAAATGATTCAACGCGTCATGCCGGACTTGATGGGCCTTAGCAACGTCATGGTGATCAACGATGAGGCTCATCACTGCTACCGTGAAAAACCTGGCGAAATAGATGACGATCTCAAAGGTGATGAGAAAAAAGAAGCAGAAGAAAACAATCAAGCTGCACGCCTATGGATATCCGGGTTAGAGGCAGTCAACCGTAAGCTCAAAGTCGCTCGTGTAGTGGATTTATCTGCTACTCCATTTTTTCTTCGTGGTTCTGGGTATGCAGAAGGGACTTTATTTCCGTGGACGATGAGTGACTTCTCTTTGATGGATGCCATTGAGTGTGGCATCGTGAAACTTCCTCGCGTTCCAGTTGCTGACAACATCACAACTGGTGAGATGCCCATGTTTCGTAATTTATGGGATCACATCGGAAAGAAGATGCCCAAAAAAGGGCGAGGCAAGGGAGATGCTCTTGACCCTATGGATTTGCCTGTTCAACTTCAAACAGCATTGCAGGCTTTGTATGGACACTATGAACAAACGTTTGAACTTTGGGAGAAAGCAGGCATCAAAGTTCCTCCATGTTTCATTGTGGTGTGTAATAACACTGCCACTTCCAAGCTTGTGTATGACTACATTTCGGGTTTCAATAAAAGCAATCCAGATGGTAGCGAAACTCCTTTTGCTGGCCGACTTCCGTTGTTCCGAAATCAAGATGAGCATGGCAACGAATTAGGACGTCCGAGAACACTCCTTATTGACAGCGAGCAACTTGAATCTGGTGATGCATTAGATGAGAAATTTCGAGCAATGGCGGGGCCTGAAATTGACCGTTTCAGACGAGAAATTGTTGAACGTTCGCGAGATGCACAAGCTGGGCAGAACATTACTGATCAGGACCTGCTTCGTGAAGTAATGAACACAGTTGGTAAGCATGGGCGTTTGGGCGACTCCATAAGGTGCGTCGTATCTGTATCCATGCTCACAGAAGGCTGGGATACGAATACTGTTACACACGTTTTGGGTGTTCGAGCTTTTGGAACCCAACTTCTTTGTGAACAAGTTATTGGGCGTGCTTTACGAAGGCAGTCATATGATCTGAATGAAGAGGGGCTATTTGACGTCGAATATGCCGATGTATTAGGTATCCCATTTGACTTCGCATCAAAACCCGTAGTTGCACCCCCGCAAGCTCCGAGAGAAACCATTCATGTAAAGGCAGTTAGGCCAGATCGTGATGCGTTAGAAATCAGATTTCCACGCGTACTTGGATATCGAACAGAGTTGCCAGATGAGAGGCTGACTGCTACTTTCAGTGACGATTCTTATATGGATCTGACACCTGAGCTTGTAGGCGCAACTTCTACAACCAGTTCCGGGATTATTGGTGCTGCTGTTAATCTCACGCTCCAGCACACACAGGATGTTCGCCCATCACAAGTTGTTTATGAATTGACGTCCCACTTGGTTAATACTAAATGGCGCGACGGAAATGGAGATCCGCAACTTCACCTATTCGGTCAACTTAAGAGGATTGCACGCCAATGGCTGGATGAGTATCTAGTGTGCAAGGGTGGCACTTACCCTGCGCAGTTGGTCTATAAAACTCTCGCAGACATGGCCTGCGAAAAGATCACGGCTGGGATAACTCGTTCTTTGGTGGGCAGTAACCCCATAAAGGCAGTTCTTGACCCTTACAACCCAACGGGCAGCACAGCCGATGTCAACTTCAATACATCCAAAACAGAACGCTATGAGACAAGTAGTCAGCGATGTCATGTGAATTGGGTGGTCTTAGATAGTGACTGGGAAAGTGAGTTCTGTCGAGTCGCAGAAAACCATCCTAAAGTCTTTGCATACGTTAAGAATCACAATCTCGGCCTCGAAGTGCCCTATCGTTTTGTGGGCGAGATGCGCAAGTATCGGCCGGACTTCATCGTTTTAGTTGACGATGGAAATGGCATGGACAACCTACTTCACCTTATCGTAGAGATAAAGGGATTTAGAGGCGAGGATGCTCGAGTGAAGAAAGAAACAATGGATGTCTATTGGATACCCGGCGTTAACAACTTAGGCACGCACGGTCGTTGGGCATTTGCTGAATTCACCGATGTCTGGGGGATTGAATCAGACTTTGCTTCAAAAGTTGAAGCAGAGTTCAACAAGATGATTGATCTGAAATATGAAGCACCGATCGAAGGACAAAATTAAAAATGGCTACAAATAACTTTAAATCAGTCGAAGCATTTAAGCATGACGAAGCCAAGCGTAGAAATATACCTTCTGCGGAGCAACAGTCGTTTGTCCAGCAAGACCAACAAGAAATTAAAAAGGTTCGTTACCCACGCAATACCGATCTAGACCCACAACTTGTGTGGCGGGGCAAGGATGAACAAGATTGGAGTGATCTAGTAGTAAACGTACCACCTATCTACATCCAAGAAAAGGTTCATCCAAAGGCACTAATTGATGAGTTGCTAAGCCAAACTCGAGAAAGCGAACATGATGCAGGCCAGATAACTGCAGATTTATTTTCCGACTTTAACGGAATACCAAAAGATGCGGACAAGACGGAGTTCTACACTCATGATCAAAATTGGACAAACCGAATGATTTTGGGGGATTCCTTACAGGTTATGGCAAGTCTTGCTGAGCGCGAAGGACTTCGCGGGAGGGTTCAATGTGTATTCTTTGACCCACCTTACGGAATCAAATTTAACAGTAATTTTCAATGGTCAACTACGAGTCGAGACGTGACAGACGGTAAAGCTGATCACATCACTCGCGAACCAGAGCAAGTAAAAGCATTTCGTGACACTTGGCGCGATGGCATACATAGTTATCTAACCTATCTACGCGATCGTCTTACAGTTGCTAGAGATTTATTGACAGAATCCGGTTCAATTTTTGTGCAAATTGGCGATGAAAATGTCCACAGGGTTAGATCGTTAATGGATGAGATTTTTGGCTCCGAAAATTTCGTAACAGTAATTTCTTTTCAAAAGACAGGGTACGCAACTAGTGATTTCATACCGAACTTGTTCGATCACATCTTGTTGTACGCTAAAAATATCACTGTTTTCAAATATAGAAAACTTCATTTTGAACGAAATTGGGATGATACGAAAGAGTTTATGTCCTGGGATTTGGCTTCTGCAGGCGCAGGCGCAAGTACTTTCGATTATGAGTTTGAGGGAAAAAAATTCCATCCTGGCTTGAGTCGTCATTGGAAAACACAACGTTTGGGATTGGACCGAGCTGCGAAAGCAGATCGGCTTTTTCAATCTTCTAATAGTCTTCGCTACAAACGATATCTATCGGATAGTTCTGTATCCGAGTACCACAATATTTGGACTGACACCATCAGTGGAAGTTTTCATGAGCCAAAACAATATGTCGTACAAACCAGTCCTAAAGTTATTCAAAGATGTCTAACAATGACTACGGATCCTGGCGACCTTGTCTTAGACCCAACATGTGGATCTGGAACAACCGCATATGTAGCCGAACAATGGGGTCGAAGGTGGATCACGATTGATACCTCGCGTGTATCACTGGCTTTAGCACGTGCTCGTGTTATGGGGGCAAGATACCCTTATTACATTTTGGCGGATTCGCGGGAAGGCAAGCTTAAGGAAGCGGAAATTACTAGAGAGGCACCGAGCACTGCATCAGTATTAAACAATATCCGCCATGGTTTCGTATACGCACGTGTACCTCACATTATGCTGAGTACTATTTCAAATAACGCTGAAATTGATGTGATTTGGGATCAGTGGCAATCAAAGATGCAGCCTTTGCTAGAACAGCTCAATGCAGAAATTGGTAAATCACTTAAAGATTGGGAAATCCCTAATCAACCGGCACAAAATTGGTCAGACAAAGCCGTATCAATTCATGCTAGGTGGTTGAGCGATAGGTTAGCAAGGCAACAAGAAATTGATGCTTCAATTGCCTCTAAAGCTGAATTTAACCGACATTTTCCATTAGGGCGACTGAGGTCGATATGACCAGTCAACCGGTTGGTTTGCATTAGCCCATAATCCCTCAAACCAGGGCCTTCGCTTTCGGGCGACAGCCAAGTTCAAAGTGGG
>Ga0164297_10004306_pt1 | contig 12817 bp, 10 predicted proteins | sample GEODES058metaG_FD_113539 | JGI IMG/M metagenome (GOLD analysis project Ga0164297, IMG submission 113539) | Dystrophic lake water microbial communities from Trout Bog Lake, Wisconsin, USA - GEODES058 metaG | ecosystem: Environmental > Aquatic > Freshwater > Lake | place: USA: Trout Bog Lake... | reverse complement strand
GGCGTCTAGGAGCGTCAAGAGCCGTTTCCGCAGCCGTTCCGGCCCGCAGCGGGCCCGCACACCAATCTTACAATTCCTGGCGCCGGCCAGTTGAAATTTCAAGAAATTACCAAGAAATTACTTGAAATTTCAAGTTGAAATTACGTGTCAAGGTCCCTGCCCTGAAAATATGTCGAACCATCTGCCCTTCGCCATCGCCAGCGTGAAGCTCATGGCATCCGATGTAAGGAAGCGCGCGCGTCCACATGACAGTGTCCCGGACGAGGGCAGGAAACGAAGGCGAGACGCAGAGGTGGTGGCTGTAGCTGCCGACGCCGTTGATGTAGCGATGGACAGGGGTCGCGCGATGCGCGTGCCATCGGAGACTGTGCAGTACTTCGAGGAAATAAGTGGCGCGCTGGACCAGGCGACGGCGAAGAAGGCAGAGGTGCCGTTGACAGTGGAGGAAGCTGAGACTGACCAGCAGGCGATGCTTGTGTCTGGCGCGCTCGCCGAGGCGGAGGGCCAGCAGGTGGCGCTTGCGCTGGACGCGGTGTGTAGTCGCGTGCTGCAGCGCCTTCTTGCCGTGGCCTCAGCAAAGGAGCAACTGGCGTTCGCAAGGGCGCTGGCGGGCAAGGCTTTGGAGGTGGTGACCAGCCCGTTTGGTAGCCATGTGCTGGAGACGTTGTGCGAAACGTTGAGAGCGGGCTGCGCTGCAGAAGGCGAGTCTGTAGACGCAGAGCAGGTGGCGGCTGCACTCCAGCCACTGTGCGACGAGCTGGCTCCGCATGCTGCGCGCTTGGCGGTGCACCCGGCTGCGTCGCCGGCGCTACGTGTCATTCTGAGCTGTCTGAGCGGGCGAGACGTGCGCCCAGGGAACGCAAAGGGCCAGCTCGAGCACGTTGCTGAAGCTGGAGACCCCTCTGCGCGGGCGCCTAAACCGTTGAGGCGTTTCACAGCAGCTCTCATGACCGCCCTGGAGAGCGGGGGCGAGGATTACTGGTTCATGTGTACATCGCCCGCTGCGAGCGCCCTCCTGCAGTCACTCTGTTTGGCTCACGCGGGCTTTCCTCGAGATTTGGACGCGCTTCTGCCACGCATCCTCGGCGCGCGGTGCACTGCTAGCCCAGCTACTGGTGCGGCAGAACCGGCGTTGGCTAACGTGCCGAAGGATGCTCTTTTGCACATTGCTTGCGATGCTGCAGGTAGTCGGCTACTCGAGTGCGTCCTGCGCCTCGCTTCTCCACCTCTGCGTCGCGAGCTTGCGACGCATGTGTTCATTGGCCAAATGCCAGCGCTTGCAGAGCACCCATGCGGCAATTTCACGCTGCAGGCGTACTTGCGCTCACTGAGAGAGCCTCGACAAGATGCAGCACCTCTATCAGAAGCACTTTCGGAGCTTGCGCCGTGCATGGCCGCCTTGATGCAGCACAGTCGTGGTGGCGTGCTAGTCGCTTTGCTAGACGCATGTGCTCGAATTAAGACCTGTGAGCGCGACGCTGCCCGTGCATTGACCAAGGCATTAGCAGAGGCTTACAGCAGTGGTACAGAAGCTGCCGCTGTTGATAATGGCGAGGAGGCACAGCAAGCGCGAGCGCCGATGGATGCCAAGAACGGACGCTACCTGCAGGACTTGGCGCCTCCACTCCTTCGCCTTGTGTCTGGTGGCACCTCCAAGGGTGGGTTCAGTCACCAGGGGTGCGCCATTCTGACTGCAGCGCTGTCCTTGGCACCGCCCGCGGGCCGCACTTTCGCGGACAGCCTGGCCGCGCTGCCCCAGGGGGAGGCTCTGTCAGCTGCGCAGGATGCATCAGCCAGTCGCTGTGTGGAGGCTGTGCTTCGTGGCGCTAGCGGGAATGCGCCGCCTGGCGTTGCTCGCAAGCTGGCGACCACTCTTGCCGGGAGCTGGGCCTCTCTGGGTCGCCATCCGGTAGCAAGCCATGTTGTCGATGCCGCCTTTGATGGCGGCGACATGCGCACACGGGAAGGCATCGTCACTGCGCTTGCAAGCATCATTCCGTCCCTCGCTGCTCAGCGTCACGGTCCTGCGTTGATGGCTCGCTTGGGCGTGTCAGAGTTCAAGAGAGACGCTGAGGCCTGGAAGCGACGCCATCTCAATGCCGCCAAGGTCCGCAACGCGTTCGTCGACATTCTGCGTGACACAGAGCCAGAGCCGCAATTGCAGAGTGTGGGCACGCGTGTCAGAAGTGCGGGCGCTCCGAAGCGAGTCCCCCTGAGGGGCTCAGAGCCAAGGGCGAAATCAGCAACCAGTGTGGCTGAGCTTTCCAAAGAAGTGCAGCGGGCGCTTGCAGGACTCACTAGACGTTGAATTCCATTCCAACGCTCAAGAGAACCATTGGCTCCCCGCTTGTGCAGTGAGAGCTGCCGCTACCAGCGCTGCCCTTGGATGTCCAGCCGCTTCCGCAAGCGCATGCTGCGCTGCCCACGGCGCGCCCAGGAAGCGCCGCAGCAGTGTGCAGTCAACCAGAGTGCCGGAGCATGACTGCTTGCCAACGCGACCCTGACGCTCGCGAGGTGCCCTGAACGCTGCAGGGTTGAGACCCGCATGGTGAGGCAGACCCAGGACCATGGCTCCCTCCAACGCGCGCAGATTGGTGAAGAGCGCCTCGTCCAGCGGAGTGACTGCAGACATTGCCCCCTCCAGACTAGACAGCAACACGCCTGTGCGCTGCACCGCTTGCAGTCCCGGTGTGCGCATGCACAGCGCTTGACAGATGCCCCGCCCCGTGTGGAAGCGGGCACGTGGCAACAGTTTCTGGCCCATCCACGCTTCCACAGCGCCAGGGGTGAAGGCGTACACATGCAGCACACCCAGTGTGTCTGCGCCCAGCAGGCTGAGCGTGTTGCCATCGGTGATGAACTCCCCGGCTGCAAAGTCGAGTCGCTCAAATGTCTTGGCGAGCAGTGCAAGCACGCGGTCCGTGGGGCTGTCTTTCCACCGGAGGAAGAAGAGACCTTTGTGCACGTCGCCCAGGAGCGCGAAGTTACGCACACTCGCCAAGCTGACGCTGTATGCCGGTGTGTCGAAGAAGGCGACGCAGGTGACGTCGGAGCCGCCGTTCCAGACGTGGACGCCGAGCTTGGTGCCCACAGCCAGGAGGATGTAGCCCCGGTACTGCCCCTCCAGCGGCGCTGCAGCCGTGACGGCGCTCTTGAAGCTGCGGTCCACAAGAACGCGGCCAGTGCGCGCCACCGCCATCTGCGCCGCGGCGTTGGCGTCGTGTGTAGGCGTCCATGACACTGTGATGAGAAGGACACGGCCACGGCACGGCGCGTCTTCGCCCGCAAGCACACCCGTGCCGACGCACAGAGCCTGCACCGTCTCACCGGTAGCGCCGTTGCGAACAGGCATTGGAACGAGGGCAAGGCCCACCTCGCCGGGATCCAGCGGAAACACCCACTGTGACGCCAGGCTGCCCTGGGCGAGCAAGCGCACCTCGTGCGCATCCTCCATGCCGCCACGCAGCTCCGCTGCTGCCGCTGCCAGACGAGCGGCAGTCTCGCCGTGCATGTCACCGGGTTCCACGGTGCGAGCTCTGAAAGGGCGCCGCACCGACACGACTGCCGCGTAGCATCGCGCCTCGGAGGCGTATGCCAGCGCCACGGGCGTACACGCGAGTTTGAATAGCGTGCTTGGCCACGGCGTTGTAAGGTCAACTCCAGGGGGCAGGGACGCGATGCGGAGAGCACCACCGCCAGCGCCGGGGGTGGCGACGACGACGCCGTGAGGGCAGTTCACATTGTGGAACGGAGTCGCAGCTGCGATACCGCTGGCACCGGCAGGCAGGCGCAGAGGATGTGCGCGCACGGAGCCGCGGTGGGTGACGAGTATTAGCGGTGTTTCCCCCAACACCATGACGCCGTTCACGCTGCCTTGCGCACCAGCACCGCCTCTGACACCGACGAGTGGTACAAGCAGGCGAGGTAGCGCATCCAAGTCGCCAGGTGCAGGCGCTGTTCGCCCGGGTGGCGGCGCCATGCTGTCGATGGCATAGCGCACAAATCGAAGCTCTGTGGCGCCTGCCCCAGCGCGGCGGGCCTCGGGAGTGACATGCGCGGGCGCGGCAAATGCTCGCCAGCATATGATGTCGCCGTCGGAGCGCACAGCTGTGAGGAGGGGCGCGTCGTGGCTTGCGTCCCAAGGGAAGGCATCCAGGCGAACATCTGCGATTTTTGGGGCCTCCGGCGTGTCCTCGCCTGGATGCACCGTATCAATGGCGCTGCATGCAGCCCGTGCCGCGGGAGAGGAGCAGAGGAGATGCATGCCGGCAGCGAAGCCGTCGCTGGTGAACACACATGCTTGCGCAGGGAGGCTGTAGATCTCCACATTGCCCGTCAGGGTGGCTGCAACCACGTAGTGCTGCGCTGCCGCACGTGCACCGCCGCCTATGAGCGCTGCGAGAGCGCCGTTGCCAGCTGCGTCATCATACAGTGTGGCTGCGGCAAACTCTGGCCTGGCAAGGAGGGCACGCTTGTTGGCCCCTGCTTTGGGCGGCACAGCCTCCACGCGATTTGTGGCCGGGTTGCCGGCCAGTAAACGGAGTGTGCCGTCTGATAAGCGAAGCAGTACATACGGATGCGCCACATCTGCGGCGGCGACAGTGACACTGCCAGGTGCTGGCGGTGCCAACCCCGACAGCGCCAAGTCCTGTGCCTTGACGAGGCCGGCACAGAGACGGATGCCAGTGGGATGCACTTGCACCAAACGAGCTCCGCCAAACAGGGCGCCTGCGCCAACAGTGGGCGCCCCGGTCTCAAACTCAGCCTTGTCGCTCACCTCCGACAGCTCGTCGCTGCTGCTCGCATCCAGGATCATGGTGCCAGTCGCAGTGCTGATGACCAGGAAATCGTGCACACGGCTCCCACCGGGCGCAGTGGCGAGTGTATCAGCACTAGTGCTTGCAGGAAGGCCAGCCTTGCGTGCGTGCAGAGCCCATGCGCCTCGAACGCCCGGCAATGGCACGCTCGCGACCAAGTCTAGGACAACACCCCGATGCGCGGCCACCAGTGAGCCGTGCGCGCCGGCGCCACAGCCGAGCAGTAGTTCCGGACGCGTGTTTGTCCCGTCCACAGGGTTCGTGTCCCCGACCAGCGGCGCCTCGCCGACCGCCATGGCAACCACTGGCGCTTGGCACAGCAGCGTGTCTGCTAAACCCGTCGTGTAAGTGCCGCCAGGTGGAAGCACAGGCAGCAGGCCTTGCGTCGATGCTCCCACAGGAGTGGCAGCCAACGCTGAAGCAGCGACGGCAGCGGCGTCCTCCGCTGCCGCTGATGGCACTTTATCAATCTGCACAGTCGTATCAGCGTTGCCATAGAGCAGCGCGTCCTCATCGTCCATGCCGTCCAGCGGCTGCGCTGCTGCAGCCTGGACGTCGATGCGCGGCTTCTTGGCGGCCGGTGCAGCTGCCTCCAGCGACAGGGTCACTGCGCGCGGGGGCACGTACACGTACTCCGTCAGAACTGCGTCACCATTGCGCGATGCTGCGAAGAGGAGACCCATGCCGGTGACGCACAGGGCTGATGGGGATGGCCACTTGACAGCAACGCGGCCGTGCGAAGTGCCCGTGGTGGACAGTTCCAGCTGCGTGACGGTGCGCCCACTCGTGCGTAGATGCAGACCCAGCAGTGTGCCTTGCTGCGTGGCGACGAGTGCGCCGCCACCCTCCGGTGGAAAGGCAACACGCGCCCCCTCCAGGGAGGTGGTGATGCTGCTCAGCGTCGCATGCGCTGCAACCGCCGGGGGCGGATTCACAGACGCTGCTCCACTCGGAGGCGCAAGTGGCCGTCCGTCGTCGCCGATTTCGTTGGACGGGACCTCAGGCGTGCCGCAGGACAGGGGATGCAAAGCCAAGCTCACAGGCGGTGCGCCCTGCGCCCTGTACAGCAGGAACGCGGCGCCAAGCACCAAGCATCCACCACTGGGCGGCGGCACGGCGACAAGCTGCGTGCAGTCGTACGGTAGGCGAGTGTCTCCCCAGATGCGCGTGGCCTGGTTGGATGCAAGACCCACACTAAAGGCATCCAGCGCGCATGTGTCATGCCGCAGCGCGAGACGGCCTGCCCATGTAGGCGCTGCTTCGTGCAGGATGAGCAACACCGGCTCCGCGTAGCCGTGTAAGAAGACGGCATCACGCACAGAGCGCACGCCCCGACTGCGAAGGTCAAGCACGAAGCTCTTGCCCAGCCCCGCGGCGTCTGGCCGTGCATCCGCGCTTTTGCCGGAGACGGCATCATCATCACCCGTGAGCCAGCCGGTACCAGCCTGCACAGAGAGACGAGAGAGCGTGAGTTGGACGAGCTCTCTGGATCCACAGACCCCTGTAGGCGAGTGTGCCAGTGCACGCACCGCGGGTATAATCGCAACCTCGCCACCACCCCCCAGCAGCACAGCCGCAGCCCGGCCCTCCGGGTCCGTCACGACGCGGGGCCCCTTTGGGGCAACGGCCGTCTCGGTGGCTCTGGTGCTTGCTGCCCCGCCCGCAGTGGAGCCATCTGCGCGGCCCTCCCAGCGATGCAAGGACGTAGTGCGCAGTCCCCGTGTGCGCAAGTCCCACTCCACGACGGACAGCTTCGCCTCCCGAGTGGCAACCAGGAGTGCGTCGCGCTGCGTCTTGGGGGCACCACTGCGTCGTCTCAGCACAGCCAGCGACTCGATGACCGCGTGGAGAGTGACGCTGTACTCGCACTGTAGTGCACACGAGGCGCTGTCACCTCGCTGCGGGGTGGACCACACCTCCAGGACGTTGCCGCGAGCAAGGACAAGCTCAGCTGCGCCTCCCTGCGCGACACCACGCGTGAAATAGCCCGCCACGGCGCACTGCACTGTCGTGGACGGATGGACTTCGTTGTAGGCATGTGTATGGCTCATGGAGACGAGAGCTTTAAGCAGGGACGTGGAAGTGCAGGAGAGCTCAGCGCCGCATCACCATGCAGTCGCGTGAGTCAACACAACCAACGCCACGCGTGTCGCTAGCACATGCACGCGCCTCGCGAGGGGTGTCCGAGAGACGTCACAGTACACGTGGCCCACCCTCCATGGCCTTTGCAAGACCGTCGCCTGTCCTTCGGACGTGAATTTCCTCCCACGGGCGTGTGAGCTGGTGTCTCGACCAGGCAGACAGGATGTCTGCAAGACCTGCACCGGGTGCACTGGTGAGGGCGCTCATTGGCTCCTTTGCAATGAGCTTCGCCGCTGTCGTCGGGACGACCACGGTCATCACGAAGACCGCGCGACAGGTGGTTGCATACCGGCAGGTGTGCGCTACGGGTTGAACGGAGCTCGCAGCGCGTGTTCTGAGTATGCTTTGCCCTGTGCTGCAGAGGAAGACTGCTGTCAAGTGCGCTCTCTGTGACGGGCGCCGCTTCCTCCCTTGCAAGACGTGCGACGGTGCGCATCACCATGAGGCTGCTGTATGAGACGTGCCTTGACTCGCGTCTCTCGACTGCAAGGCACTTCTGCTGTGGAGTGGCAGCCTGTGAAGCAGGCTCTGACTCGGCGCCTGGCAGTCTGTCCGACGTGTAGCGGGAAGCGCATTCAGAGATGCCTCAATTGCACTGGCACGGGCGTCGTGCCCAAGATGGTGGCAACAGTCGTCCCGGCCTCATGAGTGTCGTGCAAACTCCTACTTGCCCTTGCTCCTCCCTCCTGCACGAGCCAACTTGGCCTTCTCCGCGTTCATTGCCTCGCGGCTTCTACCAATCAGCTTCTTGGCCGCGTCAAAGGTGCTCAACCGGATGCTGCTGTTTGGCAAATTCTTGGCAGCGTTAGGCAGGAAGCCTCGGTAGAGGCCCATGACGCCATCGCGCGCCACGATGGCGCTGGCCGCAGCAAACACGTGGGCGTGGGTGCTGCTCTTCAGCTGCATCTGCCGGCGAATGGTGTCGAGGGGATAGCACCCACCCGTAGCCTGTGTGGCGAGGCATACCGTGTGTGAGATGCCGCTACAATCCTTATGTGCAAACTGTGCGGGTATTGTCACGCACCATGGCTGCCGCGCAGAGAGAGCAGACGAAGACGGCGGTGCTGTTGCCCTCGAGGTTGTCTGGGAGTGCCTTCTTCAGCCTGGGGGTGAGTCCACGCGCATGTCAGTGCCGCCTGCACGGTGCACGGCGCTGTGCACATGGAGCACGCACAGATCAAAGGCGGCGAAGTTGATGCTGCTGTACGGCGCGATGCCCACAATGGATGGCACAAGCCCCTTGTAGAATGCCGCGGGGCCCTCATCCCGGATGACGGCGCGCACGACAGCGGGGATGGTGTTCAACGTCGGATCTACGGCCATGCGGAAGCGGATGATGTCCAGGGGATACGTCACCTGGCAGATTTGAGCTTGAGTTTTAACGTGTAACCTGAACGCCGCGATGTCACGCACCAGTGTGCTGATGGCGGCAGCACCCGCCCCGGCAGCGAGGCGGGCGGGAACACTGAGCTTGCCATCCTTGTCCGCGAACAACTTCTTCAGCTTCTCGTAGCTGCATTGTGGAGATGCTCGTCAGCGCAAGGGAACGACACAGCAGGCCGTGCGTCATAGCTCCATGCCGACGAGTCAGCGTACCTGTAAAGCTGGCAGGCGCTGTACGGCAGCACACGCAGCACCTGCACAGTGTTGTGGAGTCAGTCTCTGAAGCGAAGAGCCGCTCTTGCATAGAGTCGCAAGTGTCACCTACCTGCGGGACATTGCCACGCCAGTAGCCCAAGACTCCCTCCGTCTTGCCGATGGTCATGAACGCGGAGACGAGTCCACCTTGAGCAGCCGCCTTTGCGGCGGCAGACTGCGTGTTCACGCTGCTGACCTGCATCAAAATCTTGACCTGCCGGACGTTTATGAGTAACGAATATAGAGTCAGGCGACGTGTGCCAAGGTTGGAGGCCCGCCGTTGCGGCACAAGGGACCACCTCCACATGTGCGCCTACGTACTCTATCCAGCGGCGCCGTCGTCGTCTTCGCAATGGCGCCCGCGACACCACCCGCCAGAAACATGGCCAACTCGGTCGGGACAAGGCTCAGCAGCGCTAGGGGCCGGTGAACGAGCAAATAAAGTGGACTGGGCTGAGCAGCCGCCGCGGCACGAGCACTCCCACCCTTAACTGGAGCAGCTGCAACAGTGAAGACAGGCCCGTTGTTGCGTGGCTGCGCTGACACGGTGATCGATGCGATGCCAGCCGGGAGCCGCCAGTTGGGTGACTGCTCCACAGCACCATGGGGCCGGCTCAGCGAACGCCGACCTCGCAGCCGGGGCCCCGCATCCATACTATCCATGCCTCACGCGAGGGAAGGCGTTGAGCACGTGCCACGTGTCCATCCTCAGGGGGCCCCCGGTGAACCGCTTGAGACAGGCCCTCCCTGCGTTGCGGCACGCAGCCAGCGGCCGCGCTGGCCGCGTCCGCAGCATGAGCGGACACGGGAGCGCCGAGGAGAACGCGGCCGAGATGGAGCGGTGGAAAAATATCACGTATGTCGCCGTTCCTGCCGTCTTCCTCCTCACCGCGTACACGCTGTCCACGGCGTCGCACCACCACGACGACGAGAAGATTGTGCGTGCCTGCGTCTGGCCCGGAGGCGCAGCCGCCGCGTGGAACGTTGTTGGTTGGGCAGCCTGCTTCTTTACCCTAGGTGGTCTCACCTTTTTGACCTTGCTGCGGCCTCTCTTTGTGTGCGCAGGTCTACGACTACATGCACATTCGAAGCAAGCGGTGGCCGTGGGAAGGTGCGAACACGCCGCGCCAGTGTGCCTCGCCTGCGTAAAGGCGCTGCTGACACGTGCACTTTGCACTCCTGCGTCGTTTGCGCAGGGGACCTCGGCCTCTTCGAGCGCCCACACAAGGAGCACCACCACTAGGTGGCTGCTCGACTTCGTTCCTAAAGAGAAAGCAGACCCTGTCACACGTTGCAAAGCAAACAACCCTTGTCACGTGACTCATTTCGTCCTACTCTCGACGCAAATCACAAGGGAGAGACGAAGACCGTACGCAATACATCCAGTGTGTGAATGAAGACTGTCTCAATGTGGGATGTCCATTCCCAGACGGATTGTGTGCAGCTGCTGCATTCAGCTCAGTATCTGCGCGGACTGCGTGAACGCCGCCGCGGGCTGCGTGAGCGGCTGCGTCCACGCGAAGAAGGCGGTGGCGCAGCACCGTACCCAAAGTTGCTGGCTGCTGGCGCGTGTGCCCCAAAACCATTCATGGGAGGAGGTGCGCCGTATCCGCCTCCGCCGCCCCCGAAGCCGCCGCCGCCGCCGCCGCCGTAGCCACCTCCGCCGCCACCGCGGCCACCCCCTCCACCCCAGCGGCTGGGCGGGCCTCGGCCGCCTCCCCCACGCCCAATGAGCGCCATCAACTCCGGCGGCGGCGCTTGTCCTGCTTCGCTGATGAGCTTGCACAGGTCGCGCGCGTACTTGGCATCAGTGTCTGTGAAGAGTGTGAACGCCATGCCCTTCGCCCCTGCGCGGCCGGTGCGGCCGATGCGGTGCACATAGTCCTCGACACCATTGGGGAAGTCGTAGTTGATGACGGCAGCCACGTTGGGCACGTCCAAGCCGCGGGCAGCCACGTCCGTGGCGACCATGACGGGTCGGCTGCCATCTCGGAATTGGCGAAGCACCCAGTCGCGCTCCGCCTGGCTCTTGTCGCCGTGGATGGCACTTGCACCGAACTCGTGGCCGAGCTGGCGGGAGAGCGTGTCGCACATGCGCTTTGTGCTGCAGAAGATGATAACCTTTTGTCCCCGACCCAGAGTCCGCAAGATGGCCTCGCACCGGCGCGGCTTGTCATACGCCATGCACACGTCCACGTTCTGCACAATGTCTTTGTTGGCCACCAGTGAGTCGGCGCTGCCGATGAAAATCTGCACCGGGCTGTTGCGCACGAACTTCTCGGCAATGGCTCGCACCTCCTTCGGCCACGTGGCGCTGTAGAAGAGCGTCTGTCGCTGAGGCGGCAGATGTCCCATGATCTTCAGAATCTGCGGCTCGAAGCCCATGTCGAGCATGCGGTCCGCCTCGTCCAAGACGAGGTAGGACACCTGGTGCAGCGACACTTGACGCGTTTCCAGGAAATCGTTCAGCCGCCCCGGCGTGGCGATTGCGATGTGCACGCCCGCCCGGATGTCCCGCAGCTGGCCTCCCTTAGGCACGCCGCCGTAGAGACAGGTGTTTCCTATGCGAGAGGACCGCCCAAATTTGTCAGCCTCGTCTTTGATCTGCACCGCCAGCTCGCGCGTGGGCGCCAGCACCAGGAGTGTCGGCCCGGCACGCGGGTCCGCGTTCTTTGCCTTGATGTGCATCATGCCCGGCAGCAGATAGCCACAGGTCTTGCCGGAGCCAGTCTTTGCAATGGCAATCACATCGCGGTTGCTCATCGCCACACTCCACGACTGCGACTGGATGGGTGTCGGACTGCTGAACCCGGCGCGCTGGATCTCGGCTAACATGTCGGGAGGGAACTGAGCGGAGGCAAACGTAACGAACGGGTCCGGAGGGTTGTCGCCGTGCACCGTCAGGTCGTGCCGCCTCCGCCACTCTGCCACGTCAGGTCCGTTGTCGCTTGTGATTTTCACCTTGTATGTGACGTCAGCCTTGCCTGCAGCGCCCGCGGCAGAGCCGTACGCAGCGCCATTGCCGTAGAAGTTATTGCCGCCGCCACCTCCTCCTCCGTAGCGATCACCCCCATACGGCGCAGCCTGTTGAGTCGCGACGCGCGTCAGTCTGCGTTTGTGGCGAGCAACGGAATGCATGGCAGCAGCGCGCGCGCTGGGCGCGTGTGTGCCCAAAGCCTAGGGCTTCCGCCAACGTGCTGTGCCCCTCGAGCTGCCCAGCGCCTTCATCTCCGGTACGCACCTGTCCGTACCCACCCCCACCACCGTAACCGCCGCCGTAGCCGCCGCCGTTTGCCTGTGGTGTGAAACGAGAGTGAGCGGCCGCGGCGTTGGTAAAAGCGAAAGGCAGCCACCGGCACAAGGCTGTGGGCGCACCGGTGCTGCGAGCGGCGGAGGAGCGCCTGCGGGACGCTCGTACTGGGTCACGTTCGTCACTGGGTTCCAGTAGTATGTGTTCCCCGAGTTCGGGTCTGCGGGAGGCGCAGCGCGGCTCCTTGTCAGAAAGTGGACGGCACACAGCGCACATGCTTCGACCAGGGAGGCAAGACACGCGGGAGACGTACCATAGAGCGCCTGCCATGGTGGTGGCAAAGACGGGTCATCCCGGCGCTGTGGTGGGAGAGCCATCTGCGTGCGCGGTCGGCGCTTGGAATGAGTTTCCCGAGGGGACTCTAACTTCCGTGACGTGGGCGGACGGACGCGGGACGCAGCGCAGCGCAGTCGATAGACGTACATGCATCATGTCGGGGTGGCATTGAGTTTCACATAGCTTGTGCTTGAAGCATCATCTTCCCGTAACACCGTTTGAGGGGTCTGGCAGGCGACGCAAGAGGACATCCCACACAAGCGGGACCGCATACAAGGCCACAACTACATCCAGCGTGTAATGCTTGCGCGACGCGAGAATGCCGTAGCACTGAAGCGCTACCAGCACGGCCATCGCGAGGTGCAGTCGACGGTCACGCGAGTAATGCCACATCGACAGCGCAAAGACCAGGCCAAAAGTCACATGTGAAGAAAACACGAGGTCGCCACATCCCTGACTGGCTTGGCGCTTGACGTCCACTTTCAGAAAGTCCCAAACCGAATTCGGTCTCTCAAGTGCCGTGGCATTGCCCGGCTGACAATGCTGGCTTGGGGCCGGAAGCTGCGTGGCGGTGAAACTAAGTATGCGCAGCAGCTGGCAGGATGACACTGTCGCTAATGCGCGGCGCAGGATG
>Ga0164297_10004304_pt1 | contig 12821 bp, 14 predicted proteins | sample GEODES058metaG_FD_113539 | JGI IMG/M metagenome (GOLD analysis project Ga0164297, IMG submission 113539) | Dystrophic lake water microbial communities from Trout Bog Lake, Wisconsin, USA - GEODES058 metaG | ecosystem: Environmental > Aquatic > Freshwater > Lake | place: USA: Trout Bog Lake... | reverse complement strand
CATGGGAACATTCTAACGATTCGGGTTTTGCTACGGCTTACTGTAGCCAAAAAAACATTGTTGCGTATTAATCAATTCCAACGAACGTATCAATTTAATGGTTTAGAAAAACCAGAGCTTCTCACCACCGATAACTTAAACTCAATGGCTATTAATCTAAACGTATTACTCATATTGTGTTGCATCGCAGTTTTTAAAGTGCAAAATATCAATTACTTTTTATTAATACCTAAGTATTATTGATGCTTATCCCTTATCCACGCATATCCCTTCGACTTAGTTCAAAAAGTGTATGATGAAACCCAAATGTGTTTTGTTCAGGTTGAGTACTCTTGAGCCAGAGCTAAAAACCACACAACAATTGAGTTTTACAACATAAAGAGCACACAACCGTGTCAGTTGAATCGATTCGCTACCAATCTACTAACGCTTTGCTGCCTAACCCCTACGTGGCTGAATGGTCTAAACGTGCCCCTGCGCCAGTCTCGCTGCAGCCCAGTGAGGGTGCAAAAACAGCGAACTCCGGAGCGACCGACGCAGCGGGAGTCTATATGGATCTGACCCCAAAGTTGGCACAAGCTACACTTTTGGCTTTGAAATCTCAACTTTCGTCAGGCAAAACTTTGAATGACAATTTAAAAGTTGCGCAAAATTCAAGTCTCCCTCAGTCGGTTAGCCTGACTCAAACCCCAACAACTGCCAAAAATACCATTGGTACCTACGATCACTTACCAAAGACCAATATTGGTATAAATCATTCCCTAAATTTAAGCAGCTTATATTCTCTTCCTCAGTTTCATGCCTTTATGAGCCAAATGTTTGAAACTCTTAGAAGCGTTAATCAGATGCCTAACGCTTCGACAAAGATTAACGAGCTTAATCAAAATAGTATGACTGGTATCACCGCCCCTTTCAATAATTACTACCACCGGGGTTACGATCAAAATTCATATGATCTACTAAATTCAAAACTTGAGTACCTTGCAAAACAAGTCGATAGCCCCCCCACTCCAAGCCCAATCACCACGACTATCACGCCGGGGGATAAAACTGTAACTTACTCTAAGGACGACGTTTTAATACCTCCTCCTAATAAAGACAACCAAATCACCAATCCCTACATAGATAAACTAAACGCAAGCTATAACAGTCTTGTTTCTAGTCTTCAAGGAGATGTGGCGTCCTCCTCATTGTCATCTTTCATTCAAAATTTACAACACCAAGCACACGGTTTTAGCTCGAGCGCCAATATTGTGAACACGAGCGCTTGAACATTTCAAACAAGAACTCACTAGCTCACTAACGTCCTAAAAATTTACTTTGAGCGCACCACTAAGCTCAATATTAGCAAGAATCAGGTGGTCTTATACAAGTTAATTTGGGTACCATTACTTGTAACAATATTGCTCAAATTCAAATGAAAGAAATACCTTCACCCTACAAAGAAGATGGCAGCTCCGGTTCTCTGGATACAAATTATCGCCATTTCACCACCGTGCGACAGGCTATTGAGTTTTTAAGCATCAATGCAAGAAATCAACCCTCACTTGAAGAGCTATCCAAAGCGGTTCACATGAGTGAGTTTCATCTGCAAAGGGTGTTCTCCGAGTGGGCAGGTATTTCTCCTAAGAAGTTTTTGCAATTTTTAACAAAAGAGCATGCGCTTCAAGCCATTAAAAATTTTAAAAACATAGAAGAAACTACTGAAGAACTTGGCTTATCTGCAACCAGTCGGCTGCATGATTTAATGATTAACACGGTTGGCTTGACACCTGGCGAGGTCAAATCAGGCGCAAAGGGGATATTGATCAGTTACGGTACGGGGGAAACACCGTTTGGTCGTGCCATCATTGGTTGGACGGATCGGGGTATATGTCATTTAATGTTTAATGATTCAGATTCAGCGGCTCTGGATGAGCTAAAAAAGGAATGGCCCAACGCCCTGTTCAAGCACGATCACAAAGAGTCTCATCATCTGCTTCAAACGGTGTTTAACAATAACTCGAGCAATCAAAAAAGTCCCCCCCTGCGGGTTATCTTAAAAGGGACTCCTTTTCAAATTAAAGTTTGGGAGGCGCTCATTAAGATCCCCCCTTCATCGCTTTGTTCATATAGCCAAATCGCAAAAGATGTGTCTTCTGCCAAAGCTCAAAGAGCCACTGGATCCGCAATAGCTAAAAACTCAATTGCGTACCTAATACCTTGCCACAGGGTTATAAGAGAGTCTGGAGATTTTAGTAACTACAGATGGGGACTTGATCGAAAAAAAGCGATGATTGCGTGGGAAGCCGCAAAAAAATCCGGATTTAAATCCTAAGTGTATTTAGCTAGTCATCACATGTTATCGATCAATATTTGACCAAATCCTGAGCAACTGACTTGCACTGCGCCATCAATTCTCATCGCAAAGTCATGCGTTACCTTTTTGCTGAGGATAGACTTCTCCATCGAATGGATAATCAGATCAGCGGCCTCAGACCAACCAATATGTCTGAGCATCATCTCTGCGCTCAAGATCTCTGAGCCAGGATTAACATAGTCTTTGCCAGCAAACTTAGGCGCGGGCCCATGCGTTGCTTCAAAGCAAGCAACCGAGTCAGACATGTTTGCCCCGGGCGCGATATTGGTCCCCCCAACCTGCGCTGCAAGTGCATCTGAAATAAAGTCCCCGTTTAGATTTAAAGTGGCTATGACACTAAACTCAATGGGACGAATGATAATTTGCTGTAAAAACGTGTCCATCACAGTGTCTTGAACGACAATTTCTTTACCTGTCTTCGGGTTTTTGAACTTGCACATTGGCCCACCGTCGATGGGTATCGCGCCAAACTCTTTTTTTGCCAAATCATAAGCCCAGTCCCTAAAGGCTCCTTCCGTATATTTCATGATATTGCCCTTGTGAACCAAAGTCAGACTGGGCTTGTTGTGTTCAATGGTGTATTGGATTGCCTTGCGGACAAAGCGCTCGGTCCCTTCTTTGGAGACGGGCTTGATACCAATTCCAGAGGTCAGTGGAAATCGTATTTTTTTAATTCCCATCTCATCTGTTAAAAAGTGAATTAACTTCTTAGCCTCATCCGACTTTGCACCAAATTCAATACCGGCATATAAGTCCTCTGAATTTTCTCGAAAGATCACCATATTGGTTTTTTCAGGCTCACGCATTGGCGAGGGAACGCCCTTGAAATAACGAACGGGTCTTAAACAGACATAAAGATCAAGCTCTTGTCTTAAGGCCACATTGAGCGAGCGGATATCGCCACTTGCAGGAATAGTGAGTGGACCCTTAATTGAGACCACATACTCTGAGAGTGCTTGCAAAGTCTCCTCAGGTAATAAAGACCCCTGCCCGTAAAGCGTTACTGCCTTGTCTCCTGCGTAGACCTCCATCCACTGGATTGCTTTTTTTCCAGCATATGCTTTCTCAACTGCCGCATCTACGACTCGCCTCATGACTGGTGTGATATCCGCCCCAGTTCCATCGCCTTCAATAAATGGAATAATGGGGTGGTTAGGTACATTGAGTGAATGATCAGCATTGACGGTGATCTTTTGACCGGAACCGGGCACTTTAATGTGTTTAAACATTTAACATCTCCGTAGAATTTCTTGAAAGGCCAACACTCAATTCACAAAGTAAGTTGGAATTGAATAATAATCTTCATTTTAGCCCCCTCCCCAATCTCCTACATTTAAATTCAGTCCTATAAAGTCATTTAAAGCATGTTTGATTTCACAAAACTAAAAAAGTATATTTTTCTGGCAGCATTGGTATCCTCAGTATTTGGTTCCTCTCTTGCTCGGGCACAAGCCCCAAACAAGGGTGAGCCTCAGTCAGGCTTACCCAGAGTGACTCTTCAAGCGGGAATGTACCAAATTGACGCTCAGGTTGCTAGTACTGATAATCAACGTGAGATTGGTTTGATGTTTCGGTCCCAGATGCCTCAACATGAGGGTATGCTCTTTGTATTTGAACAAAGTGGTCCCCAGTGCTTTTGGATGAAAAACACGCTCATCCCTTTGTCAACTGCATTCGTCGATGCTGATGGCACAATCGCAAATATTGAGGAGATGAAGGCTCAAACGACCGATTCCCACTGCTCAAAAAGAGCAGTACCCTTCGTACTAGAGATGAACCAAGGTTGGTTCGCGAAAAGAGGGCTCAAAGCAGGCTCAAAGTTGGTGGGCGCTCCATTCAAAACACAATAGACTTTACCAGCAAACACACTTGTAGCCGATCTACGAAAGTAGGCGGTCTTGCACAGAAGATTTGTAAAAACGTGACTCCATGAATGACAAATGCCGACTTAAAAGTCGGCATTTGTCGTTCAATTCAACTCAGCGGGTTAAGCAAAGTTGCTTTCTGCAAAACTCCAATTGACCAACTGGTCCAAGAAGGTCTCAACAAACTTAGGACGCAAATTCCTGTAGTCGATATAGTAAGCATGCTCCCAAACATCGACTGTGAGTAAAGCGGTATCAGCGGTTGTTAGCGGAGTACCTGCAGCACCCATATTCACAATATCAACAGAGCCGTCAGCTTTTTTAACAAGCCAAGTCCAACCAGAACCAAAGTTTCCAACTGCAGACTTTACAAACGCCTCTTTGAATGCGGCATATGAACCCCACTTGGCTGTAATTGCAGTTGCAAGTGCGCCCTTTGGCTCACCGCCACCATTTGGTTTCATACAGTTCCAAAAAAACGTATGGTTCCAAATTTGAGCTGAGTTGTTGTAAATACCGCCAGAGGATTTTTTGATGATATCCACCAAATTCATGTTTTCAAACTCGGTGCCTTTTTGTAGGTTATTGAGATTAACAACATAAGCATTGTGATGTTTACCGTGGTGAAACTCCAGTGTTTCTTTAGAGTAATGAGGAGCCAAAGCGTCAATAGCGTAGGGCAATTGGGGTAATTGATGTTCCATGTTCAGATAGCCTTTAAAAATAAAGATGAGTGAAATAAAGGGATTAAATCTTTAAGTTGGTTTTTAAAACAAAAGCCAAAATCACGACTTATGCTCAAGCGCAAATTCTAATACTTTTAAGTGAAAGTATATTTTTTTACTTTTTTAAACCTTTGAAAATGAAGTAAGTCATTTTGATGTAACAGATTTTGAAATGACACTCATATCGGCCTCCCCGTCGCCCAGGGTTGCTTGAACCACCTGCCCCACGTCGAGTTGTTTGACCTGAGTCACTGGAACGCCTTGCTTGTTGCTCAGCCAAGCATAGCCTCGCTTAAGTACCAATGAAGGGTCAAGCAACTCTAGACTAATTGAGGCACGCTGAAGTCTGTCTTTTCGAGACTGCTGCGTAGTTTTAATTGCATTTGATAATCTCAGAGCTTGAAGTTGAGTTTTATTGTTGGCTTGCTCAATGGGTCTGCGCACTCCTTCACGTAAGCGGTTAAAGAACCTGTTAAGCAATACCTCTTGAGCATGGAGCCACTCAGATGGTCGCCCCAAATGCTGCTGAAGGTAATCTAGTCTTTGAGACTCTCGGTCAATAACCAGGTGGACTTGGGCGGTCATCCACTCAGATAAACCCACTAACCTTTCCAATAAAACATCCCTGGGAAGTGCGCAAAGTTCGGCTGCAGCCGTTGGTGTAGGAGCTCTTAGATCTGCACAAAAATCTGCGATTGTGAAATCCGTTTCATGTCCAACCCCGCTGATAACGGACACTGGGCTCTCAACTATGGTTCTTGCGAGTTGTTCGTTGTTAAACCCCCAAAGATCCTCTATGGACCCGCCCCCTCTTACCAACAAGATGACGTCTACATTTTCAATAACATATAAACTCTTTAGCGCCGAGATTAACGACCCCGGTGCCTCCACGCCCTGAACCACTGCAGGCGAGATCAACACTTCAATATGAGGAACCCTTCTATTGAGCGCAATACACACATCATGCAGTGCTGCTGCGTTAAGGGAAGTTACAACCCCAATCTTTCGCGGCATTTGAGGAATCTCTCTTTTCCTTTCCTCATTAAATAAGCCTTCCCCCTCCAGCTTGGCTTTAAGCTTTAAAAACTCCTCAAAAAGGGTGCCAAGCCCAGCTTTACGCATGGACTCAACAACCATTTGAAGCTCTCCCCTAGCTTCATAAATCCCAAGCTTTCCAAACACCTCTACTGCTTGCCCGTCCCTGGGCTGAAAATCTAGCTGAGAAGCAGATCTTTTAAACATCGCACACCGAAGTTGCCCCTCAGCGTCCTTGATTGAAAAGTAGCAGTGTCCACTAGTTGCTCTTGTAAATCCAGTTATCTCGCCTTTCACAGCAACTGGATTAAACCTGGATTGAAGAGTGTCAGACACAGCCTTGCAAAGCGCGCCCACTCCCCATATTCTTCTCTCTGGAGCTGAGTTGTCAAAAATCAAAGGACTGTTAAATTGCATATTAAGTTCTAAAAAATAGACTTCGGTTGACTTTAAAGGAGTAATTGGGATTTTGAGTTAAACACAATTCTTAAAGCACTTAAAGTAACGGGCAGCACTGTACTCAGGAAGCGAGAGTTCATCACATAAGTCATTGATTTCATTAAGTATTTAAATGATTAATTAGTAATCTTTTCAATCTAACAAACAAAACATGCGGTTTCTAGGCCGTCAAATCAGAGTTACCAACAAAGTTATCCACAAAAAATGTGATTTATCAACCGCAATTTACCGTCCTAATTTGGGATTGGAGAAGATCAAACAGACCAGGGGTTATAGCGCCAAAGATGCATTGGAAAACTTGATTTTAGGAGGTTCATGGTGCCCAAAAACTTGAGCTTAACATCGAGCTGTCAGATCATAAGATTCGAAGACTGGTTTTTAAGCTGAACAAAGCACTGAAAAAAACTTCCCTGGTAGATAATAGCGGATTAGCTCATCGATTTTGCATTTAACTCGCCTGGGGAGACCGCATTTGTTTTCAATTCTTGAATCTGCTGGCTGGCCCATATGGCCTCTTTTGGTTTGTTCTGTCATCGCTACAGCCCTGATCATAGAGAGGCTTTACCAACTTAGAGCGCAGCTCGTCATCCCAAGTTCCCTATTAAGTGAGGTTTTGGATAAAGTTGACGCCGGACTTCCCTCCTCAATAGATGTAGACGAATTAGAGAGAGGTTCTCCACTTGGATCCATCTTGTCTGCAACGCTTAGAGCCTTCAGCGCAAACCCTAAGGCTCAAGAGCTAGAGTTAAAACAAGAAATTGAATTAGAGGGACGTATCATTGCCCACCAATTAGATAGATATTTGGCTGCACTGGCAACGATTGCGTCTGCAGCCCCTTTACTCGGCTTATTTGGAACTGTGGTGGGTATGATTGATATTTTCGGGTCTCAGTCTGGCACGAGCAGCAACCCCGCTCAATTGGCTCATGGAATTTCCACTGCGCTTTACAACACCGCTTTTGGTTTGATCATCGCCGTACCATCGCTCATTTTTTGGCGTTACTTTAGAACTCAAATTGATTATTTTGTTCTAACCCTTGAATCCTCTAGTGAGAAGCTTTTAAAACATCTGCTCAAAATGAGATGAAAGTTAGATAAAGGTTAAATATATTTACTTTGCGAGATAGGCTTTGACTGCATCTCTAAAATTCAACAATTAATAATAAAAATTTATGCGTTTCTCCAAAAAGAATATTGCTGAGCCAGAAATCAACTTAATTCCTTTCATTGATGTTTTATTGGTTGTTTTGATATTTTTGATGCTATCAACCACCTACAGCAAATTAACAGAATTAGATTTGACCTTACCCTCCTCTAATTCAGCCGCACACAAAGACCATATCAATCAAATCAATCTTTTAATCACAGCTGATGGAAGATATTTTGTCCAAAGCACCCCAGTTGAGTCAAAAGATGTAGATACTCTTTCTAAGGCGCTCAGGCAAGCCAGCTCAGGTATGGATAACCCAGTAGTGGTCATCAGCGCGGATGCACAAACAACACATCAATCTGTCATCCAAGCCCTGGAAGCTTCTCAAAGAAGCAATCTACAGCAAATCACATTCGCTTCGCAGTCTCAAACCACGAGCAAGGCCACAGCAAGATGAGCTCATTTGCTAATTTAGATATTTTCAAAAATCAAATTCGCATTACTTTTCTTGAGGGTTGGCAAAAAAGAGGCGTACTGAGTTACCTTCTTTGGCCTTTGTCACTTTTAACATCACTTTATCTTTGGTTAAATCATCACCTTTACACCAATGGTCTGAGGACGAGAGAAAAGATAAATAGACCGGTGATTGTGGTTGGAAATGTCGTTGTTGGCGGAGCAGGTAAAACCCCCATCGTGATTGAATTAACCAAATATTTAATTTCTAGTGGCCGCTCTGTGGGCGTAATCTCCAGGGGATACGGTCGAGAGGGGATTGGTATCACAGAGGTAACTCAGGAACTGCCTGCTCGCATTTGCGGGGATGAGCCCAAGCTCATTTTCACAAAGACTCATGTTCCAGTTTTTGTGGGCTCTCAAAAAGCAGCGACTGCCAGAGCTTTGATTGAAAAATATCCTCATGTTGATATCATCATCAGCGATGATGGTTTACAACATCAGGCCTTAGCAAGAGACTTGAATATTATTATTTTTGATAATTCAGGCATTGGTAATGGTTTTTTACTGCCTGCAGGACCACTCAGAGAGCACTGGCCAATAAAGTATCCAAACTGTGATTCAGAACTAATTCTGAGTACCAATGAGGGACAGGCGCCCAAAGGTTTTAAGGCTCAAAGACTTCTATCTGATTATGCTTACAACAGGTACGGAGAAAAAATTGATCTTCGTCTCCCTCTTAACAAAAAAATTCACGCACTTGCGGGGATTGCCAGACCTGAAAGCTTTTTTTTAATGCTAGAGCAACTCGGACTTAAGCTTGATCAAACCACTTTTTTAAAAGATCATGCCCAAATCGATTCCTCTCATTTAGACCGACTCATCCAAAACTCAACTCAATCAAGCTCAGATCAAACACTTTTTTTATGCACTGAAAAAGATGCTGTTAAGATTTGGGAATACACTGATCTTGTTTGGGCAGTGCCGCTGAATTGTTCTCTGGACTCGAGGTTGTTGGACAATTTAGAGGATTGGCTCTTGAAATTAAAAATCTGATCTCAATTCATAGCAATATTTAAAGACTAAAACAAAGAGAAGTATGGACAGTAAATTATTAGAACTCCTGGTCTGCCCTGTCACCAAGGGACCTCTTATTTATATTCGTGAACAGGAGGAACTCATATCCCGCAGTGCACGATTGGCCTATCCTGTTCGCCAGGGCATTCCCATTTTGATTGAGTCAGAGGCTCGAACACTATCAGATGAAGAGATCGTTAGGGATTAAAGAGAAATCAGTTTAATTTGTAATATGACTTCATCATCAAGTACGTACACTGTCATCATTCCTGCACGCCTAGCGTCCACAAGGTTGCCAAACAAACCGCTCGCCGATATCGAGGGGGAGCCGATGATCGTAAGAGTTGCAAAAAGGGCTGCACTCTCAAAGGCACATAAAGTCGTCGTAGCCTGTGATCATGTAAGCATACTTCAAGCATGCGAAAAGCACTCAATCTCCGCCGTATTAACCAAAGATGATCATCCCTCAGGAAGTGACAGGTTGGCTGAAGCTTGTACTGTTTTAGAACTCGAGGACGACGAAATAGTAGTCAATGTCCAAGGCGATGAACCACTCATAGCTCCTGAGATGATCAACGCCGTCGCAAATCTACTGGAAATTGATTCTTCTTTATCAATTTCAACTGCAGCCCACAGTATTACTGATTTGCAAGACTTTTTAAATCCCAATGTCGTCAAAGTCGTGTTGGATATAAAAAATAGAGCCCATTATTTCAGCCGTGCACCCATCCCTTGGAATAGGGACGAGTTCAATAATGGAATTAAACAGTTGCCCAGCGAACAACCACTAAGGCATGTTGGACTTTATGCTTACAGAGCCGGTTTTTTAAAGAAGTTTCCCAGCTTAGCGCCAACAATTTTAGAAAAAATAGAAGCTCTTGAGCAACTCAGAGCCCTCTCCCATGGTTATGCGATAGGGGTTCATATCTCTGAGGTGCATCCAGGGCCAGGGGTAGATACCCTAGAGGATCTTCAGCGGGTAAGGGCTATCATAAGAGGGATTAAAAATTAGTAATTGCATTATTTCATAGCAAATTCAGTTGAATATGCCCTTTAGATCCCGAGTAAAATAAGTGTCATATTTCAGAGTTTGAGAAAAAATCAAAATAAAAAAATTACCCAAGGATATTGACGCATGAGACTTATTCTTTTAGGACCACCGGGTGCGGGCAAGGGAACACAAGCAACTTTTATTTGCCAACACTTCAACATTCCCCAAATATCCACTGGGGATATGCTACGGGCGGCCGTTAAAGCTGGGACCCCCCTGGGTATTGAAGCAAAAAAAGTAATGGATTCTGGCGCACTGGTTGGTGACGACATTATTATTGGGCTAGTAAAAGAGCGGATTCTTCAAGATGACTGTAAGAACGGCTTTTTATTTGATGGATTTCCTAGAACAATCCCACAAGCTGATGCAATGAAGAACGCAGGAGTGAGTCTAGACTATGTTCTTGAAATCGATGTTCCCTTTGAGGACATCATAGAGAGAATGAGTGGTCGCCGGGCTCACGTTGCGAGCGGTCGCACTTATCATGTCAAATTTAATCCTCCTAAAGTATCAGGTATTGATGATGTCACTGGGGAGCCCCTCATCCAAAGGGATGACGATAGAGAAGAAACTGTTAAAAAGCGTTTAGAGGTTTACGAGGCACAAACCAGGCCCCTGGTTGAGTATTATTCTTCTTGGGCGAAATCTAGTCCAAAAGATGCCCCCAAATACAGAGCAATATCTGGAGTCGGTGAGGTTGAGGAAATAAAAGCCAGAGCCTTCAGCTCACTCCAGCATTAAATCATCAAACCAATAACTGAACAAACCAATAGTTCAACAAATCAATAGTTCAACAAATCAATAGTTCAACAAATCAATTGTTCAATTGTTCAATCGGTTATGTGGACACAGTGTGAATGGTTTCTATCCAATTATTCATTTGCCCCTTAAACAATCCGCAATCAAATGCAAAGTGAGTGCTATTCTGGCTTTGACAGGGCTTAAGCCGTGAAAGTCGTAAAAACTCAAATCATCCCTAACGTTTAAGATAGCAAATGCACATCTAGAGCTTTGCCAAATGAGTACTCCAGCAGATTGGGCTGACTTTAGAGCCTGCGTAAGAGAGTCGCTTGCTGTACCCATACCAGTTCCTGCCAAAACCAGCCCCCTTAATTTTCCACTACTTGGGGACTGATAGTTCAAAAGTGCATGGATAGTGTCCCCGGAGCTATTTACATAGTTATGAACAATGTCTACTCTTGGCCACTCTTTTTGAGTTAACAAATCATCAATTGATGGACATTTAAAGTCAAAATGTGATCCACCGCTTTCATGAGCTAACGAATTGGAGTTTTCAAGTATGAAAGGTTTTTTCTTAAAACTTACTCCGTCTTTAATCGTCCCCAATGGTTCATAGGGAAGACTTGAGAAAGCATTCAACCTGTCTGTATATATTTTCTGAACAAATTCACCTTTGTGTACCTCTCCAGCGCAGACCACGACTACACCACTTTTGGTCCATGCATCATCTATCAACAAACCTAACGCATCCTTTATGTTCTTTGGTCCATCTGGATTTGTAGATGAAGCGGGAAGCATTGCACACGTAAGTGCAATAGTGGGTAAGTCATAGCTCTTCTCAAAAGCCGTCATTGCAGAGAGAAAAAATGCGGTCTCCTCAATGGTGTCTGTACCGTGGGTAATTAGAAAGCCGCAAACTTCTGGGTCATGGGCCCAAAACTTAATTCTCTCGATTAACTGAGTCCAGATTGGAAATTGCAAGTCTTTGCTGTCTATCTGCGCAATTTGCTCATGTACAGACACGAAATCCTGCACCGGCGAATCAAACCTGACTTGACTTGCTAATTCAGCAATACCAACTCCCCCTGCCGTGTAGTTCAAAGTATCGTTTGGATCATCAGATAAGCCGGAAATAGTCCCGCCTGTGCCAAAAAACACCACTTTTTTAATTTTTTTTGCTGACTGGGGTTGCATTACTGATAATTCTGGTTAAAAATACAGTTACTGAAATTCTTAACAGTAAATTAAGAAGCTAATTAAACTCAAAACAGGTGACATTATGGACAAACCAAAGTTAACTCCGCGTCAACAACAGATTTTGGAATTGATTGAGGATGCTATCAAATTCTCTGGGGCTCCTCCAACTCGCGCTGAAATTGCTACGCAACTTGGGTTTAAATCCATCAATGCCGCCGAAGAGCATCTCCAGGCTCTAGCTAAAAAAGGAGCTATTGATCTAGTCAGTGGAACGTCAAGGGGCATTCGACTCAAGAATTTATCATCGGTTAGAGCCAACCCAAAGCCTCAAAAACAACTCTCCTTCCCAATTCCAAGCTTGTCTCAGTTGGCACTACCGTTGGTGGGTCGCGTAGCTGCGGGTTCCCCCATACTTGCACAGGAGCATGTCGAACAAACTTACCACGTGGAAAGTGCATTGTTCCAAAAAAAGCCCGATTATTTATTAAAAGTTCGAGGTATGTCGATGAAAGATATCGGAATTATGGATGGAGATTTACTAGCTGTTCAATCCACAAAAGAAGCCAAGAATGGACAAATTGTGGTTGCAAGAATTGGTGAGGAAGTCACTGTCAAACGCTACCAAAGGCTATCCGACCATATTGCCCTACACCCTGAAAATCCTGATTTTCAAACCATCATTGTTCAGCCTGGTGAATCTTTTGAAATT
>Ga0164297_10004303_pt1 | contig 12821 bp, 17 predicted proteins | sample GEODES058metaG_FD_113539 | JGI IMG/M metagenome (GOLD analysis project Ga0164297, IMG submission 113539) | Dystrophic lake water microbial communities from Trout Bog Lake, Wisconsin, USA - GEODES058 metaG | ecosystem: Environmental > Aquatic > Freshwater > Lake | place: USA: Trout Bog Lake... | reverse complement strand
CCCACTTTATGTTATATAATGTAGACATGTTTAACAAGGAGCGCAAAATGACAATGTTTTATGATTCAGCAAAATCCCGTGAATACACATGCAAACTGTTAGAAGCGGTAGAAGAAGGACTGTTAGACCCAGAGGCGGCACTGCGTGCATGCCTTTGCTATATGAGCGAAGGCGACGTAGAGGACATGATCCGCGTAAACAGTTTGCTTGACCTTGGGGATGAGGACGAGGACGAAGTAGATGAGGAAGAAGAGGACTACATCTTTGAAGGAGGACACAGTGACGAAGCTATAGATCCTATGGAGGATTTTAACTACGTAGGTAGCAGATATCACTACTAACTAGGAGGGGGCACACGCCCCCGTACATAAAGACCCCGCTGTATACAGCCGCAACAAGGAGAACGCAATGTTAGTTTATCTCGCATGGACAGCAGGCTCAGCCGCTGCCGTAGGATTAGCCTGTTTGATCAATGGCGGTCCCTGGTGACCTCATACTCTACCCCGGAGGCGGTTTCGAGAATCCTCGCCGGGGTCCCACTTGATCTTAACCAATAAAGAAAGTACAATTATAGCATGACAGAAGAAACAGCAAAAGCATTAGGGGTACTGATAGTAATCATAGCCATGGTCGTGGTAGGACCCCTGCTGACCATCTGGGCACTCAACACACTGTTCCCCGTGTTAGCCATCGACTACAACATCAGCACTTGGTCTGCCACGATCCTACTAGGGGCCGCTCTTAGAGGAAATGTTAAGATTAACAAAGATTAACCGTTGACAACATCCGTAAATAGTGTTATAATACACTTTTTACAACAGCACATAAGGAACACAAATGGCAAAAGCACAAGCTGTAGACAAGGGCACTACTATCCTGGAGTTTGATCTCGAGGCTATCCGTGCACGCGAGCAAGCTGTAGCGCAAGAGACAGACGAGGAGATCACACTGCGCCTTAAAGAACGTTTCAACATTCTTGATGACATGACCAAAGCTATCAAGCGCGGGGATGTCAGAGCTATGATCGTGAGCGGTCCTCCGGGAGTGGGCAAAAGCCACGGCGTGGAAGCAGTACTCCAGAAGGATGGCCTGTTTGACATGTTAGGTGAACGTCCTCCCAAGTACGAAGTGGTTAAAGGTGCGATGTCTGCGCTAGGATTATATGCTAAACTCTACGCATTTGCCGCAGAGAATCACGTGGTGGTGTTCGACGACTGTGATCAGATCTTGCTAGACGAGCTTTCCCTGAACATACTCAAGGGTGCACTTGACAGCAGTGAGAGACGCTTTATAGCCTGGAACACAGACTCAAGATTATTGCGCGGGGAAGGCATTCCTGATCGCTTTGAGTTCAAGGGGTCGGCTATCTTTATCACGAACATCAAGTTCGAGCATGTGAAGAGCAAAAAGCTACGTGAGCATTTGAACGCATTGGAAAGCCGCTGCCACTATATCGATCTACAGATGGACACAACACGCGAGAAGATCTTGCGTATCAAACAGATCGTGTCCGAGGGTATGCTTGATAGGTACGAGTGGGAAGACCCCGCTGTTAAGGCAGAGATCGTACAGTTCGTAGAAGATCACAAGGATAAGTTACGTGAGCTAAGTCTACGCATGGTGCTAAAGCTAGCAGACTTACGCAAAGCGTTCCCCTCTAACTGGCAGGCCATGGCTCGTACTACCTGTATGCGTCGCAACTTGTTATGATAGAACGCATAGCACTGTACGCTACCTTGGGCTTGGTAATCGACAGCCTTGGGGTAACTGCCTGGGGCTGGCAGTTTTGGTGTCTCATAGCCTTGTTCTGGGCGATCGAATGGGTGGCCCGAGATGAAGGCCACAGAGATGCCGCCTGGGAGTACGCGGATGCACTGCAGACAGCCGCCGAGGGGATCAAGCAGGCCAACATGCTGGCCACGCAATATCAACGACAACTAAAAGAATTAAGGGAACACCATGAAAGCAACGCATCACGAACCAACCTGTCAGTGGATGGGGCCCGAGTCGGAATCAAAGACCTGCAGTAATCCTAGCGTGCCCAACAAAAGCTATTGCGGTCATCACGTGTGGTCCGTGTACCAGGAAGGTTCAGCGGTCAAGGGCCGCAAACGACATCAACGCCAGCTGAGCCTGCAGGATCTCATCGATGATCTCAACGCGGCCTACAACGATTACCTTATCGAAGAGTTCAGCTGATCTACCCCGGTCACAAGCGTGCGCATGCATGACAGGGGTAAGATAATGTATTGTAAAGAAATGTAAAGTAGAAAAATAATGGTTGACAGCCACTGTTTTGATCGTATAATACTAACATCAACAGCACACAAGGAGCACACTGTGGGAAAAGAGAAAGTTTTTGAATTGTTTCTTAAAGACATGGAACAACCTGTTTTTCAATTCGCGATCTATCGTAGTTTCAAACGTTGGGCTGATCTTCGCGATCAACTGATTCAAATCTATGTGGACAAGACTGGTATCCCCTCAGAGGAGTTCCGCACTCAAATAGCCCTACAGCAGGCCGGAGTATTGACAAATAGTTGATTTGGAGTTATAATACACAACATAGCAACAAAGGAGCACACACTATGTCAGTTTACACAGTCTGTTATTACACCCCTGATCAACCCTACGGTCAGCTGCAGATAGAAGCGGACAGCATGTCTGAACTATACGAGATCTTAGACACTACCTACGCTAGCTTGGAGATCGAAGAGATATTTCTCGAGGAAGAAGAAATCGATGGAGCGCCCACAGAGCACGACGAATGGATCAGCTATGACTCAGAATGCTAAAATGCTGGTATATCTCAACAACAGGTTAATAGTCACAGAGACTAACCTAGCGTGGGCTGTCCCTTATTGGAGCAGCCGCGGTCAGCAAGTGAAAGGTATCAAATGGCTAATAGCGTGAAACAACTCATGGCTGTGATCGCAGTCTTGGTAGCATCCTTCTTGATAGCTCTAGCCGTATTCACAGCTGGCAACCTGCTGGCACAGGCATTATCTAGCCCAAACCCCGCTGTACATCCTGAAAGACCAAATAATGACACCTCAACAGATCAACGACACGCTACAATGGATAGGAGCCGCTTTTATCATAGGGGGACACCTTATGAACAGCATTGGCCCCTCGGTCTATCCCTGGAACATAGTATCATTCCTGATAGGTACCATCATGTTTCTCACGTGGAGCCTCCGGGCGTCAAATAGGCCTCAGCTAGTGATTAACCTAGTGGCATTAGCCATAGGCTGCGTAGGGTTATATCGAGCTGTAGTATAATACAAGCACACACACTATCAAGGACACACTGAGCATGAAACAGGACACACTGATTCCCCTACTGCTACTCATACTGGCTCTCACACTGCTGGTATCATCTATCACTGCCGTGGCCTTGGTCCACTACCTCGCTGGGTTGATCGTATGAATCCCGAACTGGTCATGATGTTGGCAGCGCTGATCCTTGTTGGGGCTTGGATGGTGATAGGCTATTGCTGGGCCTTACACTGCGCACAGGGGGACAGCTAATCCCTGTAGGCAGTTTACAATATCGCACACTGTTCCACGGGGTAGCGCACACTTACACTACACGCACTACTCGCACTACACGCCACGCTTAAAGGCTGCACAATGCCCTGACACTGCTTACGGGGCAGTCCCTATACATTATCCTCCTTGTACCTATGCACAGTGCTAGGTTACCACCCGGGGTTATCTCACAGCTTAATCCTGCACAGTGTTAGGTTACATACGGGGCAACTAAGCTACGCTATACCCCTAGCACAGTTTACTACACAGCAGATTAGCTCCGGGGAGGCCGGTCCCCCGGCACTCTGCTAGCTGTAGGTGCAGGATTCCTAGGAGAACAGTGGGGGATTTCTCCCCGCAATTTTCACAAAAACTATTCTAATTACCTTTTGAATTAGGTGGGGGACACTCTCCCCCCACCAGGGTGCATGCAGCCTTTGAGCGCTAGCAAAATGATTTTGGCGTGCAAATTCTCTCAAAAAATCTCAAAAATCTCCCAAAAAATCTCAAAAAATCTCTCAAAAAAAAAATCCCCAAAAACCTCCCCCAGTTAGATGTAATCACCAGGGGCCGAGATCTCCACGGCCTGCAAATTTTGCGCACAGAATTTTTCCCTCCTTAAAGACCCTTTTCCCTTCCTGCCCTGTTCTATTCTTGTGTAAATAACATTATGGATACTACAGCTACACTTATAGTCAGTTTCTCACTGGCACAGTTACAATCGCTCGATCCTCTGTTTGCAAGCAGTCTCGTTCCCTCTTATCAACAGTTGATCACACAACAGATCACTCTGCTCACGCAAGGTTAACCCCATGAGTCGCCCTGTTAGAATCAACGGACATACCTATACTGAGTTTTTCGCATGGCTTCCCACCATGGGCCATTCTGGACATTGGATCTGGCTACGACACTACTATATGCGTCCCGACAGTCGCAGTCAAGGACACATACTTACAGAGAGTCAAGCTCTGCTAGAAGCGTTTGGAGGGACCCCTAATGGCTCTTGATACAGAACATCTACAGGCATTGGAATTTTGGCTAGATGTCCCACCAGAGCAGGTCTCCACTTTAGACATGTTGTCATTGAGTGCCAGTCTAGTGGCCACCATGCCCTTAGAGCTGTTTAGTCAGCTGTCTGCACTTCAGCTCACACAGTTCGCCCATCATCATCTTGCTCTATTGAGCCCATTACAGCGGAGTTTTCTTGCCAGCCAGTAAATAACTGTATGCTAGCATTGTATGACCATCCTGCGCTACAGCTACCCTACATAGCTCGAGCCTATTGGCCCTTAGTAGAACGCAATGGACAGCCTGATTGGATAGAAGCTGTAGATTCAGTCAACACATGGTTATTGCGCAGTATAGGACCACACTATCTAGAATGGTGTTGGCACACTTGGCCCCAAGATCGATCGGATAGGCTAGCAGTCAGCTTTCGTCGTGAGCGATCATGCACGCTGTTTTTGCTGGCCTACGATCGTTAACCGCCAGTTTTAAATGGCATACCCATCCAAGTGGTTAGAAACAGCACTGTACTATCTTCATCCTCATCCAGTTCACACTGATAGGTATAGGGTCTAGGTTGTACTAGATCGATGATCCGTTCAGCTGGACTGTACTGCTTGTGCCAGCTTTCCAGCTGTACGTGCAGTTTGCTCAAGTGTCTGTGACCCATTTTGATTTCACCGCCCTCTAAGGGTATGGTCCAGGTTAATGTTATTTTTGCCATATAAAAGAGTTTTTTTAGTTGTTGTTAAAATAGTTGATGACCTTGATCAGCACAGTGGCGATCACGGCGGCAACAGCAAATAAAGCCAGTAGTTCTAACATAATGGGTCTGTCTCCTATATACGATTTTATATAGGTATTTAACCCCTCCGGCTGAAATCTTTTTTTTTCCGCTCGCGCTTCGCGCCGGGTGGACCCTAGCGCCTAACCCCGATAAAGTTGCCTTCTCCGTAGGGATGTCCTTCTGGGCGGAACTGTAGATCAAAGCCCTTGGCCAGTAGAAACTGCTCTATGTCATCTTTCAGTCCCATGCCCACATAGTAGGGTTGGGGTGCCGCTTCCACGTGCAGGCATTTGACAGTGTTGATTAGATGTCCCATGCCTTCTAAGGCCTTGAGCTCTACTCCTTGTACATCCATCCACACGCAGTCCACTGAGAACACGCCCAGTTCAGGCAGTATGCGATCCAGTCTGCGGCAAGGTACCTGTATCTTACGCCAGGTGCCATCGCTGTAGGGCACGTCTATGGGTTCCAATAGACTGCTACCTCCGGGATTTTTACCCACCACCCAAAAGTCCATGATGCCTTCTTGATCTGATATGGCGCAGTTTATGGGCGTGATGTTGGGGAATGGTCCTTCACCCAGGGGATTGCGATGCGGTGCCTGATACCACTGTTGGTTCTGTTGGCAGATCTTGAACTGCTCGGGATTGGGTTCAAAGCTGTAGATCTTGGTGCGGGGAAATGCCTTGCTCAGCGTGATGCTGTCATCTAGGTCTCTGGTGCCCACATCCAGGGCCACTTGCGGTCCTTGGTCTCCGTAGATGCCGCGTATTATTTCTATAAAGTTTAACATATTTGTATTACATTCTTTCTTGGTCCAGTAGCTGGCTCAGTCGTTCTATCGCTGGTGATATATCACCATCTCGTACCAGTATGCTGACACCGCCTCGGGCCTGCCACTCTTCGCAGTTACTTAGCCGGTCATCTACCAGTATGTCTCCAGGTCTGGCGTGCACCTGTTTGTCCTCTGCGTAGGGTCCAAAATGCACTGGTATGTCGGGAAAGTGATCCCGGGCCCACAGCATCTTGTCATTGGGCGCCCAGGGTTGATCGTTGTGTTTGGGTATGGCGGTGAGGAACAAGAGCCGCCAGCCCAGAGCTCTAAAACCTCGGGCCGTTTCTACCAGCCGGTGTGCATCCCGCATCAAGGGCAGATGCCTATAGAAGTGTGTGTCATGTTTGATCTTCTGCCAATCTTCGTGGCTCCACTTGCCGTCTTGGCTCTTGCGGGGTAGGCCTATTAGCTCTGTGGCCGCACGATCCCAATCTGCTACCACCCCGTCCATGTCTAGATATAGTGTATTCATACTACTAGTGTACTATAACGAGTCTGTGTTTGTCAACAGTATAAATATAGGACTATGAGTAATACTACCAAACTAGAACCCACAGGAGTGCTGTTTCCGGACAGCACACTACAGACTTCCGCTTACATACAAAAGAACCCCACCAGTTACATGTTGGCCACTGACAACAGCGCCAACAGCATGGCAGTGGCCTTAGATCCAGGCACTTGGCTGTTGACCCTAGATGGAAGATTCAATGATGGCGGAGGCGGCGGCTATTATGATGCTTCACGCACAGCCAACGTTACCAACGTGGGCGGTTGCACTGTCACTGTGCACTTTGTGGTCACTGGAGATGGCGGTCACGGACGTTATATGTACGCCAGTAACATAGCTACCTATAGATTTACCATTACAGGACAGACTGCCAATCAAACGCTATCCATTGGTGCTGATTCCGGACAGGGCGGGGGCAGTAACGCCATTGCGTTCCTAACCAAAACATCATAACTTGTTAGCGTAAACTGAGATTGCGATCTTCCAGTTTTCGTATGGATTTCATCAGATCACTGATAACGCCATTGTTGCGCAGTGTCTTAAACACCAAGTTAGCAGTACCCATTTCGCCCTGGCTGCCTAAACCCCTACCTCTGTAGTCACGCAGTAGCTGTTTGGTTTTGTTCAGTACATCTAGATTGCGGCTGGCGATAGCATCTTTGATCACTGTGGTCCATGCCGCTGTGCCCGCTATAACATCATCGGGCAGTGTATGGTCCTCGATCTGTCTGGGTTCTTTGATCCAATGATTGTGCTCGATGGAGTAGCTGTGTCCGTTAACGGGTTCTGCTAGATCTTCTACATAGCATTCTACAGGTATACCATATATCTCTATCGCATGTTCTTCTTTCCACAGTTTGCGTTTGGTATCAAACAGCTCGTGTACGGGCACGTCACAGCCTTGTATTGAACGGTAGTCTACCACGAGGTGTAGATCGATATCGCTCATGGCTGTGTAGGTGTAGGCTGTTTGGCTGCCAGTGATGATGGTGTCAACGACCTTGACTGGTATTCCTAGGAATAGCTCAAAACGATGGGCCGTGTGCTGTAGGCTCAATCTAACTTCTGGTTTAAGTCTGTCTCCATCCCACAGTAAAGGATTCAGTTGATCGTGTATCTCTACACCGGGCGTAAATTCTGATATGTTCATGATGCTATATTTATTGGGTAAATACCTATATGGATTACAAAAATCTCACCGGACAGATACTAGTTGCCATACCTAATACGGCCCATGAACACTATCATAGGGGCCTGCTGTTAGTCACCAGCCATGGACGCAGTTTCAGCAACTGTATACAGTTTAACAAGCCCATATTGAACGGATTAAACATCGGTACCATAATGGCACACAGTGGTCTCAAGTATTCAGGAAACGATCCTGTATATTGGGGAGGGCCGGATGAACAGAGCAAAGTGCATTTCATACACACACTAGATTGGGCCACGGCCAGCACACGTATTTTAAATGAAAACATTGGCATCACTACTGAAATCAGCATATTGGCCGCTATCAGCCAAGGACTGGGTCCAATACGTTGGCGCTGTGTGATAGGCAGTAAAAACAACAAGCCCGGATTTTTAGAAGGTGAAATGTCAGGCGAATATCCCTGGACTAAACAACACCGTTGGCTAACAGTGCCCGCAGATCCTACCTACATATTTGACAAAGTAGGTGACGATCAATGGCTAGAAGCCGTCGAAGCCGCGGGCAAACTAGAAGTCAAAGCCTGGTTCTAATCACGCTCACTGTTCAGTGATGCCAGCATTTTGCGGATGGCCGCACCCCCAACTTCAGCTTTAATCTTTGGTACGTTGACGCCCACTGTGGGATCTATCTCACCTGTTTCTGGGTCTGGTGTAACTGTACTGCTACGCTTGAGTCCTGCGTACACGCTGTTACCGGGTCTGCTACTCTGTTGTGGATTTGATTGATCCCCATCTTCTCCTAGATCGCTGATACGTAGTGTTTCTACGTTAAACTCTAGATCTACTTTTTGTCCTACACCACTGCTTGATCTAGTCTTCATAAACTGTATCTGATAGCGACCACGTTCACGCATAGCACGGCTTGTAAAAATACCTATCACGTTATCTGCTGTCATAATCTTACTCAATCCGCCACTGATATGACTGTGATCAAACTCGATTTCTTCAACTGCCGCACGATTTAACTGCGACGCTGTAACTGTGATACATTGTGTTTCCATAGCCAAGTTTCTTATCTCTTCTGACACATATTTGTCTTTAACAAACAGATCACTGGGCGATACCTTCACATTTAGTGGCATCATCAAATCGAGGTAATCTATTAAAATTACGTCAGGTTTTAGGCCTTTTTTGACCTCATATTCCTTCAAATATGACCGAATATCGTTACAATTTTTTCCTGAGGGCATATACTTGATCTGTATACTACCCGAGGCTTTTCCGACCATTTTAACCTTTAATTCCACGTCATCTATGCTTTTGAATATGTCACGTGTTGTGATACCTGTGACCATAGAATCTAGCCTCATCGCCACTAATTTCTCGCTCAACTCAAAAGTTAGATACAGCACATTTAATCCCTGTAGTGCCCAGTTTACGCCCATGTTAGCTAAGAATAAACTTTTACCACCGCCTGATCCAGCACAGAAAATGTTCAACTCACCTCGATTAAAGCCACCATACAATTTCTTGTCAATGCTGGGCCAACCAGTGGAAATTTGACCATTTCCGTCCTTGAGTGCTGTCAATCTCGCTTTAGGGTCTTCAAAGTAATCAGTGCCCATATCTTTAGTTAGACTGACCTGAATAGCATCTTTGACCAGTTTTTCAACTGGCCCATACTCACCGTTTTCCAGTAAATCAAAACTTTTCATAATGGCACGTTCTAGTGCTTTATGCCTGGAAAATTGCTCAAACTCGTCCTTGAGCCATTCATAGTTCTGTTGCGGTAACTCGACTATCTGTAGTTCTCTTTTACAAGCCGCATTAACAATACTAACGTCTGGAATGATTTTATATTCGTCTACGTAGCGGGTAACAAACTCTGCTGTCTCACGGAGTCTTTGGTCAAAATTCTCTGGATCAAAAATGCTTTGACAACGACTGAATGTTTCAGCGTCGCTGAGAAACATTTCTAAATATAGCTTCTGTATTTCATAATCATAGTTTGGTTTTTCTTTGTCTTGCTTTATCATTTAAGTCCTTCTAGTTTCTTTTTCATTACTTGTATTTTTAGTTGATTGTCGGTTCTATAGTGTAAAATCGTGGACAATACATATAATCTTCCATAACGCCTGACTGCGTCAGCTACGTCTTTAATATCATCACCCCAAGGTGGCAAGCTGGCGCTCCATCCGTTATCGATAGCCGCTTTTAACATTTTAGCACCTGGACGATCTCTATCAGGCACTACAATAATTTCTTTGGCTAATGCGTTGATACGTGCTATCTGCGTTTCATTTGGATCATTGTGACCAATGCAGACTCCGTCAATGGCAATAGCATCAAAGTGTCCTTCTACTACGATTGTATACTTTCGTTCCCTAGGTTGTCTAGTTAAGTTGAACACATATCCAGGTTGTCCATGTGCTAGATATTTTGGCTTACCCTCTGTAATCTTACGTGCTGTATATCCTACCACTCGATCGTCTTGGTAAAACGGAATGATCACTCGATCCTTATATCCTACCGCAGGTGACCACATCCAATCATACCAATAGATGTCCATTCCTCTATTGATGATATATTCTGCCGCCTTGCCTAAATCTTCTGCAAAGTCCGGTGGGTATGTAGTGCTAGACCAATCTACAATCGTAGCCGTATCTTCCGGTAGTTCGACTGTATCTAGTTCAAAACTAAATGCTTTCTTTTGAGCAGGAATGGTGTCATGTTCTTTTAACGCCTCCATCGCCAGTCTAGTGATTTCTGTTTCTGGAATACCCATCCAACTAAACAGTTTACGTGTATTGGCACTCATTGGTTTACCAGGACTCCATCCAGCTTTGAAGTTGCAGTTAAAGCAATGGAAGGTAAAAGCATCTCCTGTGATCATAACTCCACCACGTTTACGATCGTCTTGAGTTTCACCCCTATGATGACAACAGGGTGCGTCAAAACTTATCCAACCACTTGGTGTTTGTTTTCTATTTGGAGGTAATACAGCCTGTAGGGCCGTTAGCATGAGACTCATGCATACAGTTTAACTTCTATAGATAGCTTTGTCAAATGTACCGCGATAGGGGATTGACGAGTTGTCGTTCTGCATGTTTACTGGATTGGCAGTTGGTTGATATTTGACTCTGATATAACTCCAAACTCCATAAAAGTTAACATAATCATTGCCTGTAAATCCTAACAGTCCTGAGCCATATGTTTGACGTGAACCTTGTATTTCTACAAAATGTCCAAAGTATCCGGGATCGTTTTCTTGGGTGCCTTCTAACCAAACCTGTCCGCGGAATCCTGTCATGTGATATGATACTGTATGTAATCCTATAGGACTAGCAAACTCTGGATGGCTAGGTATGTTTCCGCTGTAGTAAACATAAAGGCTCTGAGTATAATCGTATTGAGGTTGAAACTCAAATATTTCATAACTAGGTTGTAGCGTAGGAAAACTATCACTGCGCAGTTCTAGCGTTCCGCTGATACCGTAGTAGGTGTTAGAATACGTAGGCTCATAGTTACCATCATCATTTAGAGCCGCTACAGTGAACTGATATTTTCCATCGTCTAAATCCACAGTATCGCCATCATTAATCTCTAATAATGCCAAACCTTTGGTTGTAATAGTTCCTGTGTCTAAAACTGTCAACGTCTTAGAAAGTAGCTGTCTTTGATTGATAGCATCGAACATACTGAATGTATATGTACCACTGGTAATAGTGATAGGCTTCTGATCACTGTTCTTAAATTGGAACTGTATCTTGTTTTTCAGACCCTTTTGGATCTGTAGTTCGCGTTGGTACATAACGTTGTTAATCCTTGTGTTCTGATCCAAATCCAATATTACGTCGACTGAATTGGGGTATAAATAGATTGGGCATTTTAGCATTATGTATTTATTTTAACCTATGTCGATTAAGAACACGATCCAAGAAAAACTTCCTTTTATTACCTGTGTAAAATCAAATGAGATAGAATACGTTGGTATTATTATCAACTATGATGAATTTGTTACCAGCATCTATGATTTGGAGTGCATGAAATCTGATGAAGAAAAACAGGCGTTTTTAGAACTGGGAGAAACTTGGTGGTGGGAAAGTAATCGCAAAATTCCTATCAATATATTTCTTAAAGAAAATATGATCTATTATAGGCCCTACATCAAAACATTTAATAGCAAAGATATAGAAGTTGTATTTGGCCCCACAGTAAATCTAGGCGAAATAGCAGAAAAAAGAATTAAACGTCGATCCATACAACTGGTAAGATCACCTAAGAAATCCCGTAACTGACACGCTCGCAGATTAAATTTAACTGCATAATTATCACGTGGGCATAGCCCACAGCATGACTCTTTTTAAAACTATACCCTTCGTCAGTTTTGGACCAAACTTCATCCTGAACACTATCAAACCCATCACGGGCACACTGATCTACCAAGTGACGTTTGCCCGGTCTTATGAGTGCCAGTACCGTTGCCAACTCTAAAATAGTATTAGGTTTAAGTCTTGCCACTAGATTGTGATAACCATTAATATGGAACAGTTGGTCGCATACTTCTTTCTCATACATCAACTCCCACAGGGGCTCAATACTCAACAGCTTGTTAATATGTTCTTCATTTTTAACACCTTCGTAGGCGCTGACATTTAGGAAATCAATCTTAAAATATCCTCTTTCTTCCGCAGTGGCATAATCTATAGTGGCAAACCCTGTCAAGGGATTTACGGGAATCTCTTGACAATAGACTCCTGTATTGTGTTTCTTTCCATCTGTTAAAATAGCAGGGACGTGCCTAACAATATCAAGTACCTTGTTCCTATCTGGAAAATCTAAATCAATATCAGGCACTGAGCTCTCCGCTTTCTGCTAGTTTCAATACCATACTATATTGTTCTTGTGCTTTCTTAACTGCTGGATATTTTTCAGCGAGATATTTTTCACGTTCCTTCTGTCCCATCATGATTTCAAACAGATTGTAACTACCATCTTTTATCATG
>Ga0164297_10004302_pt1 | contig 12822 bp, 7 predicted proteins | sample GEODES058metaG_FD_113539 | JGI IMG/M metagenome (GOLD analysis project Ga0164297, IMG submission 113539) | Dystrophic lake water microbial communities from Trout Bog Lake, Wisconsin, USA - GEODES058 metaG | ecosystem: Environmental > Aquatic > Freshwater > Lake | place: USA: Trout Bog Lake... | reverse complement strand
TAATCTGGATACCACTACACTTAAGACATTTTGCGGCGGCAGTAATGGTTATGTGACTACTTGGTACGATCAGACAGGTAATGGCAACAATGCCGTTCAGGCAATAACAGGTAGCCAGGCAACTGTGATCAATAGTGGCGCAACAGTATTATATAATGGGATCCCAAGTGTACAGTATCCCGCCGGTAACTCATACTATGTTGCAACCATAGCATCTCTTTCACCCACATCTCCATTTACCATGAATTCAGTAGGACAGGGTTCCGGAACACTTGTTACGCTTAGTGGAAGCAGTGTTGGTAATCAAAATAGTTGTTTAGGTGCGGCGAATACAAGTGCAAGCGGAATTGTCGGTCCATGGTACGGAGGATGGAGCGAAGATGGAAGTTATATTGTGTCGGGTTATAGTAATAATTCGATGGATGTGCTGACAAAAACTTACAGTTCAGGAATAATTAATGGCTATGCAAACGGAGTTAATATCTTCTCAACCACCGGAACCTACAGCCTCACTACTTCAAATATTGTACTTGGTTCGCAGGTGACCGCAGGCACCGCACAAGAGCTGACCGGATATCAATCTGAATCAGTTGTTCTGCTCAATACAGTTTCAAATGCAGTGCGTAGCGCCGTTGAATGCAATCAGTTCAACTATTATGGTAAGATATCAGGAAACACTTCATTATGCTCAGGTACTACTACTACGCTCACAGATGCATTTGCAAGTGGCACTTGGCACAGCAGCAATACATCGGTTGCGGGTATCGGTGCTTCAACCGGTTTGCTATCGGCTGTTGCGCCGGGCACAGCAATTGTTACCTACTCTGTAACCGGAGGCTGTAGCGTATCGGCAACTGTTACAGTTAGTCCACAACCTGTTATAGCATCAGTATCTACACCAACTATTTGTATCGGAGCCGTAACGGCACCTCTTACTTACACTATTTCAGGTAGCCCTTCGATTTATAGTATTTTGTGGAACGCTGCCGCACTCAGTGCCGGTTTTACCAATATTACTTCTGCAACTGGTTTTCCTGCATCGTCTTACAATTTACCGGTTGGCAGTTCGGTATCATCCGGCACCAACTATAACGGCAGGTTGACTGTTTACAGCGCATCAGGCGTTTGCAGCGCTTCACAAAATATAAGTGTGGCTGTTGTTGCTGCGCCGGTTCCGGCTGCAATATCAGCAAGCGTGGGTACGCTGTGTGCAGGTGCCAGCGTCGTTCTAAATGCAGGTACACCTACCGGCGGTAGTGGCTCTATAGCATCCTATAGCTGGTCAGCTACCGATCCTACAGGCGCAACAACGGCTATGGGTTCTTCTGCTGCCGGTACGCTCACTGTTACACCTGGTAGTGCAGGACCGGGTAACTACACCTATACAATAACAACATCAATGACAGGTGCCGGTTGCACTGCTACCGCTACAAAGTCACTTTCTGTTGTAGACCAGCCAACTGTAACCGTAAGCACATCCTCTAATAATATTTGTACCGGTTCTGCGCTTACTTTAAGTGCTACGCTCTTATCAGGCGCCGGATCCGCTAATTATAGCTGGAGCGGGCCAATTGCTACAGATCATTCTTCGTTTTCACAGACGGGCACACTACCTGCAGGCGTAACGTCATTAGTGGCTGTATATACACCTTCTGCAACATCATCCGGTTCCTACTCATTATCTGTAATATATCCGGCGGCAACGGGTTGTGGAGTAGCTACCGCAGTAACATCGAGCGTAATTTATACCACGCCGCCTTCTATAGCGTTAAACGCTGTTAGTCCCATTTGCCAGGGAGCAAGCATGGATTATCTTACTTATAGCAGTACTACAGGGGTTCCCAGTAATTATAACATCAATTGGAGCAGCGCAGCACTTTCGGCAGGGTTTGCCAATGTGGCTGACGGATTACTCATTCCATCACATATCGGTATTGCATTACCTTCAGGCGTTGCCCCGGGTAATTATACGGGTGCTATTACAATGCTAAACAGCGCAACATGTTCCAGTGCACCGGCTACATCATTTACTGTAAATATAGCAGGAATACCTACCGCACGTATTGCATCTGCACCGGCGCCCTGCATGGGATATAGTATGGCGGTGACCTTTGCAGCGACACCATTAAGTGTTATTACCTATAGCACTGTGGCCTCAACATACACAGCTACCGTAAGTGCTTTGGGTAATTATGTACAGGCAATCGGGGCTTTGGTTGCGCCAATGAATTTAGAATTGATCAGCGTATCAAATGGTTACTGCAGCAGTACTATAGACACCGGCATCACAATTGTGCCAAATATTCAGCAGTGGATTGGCGTGGCAGATACCAATTGGCATAATGCAGCTAATTGGGGCTGTGGATTTGTGCCGGTTGCTAATAATGATGTGACCATACCAACCGGTACGCCCTTCATTTTGTCAATGACAGGCACTGATACAGGTTCTGTAAGGAATCTGACGATCGCTGACGGAGCTAATATAAAAATGGATGGAGGAAGCCGGTTGCATATTTTGGCTGATCTTTATAACAATGGCTTTGTAACGGGTACTGGGTCTGCAATGTTCACGGGTACAGTGCCGCAAAATATTCATGGTGTTGGCAATATGACCAATGTCCTGATCAATAATCCAAGCGGCGTTTCAATAGCATCTGCAAGCGATTCCTTGTACCTCAATGGTACATTGCAGATTGCGGCAGGCAATTTTTACACTAATGGTTCTTTAACGGTCGTAGTCGATTCAAACGGGACATCCGGTAATATAGGCACCATAACAGGAGGTGGTATCAGCGGTAATGTGATCATGAAACAGTGGATCCGTAGCGGTCGCAGAGCCTATCGTTTTTGGGGTCATCCGTTCACCAATAAAATTGCATTAAGTCAACTACAAACATACATTGATGTCACCGGTGTTGGCGGCAGCACCAACGGTTTTACCACTACCGAGACCAATGCGCCTTCTGCCTACTGGTATGATAACCGTTGCGCAAATGCTGCGCTGACCAGCGATCCGGGATGGATGGCATTTACATCTGCAGTTCCCAATCCATCAGTAACTGCATGTGATACTAACTTCGTAAATCAGTTTGAAGGGATAAGAATAATGGAACGTGGCGCTAAGGGTCAGGGACTTGACGGTATGCCTTATACCCCCGGTGCGACAGCTATTTGTCAGTATGGTGCAGTAAACACCGGTAATGTCAATATTCCTATCTACAATTATGGCGCCGGAAAAGCTTACAACCAGATCAGTAATCCATATCCTTCACCGGTCGATATAGGCACGGTGATCACAAATGCAGCGGCGAGTGGTGCAATACTCGGCAGTATGTATTATGTATGGAACCCTTATCTCGGATCGGCAGGTGCTTATGAAAATATTCCGGTAGGGACTGCCTACTATTTGCAACCTAATTCATCTTTTCAAGTGAGGGCTGCTACATCAGCGTCGGTAACTCCTGCTTATCTTCATTTTACAGAATCAAATAAGTCTGCTGATGTGACAGATGCAAACGGAGTATTACGCGACATCCCAAAATTTGTGACGCTTTCGGTACTTGATGCCAACTACCACCCTTATGATAATTTGTACGTAAGCCTGGACAATGGTGGTACAGAAAATGAGGATAATACGCTGGATGCCGGCAAGCCGGTGAATCCGGATGTGAATTTTTATAGCTGGTCTGCCGATCAGGCAAAACTTTCGGCCGATGTGAGACCTTTCGTCGCCGGAAAGACGATCCAACTTGGTTTTTACAGTGACATTGCTCAGACCTATATTATTAAAGTTGCAGGCTCAATGGCTCCCGCAGGCGGCCAGTGTTACCTGCATGACAAGCTGCTGAACACAATGACTTTGTTAGAGGATGGCGCTGAATATACATTTAGCGTGACCGCTGACATGAAGTCGCAGGGTGATCAGCGTTTTGAGATCGTAATGGGAGCTACAGTAGTTGATGCAGCGGCAGCAGCCCCATTGCAAGTGTCCATGACCCCCAATCCTGCAACAGATGAGGTAACACTTGGTTTCGCTAATGCAAAAACAACAAATACGACCATTAGAATTACAGATATTACCGGTGTATGTATTTACAACACCACAATAGCACAACCGCAAAGCGGGAAAGTTACTATATCGTTGGATGGGGTAGTGGCAGGTGTGTATATGGTGGAACTGGTATCGGGAGATGAACGCACAGTGGAGAGATTGGTAAAAGAGTGATCCGGTACTAAGCCTAAATCGGGTTGCACGGGAAACTGTGCAACCTTTTTTATTTTGATGAAACTTTTTTGTGGTATTGTATCAACCCTTCTACAGGGCTTTGTATAATATTGCCGATCTCTAATTCATATTGGTTGCAAATATGTTGCACAACGTCTCGGAATTCATACGCTACACTACCTACAAAATTGAGCGGATGTTTCCAACTTTGTCGGTATTTTAATATGCTTGCGTTGAAAAAGTCATTGATACAATCTTCTATCATATTTTCAACCATATAGTGCCCGCGATTTTCAGTCAACAATACTACAAACGACGCCAAGTAGCGGTTAGGGAAGGGCTCGTGGTATAATTTATTGATGATTGCGCGAATGTCATTGCCGAATTTTAGTTCAAAGGCCATTCTTAACTCTTCATCAAATGTGCTGTAGGCATAGTATTGCAATATTCTCTTTCCGATATAATTTCCACTCCCTTCATCACCTGCCAGATAGCCGAGCGATGGTTGTTGTTCCTTGACCTTTTCACCATTATAATAGCAAGAAGAGCTTCCCGTCCCCATGATACAAATGATTCCTTTTTTGTCGCCACATACGGCCCTTGCTGCACCTAAAAGGTCGCCTTGAACCTGCACTTCTTCTGTGCCAAAATGTTGCTGCAAAACCGATGTCATTAAAAGTTTTTTTTCCTTGGACGACGAGCCGGCACCATAATAAAAGATCCTTCCGGGTGCGGTCGGTAACTCATTTTTAGGAAATTCTTGTTGTAAAATCGAGGCAATATCTGTTTTTTTCTGTATATAAGGATTGAATCCGGATGTTTTATAAAACAACGGTTTTTTGTTTTTCTGGATCAGGCACCAATCTGTTTTGGTAGACCCACTATCAGCGATCAGATATGAGGCCATCAGTCTATTTGAATTGTCAACAAACCTAATTGATTAAATTGACAATTCATATAGACAATCAAAAGAATTCTTTAGATCAGGAAATAGCTTTAAAATCAACTGGTAACGCATGAAAAAGACAGAGAAGCGGGTTTCCACATTAAATGAAAAGGTTTCATAACTTTGCGTATCTTTATCACGGGTTACCAACTATTGGTTTTTCTGTGCAGTGAGTAAGACGTTTGTTGCGGATAGTTTTTGCAATAAGCTATTAGGTGTTTTGGATTGTGCGGAAGTTGTTAAAAAAATTGATAGCTGTATTTTAAAACTGTACTGATTTTGAGTTTATTGACCGGAGTAAATATTTTGATAGCAGATGACAATCTGTTGAATCAAAAAATTGTGAGCCTTATACTTAAGAGATATGGCGGTGTTGTTTCATTTGCCTCTAATGGAAATGAAGTGATCAAAATGGTGTCTGAAGGGCAATATGATGTGATCCTTATGGATGTGCAAATGCCGGAACTGGATGGTTTTGCAACTACCCGTGTTTTGCGTAATGATATGAAAAGTGATATCCCTGTTATAGCACTTACCGCCGATAAATATCTTGATGAGACCATTGCATTCAATGATGTTGGTATGAATGGCTACATTTCTAAGCCATTTGAACCCGAAGAATTATGTGATCTTATTTTGGAACTTGTACAAAAAAATAAAGCTTCAAATGGATCAGAGTGATTTATTGGACATGACGTATATGTATGAGCTTGCAGCCAGCGAGCCACAGTATATTTTTGATGTTGTTGGAATCTTCCTGGAGACTGTTCCACGTGGTATTTCTGAACTTGAGGAGCTGATCAAAGGCGATGGTACGATACAAGCTATTTACAAACAAGCTCATTTTTTAAAATCCAGCACATCTATTATAAAAATAAGAGATGTTTATCAGGATATTTGCGAAATTACAGAATTGGCTCGTGCAAATAAAGATGACCGTGATACTATGACGTTGAAAATAGATCACGCCTTAAAAAATATCAATGCTGCCCTGCCACTGCTGGTTGAAGAACGCCGTAAGTGCGAACAACAAATGTAATGATCAACTGCATGTTTCAGAAAATAGAGTGTTGTGCCATAGTTGTCAATAACACCCACCGCTACTTGGTCTGCCTTCTATAAAGTACTAGCGCTACTATTGCAAAAATGAAGTTCGGAATCCAAACCGATAACATGGGATTCAGGGTAGATTTTGTGGACAGTGTGGTAGAAAACTGCATGAACATAACATATACGGCACTGATGGCAATGCCTAATGCCAAATGAAATCCACTTCCGCCGCGAATTTTTCTACTGGCTATACATGCACCAATAAGTGTGAGAATGATGCCCGCAAATGGTTGCGCTGTACGCCGGTATTTTTCTACTAAAAAAATGTTCAGATTTTCGCGCCCCCGCAATTGTTCCTGTTCCACATACTTATTTAGTTGTGGTGTGGTGAGCGCTTCTTTCAACGCCTCGTTGCGATACAGGTCCTTTGGTACAAAAGGGTAGGGAACATCCATTTGTGGTAATTTTTTCAGCCTTTCTGTAAGTGTGTCATTGTACCTGATATTTACATTGGTCAGGTGCCATACCTTTTTTACCGTGTCATAATGAATGGTCTCTGCCATTAGCTTTTCAGTGAGTAGGGTGCCACTCATTTTTTCAGCCGTAAACCGCGAACCTGTATTATTCACAAAATTGAAGCTCTGTATGTATATGTAGGTGTTTTTAGATATGCCCAAATGTACATTATCGCCTTGTGCGCCAAAGTTGCCGTCATTGATGTACTTATCTTCAAAGTCTACGCGCTGCTTATTGGCGACAGGTATGATCCAGTGATTCGCGATCAATGACAATGTACACAATACACCACCACCTATCAAATACGGTCGAAGGAACCGCCGAAACGAAACACCGGCTGAGAGAATAGCTATGATCTCCGATTTATAGGCGATCTTGGACGTAAAGAATATGGTAGAGATAAAGATGAACAAAGGGAAAAGCAGCGCAGTGATGTGGGGTACAAAGTTCTTGTAGTAATTGGCGATCTCTATGCCCGGCACTTTCTTCTGCACAAAGTTGTCTACCTTCTCAGAATAGTCGATCACACAACTGATCACTGCCAGTATCAGTATAGCAAACAAAAAGGTACTCAGGAACTTTCCGATCACATACCAATCTATACGGGTAAGCCCCAAACGATTGCCCCACCAAATTTTTTGGTCTTCCCTGTACAGGGCGGCATCGCGGTACTTACTGTACACCTGTGGCTGATCGGTGTTGGTTTCCTGTTGCATCCGTTACTTTTGTTATACTCTTTGTTTTAAAATCGGCAGCATGTCATTTTTCCATGATGCAAAATCGTTTAATAATATATGTTTGCGTGCCTCGTGTACCAAATGCAGGTAGAACGCCAGATTGTGTATGCTGGCTATCTGCAGGCCCAGTATTTCGCCTGACACAAACAAGTGGCGAAGATACGCCTTTGAATAGTACTGACTGGTGTGGCAATCCATGCCTTCGTCTATCGGGCTAAGATCGGTAGCAAATTTTTTGTTTTTAATGTTCATAACACCCTTCGTGGTGAACAGCATACCGTTGCGGCCATTGCGGGTAGGCATTACACAGTCGAACATATCTATACCCAGGGCTATGTTCTCCAGTATGTTCCACGGCGTGCCTACGCCCATAAGGTAGCGTGGTTTATTTTCAGGCAGTAAATCTGTGCAGATCGCGCACATTTCATACATTTGCTCCTCTGGCTCGCCTACCGACAGCCCTCCAATAGCATTACCATCACAGTCCATACCGGCAGCAAACGCCGCTGATTCTTTGCGCAGGTCCTCGTAAGTACTACCTTGAACTATTGGAAACAATGACTGCGAATAGCCATAAAGGGGTTCGGTAGTATTAAAATGTTGCACACAGCGGGCCAGCCACCGGTGCGTCAGTTCCATTGATTTTTTTGCGTAGGCATATTCAGCCGGATAGGGGGTGCACTCATCCAGCGCCATAATAATGTCCGCTCCTATCTTACGTTGTATGTCCATCACGTTTTCAGGCGTGAACAAGTGTTTTGACCCATCTATGTGAGACTGAAACACAACACCTTCTTCCTTTATTTTGCGGCTATTGGCCAAAGAAAAAACCTGATACCCGCCACTGTCTGTAAGGATCGGATGGTTCCAACCGTTGAATCGGTGCAATCCGCCGGCCTGCTCCAGTATATCGGTTCCGGGCCTTAGGTATAAATGGTAAGTGTTGCCCAGAATTATCTGCGCCTTCACTTCATGTTCCAATTGGTACTGGTTCACGGCCTTTACCGTGCCGGCCGTGCCAACAGGCATGAAGATCGGCGTTTCTATGGTACCATGGTCAGTGCTCATGACACCCGCCCGGGCACCTGAAGTACTGTCTTTATGTAAAAGCTGAAAATCCATTGAACGGCACAATAATACAACAAAGCCTGCAAAATCGGGGCATGAACCACGGTTTCTTAACGCATGGGTACTTCTATCAGTACAACATCGGCAAGGCTATCTGCTTTAATTTCCACTGTCGTAGTATCCCAGATACCTAATGCGTCCCGATGACCCAGTGCCGTGCCATTTACCGAAATACTGCCCGATGCTACCATGATATACAATCCCTGACCGCTTCCATGCAGCGTATAGGTAATGGTGTTCCCATTCGTCAAAAGTGTTCTGTGGATCCAGGCATTTTGGTGTATCTTCAGTCCTGCATCATCGCTTCCCATAGGCGATACCAGTAGCTGCAACCGATCGGTCCTGTCAGTAGCGTTAAAAGCGGCCTGATCATATCTCGGTTGTACATTGGGTACGGCCGTCAATATCCAGATCTGAAACAGTTTTACATCTATGTCCTTATTATGGTTGTATTCACTGTGAAAAATACCTGAACCTGCGCTCATCACCTGTACTTCACCTGCCTTTATAGCTTCAATATGACCCATGCTGTCTTTGTGCTCCAAAGTGCCTTCCAGCACTATGGTTATGATCTCCATATTGTCATGCGGATGCTTGCCAAAACCGTAACCTCCTTTTACAGTATCGTCATTCAATACCCGCAACATTCCGAAATGCACTTTCTTGGGGTCATAATATTCAGCAAAACTGAATGAGAAATAAGTATCCAGCCAACCATGATTGGCGTGGCCGCGTCCCGCTGCCGGATGAAATATGGTTTGTGCCATGAGCTTAGAATTAGTTTGCAAAATTCAGGATATAAATGTTAAGGCCACTGCAATTATTTAAACAGGGCGCTATCAGGGGCAATATTTCGGGATAAATGGTAAATTGGCAGTTCAAACTGTATCTATGTCGCAAACAATATTGGTCATTGATGATGAAAGGGCCATTCGCAGTGCGCTCAATAATATACTTACCGATGAGGGTTTCAAAGTGGACGAAGCCATTGACGGATTGGAAGGCATCAAGAAGATCAAAGAAAACAATTACGACTGCATTCTTTGCGATATTAAAATGCCAAAGGCCGATGGAATGGAAGTTTTGGCTGCGGCCCGCGATGAGCGGCCCGATACACCGTTTATTGTCATCTCAGGCCACGGCAATATAGAAACGGCAGTTGAGGCTGTAAAAAAAGGCGCATTCGACTACATCTCCAAGCCTCCCGACCTCAATCGCCTGCTGATCACTATCCGTAATGCAATGGATAAGAAATCGTTGGTGACCGAGACGCGCCAGTTGCGTAAAAAAATAGCCCGTACCAATGATATGATCGGTGAGAGTGACGGTATAAAAAAGATCATGGACACTATTGCCAAGGTGGCACCAACAGACGCCCGTGTACTGATAACCGGTGAAAACGGGGTAGGTAAGGAATTGGTGGCCCGCCGTATTCATGAGTTGAGCAACCGCGCCGCGGGGGCACTGATAGAGGTGAATTGCGCCGCCATACCGTCAGAACTGATCGAGAGTGAATTGTTTGGCCATGAAAAGGGATCTTTTACATCTGCTATCAAACAACGCCTCGGCAAGTTTGAACAGGCCAATGGTGGCACGCTTTTTCTGGATGAGATCGGTGATATGAGTTTGGACGCGCAGGCAAAAATGTTACGGGCGCTGCAAGAAGGGAAAATAACCAGAGTAGGTGGCGAAAAAGAAATAAAGGTGGACGTTAGGGTAATAGCGGCGACCAATAAGAACCTGATGGATGAAGTTGAGGCCCGGCGGTTCAGGCTGGACCTATACCACCGCCTGAGTGTGATACTCATTCAGGTGCCATCGCTCAATGAAAGAAGGGATGATATACCAATGCTGGCCGATCATTTTTTAACCCTTTTGTGCGAAGAATATAAAGTGCCTTTAAAGCAGATAGAACCGGACGCGATGGAATTGCTGAAGAACTACAACTGGACAGGGAATATCCGTGAATTGCGTAATGTTGTGGAACGCTTGATCATCTTATCAGATAAAGTGATCTCCAAGGACGATGTAGAGGCCTATATAGTGATTCGTTGAGCACTCAAAGCGTACAAAAAAGTTGGTTGATTTCATATTACCCATCGTCAAAGTTCTACACCCGCACCAATTACATATTTGCCACCGGCACCACTACCTCCGTTAAATACAGGGTGGTAATAATACCCTAAATTTAAAGTTAAGTAGTACACACCATAATACCGCAAACGGGCAAGACTATTCAGAAGCAACCCAAATTCCTGGTAGGCAGGGTCGGGTATGTTGATCTTGGGTCCGACCTGCGCTTCAGGATGTGCCAAAGTGCCGTACAGCATGTTATATCCCAGGCTGATGTACGGCGCTGAGCCAAAGCCAATATCTTTGTCCATTGCAGTGAATAGCTTCCAGTCAAAATCGTGCCGGAAAATAAGCATGGCGAACTTATCGGTATAATATTCATAAGGGTTAATGGTCATGAGTCCGCCAAATGTATACAGTGAACCCTGTCCGTAGTTGAATCCTGACCCCGCAAAAAGTTTACTGAGGGGTAGCGCACCATTGCTCCACGACTTTCCGCCTTCCAACAGTATATGTTCAAACCCCATGCGATTGATATGTTTGTGCCAAAGCCCGGCTGTAACTGCTTGCGTATATGGTATGTCTGCACTGCCTGCAGTCAGTGTTCCCGTTGTTATCTTGCCATACCACATGGGGTAGCGGCTACCCAGGCTGTAGTAAAATCCCATGATCGGCGATGTTCGTTCAGCAAAGGCATACCGCCAGCTCATACTGGCTTCTGCAGCACTGTATTGGGTATGTATACCGTCATACACAAAAGCATAGTTATACTTGGGGGTAATATCCTGCTGCCGGGCGCTTAATTCAAAACTCCAGTATCCGAATTTTTTCCTGAGCGATCCAAAAGTGCTTTTCACTTCATCTACCTGACTCAATAAAAAAGAATTGAGGTAATTTTTATCCAGATCATGGTTCAGTCGTATCCTTCCCGGATCATTGATGTCATCCGAATAGCCGAATCTCAATACTGTTTCATGCGAACGGTTACCATACAGTTCTCCAAAAAAGCCATATTTCCAGTGGGCATCCCTGGTGCCATAGTCGCCCCAGCCGCCAGCCGATATCCAGGGTATCACTTTCTCATTGGTCTGTGCCCCAATTCCCAACCTCGTGCCTTCGTACGGATTGGCCGTGATAAATTTAGAATAATCAAAATCCAAAAAACCTATCGGTAGCCTGTTGGTGCCTGCTTTGCCTGCCATTTCAGCAAATTTGTCAAAATGATATTTGTCGCCGAGGCTGTCCATAACAGTATATGTATGTAGCTCTTTATGGTTCAGCGCCTCGGGCCGCAGTTTGTTCCAGGCACTATCGCTCAGTTCATCGCTGCCTTCCCGCAGTTTTACGGTATGCAGCTTATCGAACTTAAACGAGGCAGGGTGCCATGTTGTAGCATCAATATCGGTATGTCCTTTCATGTACAATCTGTTGCTCGCGCCATTGGTGCTTACGATCTTCCAGTCTATTATGTAATTCAGATGTTCCGGAAACCAACGACATTCACCGGTCTTTGTGTCGGGTGTGAACTTATACTGCTGCTCTATGCGCGTGGTTTGGTTCAGTCCCGAATCATGTGCCGTGGCAATCAGTCGTTCTATAGCATAGCCATTGGAATTGATGTAAACAACTCCCCTTAACTGATTGCTTTTATTGCCATTTGGCTTGAAACTTAATTCCCAAACGGTATCCTTGCCCTGCATCAATTCATTGGTGAGGTTGAAATCGTAGTAGTTAAAAAAGCCTGCGCTCACCGGGTTGTGATAGTCTTTTCCATTCAGTGTTATATAATTGTAATAGGCATGAAATGGCAGTACGTCCGTCACCATGCTGGTGAGTATATTTTTGTGCAATCCCGAAAAACGCGTACCGATCACGTCTTCCTGTAGTTGCTGCGGTCGCTGCCACGTTCTGACGCTGTAAGTTTCTGAAACAATAATATTGTTCGAGTCTAAGAATTGTTTCATCTCCGCCCTTACAGTGCTGTCTTTTTGTTGATCTGCCAGTTTTTTTTGAACCTGTTTTTCGCTCAGTTTTTTAGGGTGTTTGTCGGTCTTCTTCTTGCGGGTAGTGGTATCAGGCAGTTCATCTGATGCTACCATCTTATAATACACATGGCACTGATAGGCATCGTATTTGTCAGGGTTATT
>Ga0164297_10004300_pt1 | contig 12825 bp, 10 predicted proteins | sample GEODES058metaG_FD_113539 | JGI IMG/M metagenome (GOLD analysis project Ga0164297, IMG submission 113539) | Dystrophic lake water microbial communities from Trout Bog Lake, Wisconsin, USA - GEODES058 metaG | ecosystem: Environmental > Aquatic > Freshwater > Lake | place: USA: Trout Bog Lake... | reverse complement strand
TAGCAACTTACTACCAATACCAATTGCGGCAGCGCCTAATGCAACTCCGCCTAATATATTGCCAATATTTAGACCGCTTGAGCCGCCACTTGATACCGGAGCGTTAGATTGCTGTGCATTTTGATTTGCATTAATCTGACTGATTGCATTATTAAGTATTCCGGGAGCTAATTTTTCTGTATCAAGTGCTTGAACAAAACTAGGATCTATTACACTTGGATCTGGATTAATACCTTGTAGCGGACTAGGACTAACATCATAATGCGTCTGACCAAATCCTTCAACTCCTCCAGCAGTATCTAATTTAGGATCAGTAGAACCTACACTATAAGTCACTGCTTCGAATTTAAATTTCATTTCAAATTCTCTAGTTTTATTTTGTGCATAATCTACTTTGCCATGAATAAAACTAGTAACTATAGGATTAATTAATGTATAGCAAACATATTCGTGTCTTGCCATCTGATAAACTTTTATGTAATTAAAAAATGGTGTAGTGCTATTGTTATCTAATCCATATGGTGTTGGAATATAGTTACTATTCTTTGTTGCATTTCTTGTATATGCACCCGGATTATTTCCGCTAGTGCTATCAGCATAGTAATAACTATAATAATTTTGCCATAGTTGGTTAATAAGACCCATGTTGTCATCGTGAAATTTAACAGTTACTTCTCCGAATTGACTTTGATACTGAATATTCTTTTTTCTGTTATACTGATTAAGTGTTTCTGTTTGTAATGTGAAATTAGGTAAATCTATACTTTTCACCATTAAGTTAATTTCTTGCCCGTATCTTGTTACTATATTAGCATTTTTAAGTGCCGCAGTATTAATATTAAAACTGCAATGAAACGAGAAATCAAACTTAGGTGCAAGCCTAAAGCCTTGATCTCCGAATACTCGCGCGGCATGTTCCCAATCAGCAAGCGTAACGCTTGGGTCGGTATGTAAATTAGATGTTTTAGTAAAGGCCATAGTAGTATTTATTTAGAAAATAATATACGTAGTTAATGAATAATCAATAAAAAGCCTACTTGCGTAGGCCTTTTTATTATGAACCTAAAGTACTTGTACCGCGGTTTGTTTGTACAGTTGTTGGCGAACCAATTGCACCACCGGTTGTTTGAACAGCATTGTCAAAACGAATGCTCAAATCAATCATTACTGGACCTTGTTCTTTGTAGTCCAATGTTTGCCAGTTAGTCGATTCTAAATAACAACCATAGCATTCCCATGTTTCTAAAACATTAGGTGTGCTTGATCCATTACCACCATCTAACATTTCGATACGCAATGTAAACTTGTAGTCACCTGCGGCAGCCGCTGAACTTTGTTCAAAGAAATCAAATTGTTTCTGATTTTGTTCACCGACTAATTTAGATACATTGCCACTAACATCGTCACGTAACTTAACAGCGATTGGTTCCCAAGATGGTTTTCCAGCATAGTGAATTTTGCTGTTATAAATTTCAATAACTTGATCTTGAAATTTAACGTTTGGACGAGCAGTATCTTGCACTTGTTTTGTTAGTTCAGTTGTTGGAGTACTTACACCAAAATTTTCAAAGTTCAGACGGAATCTGTACTTTAACTTTGGCATCAAAAGACCTTGCGTTGTTGCGCTTTGGTCTGATGCTAACGGTACTGTAAAATTTGATAAGGCTGCGATTGCCATTGTATTCTCCTAATTATTTTCCAAGGCCTTTAATTGCGCCAGTGTTTTCTAAGCGTAGTGGAATGTAAATAAATTCAACTGACTTAACTGGTTCAATTGCAATATCGACATAAAGTTCATTTTGGTCGATTCTGCTAGGTGTGTTGTTGCTTGTATCGCAAACTACAAGGTAGTCATACAATGCACGCTCTGCTGTTAATTCTAACAATAGTTTTTCAACTTGTTGTTTAATTTCATTACGTGTAATTGTATCATTTGGTTCAAACACGAATGGTTTAGCCAATTGATTCAATTGATAACGTAAGTAAATTACTAGACGTGCAACGTTGATACGATCTAAAGAACTAGCAATTAGCTGACGTGTTTTTTGTCCGTAACATACTAATCCTGTGCCAGCAATATATGTAATTGGGTTTACATGGATTCCGGCTAATGTATCACGTTGTCCAGTGTTCAATGCTACTGTGAAGAATTCTCCAGTTTGTGCATCAACATAACCTACACTACTTGCATTAGTTACACCACCACGACGTACACCAGCTGGTGCAAACCATGGATAAGAAACGTTGTCGCTTAAAGCGATTGTACGTAACATGATGTGACTTGGAGGAACAACAATGTTGTTACCAATCAAATCAGTTGTGTAACCCCATGGATAGTAAACTGCTGTATATGGGTCAGTAGCAATCAGACCTTGCTCGCCATCTTCTGCGGCGCCAGCTGAGTTATTACCCCAGTTGCTTAAACTTGTAGCATCTGGTGTTAAACGAGCAGGAGAATCAGCTACGATAAACGCTGTTTGTCCGTTGTCTGTATTTAGACCAATTAAATCGCTCACTGTTTCTAAGTAGCCTGGGCAACTTAGTAAGTTGTAGATAACTGTATCTGGTTGACGAATATTTTGATTGCTTTGAATTAATGCAAACAAGGATTTTAATACTACAGCACGTTGAGCTTTACGTCCAAACTGGCCAACACCTAATGTTGTATTTGGAGCATCGCTTACCCAACGATCTGGATAGTAAAATGCCATTGATTCGTTGCCCATACGTGGGTTAGTATTTGTTACAGTTACATAACCTGAAGCATAACTTTTTACGTTGAATCCTGAGCGACGTGTGTTCCATAGCAACATACCTTTTGGATATAATGCAGGATCTGGAGCATCAAAGTCTAAGAAGTTACTTGTTAATAATGATACGATTGAATCTGGAGTACCTGCACCTGTTTGAGCACTAGCATTAACATCGTTATTGCTCCAACGTGCATCTGCAAATAGTACACCGTTACCAGTTACATGGTCTGTAACATCTAATAATACCCATTTCTTAGTCAAGTAGTTGTACTTGTAAACTGTTGGATAATTTTCTAAATCGCTAGTATCAATCCATAAATCACCATTTGCTAGTGATGCACCACCGCTTTGTGCAGTTGGCATTGTAGCTGAAATGATAGGACCCATTGGATCTGTTGTACCACCACCTACTTGGTTTTGTGTATAATTCAAATAACCAACCCAGTGTGTACCGTTATTAACCATAATATCAACTTCGTCGATATTGTTGTCGTACCACAATGTACCATTTGCTGGAACAGTTGTTGGAGGTGTTGTACTTGCTGGAGCAAATGCTGTACCGCTAACTGTGGCTGCCCACTGTGTAGCAATATAATGGTTGCTTGTACCAGTTGGATCTATATAATAGTTTGCAGTTGTAGTTGTTGAGAAAATCTTACTTAATGGAGTATTTGATCCATCTACAAAACGAATATCACCGCCAGCAACGTGTGTAATTGTGATTACATTAGTTGTTGTATTCAATGTTGCTTGAATATTAGGATCAGTAACTGCGGCAGTAAATGCTGTTAACAATGCTTGAGCATCAGTAACTGCACCAGTTGCAGTAAATGTAACTGTTACTGCGCTAGTTAATGTACTAGAACCAATTGCGCTTTCTGCAATAGTGAAAGTATATGTTGCGGCTGAGAATGTGCTTGATGTAATTGCATTAGAAATAATGCTTGTTGCACCAGTGCCAGTACGTCCATAAATCTTAAAGTTTGAATATGGACTAGCAAATTCAGCGTCATTGTACTTAACATAAACTGTGCCGACTGGTAAGTTTACACCGCCGCCGGTTGGGTCTAAGTTTGCAAGAGCTGTTTGGTTATTTGGATATAACGGAGCGGCTTGCTGAATCCATGTGCTAGTTGCGGCATTATATTTCTTGATAAACCAGTTAGCACCAGAGTTAATACTTGTAGTCTTAACCCAGATACTACCAGTTGGAGCTCCGCCTAAATAACCAGTTTGATCGTAGTAACCATACAATGGAACTTGATAGTGTGGGCTGATCGATAACTGTGGTGGTAAGTATGTGCCACCAACTAGTCCTAATACGCCTGGAGCACTTACTGTTCCAGTTAATGTACCACTAATTGTAATACTACCAGTTGTATATGACTGATATGTAGCAGTTCCATTTGAGTAAATGTTTAAATAACCGTTTACAACTGCGGCACTAATACCGCTTGATGACAAGTTTGTATTAATAGCTGTTGCCAAGCCACTAACTGTAGTTTGTCCAGTAACTGTAGTACCATTGATAATCAATGTACCAGAACTACTAATAGAGCTAGGAGCAACTGTAGCAGTAATTGTTGGCCAACTACATACCCAGCTTGAACTACCAACTTCTACCCATGTACCTGCTGGAGTATTAGTTAACGGTTTTTTAAACCATAGTTTGTTTAAGTTAGTAACTGCAACAACAGCATAGTCGCCAATTTGTCCAAAACTTGCTAATGGTGCGTATGTGCCATTGTTAACATAGTTAATGTTTGTAATAACATTTAGGTTATTAACAGAACTTTGATTTGTAAAAATCTGTCCACCTGTTGTTGTAGCAGGAGCACTATTCCATTGGAAAATACCAAAGTTAGTATCAGTTGTATCAAACCAATATGTTCCGTCTGCTGGTGGAGCAGAAGGAATAACAGTTGTTCCAACTAGTTGACTTGTGTCAAGATCTGCACGTACAACATAAGCACGATTGCTTACACCTAAGAAACTGTATGCGGCTTGTAGACCATATTCGTTTAATTCTCCAGCGTTAACTGGATTGTTTTCTGCATCAGTTTGGAAGTAAGGAACTCCAAATGTTGCGCCTAAATCTGCTTGGCTAGTTAGTAGATATACTTTACCAGCGTTTGCTTTTAGTGTTCCGGGTGCTGTGCCTGTTCCAGCACTATTCATCTTGTTTTCTTGCGAAGCGACGATAATAAGGGGTACGGTTCCAGGAGCCGCTGGGGTGTAGAACGATTCGTCTACTACTGTTACGCTAATTCCTGGTGAACTTAATTGAGCCATTGTGTTATCTCCATGAGTACATGTTCTTAATGTATTTATGGCATTTTGGCAAAACAGCGCTTATATAAGCCTGTGAAAAGGTTCTAAAAAGGCTTAAATAAAATATGAGACCATTGTGTAACTGTGGCCGGGCTCCGGTAGCAATTAATTACTATAAAAATAACAAACCGTACTATAGAACCCAGTGCGGTAACTGTTTACGGGGAGTTAAACAGCCTCGTTGGATGACAGCTGGGTATAAAAAGAAAAACACTTGCGATAAATGCGGATTTAAAAGTCCGCATTTAGAAGTGTTTGATGTATTTCACGTAGACGGAGATTTAAATAATTGCCGTCCATCTAATCTTAAGTCTGTATGTTCAAACTGTCAACGGATTCTTCACAAAGAAGGCGTGAAATGGCGTCAAGGGGATCTTGTTCCAGATTTATAAGTGCTTGCACTTGTTTGTATAAATCGTCTATAGTGCCATTGTTTTCTAAAACAGCATCGAATTTAGTACCAACCCAAGCAGTTTCGCTAGCGTGAATTCCTAATTTTTCCATCCTAGTTTTAGCCAGCATCCAATTCATACAACGATCGCCTGCGTTCATATCTGCGGCGTCTTTATACCAGTCAGGCTCTGGACCACGTTTTACACGAATAACAACACCGCCGGCATCTTTGATTGATTTAATTTCGTTAGGGAATCTGCAATCGCTAATAACAATATTATCTTTTGAGTTGCGTAGCTTGTTTTCCAAACTTGCAATCCAAATATCATCATGGAAAGCCTTGCGACAAACCTCTGTACCCCAGTATTGTAATACCCAACGTGGAGTTAATTCTGGCATGTTTAAACGTTCTGCCCACCATGGATCGACTTGTTCTCTCCATTCTCTGGCACTTGTAGTGCGGCCTTCTAGCATAACTCTATCCCAACCAAACACTTGTGCTACAGCATCTTTAAGACTGTTTGCAAATGATTCTCGTCTGTAACCGTGAAAATTAGTAAGATAATCGGCAATAGTATCTTTGCCCGAACCGATAAAGCCACACACACCTATAATCATAGAGATCCCCTAAAGTAACTCTAGTATATAACAGTTTTATTACAAGGTCAAGAAATTTCTTAGCCAGTTATGAAGTAATAACCAGTGCCGCCAGCAACTAAAGTTTCCAATTCTTTATCTAATTTTTCAATTGTTTCTTTAGCTTCGGCTTTGAGTGCTGTACCATTAAGTGTAATTGGACTTCCAGGGCCTGCAATGGAACCAAACTTGCTACGTGCTTCGCCCAACATTTCTTTACAAGTTGCCAAGGTATAGTCTTTCAACCATTGTTTTGCATAGGGATCTTGTAATAAAACCCAGTCAGGACGGAAATTATAGCTTTGCACTAAAATTTGTTCACCTTGAGCAAATGGACGTTGTAAAATATCTAATAGATGGCTAGTTGGTTTCCATAAAAATTCAATATAACTACCAAACATACGACCAACTAATTTTTGATAACCAGCAAATGCATCGTAAGTTGCTAGGCCGCCCATCATGCTACCTGACATCATGTAGGTATTTGTGTAGGCTAAGTTAAATGGTTCAAATAAAGTACCACCTGCACCAATACCACTTCTTGAGCCAATAGCTCTGCGAAACACTTGACGGACCGTGATAACTTCATCAGGTAATCTATATTCATTTTGATCTTGAATTAATTCTAAAAATAAGTAGCTTTCTTCTACAGAGTTTGGGCTACGTTGTCGATAACGATTCAATGCACGATCTAAAGCCATTTCATAGTGTGCTGGGTCTAACTCTACTTCAACCATGCCGTCGCCCAGCATTTTTCTTACATAATCAAAGACTTTGTTTCGTTCTGCTGTCGAATTTGACTGAGTTGACGGTGCTAAATCATCCATATTTTACTCTCCTTACATATTTAGCTAACGATAAATATCATTATGCCACGATTATCCTTATACAGACCAGAAAAAAGCAACGACTATAAATTCATAGATCGTCAAGCTAGCGAAATGTTCCAAGCCGGCGGAACAGATGTATATTTGCACAAATATTTAGGTGCAAATACCAGTTCTGAAAACGCTACTGCGGATCAACCTAACTACGCAACTACTAGTCCAACTAATATTCAAGATTTATTATTCTTAGAAAATAGAGATAGAAAATACGATCAAGAAATATATCGTATTCGTGGAATGTACAATGTACAAAATATTGATTTTAATTTAAGTCAATTTGGATTATTCATAGATAATGACACATTGTACATGACTGTGCATATTAATGATTTTGTAAAATATATTGGTCGTAAACCTATTAGCGGTGATGTTTTAGAATTACCTCACTTGCGTGATGATTTTGCACTTAATGAATTTGATATGAGTTTGCCTCGATATTATGTTATTGAGGATGTAGGTCGTGCTAGCGAAGGATTTAGTGTTACATGGTTTCCGCATCTATACAGATTAAAACTTAAACGTGTAACTGATAATCAACAATTTTCTGATATTTTCAATAAACCTGCACTCGATGCAAATGGTGATCCTGTAACTGACGGAACTACTCTTAAAGATTTATTGAGTACATATAATCAAGAATTGACAATTAACAGTCAAGTGGTTGCTCAAGCAGAAGCTGATTCTCCTGCAAGCGGATTTGAAACAAGACAATTTTATACATTGGCTGTAGATGCAACTAATGGTAAACCATTGTTAAAAACTGCTGACGAAGCAGATATATTAGCTAGCAATGTTTCTAATCAATTACATGCAAGTACTGTCAATGCTGTACCTCAACGTAGTGGATATTCTGGTTACTTGATAGGAGATGGTTATCCTGTTAACGGTTATGAATTTGGATTTGGTATTCAATTTCCTTCTAACCCTCAAATAGATGATTTTTATTTGCGAACAGATTTTTTACCAAATCGTTTATTCAGATTTGATGGATCATTAAATGCATGGGTAGCTGTCGAGGATGCAGTACGTATGAATATGACTAATAATGATACACGTCAAACATTAAAAACTGGATTTATTAATAACAATACTTGGACATACAACGATCAAGTTGCTACCGATGTGTTGAATTTAACAGCAAACACTTATGTAATTAATACAAAAATTGCATATACTACTGCACCTTATGTTGTATTAAAGAATGGAACTACAACATTAGATTATGCATTAGCAGACCATCCGTCATTATATTCTAGTTATACATATACTAACCCAGCTGGTGTGACATCAACTTGTTTAAAAATAACATTACCAATTGCTGGGTCAGCAACTAATTCTGTTGGTGAAGGACCATCTAATAATATATCATCTAATCCGCAGTTGGATACATTAGCAAGTAATACCGCCAGTGATACACAAAGAGAAGGTGTACTTTTAGATGTGTTGCCTGGACAAGAAGTTATTCCAGTTACCGGCCAATGGCTTGTAACACTTTATAATACACGCGAAGCTGAAAGACAAAGTGTGTCTAAAGCACTAAAACCTAAGGCGGATTTCTAATGCAATTTTTCTACGACGGGCAGATAAGACGTTATATCACACAAGTTATTCGTGTGTTCAGTAACTTTGTGGTCAAATATGGAGACGGATCTTTGCATCAAATACCAGTAATGTACGGAGATCCAGATCGACAAGTGGCTAGCATTATCAGACAGAACAGTGAAAACAAAGTCAATAGTGTTCCTCGTATTGCTGTTTATGTTACAAGTTTAGCATTAAGTCGAGACAGACTTAGCGATCAGTCTTTTGTCAGTAAAGTTCATATTAGAGAAAGAGATATCAATACTGAAAATAACACCTATAATTTATCGCAAGGAAAAAACTATACTGTTGAACGTCTAATGCCTACTCCTTTTGATTTAACATTTAAGGTAGATATTTGGAGTTCTAGCACTGAACAAAAATTACAAATACTTGAACAAATTCTAGTATTGTTTAATCCAAGTTTAGAATTACAAACTACAGACAACTATATCGATTGGACTAGTTTAACTGTATTAGATTTAACTGATATCAGTTGGAGTAGTCGACAAGTTCCAGTCGGTAACGATACACCGAATGAAATTGCAACATTAACATTAAAGACTCCAATTTATATTAATCCTCCAGCTAAGGTTAAACATCTTGGAGTTATTACAAAAATTATTACAGGAATTAATCAAGGATCTTCTACAAGCGGAACTTATATAGAAGGATTAGGAACTGATGTAGAAATAGCTACGACAGTAATGGGCAGTTCGATAGACCTTGAAATTAGAACTATAGATCAATATAAAATAGAAGTATATTCTACTCCAGAAGTATATCAAGGTACTGTTATACTCTTAGGCGAAGGTGATACTACTTACCCAAGAGAACCAACTATGGTTACTAATCCTCCAAGAGTAGGATCACCTATAGATTGGAATTTAGCTTTTAGTAGATATCCTGGAAAATACATAGCAGGATCTAGTATGATTTATTTGACACAACCAAACGGTTCTCAAATTATCGGAACTATTGCTATAGATCCAATTGATAGTAGTTTATTGCATGTAAATTGGAATCCTGATACACTAGTGTCTAACACAGGTATTGATAGCCAAGGTAATTTAGATAATGTAGTAGGGTATAACGCTTCTAGCAGTTATAGACCAAATAGTACAGGCACTATAGATGCTATTATTAACCCGCAGACATACAATCCGTTAGATCCTAACAAGCAAGGAACAACGACTACACCTACGGTTGGCACTAGATTTTTACTAGTAGAAGATATTGGTAGTGTTTTGAACGGTTCCGATGGTCCAGAAGCATGGGAAGGTACTGGTAATCAAGAGCTTATAGCTCATGCTAACGATATAATAGAATGGACTGGTTCTCATTGGAATGTTATTTTTAATGCTAGCCAGTATCCAGACACTATGGTATGGCAAACGAATATATACACTGGAGTTCAGTATCTATGGAACGGCGTTTCATGGAACAAGAGCTTCAACGGAATATATAATGTGGGCCAATGGAGAATAGAACTGTAACAGAACGTATTGTATGTAGCGGAGCATTGTTCTACGCTAAATCTACACGACGTTTCTTACTATTACAGAAAGCACACGGCAAACACGAAGGTACCTGGGGGTTAGTAGGCGGTACTAACATCGTAGGCGAAACGCCATGGCAAGGGTTGCAACGCGAAATCAACGAAGAAATTGGTCCGTGCCCGCATATAATTAAAACAATTCCTTTAGAAACTTTTGTTAGCAATGATAAGGTGTTTAATTTTCACACCTATTTGTGCGTTATAGAAGAAGAGTTTGTTCCATACCTAAGCGACGAACACTACGGTTGGGCATGGGCTACTATCGATCGTGCTCCTAAACCATTGCATCAAGGGTTGCGTAATAGTTTTAGTTCAAAAACTATTCGTACAAAATTACAAACAGTTTTTGACCTAGTGGATTTAATATGATAAAGAATGTATGCATAGTAGGCGGCGGTACAGCTGGATTAATATCGGCACTAATGCTGAATAGCGCACATCCTCATTTAAAAATAACATTAATCGAATCTAGTAAAATTGGTATTATTGGAGTTGGAGAAGGATCTACTGAACACTGGTCTACTTTTATGAAAGCTGTAGGCATTTCTCGAATAGATCTAATAAAAAATACAGGAGCAACACTTAAATCAGGTATACGTTTCGACAATTGGAACGGAGATGGGAAAACTTATTTCCATAGTCTTTCTGAAATGTTTAGTATACACGATTCCTATACTGGTATTCCATATACTATGATGCGACTAGTAGGAGAGAATGTAGATCCTTTAAAAACCATGTGGCCACATTGGATTGAATCTAAAGTTGCTGATCCGTTTAATGAAGTATTTGCACAATATCATTTTGACACGTTTAAATTAAATTCATATTTTCATAAATTATGTCAAGAAAGAAACATAACAATCATCGATGACGAAATAGTTGATATTACATTAGATGAAAATGGGTTTGTTGATTCATTAACTGGAGTAGATGGTGCTGTATACAACTATGATTTTTATGTTGACTCTACTGGGTTTAAAAGAATTATTATCAATAAACTAGGAGCCAAGTGGATAGATTGTTCCGAACAACTTCCGATGAATAGTGCAATAGCATTTCCTACAGGCTACAAAGAAGATATTCCAGCATACACTATTTCAAAAGCTATGAATGCTGGATGGAGATGGCGAATCCCAACACAAGAAAGATTTGGTAATGGCTATGTGTTTTGCGATAGTTTTATTAATGAAACACAAGCCTTTGACGAAGTACAATCAGAATTCGATGAACCGCTGACTATAGGCAAAAAAGTTAAATTCTCAGCTGGGTATGTAGACAAATTTTGGATTAAAAATTGTGTAACTATCGGACTTGCTGGAATGTTTGTAGAACCTTTAGAAGCTTCTAGTATTGGTAGTACTATACAAATGATGCGAGCTGTTATTCCAATTCTTCCTATGTGGGAAAGAAACGATGACGTTACTATCAAAACTTACAATAAAATTATAAATGAAATTGCCACTAACATTGTAGATTTTATACAGTTACATTATTTTGTTAAAAGAGAAGATACGGAATTTTGGAAATGGTGCAAACATAATATTAAAATGACAGAGTTTAATCAAGAGTATCTTGAAACTTTTAAAAACAGATTTGTAGGAATCACTCCTTTCTTTCATAATACTCTTACAATGTTTAAAGGTTTAAACTATGCACAAGTTATGCACGGGCTAGGTTTGTTTAATACTGAAAAAATAAAACAATTATATGACAATAGTCTTAGCCATCTGACTGCACAATCTATGTTAGACTTAACTCCGCATCCAGATTTTCTAATGAGAAAATATACTCATAGAGAAGCATTAAACGAAATATTAAAGGCACCTGACTCATGGAAATAAATTTTGGTCACGAAGTTATACCATTGTTTAGTTCTCCGTTATATTCTACTAATCTATTAGATAATTTAGACCCTACAGAAAGTTCAACATTATTAAATTCTTTAGAAAACATAAAGTGGAATAAGAATTCAGAGAACGAGATTAGTGAAGAAGTACACTGGTTGAATACTATAAAAGATACAAGTCTTTATAGAATGGTCAACTATCATCTGAACTATTATTTTTATAATGTATTAAGTGCAACTCCTGCCGCTAAGATTTACATTACAGAAAGTTGGGTTAATAAAACATCACCCGGCGGCAAACATCATAGACATAGACATCCTAATTCAATTATTAGCGGTGTTTACTATTTTAATACAAACGAAAAGACAGGCAATATTGTTTTTAGTACTCACAAGTATTCTACCGTAGAATATGAAACTGCTACGCCAAATATCTACAATTCAAAAATTTGGTCATTACAACCTCGTGCAAATACACTATTGTTATTTCCTAGCGATTTAGAACATACTGTAACAAAGAATGAAAATGATACTCCTAGATACTCACTTTCATTTAATACATTTTTGTCAGGTAGCATATCAAAATCAGTATTAGCGGCTTTAGAAATTTGATAACTACACAAAGAGGTGATATATTATGTTAGATTTTCCAGCGATTTGCGTAGATAATTTTTATGATGATCCGGATCAAATTCGTCGATATGCATTACAATTAGATTACGAAGCTTGCCCGGAAGGTAGTTTTCCAGGAGTTCGTGCTCCTATACATTTTGATAGCATGAAAATGCTAACTATGACTTGTAAAAGATTATTTTCCATGTTTTACGATTTAAAAAATAC
>Ga0164297_10004299_pt1 | contig 12828 bp, 11 predicted proteins | sample GEODES058metaG_FD_113539 | JGI IMG/M metagenome (GOLD analysis project Ga0164297, IMG submission 113539) | Dystrophic lake water microbial communities from Trout Bog Lake, Wisconsin, USA - GEODES058 metaG | ecosystem: Environmental > Aquatic > Freshwater > Lake | place: USA: Trout Bog Lake... | reverse complement strand
TCCTTCAATCTCCACAACTGTCTTACAATATAATATTAACACCAATGAGGTCGTATGGACAATTGCCGATAATACACCGGTCACTGAGAATTTTATGATAGCACTAGGCTCCGCACCAAACTATATCGCATATTCATACGACGGTATTCACTGGAACGGTAATAATGCAAATGTTTTCCGAACCAACGGCAACTGTGTGGCTTGGAACGGCTCGTATTGGCTTGCCGGTGGAACTGACTTGACAAACAGTTCTTATACAATGGCGATTAGCTCAGACGGAATTCACTGGACAGGTGTTGAATCGCAGTTCACCACTGATTGCTACGCTATTGCGTGGAACGGAAATATGTGGGTCGCAGTCGGCGACGAATCCGCAACGGCTATATATTCGTACGATGGCTTCAACTGGTACACAAGTGGATTGACTGGAAGTAATTCTGTAGGTTGGAGTGTTGCTTGGAACGGAACTATGTGGGTAACCTGCCTCGCTGGAACAGGTTTTCCTACTATATTTTACAGTTACGATGGTAATAATTGGGCATCTGCCAATCAATCTGTGTTTCCATATGGTGATATTTTTCCAACGGCTGCGTACTGCGTTGCCTGGAACGGCAAATTATGGCTTGCCGGCGGAGAAGCAACCTACGACCCATATGTTTTCACACTCGCATACAGTTACGATGGACTCAATTGGTCTCCATCTGGATCACCAGCATTCTTGAACGCCTGTTACTGTCTGGCGTGGAACGGAACACTGTGGGTTGTTGGTGGCTATGATCCATCCACAAATATGGGATATTCATACGACGGACTCAACTGGTCTGCCGCTGCAAATAACATATTTTCAGACTATTGTTCTTCAGTCACTTGGAATGGCTCCTACTGGGTAGCAGTTGGTGTAGATGCCAATAATACAATTGCTTACAGTGCCGACGGTATCAACTGGACCGGTCTCGGAACCAATACCTTCACGGGCTCTACGGATATATCTGGCGGCTACGGTATTGCCTCACGTACCGTGCTCCCCTACGTCGGCACCGACCCTATTCCCTTCCTGCGCGGACCAGTTGTCGCTATTGGTGCTGCTGCGGGCAGTTACCAGCCTCAGTCCAATAGTATTGCGATCGGCACCGGTGCTGGCTTATATTCAAATAACGGTATCGCAATCGGTTTATATGCCGGTGCTAGTAATATAAATAGTAATTCATATCAGATTGCTATAGGAGAATTTTCTGGTAATGATAATCAGGGCAGTGCCGCTATCGCTATAGGAAATTATGCTGGCTATACAAATCAAGGAACAGATACTATCGCAATCGGTGACAATTGTGGTTTTAACAATCAATCTTCATTCGCTGTTGCTATGGGCTATTTAGCAGGATATGAATCTCAAGGATTATACTCAGTTGCTCTAGGATTCCAAGCAGGGTCTAACATCCAAAGCCCCTCGGCGGTCGCTATCGGTCCAAACGCAGGTCAAAATGTACAAGGAGCGTATTCGGTTGCCATTGGCGCGGAGGTAGGTCAGAATTATCAAAACGATTACGCTATTGCTATGGGTTATTTAGCAGGTAGTGGATACCAAAGCACAAATGCAATTGCGATTGGTCAGCAAGCAGGTTACACAAACCAAGGTGCTTACGCAATTGCGCTTGGTGCCTATGCTGGATTAAGTAATCAACACAATAATAGTATTATCTTAAATGCTACAGGTTCTGAATTTGAAACAACTACTTCCAACGCATTCTATGTAGCGCCGATTCGCTATGATGAATCTATCTCCACAAATGTCTTACAATATAACACCCTGACGAATGAGATTGTTTGGAACAATGGTGCTGCAGGTTCTACAGGTCCTACAGGTTTTACAGGTTCTACAGGTTCTACAGGTCCTACGGGTCCTACAGGTCCTACAGGTTCTACAGGTCCTACAGGTCCTACAGGTTCTACGGGTCCTAAAGGTTCTACAGGTTTTACAGGTCCTGCAGGTACTGCAAGTTTTCCTGCTGCGACAATTTATGGCAGTTATTTATACTATAACGGATCAAACTGGCAGGTTGGCACTAGTCAAATCAAGATTGGTGCTGACAGTGGTGAAATCACACAAGGAACATATACAGTAGCAATTGGAAATTTCGCTGGAAACAGTAATCAAGGGTCAGGTTCTATTGCTATTGGCTCACAAGCAGCTCAATTTAATCAAGGCTCAAATTCTATTGCAATAGGCAATTTAGCAGGTACTTCATCACAAAGTAATAATACAATTATCCTCAATGCTACAGGATCATCATTAGAAAGTGGAATTTCCAACGCATTCTATGTAGCACCGATTCGTGATGGTACAGGAGTAAATAGCAATTGTCTCACTTATAACACAGGAACCGGTGAAATCGTCTATGATACATCAAAAACCTTCGTCATCAACCATCCCAAAGACGAGTCCAAGTACTTAGTACACGCTTGCTTGGAGGGACCTGAAGCCGGTGTATATTACCGTGGCACTGGCACCATTGCCGAACTAGAGAGCAGCGTTGAAGTGGAACTACCAGACTACGTAGATGCACTTGCCGTGGACCTCACTGTTCAGGTAACACCTATCTATAACGGGTCGGTGCGTGTACTCAATGCGTCCTGTGTTTCTAACAATAAGTTCACAGTGTATGGCGACAGCGGCGACTTCCATTGGCACGTGTATGGACGCCGTGCTAGCGTCGTGGTGGAGCCTAAAAAATCAGAGGTCGCTGTTTTGGGCGAGGGTCCTTACCGCTGGATTGCTTAAGCGAGCATCATATCGTTCTCATCGCCCTCATCTTCGTCCGAAGCGTCCACCGGCTTATCACCGGCGTAGAGCATCGTATACTCGCGCGCCTTTTCCTCGTACGCCGCCTTATTCGTCTTATACATCTGCGCAATCTCTGGCATAAGAGGATCCTCAGGATTAGGGTCGGTCAAGAGGCTCAGAATGGAGAGCAGTACCTTAGAAATGGTGAGTGCGGGGCTCCACTGTGTCTTCAAAATATCAAGGCAGATGCCACCACTTGCGTTGATATTTGGATGATAAATCCGTGTCTTGAACTGGAGATGAGGTACCTTGAACGGATACTCAGTAGGGAAATGGATGATGAGCTTGAACATACCACCCGCAAACGGACTGTCCGCCGGTCCCATAATCATACCTTCCCAGTGGAACATATCATCGTTAATTGGACCCGCCGAGCATCCCGCCGGTGGATCCCTCTTTATGTCGTCCAATTCCTTCATAATACGTCGTAGTGCCATTTTGTTGGTGTCAGGAGTCAATGAATCCTGTCGCCATCATTTTTTTCGGATTAGGATGGGCGCCTATTTGAAATACGCCTTTAACTTTCCTAATACCCCTTTCGCACTCTTTTTCAAAGTAATTTCTGCCTCTTTCGTTGTAATATGAAACAGCCATTTGAAGACCATGGTTCCGCCAAGAAAAGTTGCAAACTTCGCTGTATTCTTTGCGTCCTTTGAATACAGATATTCCACGAGGAGCCAGATTCCGAACAAAAAATAATAGTTCGGATTGGTGAGCAAGACGAGCAGGACCATAATGAAAATAAGTACATTTATATTATGTCCACCAATCTTCGCAAAATTTTCTGATGCACCCCAGTCTAACGTCACCGTGTCCGAAAACGGCACCTTTCTCAACGCACCATTGAGTAGGGGTGGATACGATTCCGATAGATTACTATGAACAACTCCATTATCTGGCGTATTAATAATAAGCGGCTTCATAGAATACGCGTTCATCTTATGTTTATTAATCCACTCAGCCATCTGCGCATCAATATGATTGTGTATTGGCAAATGCTTTACTTTCTTCGCGCATTCATTGGAAATAATATATCCGTGAAATCCTATACTTCCATACACACGTAGAATATGGCTATTCATCCGCTTCGGAACCTGTCCTAGAACCTCGTTATAGACTTTCGGTATCGTATGGCTATCATCGCAATTGAAATTACAACCTAGATAGAACATATCAAAGTCTTTCGGCACCTGATCCCAGCCAGTACGGAATTGAGTCTCAAAATCGTCAGCGAAGACCGCGTCGTCTTCTAGGATAAGTACATGCTTATAGTTATTCTTCAACATATCCTCCCAAATTGTCTTATGAGACATAGCGCATCCCTTGATGCCATCGGTACAATATTTCAAACAAAAGTCGCTGAGATGATGACTCGTCTTTACTTGCGCACCTAGAACCGCAGGAAACCGGGTAAACTCAATATTTAGCTTATCTAGCTGTTGTTTCATTTTCTCTAATCGTTCTGTATCTCTATCCAGATTGATTACATAGACCTTGTCTACGACCTTATTGACGTACGACATCCCTATGAGGGATAGGGGTTTAGTTTTTGCTCAGGTTTGCCGTTGCCGACGTCAGTAGGCGACCACCGTCTACGTGAATCACCGAGCCCGTCATAAATCCCGCCTTCGTAGAGTCGGCGAGGAAGACCACCAGCTCCGAAATATCCTCAGGCTGACCAATACGACCGACGGGGTGCGTCTGCTTGGACGCCTCGTAATACGCTGCCGCCGCTTGTGGGGACATGCCCGCCGACTCGTGAAAGTGCGTCTGAATGGTCGCCGGCGAGATACACATCACACGGACACCCTGTGACGCAAGCTCAATCGCCATCGTCTTCGTCAGCATCTCTACACCCGCTTTTGCCGCGCTATACGGTCCCAAACCCGCTACGGGTCTTGAGGCAAGTATAGACGAAAAGTTAATAATGGTGCCCTTTGTTTCGGTGAGATAAGGAACGGCAGCCTGGCTCGTAAAAAATACACTCGTCAGATTGAACTGAATGGCAGAATTGAAATCGTTTAGCGTTGTGGCTGCGAGGGTCTTGCCCAGAACACCGCCGCCTACATTATTCACCAACACATCAAGGCGCTTGAAATGGACAATCGTACGTCCTACAATGTTCGCATACGATGTCTGGTCGGTAGCATCAGCTTGAATATACAGAATACGAGGAGCATCGCAATCGCTGTACGCCTGCTGTAGGCGTGCTTCATCGCGTCCCGTCACTACAATATTATAACCTGCCGCATACAGTGCCTTGGCAATAGCCAAGCCAATTCCACTGCTCGCACCGGTAATCAGGGCAACCTTTCCATTGTTTGGGGATGCCATAATTTGTATATGAGTTTATGGTTTTTGGGCTTTATATCGCAGCGGTCACGACCACCTCAATCTTCCAGTTCGGATTGGGAAAACGGACACCGCAAATCGTATTGCGCGCCGGTGCCTTTCCCTCTGGCATCCACTCTAAAAAGACATTATTCATATCACCATAGTTGGCGGGGTCGGTCAGAAAAATCTGGAGATTTAGGATTTTCGTCTTATTGGATCCCACACGCTGAAGTTGAAAATCAATTAAACTGAATACTTCGCGGGCTTGGCTCTTAAAATCGGAATTCGCATACTCCTGTGCTACTTGACCCGATAAGTATACGACATTATTATTGATAACAATCTCCGAATAGGTAGGCTTGGTATCAATACGCTGTATAGACATTCTACTTGGGTATATTATGCGATTTCGCCAAAAATACCCCAATTCTTAACGAAATTGAGTATCGCTTCCGGGGGTGTAATCGTTTGTGATGACGTAAAGGTACAGGAGAGTACAACACGCCGCTGATTTTTACACAACTCCTTTCCTTTATGGAAAACCCTGTCGCCCTCAAACAGAATTGCCTCGCCCTGCTGTAAATAAATGGTTTCCGTCTCCCCCTCCGCATTTCTATACTGGTAATTGCCGCACGTGGGTGCAGTTGTAACGGGAAGGAGGAGCGTAAAATAGCGTCCACTATAATGGTTTGTATCAAAATGCCAGTCAATGAAATCACCCTCCTTCTCATATACCACTAAAGAGAGACTATTTGGCTGATTGAGTGGTGTAACTTTCACCTTCTCACCAATCGCCTCCGAAATCTGGGTTGTTAGAGTTTTGTACCATTCTACAATTTCGGGAAGTTGCGCTTGTAACTTCTGAATGCTCACCGCTTTCTGGCGTTTCTTATAAATCTCTACCCGCGTACCCTCACTCTGCGCTATTTGGTCTAGTGGACCAAGGAATTCGTTCGGTATAGAGAGTTTAATCTTTTTAATGTAACAAAACTTCGTCTTGGGATCACAATCCGTCAGATAATTGACGTAATATGTTGTGCGTAATACAAAGTATACCATCAGCAAACACATTGCTGTTATAATAATGAGAAATACAAGCAAAAATAATGAAGATACGGTAATCTTCATTCTTACGTAGGGTTTTGGTTTTTATTCAGCTTCCATCAGTGGATTGAGCCATTCGTCACGCTCACCCTCAGGAATCTGAAACTCGTTAAAGATAGTCGCCGCCGCCGCTGCACGCTCGGCTAATGGTGTGCTGAGCAAGGTTGCGAACTTCGCTTGAAACGCCTCACGGGGTGGCTTCTCATTCTGCATCACCGCCGTAATCTCTTCATCGTAGGCGTATAAAGTATTGACCAAGTGCGCCATCTTTCCGTTGACACACATTTTCAATCCTCCAATCACTTCTTGAGACAATCGGCGTACAAGCTCTGACCGCTCGGCGTGAACACGGATATACGCCCAAACCCTATCCAGAATATCACCATATTGTTTATTAAATGCTACAGTATTATAATAATCATTCGTTAGTTCTAGCAGAATACGATCCTTTCTGTGGTCACATAGACTTACAATATTATCATTAAAGGCTACTGTAATTTCAACAAGGGCTTCCATCTCTGGTGGAACGGGGCGTGCACTAAGAATATCTACCGCCTTTTGTGTGGCATTTTGTACAGAGGACCGGTGAACACTCTGCGGATCACTCGCAAGCGCCGCAAGGTCAATGCCGCCTTCAGGGTCACGACGGAAGACAACCGCCTCTTCGCGCTGCCGGCGATTAAACTCGGCGATTTGTGCTTGACGCTGGACTTCACGTGCTGCCGCTGCCTGAGCTTCACGCACTTGACGCTCTGCCTCTAGTTCTTCATTCCGCCTACGTGTAAACTCAGTAAATACTGAATCGGCTGGTTTGAGAACCTGCAGAACATTATGCTGTGGCAAACGCTGCATAACTTCGGCGAGGTTGTTGAAGACGGTTGTCTTTTCCGCCTCTGGAATATTTGCCCATCGCAGTTCATCAGGATTGAAATGTGCAAGATTTATAACCGCAACAATTGCTCGTATAAATGTCTCCCATTCTACGTGTCGCACTCCTGTCCGACGTATACAACAATACGCTTGGGCTAATAGATCAGTAGGAACACGATGCGTCACCCATAGGTCGGCAACGAGACGAGCGTAGCGATAAAACGTATCAACTGAACTGAGTGGCGCATTATCAATCCGTTGCTGATTCTGCTGAAGAATACGATTGCGCCTTGCGACCCGCTGTGCTTCAATCGCTGCCTGTGCCTGCGCCTGTTGCTCCCTAGCACGCTCCGCTTGTTTGTGATGTATCGTACAAAGCCCATTGTACTCCGTCTTTCCAGAGTTTTTACAAGGGTCTCCTCTGCCGGTATGTGCTGTACAAAGCCCGTCGTTCATAGTATATGGTGTTACCTTACTCTATAAGCAGTTAATTAGGTTCAATTTTTGTCAAGCGAGTCCAAGCAAGCGAGGCACTTACCAATAACATGCACCCTCCACCTCCTGTGCTCCCGTAGGAATCTCCTCAGGAAACGGGAATTCCCACGCCTCATTGAAAAACTCCGATATCGTCCCGTGTGAGAGCCATCGGTGTCCTTTGATTCCGAACAAAATCTGGGTGGCGCCTCCGGTATGAATCGCCGAGATATGTTCCTTTTTGAGTGCGTAACATATCGGCAGGGAGAGGGCTCCGCATCCTACGATAGCGAAAAGAGCGCCCGTCTCTTTCACCTGTCTTACAGTATCTGCCACTGCTTCTTTCCACCCGCCATTTATAATTTCGGTTGACCAGAGTCCAGTAGTTGTGGACAGGTATGGACTATATCCCGTGCGGACAGGGATGATTTTCGGTGGCACTGGTCCCCAAATCGTATTATCTCCCCATATGGCATCCCGCTTTTTCCACTGATGCTCAATACTCTTATAGAACGACGAGACCACGGCAACTTTAGCATGTTTCGTTAGATTATAGGTCCATCGGTCCTCTAACACATTCATATAATACGGCTCTAGGGTACGCAACGGGAACTGTTTCGCTTGTGGCGCAAATGTATTTAAAATCGCTTTTTCAACATTGCCGACTAACGGATTCCAAACGGCGAAGCCCGCTCCAGCCGGTAGCACCTCTGTCAGCATATGGACCGCCCAACTATCTATAGATTTATCGGTCGCAGGAAAGAGCCCGCCATTACGCGCAATATTAATTTTAATATTTTGAGGATATGACGGGGCGTGTGTTTTCTGACGATATTGTGTATAAAATATGAGAACATCCAGTTCAGAGGTTCCTAGCTTTCCAACAAAAAATGGCTTACGAGAGCGGATTTGTTGGGCAATAAACTGGGCACCTTGGTCCATATTCATTGTGCCTTAATGAGGAACAATGGATATGATTTTAGACCGTGGGGATGGTACAAATTATTTATTGGTATATAATAAGATGGGTTCAAATAAGAACCAGAATAAGAATAAGACGGTGAAAAAGCCGAGGGCTCTTTGCCAGTGTTATGATGATCAGGGCGCGCCTTGTAAATGTAAAGCGCTTGAGAACAGTCCGTTTTGCGTTCATCACCAGAACTGCCGCGGCTCTCCTTTATCGGGCTCAGAGCCGGTTCGTGATGTAGAACTTTATAATAAGCCCGCAGTGCGTCGTTGCCATAATTGTTATTCTTACGCAATGCATGTCTACGATCCAAAAGGGGTAGAGTTATGTAAGAAGTATGGCAATTGCCGTAACTTTTTCCATCAACCCGGTGCGAAAACGGGGCACCGTAACGAGTTGAATCGTGAAGAAAGGCGCTCGTGCCCTATTGTGGAGAAACTTATGATGGGTGATATTCCAGAAGTAACAAAGACGACATATGATGCTAAATGTCCTGCGGGAATGAGCAAGGTTGCCGCGGTTGTAGATAAGGGTGTAGATTACCATTGGTACCGTCAGGACCGTGATGGCTACTGGAGTCACAAGGACGGCTCCAATAAAGTCAAAACATTTGACGCCCTCAAGCGCCCTATTTTTAACCCCGAACTCGCGTCCCGCGATTACCGATGGCAGGGGAGCGACCTGAATTACGAGGACTTCTGCGGGTTTTATTGTGTCCCGCGGGACCATCCGGTCGTTTTAGGGAGAGGCGTGAACGTCCCTGCGAAGTCGCGGAAGACGGCACGGAAGGTACAGAAGGAGTCGCGGGTGGCTCGGAAGCGGGGAGGGCACTCGGAATTGGCGAAGCCGATTCTGCCGCAGACAGGCTCCGCCCAAGGGGGGCGTGGGGTGGCGGTTGGGGGAGGCTATGACATTCGTCTGAACTCTTTACCTGGCTGCCCCCCTCATCAGGAGGGGGGACGAAAGACGCGGAAGGCGCGGAAGGCATGGAAGGCACGGAGGGGAGGGGGTTATGACATTCGGCTGAACTCTCTTCCTTCGTGCCCTCCTCAGTCGGGTATGGGTCTATCGTGGTCGGACTATCCTCTTCATTCAACAGATGATCTGAGAAAACGGTACTCGCTGGGTACCAAAACTTTAAAGCATCGGCGAAACTAATCCGCTTTTTCGGATTATAAACAAGCATCTTTCGCATAAGTTCTATAAACTTTACATTTGACTGTTTATAAAACTCAGTTCGTATTGATAGTGGCTCCATAAGACATTCGTAATAATGCTCCAGCCACCGCATAGCAAATAACCATACTTGTTCCGCATCTACATCAATTGGCGCAAACGGGTCGCTTGTATTATACTCTATCGGGCTCAAATATATACGCAACATAGACTCTATAATTTCAAATGCAGTGTTCTGGTTATCTAACAAATGAATCTGAGTCTGTGGTGATAGACCACCCTCAAATCCTAGAAGTTTATGACGCTCAGGTGCTGCAGTTTGCTTCGCTGACCACTTTTTAAGTGGGATTATAGGTTCCCAACCTTTTCGGCGTTTTACAAACGACTCCAAGTCCCTTGTAAAATCTTGTTCGAACCCACGCAGGTTCATTTGTCATAGGAGCGTTTTCTACGGTGGAAAAATAACCGCACGAAAGTAAGGATGATTTGGGAAACTATGATCTACGCAGCCATGGTGCTGCTGGTGATTATTATCGCCTGGGAATATCTCCGCAATACAATGATGATAGAAGGATTTACCGACGGTGTGGTACCGGAATATTTTGGACGGTTCTTCCCGCGTCGCCACGATGTCGTACCGGGCGAGATGCGCGAAGTAGACGGATGGATAAGAAATCCGCGATACTTTGAGGGCTACGTAGATGTACAGAATCTCGGATATAAGGGTGATTTCTGTCGCGTCGTAGAGAAAGAGGGAATACCCGATTCCCGTATTATGGCGTGTGCGCTCGCCGGTCAGGAGGGACTAGACTCCTTCACTTTCCGTACCGATTCCGCACGTGCCGGTATGCGCTTTAGTCGTGACGACTACTTCCGTGATGTGAACGATGATGGAAAAGAGGATTATGGTCGTATTTTGAAGATTAAGAACGCTCCCAATGATGCGTGGCAGGCGTTAGCGGTTCTCGCCGGTAATACCCGTTTCAAACAGGGCGAGGATACCCCTGATAATAGCCCGCCCCCTGATATCGCCGACCTACTCTTCTTCTTTGAGGGTATTATGGTCTGGTACCGTTTCTTTGATGATATGCTAGACTATGGTGAAAATACACAGATTAAAATTGCCGGTGAAATGAAGATTGATGAGGATCCTAAGAAGACGGTAACCAAGGGAATCTCTATGAATCGGCTACCTACGGCTGATAGCGAAGTGAAACCGCCCGCCGACCAGTTTATTAAAATCGGCGAAAACGCCCGTCTAGAATTTGATACGCGCGTTCAACTTCGCCAACTTCGCGCCGTTTCAATATGGGTCTTCTTTGAGGAATTTACCAACAACGCCCGTATTTTTGACTTTGGCAACGGTCCAGGTCACGACAACGTGCTTTTAGGTATTGAGGCGAAGGGTAATGTGGAACAGACGTTCGGTTTGATGAATGCGCGTCCTGGTGATATGAACAAGGTCTGTAGCGCGCGGGCGCCCGCCGAAGTGTCACCCCAAGAGTATATGCTCACCACAGACGCAAATGTCAACGAGTTTGATTGCCCTGGTCCAGAGCCCGTTCAAAACACATACCCTGAAGATGAACTATCGCCAGGCGTTGATCCACGGGCGAACCTGCTCTTTGAAATCTGGGATACCCAACAAAGAAAGATGCGGCTGCGGGCGATGAACGTGATTCCTTTGAAAAAGTGGACACATATTGCGTTGACGACGACCGATGCGACCAATTTCCGCCCCACTTGGCGAGTCTATATTGATGGCAAGATGGTATTGGAGCAGTTAGACGGATTTATGCCGCTCAAGTCATACACCACCGATAACTATATTGGTCGTAGTAACTGGGAGACCGAATCACAGGCGTTTGAGAACCCTGATGAGCGTCTGCGCGGTTCCCTGTTTGATTTCCGCCTTTACCGCCAGCCGATGAGCGAAGGAAAAATAGATAAGACATACCGCTGGGGTCATAAGAAGCTTGGTATTCAAGAGCCGCGCGCGCCTCTACAACCGGCGTCGTCCGAGGGGTTTCCTTACCCGCCACCACAACCGTTCTTATCGTCAACCGGTGATTTTCCTGGGATAACGAAATCGCCGAATGCTCTCTAAACACTTAACTAAAAATTGAAATTTGTATTGTTAAATATATAGAAGGCAAATGACTGACAAGGAATTATACGGAAAAGTATGGGATATCTTAGTTACCCTCAATGCTGTAAATAATACATTTACACCATTTAGCGCACAGGATATTAAGGGACTTATTGCGGCGAAACTTAAAGCAAAAACTGACAAAGAACCCAAGTATCTCGAACAATTGTATAAGTTGGAGGGAATGATTCGCGAGCTACGTGAATCATTTGCTGTTGAGCGGTCTACTCCTTCGGTTATTTAGGAGGACCACGCCGCTTGCTCTTAATTCCCGCCGAATAGAGGGCGGCGAGGTCGGTTGCGGTAATCGTCTCCGCATTGGACGTGGCGGGAAACTTTACAAACGTTTTCTTTACAAGAGCGTGTTTGTAGAAATACAGCCCATACGGTCCCTTTTTGATCATAAAGTCACCGACCTGCCGTGCGAACGCGGTCTCCGTCGTCGCAAACGAAATCTTCGCCTTCAGTTTATCCTGAATCTCTTCTAGCGTCTCGCTGCCCTTAAGACTCACATTCGTCGTGCCGCAAACCACATACCATCCATATGGTCCCTTCTTCTTTCGGATTTCCTGCGTTTCTAACATTCCGATAAGTTCGCCTTGTTGCGCCTGCTGTGCTGCGGCGAACGCGGCTGTTGCGTCCAAGAGTGTAGCGGACTCAAAGGTGACCGACGGGGGCAACGGGGCAAAGGTGGCTTTGGTGTCAGCGGGGGCGCCCGCAGGTGGCTCTTTCACAAAGAGGGGACCCTTACGGCTCAGAATTACCTTCACGTTTTCGGCAAGGGTGCGCTCTTTTGCCGCTTTATTCGCAGCGTTGCCGCCGGTGGTCATTGCCGTGTAGCGTTCTTTGTAGGTATCCCACGTCTGCTGTAGAACCGACTTCCAAGGCTGCTCGGCTTTGGCAACGGCGTCT
>Ga0164297_10004298_pt1 | contig 12829 bp, 15 predicted proteins | sample GEODES058metaG_FD_113539 | JGI IMG/M metagenome (GOLD analysis project Ga0164297, IMG submission 113539) | Dystrophic lake water microbial communities from Trout Bog Lake, Wisconsin, USA - GEODES058 metaG | ecosystem: Environmental > Aquatic > Freshwater > Lake | place: USA: Trout Bog Lake... | reverse complement strand
GAATGTTGCCCCTCCCTAGTGGCCCGGACAAACAAAGCGTAATCGCAGCGGCCTTGGCGCGCGCGAGAGCGAGACGAGCGCAACCATGAATGCGACTAAACGGCGTGAAATCTTTCTTCGCCTCCAAGCAGCCAATCCAAATCCAACGACTGAGCTCGAATACAGCAGTGTGTTTCAGTTGCTTATCGCTGTCATTCTGTCCGCTCAGGCGACCGATAAATCGGTCAACATCGCAACCCGTAAATTGTTCGCCAAGCACGGAACGCCAGCAAAAATTCTAAAACTTGGCGAAACAGAGCTAGCAAACCACATTAAAACAATTGGTTTGTACAAAACCAAAGCAAAAAATGTCATGCAGACCTGCGCATTGCTGGTTGAGCGCCATGGCGGTGAAGTACCTCAGACTCGGGAAGAACTCGAGGCGCTTCCTGGCGTCGGCAGAAAGACGGCAAATGTTGTGCTGAACACGGCTTTTGGTCAACCAACCATGGCTGTCGACACACATATTTTCAGGGTATCGAATCGCACAGGTATTGCGCCGGGCAAAGATGTTTTGGCTGTCGAGCGCAAACTAATCAAGTTCGTCCCTGACGAATTTATACTCAACGCCCACCACTGGCTGATTTTGCTTGGTCGCTACGTTTGCGTTGCCAGAACACCCAAGTGTCCACAATGCGGCATCGCCGATCTATGTGAATATCGAAAGAAAACAACAACTTAGATAACTAAAGTTCATTTAGTTTATGTCGTCGGGTTTGTATCACTATGACAAACCCGAATAGCGTTTTTTGCTGCACCTGCGCATACTACGCACTCAACAAAAGTAATAGCGGAAAAAGAAGTATGAGCGACATAATTCTTCAGACTGAAGGTCTCACGAAAGAATTTCGCGGGTTCGTAGCTGTCAACGATGTCGCACTCAGCGTACAGCGCGGTCAGATTCACGCACTGATTGGCCCCAACGGTGCAGGCAAAACGACTTGTTTTAACCTGCTTACAAAATTTTTAGCGCCTACGCGAGGCAAAATCTCTTTTAATGGCCTAGATATCACCGGTGATCGGCCTGCGCAGATTGCCAGGCGCGGTATTATCCGTTCATTCCAGATTTCTGCCGTATTTCCTCATCTTACTGTATTGGAAAACGTCCGAATTGGCTTACAGAGACCAACTGGACTGTCATTTCATTTTTGGCGCAGCGAGCGATGCTTGGATCAACTCAACGCACGCGCCAGACAATTACTAGAAGAGGTCGATCTGGGCGAGTTTGCCAACGAGATCACTGGTAGCCTGCCCTACGGACGCAAACGCGCGCTTGAAATTGCCACTACTCTAGCCATGGAGCCCGAACTAATGCTCCTTGATGAACCCACGCAGGGCATGGGCCATGAAGACGTCGAACGAGTCACGCAACTGATTAAGCGAGTCAGCGCGGGGCGAACCATTCTTATGGTCGAGCACAACATGAGCGTGATCTCGAAAATAGCCGATACGATCACAGTGCTAGCGCGCGGCGCAGTGCTCGCCGAGGGTGATTACGCCACAGTGTCAAAGAATCCGGCCGTCATGGAAGCCTACATGGGAACAACAGAGGGCGAACTCGAAGGGGCGCATGCATGAGCACAGCAGCACTCGAAATTGCTGGATTGAACGCTTGGTATGGTGAATCGCACATCTTGCATGGCGTCGACCTGACGGTCAACCAGGGAGAGGTAGTAACGATTCTGGGGCGTAATGGCGCAGGTCGCACGACCACCATGCGTGCGATTTTGGGTTTGACAGGCACACGCAAGGGCTCGATCAAGATACATGGCACAGAATCTATCAACATGCCTACCTACAAGATCGCACACCTTGGCGTAGGCTACTGTCCGGAAGAAAGAGGTATTTTCGCAAGCTTGTCCTGCGAAGAAAATCTGTTATTGCCCCCACCAGTAGGCGCGTTGGGCGGTGGAATGTCGTTATCTGAAATATACGAAATGTTCCCAAATTTGCTCGAGCGACGTCACTCCCCGGGAACGAGATTATCGGGTGGCGAACAACAAATGCTAGCAGTCGCCCGTATATTACGCACTGGAGCGAATCTGCTGCTGCTAGACGAAATATCGGAAGGACTGGCGCCTGTAATCGTTCAAGCACTTGCAAGAATGATCACCACACTAAAGAAGAAAGGCTACACCATCGTCATGGTTGAGCAAAATTTCCGCTTTGCCGCCCCGCTGGCAGACCGTTTCTATGTAATGGAACACGGACAAATCGTTGAGCATTTCAACGCAAGCGAACTTGCGAGCAAACAAGGCGTGCTCAACGAGCTGCTAGGCGTTTAAACGTCAGTTGCTTGTATGATCTCACCTTAGCCAATTTACAGGCTACGTTATAAATGTATTGATTTATTGCGCGGATTGACTTGACTGACCGCGCAACACAGGAGAAGCACATGAAGTTAGGTACCTTGAGCGCTGCACTGTTGATGGCGGGAATTGGCCTCGCAAATCACGCTGCTGCTGCCATCTCGGACGATGTTATCCGCATCGGTTTTATCACAGATATGTCGGGTGTTTACGCTGATATTGATGGCACCGCCGGCGCAGAAGCCATCCGCATGGCGATTGAAGATGCTGGTGGCAGTATCAATGGCAAAAAAATCGAACTATTGGTCGTTGACAACCAAAACAAAGCAGACATCGCGACGGCCCGCGCGCGTGAATGGTTTGATCAGCAAAAGCTTGATGTTTTAATCGGCGGTACCAACTCAGGCGTTAGTCTCGCTCTTGCAACCGTCGCTGCGGAAAAGAAAAAACCATTTATAGCAATTGGCGCCGGCACATCCGATCTAACGAACAAGCAATGTAGCCCATACACAGTGCACTATGCCTACGATACCGTTGCGATGGCACGCGGCACGGGGCAAGCAGTCGTAAAAGACGGTGGTAAAAGCTGGTTCTTTCTGACTGCCGACTACGCCTTTGGTCATGCGCTCGAGCGCGACACGATTGCGGTTGTCAAAGCCAATGGGGGTGAAGTCAAAGGTACTGTAAGAGCACCACTAAACACCTCTGATTTCTCATCCTTCCTGTTGCAAGCGCAGTCATCCGGGGCGCAAATCCTAGGGTTGGCTAATGCAGGTGGCGACACCATCAATTCGATCAAAGCCGCAGACGAATTTGGTATTACCAAAACCATGAAAATGGCCGGTCTGCTGATGTTTATCAACGACGTCCATTCACTTGGCTTGAAAGCGACTCAAGGCATGTACCTCACTGACGGATGGTACTGGGACCAGAACGATGCATCTCGCGAATGGACAAAGAAGTTTGTAGCTAAAGCCAAACATCAGCCGTCCATGCTGCATGCAGCAGACTATTCCTCAGTCAGCTTCTATTTGAAAGGTGTCAAAGAGACTGGTTCAGACGATGCTGAAACCATCATGAAGTGGATGAAGTCAAACAAGATCAATGACTTTTTTGCTACCGATGGCTACATTCGTGAAGATGGTCGCATGATTCATGACATGTATCTAATGCAGGTCAAAACACCGGCAGAATCAAAAGCGCCTTGGGATTACTACAAAGTCATGGCCAAATTGCCGGGCGATGAAGTATTCACCAAATTATCAGAATCGACTTGCGGCTATATCAAGAAGTAACGTTAGACGGACCCTCAAGCCATCCGCTTGAGGGTCATCAAGCATCACCTTTTTTGCTAGACTGAAACACGATGACGACAATTTTTGGAATTCCGATACAAGCTTTTCTGGGCCAGCTTCTACTGGGCTTGGTCAATGGCTCGTTCTATGCAATCTTGTCGCTCGGCTTGGCTGTGATTTTCGGGCTACTCAATGTCATCAATTTCGCTCACGGCGCACTGTATATGCTGGGCGCCTTTCTCGCTTGGATGGGCCTGTCTTACTTCGGCTTGAATTATTGGGCCATGTTGGCGCTAGCGCCCGTTTTAGTCGGTCTATTCGGGATCTTGATAGAAAAATTCATGCTCAAGCACCTGTACAAACTGGATCATTTGTACGGACTTTTGTTAACTTTTGGCATTACGCTCATTCTCGAAGGCCTGTTACGCAGTTTCTACGGTGTATCGGGGCTCCCATACTCGACACCAGACGCTCTGCGCGGCGCTACTAATCTTGGCTTTATGATCCTGCCCAATTATCGAGCATGGGTTGTAGTGGCATCAATTGTCGTATGCCTCATTACCTGGTTCGTGATTGAAAAAACACGACTTGGTGCACTTCTGCGTGCGGGCACAGAAAATCCAAAAATGCTTGAAGCATTCGGCGTTAACGTGCCACTGATGGTCACACTCACCTATGGTTTTGGAGTCGCGCTAGCGGGTTTTGCTGGCGTACTTGCTGCACCCGTGTTGCAGATATCTCCGCTGATGGGCTCTAACCTCATCATTATCGTTTTCGCAGTCGTCGTTATTGGCGGCATGGGCTCGATCATGGGTGCCATCGTAACGGGGCTTGGTCTAGGCGTAATCGAAGGCCTAACGAAAGTCTTTTATGCGGAAGCGTCAAGCACCGTAGTGTTTATCATCATGGCAATTGTCTTACTGTTTCGTCCTGCCGGGCTGTTCGGGAAAGAAAAATGAAACGTCAAGCCCTCGGTTATCTCATATTTCTGGTTCTGCTGGCACTCGTGCCAGTCGCAGGTATTTATCCCATTTTCGTAATGAAGGTGATGTGCTACGCATTGTTTGCTTGCGCATTTAACCTGCTGCTAGGTTACACAGGTCTACTGTCGTTCGGACACGCAGCCTTCTTGGGTACCGCAGCATATTCGGCTGGCCATGCAATCAAAATCTGGGGTTTCTCGCCTGAACTCGGCATCTTATTTGCCGTCGTTGTTGCCGGGCTACTCGGCCTGATCATCGGTTCACTGGCCATTCGCAGAAGCGGCATTTACTTTGCCATGATCACTCTGGCAATGTCTCAAATGGTGTTCTTCTTTTTCTTGCAAGCAAAGTTCACTGGTGGCGAGGACGGTCTACAGGGCGTCCCACGGGGTGTCTTATTTGGATTGATTGATCTGAAAAACGACATAAATCTCTACTACGTAGTGATGACTATTTTTGCGCTAGCTTATTTTTTGATCTGGCGAACAGTTAATTCTCCGTTCGGGCAAGTACTGAAAGCTCTGCGTGAAAATGAAGCTCGCACGACCTCCTTAGGTTATGACGTAGATCGCTTCAAACTCATGGCCTTTGTACTGTCTGCCATGCTAGCTGGCTTAGCAGGTGCGACTAAAACCCTTGTATTCGTGTCTGCAACGCTCTCTGACGCAACATGGCAAATGTCTGGATTAGTCGTCTTGATGACGTTGGTTGGCGGGATGGGCACCTTGGTTGGACCAGTGATCGGTGCCTTCATTGTTGTATTACTTGAAAATAAAGTCGGCGATTTCGGCACTGCGATGGCAGGCTGGACAGGTATCGAATGGTTCACTCGGTTAGGCGAATCAGTCACGATCGTCATTGGCTTAATTTTCGTCATCTGTGTGCTGGCTTTCCGTAAGGGACTTGTCGGCGAATTAAATGCTTGGCTAGACCGCAGACGCAATGCTTAACTCGTTTTAGTTCTTATTGCTCAAACCTCAGCGCAAAGGAAATGAATATGACCTCGTTTAAAAAATTTGGCGCCCATTTCGCTCTTGCGCTCGCAGCGACGGTAGTCTGCTTGACCAGCACTGCGCAGGCACAAATGGCAAATGTCACCACAGACACAACCGGACTGCGACCCGTCACTCAAGTGGAATGGTTGGGTCAAGCGGGCTTTCGCATCATTAGTCCGAACGGCAAGCTCATTGTCGTGGACCCCTGGATCACCAGCGGTCCCAAAGCACCGGCTAAATACAAAGAGAATCTAGCAGCCCTTGGTAAGATAGATTTGTTGCTCGTATCGCACGGACACGTCGACCATCTAGGCGATGCGCCCGCTCTTGCCAAGCTTAATCAAACCAAGCTATTCGGTCCGGCGGACATGGTCACGCCATTGATTACCATCGGCGCGTTACCTGCAGACCTGGGGCATCGATTTAACAAATCAGGCTACGTCAAACCGCTTGAGAATATTAAAGTCACCGCCGTGCGGGCCGAACACTCGTCATTAATCGTCTGGCCCAATGCCGAAGGTAAGCTTGTATCGTATCCAGCTGGCGAACCGATTGGGTTCATCATCGAACTCGAGAACGGCTTCAAAATATGGCACATGGGTGACACTGGTCTTTTCAGTGACATGACATTCATTGCGCAATATTACAAGCCTGATCTGGTCATGATTCCAATTGGTGGGAACTTTACGATGGGCCCTGAAGATGCGGCCTACGCCATCAGAAACATGATTAAACCCAAAATGGTATTGCCCATGCACTACAACTCCAACCCGATGACGCCGGGTACCTTAGCGGAGTTTGAGGCAGCAATGAAAGGCAGCAACATTAAAATCATCCCTATGACAGAAGGTCAAACGGTGAATTTCTAATGAAAAAAATCATGTTGATCACTGGAGCAAGTCGTGGCCTCGGTGCTGAGATAGCAATTCTGGCAGCGCAGCGAGATTTTGCCGTTGCCATTAATTATCTGAATAGTGAAGCTGCTGCGATCAAACTAGCTGAAAAAATTCGTGGCGAAGGTGGTCAAGCTGTCACTATTCGTGCTGACGTCAGAAAGCATGAAGAAGTGTCTCGCATGTTCAAAGAACTGGATGAAAAACTCGGTCGACTTGATGTGTTGGTCAACAACGCGGGGATTCTCACCAGTTTTCGTGTCGAACAAACCGAGGCTACCAAGCTTGAAGACATGTTTGCTTCAAACGTCTACAGCGCGTTTTATTGCTCTCGTGAAGCTATTTTGCGCATGTCTACCAAGCACGGTGGATCAGGTGGCATCATCATCAACATGTCCTCAGCTGCTGCCCGGCTTGGAACAAGGCCCGGTTCAGTCGCCTATTCATCGGCAAAAGGCGCGATGGATTCGTTCAATTTGGCGCTGGCAAAAGAAGTCGCCGCAGAAGGTATCCGTGTCAATGCAATTAGGCCTGGCTTAATCGAAACCGAGATTCATGAAGCTGATATTGGTATTGAAGGCATGCATAAATTAGCTAAAACCTCGGTGCCTATGGGGCGCGCGGGCAGTGCGCGTGAAGTCGCCGATGCGGCGTTATGGCTAGCTTCAGATGCTTCGTCTTATGTAACGGCAACCACTATCGACGTCACTGGCGGACGCTAAGCAAGCTGGCAATAGGCGCATCGCCAGCCCGACGATCTCACACCCGAATAGACCGTTTCACTTGGTAGGCGATGACAGCAGCAATGACCGCTTTTACGAGATCGCCTGGTAAGAAAACTCCAACTGCAATCGTTGCTTTCCAAAAATCCAGGCCGGTTACCCACGTCATCCAGGGTACGCCGATTAAATAAACGATACCCACACCGCCAACCACACTGGCGATCCAGCCGTACGCGATCTGCCACCCCGCAGAGCGCTCCAATCCGCGTTTCTGTGATGCGTTATAGCCCAACCATCCCACGACCATGGCACCTGGAATCATTCCCAGAAGAAACCCTCCTGTAGGACCGATCAAGACCGCCAATCCGGCTCTTGCTCCAGGTAATACGGGAATACCAAGCAGCGCCATCGTGACATAGAGCAACACCGCCAACGCGGCCCTGCGCGGCCCCAAAATCAACCCGGTAAGCATTACACCCAAGGTCTGCAAGGTAACCGGCACCGGCATCGCGGGCACCGGTATCGGTGGCACAAGAGCCAACACCACGATTAACGCGGCCATTAATGCCACCAGCACAATATCCACAGATTTCAAAGATCTTCCTTTTCTAGTATCTCGCATCAACCGCATCAGCGATTTCTTGCGCTCGCTTAAGCGTTCTTACGATCATTGGCACAATACAAACCAGCACGTTTTGACCTACACCGCGAGCTATTTGCGCCTCGCGTATTTCTTGCCACTGCAAACTTAATTCTGGGATCATTCGCAAGGTAATCCCAAAAGTTAAAGCAATTCTTTCACTATTGACCATACCCAAACGATCAAGTGGTTTGACAACTACCTCAAGTACGCTCATCAAAGCAGCAATTGAAGTGGTCATGGATACGGTCATTGCAAGCAAAATCAACGACAACATCCTTGCACTTGCAACTATCGCAGTTGTCCAACCTTGTACCCAAATACTATATGCGGCGACTATAACGATGAACCATATAAAGGTTCGGATAGAATGGTAGAAGCTAATCGTCAGCAATTTTGCGGTCTTCATCACGATAAGAATCAACAGCAATACCAACAACTGCGCATTCACTTGCTCCAACATGAGCAGCAGGGTTGAAACAACAAGTAAAAAAAATAGCTTTTTACCCGCCGAGATCCGATGAAGCCAAGACGAGCCAGATCGATATGTGGTCGTTATCATGCGCAGTGATTCCGATACCAATCAATTGCTGCTAGCGCTGAGCCATCCCAAACAATGCGGCCACTTTCAATCACCAGCACTCGATCCATCTCGGCTACTAAATCGAGATCGTGACTAGCAACAAGGCAAGTTTGCGGCAAAACTCGGAGCAATTCTGCAAAACGGTTTCGATGCTTCAAGTCCAATTGCGTAGTTGGTTCATCAAAGACCAGTAAATCAGGGTTGCATGCCAATACCGCAGCAAGCGCCACCATCTGCTTTTCGCCGCCGGACAACGTATGAGCAATACGATCAATTAAATCAGCTGCACCAACAGACTCGAGAGCCTGCAGAATTCGCTCCGATCTGCTCCTCGCATCGGGTATTTTCCTCTTGATCCCGAACTCAAGATCCTCACGAACTACGGGTAAGACAATCTGATTATCCGGGTTTTGAAAAACAAACCCTACTTTATGACGGACAGCCGCAAGATTTTTGCTCACTTCCAGGCCATCAACGATGACTTCGCCTGTCTTGGCTGTCAATAGGCCATTAAGTAACCGCAACAGAGTACTTTTACCGGATCCATTTGCACCCAAAATGCCAATTCTGCGTTCGGAAATAGCAAAATTAAGCCCGCTAAGCACGGTTTTGTCGTCACGACTGACCGTCACATTTTTAAACTGGATTAACATGGCTATAGATTCGGAAACAGAACTTTTTTAAATTTTTTTACTCAAACACAGCGTATGGCAAAAATAAACAAAACTGATGCGCAATGGCAAGAACAGCTTTCGCCACAAGCGTACTACGTCACTCGTCAGAAAGGCACTGAACGTGCGTTTACCGGCGAATACTGGGATCATACCGCCCACGGCATTTATCGCTGTGTCGGTTGCGGAACCGCCCTTTTTGCCTCGGACACAAAATTCGATGCTGGATGTGGCTGGCCTAGTTACTTTGACCCCATCAATCCCGACAACGTACGGGAAGAGCCAGACACAAGCCACGGCATGATTCGTACAGAAGTGCTCTGTAATATTTGCGACAGCCATCTTGGCCATGTATTTCCGGACGGTCCCCCACCGACGGGCTTGCGTTACTGCATAAATTCACTTTCCCTTACTTTTGAGCCGGTCGACAGCAAACCATGAAAAAGTTCCTGTTTGATCTATTTCCACTGATTTTGTTCTTCGTCGGCTACAAAATAGCCGGTATGTACGCTGCAACAGCGATAGCAATTGCTGCCGGCATTGCGCAAATTCTTTGGATCAAAATTTCAGGCAAACGAATCGAAGGCATGCACTGGATTAATTTAGGTGTCATTGTTATTTTTGGTGGTGCGACGCTTTGGTTGCAGGACGACACATTCATCAAATGGAAGCCCACAGTGCTTTACTGGGTATTTGGCGCTGCTCTACTGATCAGTCAGTTTTTCATGGGACGTAACCTGATGCAAAAGCTGCTTGGCGAAAAGGTTTCTATGTCTGCTCACGCCTGGACAAAGATGAATATTAGTTGGGCGATATTCTTTATATTGGCTGGTGCTGCCAATCTTTTTGTTGCATTCTCAGGCTACTTTAGCAATGACCAATGGGTAAACTTCAAAGTATTCGGGCTAATGGGACTGCTAGTAGCGTTTGTCATTGGCCAATCCATTTGGCTTGGTAAACACATGCAACCCAGCGACGACTCTGCCAAAGGGGAACGCTAGTGAGCCAGAATCCACATTACGCTTTGTTACTTGAAAGATTGCAAGCAATAAAACCGATAGAGTTACAGCTCGAGGATGAATCACACCTGCATGCTGGCCATGCCGGCAACAAAGGTGGAGCAAGCCACTTTCGGGCAACGATAGTCGCTGACTGTTTTGAAAACCGACCGATGATTGCGCAGCATCGGCTGGTGTATGATCTTGTGCGCGATTTAATCCCATTCCCGATTCATGCGCTTGCGCTAAAGACTCGGGCGCCATCCAAAGGAAATTCATGAAACGTATCGCTATGCTCGCGGCCGCAGTTGTGATCGCTGCTCCCGCAATCGCACAGAATATTGCAACCGTAAACGGCAAGCCGATTACTCAAAAGAGCATGGATCAATTTGTCCAACTCTTGGTCGGTCAAGGCGCAACAGACTCCCCTCAATTGCGCGAACAGGTCAAACAAGAAATGATCAATCGCCAAGTGATGGTGCAAGCCGCTGAAAAAGACGGCATTGCCAAGGATCCAACAGTAATCACCGAACTCGAACTCGCTCGTCAAGGCATTCTGGTTCGAGCCCTGATGGCTGATTATCTGAAGAAACACGCGATCTCCGATGGCGACCTGAAAGCTGAATACGAAAAACTCAAAAAACAGCAAGAAGGCGTCTTCGAATATCAGGTTCGTCATATCTTGGTTGAGGACGAGAAAACCGCAAATGACATTCAAGAGAAGCTGAAAAACAAATCCGCTAAATTTGAAGATCTTGCCAAGAAAAACTCGAAAGATCCCGGCAGCGCCGAAAAAGGTGGCGATCTGGGCTGGGCTCCTGCTACCAACTACGTCGAACCTTTCGCAAATGCTGTAAAGGCAACTCCAAAAGGTCAGTTAGCGGCGAAACCCGTACAAAGTCAGTTTGGTTGGCATGTCATCGAGGTTGTCGATATCCGCCCGGTAGAAATCCCAGCTTTCGATACAGTCAAGCCGCAAATGGAAGAAATGATGCGCCAACAATTACTTGCCAAGTATCAGCAAGAATTACGCGATAAAGCCAAGATTCAGTAAGTCACACGAGTCTGAAACAAAAAGACGGTCACCATCTCGGTGACCGTCTTTTTTTATTGCTTGGCAACTAAAGAATTACGCCAGCAAATTACGCAACCCCTGCTCGTCAATAACAGGTACACCGAGCTCTATCGCCTTATCTAATTTGCTGCCCGCCTCTGTACCCGCAACGACATAACTTGTTTTTTTAGAGACTGAGCCACTGACCTTACCGCCAACTGCAAGAATCTGGGCGGCAGCTTCGTCTCTAGACCAATTAGGCAGTGTGCCCGTAAGCACAAAGGTTTTACCTGTCAACCCTGATGCTACAGGTGCCGGCTCAGCTACAGGCGCAACGCCCTGTTGGATCAGTTGATTCAATACCTGACGATTATGCGTTTCTGAAAAAAAACGTCTAATCGATCCAGCCACAACCGGTCCAACGTCGCGAGCAGCTTGCAAGGTATCCATATCGGCATCTAGCATGGCATCAATTGAGCCGAAGTGAAACGCCAAGTCTCGAGCAGTTGTCTCACCGACATGTCGTATTCCAAGCGCAAAGATCAAACGTCCAAGCGTAGGACGTCTGGCCTTATTAATTGCATCGACTACATTCTGAGCCGACTTTTCTCCCATTCGGTCGTATTCAGCCAGTTCCGAAACGCTCAGACTAAAAATATCTGCGATTGAATGCAGACGCCCTTTATCAACCAATTGCTCAATTAATTTCTCTCCCAACCCTTCGATATCGAGGGCTTTGCGACCAACGGCATGCAACAAACTCTGTTTGCGTTGAGCACCACAAAACAACCCACCTGTGCAGCGAGCAATAGCCTCATCTTCAACTTTTTCAATAGCCGAACCACATACAGGACAGGAAGTTGGCATAACAAATCGCGCTGCAGCCGCTGGGCGCTTTTCTAAAATAGCTCCAACAACCTCTGGAATCACATCACCTGCTCGTCTGACTACAACGGTGTCACCAAAACAGAGATCTTTACGACGAATCTCATCTTCATTATGCAAAGTGGCGTTTGTGACTGTCACGCCGCCAACAAATACGGGTTCGAGTCGAGCAACGGGCGTAATGGCACCAGTCCTACCCACCTGAACATCGATCGCGATTAGCCTGGTGGTGGCTTCTTGAGCAGGGAATTTGTGCGCAATCGCAAATCGCGGAGCCTTCGCAACATAACCCAACACACGCTGAGCAGCAAGATCATTAACTTTATAGACCACACCATCGATGTCGTAAGGCAATGATGAACGCTTTTCGCCAACTTGTCGGTAATAGGCTAGTAACTCTACAGCTCCTCTCGCGACGAGATGCTCTCCTCGATTAACAGGTAAACCCAAGGTTTCAAACCAATCAAGCATATCGCTATGAAGCGCTGGTAACTCGGTAGAAACCTCGCCCCAGCCATAGGTAAAAAATCGTAACGGACGTTGCGCAGTAACTCTCGGATCTAATTGTCGCAAGCTTCCGGCTGCGGCATTACGAGGGTTGACGAAGACTTTGTCGCCATTACTACGTTGGAATTCATTGAGCTTCGCAAAATCGGCACCATTCATAAATACCTCCCCTCCAACCTCGAGAACGTCTGGGACGAGTCCCTTATCATCGCGCAGCTCCAAGGGCATGGATTTGATCGTTCTGATATTGCTTGT
>Ga0164297_10004296_pt1 | contig 12845 bp, 12 predicted proteins | sample GEODES058metaG_FD_113539 | JGI IMG/M metagenome (GOLD analysis project Ga0164297, IMG submission 113539) | Dystrophic lake water microbial communities from Trout Bog Lake, Wisconsin, USA - GEODES058 metaG | ecosystem: Environmental > Aquatic > Freshwater > Lake | place: USA: Trout Bog Lake... | reverse complement strand
CCGCATCGCCGCCGCCGTGCCCACGGGCGCAGCGGCCGGCACGCGCTATCCGGCCGGGGGGATGGCGGGGGTATTTATTTAGCCGACCACAATAAAATTCAGGAAAGCACTCCTTTTTGAAAAAGGAGCAAAAATCATTTAAACATCTTTGCCGTTGGCGAACCCCCACCAGTTATGGTACGCCAACGGCAAGATATTAATGAAGTTTTTTTGGTTCTTTTTGTCCACAAAAAGAACATCCTTCCCATGCCTTCCCATCAATAACTTTCTAAAGCACGTCCCATGCCCCTCCGCGTCTTCCTAACCCACTCCCCAGACATGTTCGCCAATTTCTACGGCGACCGCGCTCTGGCTGCCCTGCGCCACCATGCGGATGTGCGGCTGAACACCACCGGTCATGTCCTGGACACGCCAGATGCCCTGGTGCGCGCGGCGGGGGATGCGCAGGTGATGGTGGCCGACCGCGCCACCCCCATTGCCGCGGCGGTGTTCCCCGCAATGCCCCACCTGCTCGCCGCCTGCCGGGTTGCCGTTGATATCAGCACCATTGATGTCGCCGCCGCCAGCGCCGCCGGCGTTCTGGTTACCCGCGCCACCCCCGGCTTCGTCACGGCGGTCACGGAACTGGCGCTCGGCATGCTGGTGGATCTCGCGCGCGGCGTCTCGCAAGCCGTCACCGCCTACCGCGCTGGTCAGCCCCCCAATCTGGCGCGTGGCCGCCAGTTGCAAGGCGCCACGCTCGGCATTGTCGGCTTCGGGGTCATCGGCCAACGGCTGGCGGACCTGGCACTGGCCCTAGGCATGCACGTCGTCGTCGCCGATCCCTATCAGAGCGTCGTCCGCGAAGGGGTGAGCCACCTCACGCTGCCAGGCCTACTCGCCGCCGCCGATTACGTCGTGTGTCTGGCGCTTTCCACCGCGGAGACCGCGAACATGTTCGATGCGCCCGCCTTCGCTGCCATGCGGCCAGGCGCCTGCTTCATCAACCTCTCACGCGGTGAGTTGGTGGACGAAGCCGCGCTGGCCGCCGCCCTCGATGCAGGCCATCTCGCCGGCGCGGCGATGGATGTCGGCCGCGCGCCAGACCAACGGCCCAGCCCGGCGCTCGCCGGCCGGGCCGATGTGATCGCCACCCCGCATATCGGCGGCCTCACCCGCGAAGCCGCCGAACATCAGGCGTTCGATACCGTGCGCCAGGTCGCCGATCTCGCCGCCGGCAGGCAGCCGGCCGGCGCGGTGAACGGCGCGTTCGCCACCCGCTGGCAGGCCGCCAACCTCGGCGGCGGACCCGCCGCAGATCACGGGTGAATGCGGGAAATCTTGGTCCCCTCGATGCTCACGCCGGCCATCAGGCCCTTCTGATCAAAGATGAAGGCGTAGGCATCGTCTTTCAACGTCGAGGTCGAGAGGTTCTTGGCCAGGCCTTCCGTCACCAGCACCACCGTCGGGCCAACGCCAATTTCCCAGCCATGGGTTTCTCGCACGTATTTCACCGCCGCTTCGGTCATCAGAAACACGGCATAGCCATAGGATTGTGCCCCAGCCTGTAATCCCCACGATGCGGAGAAGGAATTGTAGTAGCCGTCAAACTTGCCCGCCTGTCGCAACTCCCCCTCACCGAAGGCGCCGCCAAAGATCAGGCCCGCCTTGATAATGCTCGGGAAGACCAGCACTGCCGCTGCCACCTTCGCCACTGCGGCGGCAGCCGGGTTTGCCCGGATCAGCATTTGCAGCGCCTGCTCGGACTCCCGATGCAGATCCTCCGCCGAGGCCGGGGCCGCCATCGCCGGCGCCCGCACGGCCAGTGTTGCGGCGGCGGAGGCGAGCGCGGTCGCCAGAAAAATACGTCGTTGGGTCATGGCAATAAGGTCCATTTCAAAGTTGTGGCGTGGACACGTGTCCAACCACCCTCGAAATCATATCCTGGCCGCGCAGACCGTTGCGGCACAGGCACGGAATCTACTCAGACCGCCACCGCAATCGTCAAACCGCGTCTGGGATCGGCCGATCAGCGCTTAAGCACGCCGGCCAACTCCGCCTCGATCTGGCGGAACACCGCCGCCGCCGCATCCCGCAATGCTCGCGCGATGTCGGCCGCATCGGCGCTCGGCAAGGCCACGCTGGCGGATTGGCTGCTTTGCACCACCACCCGCCGCGCCACCGGGCGCAGATCAATCACGGTGTAGGCGATGGTGGCCGATGCCAGCCCATGCGACGGATCGGCCCAAAACGCGGTCAGCGTACCGTCGAACGCCAGATCAGCCGCAATCCGGCTGCCAGGTCCGGCCACTGCGGCGAACAGCCCGGCCTGGGCCAGCCACTGCCGCAACCCATCCTCCAACGCCTGCGCTGGCGGCACCGCCCATTCCTCGTAAAACGCCACCCGGATGCTGCCATCGGCTTGCAGGGTTTGCAGCCCGCGCGCCTCCAACCCCGGCCCCGCCAGCAGGTCTCGCACTTCCAACACCGGCCCGCCATTGCGGGGCAGCAAGCCGGTCGGCCGGATCACTTGCAGCGGCCATTGCCGCCGCTCCGCAAACGGCCGTTCGGACAGGCCACACCCCGCCAACCCCAACGCCCCCACAGCCAACAGACCACGCCGGCCGATCATCGTCCCACCGCCGCCGGCGGCGGCGCCCCCAGCAGAACGGAGGCCGGGTAGCGGCGTAAGGTTTCGCTGGTCTCGCGCAAATTGGCCATCGCCGCCCGCGCGTCCCGCAAAGCCGGCCCAAGATCGTGTTGCAAATCACCCACCCCATCATCCACTTTGCGCATCGTCATCGCCAGCGCCGCCAAAAGCGGCTGCAAACGGGCCACCGTCGCGCCGACCTGATCCGCCGCCCGCGTCGCGGCCAACAGCATGTCCTGCGTTGGCTTGCCGTCCGCCAGCGCCCGTATAGCCGCCGCCGTCGCACGCAATTCCGCCGCAACCGCCGGCATGTCCGCCGCCGTCAACTGCGTGTGCAAATCGTCCAGCACCATTTGCGCGGCGGCTGAAAGCTTGGCGAAATCCACCGTCTGCAACTTGGCCGCCAATTCCTGCGCCGCATCCTGCACGCGGGAAATCGTGCTCGGCATTGACGGTAAATAGGCATCGCGCATCCGCCACGGCACCTGATCGGCCGGAAACTTCGCCGGATCGACAAAATCCAGTTCGATATAGGCCAAACCGGTAATACCCTGGGTGGCCACGCGCGCCCGCAGCCCGCTGGCCGCCAGTTGGTCGAACCTGGGCAGCCGCCCGGCCTTGCCCGGGTCCACCGCCAGACGAACCAGAACCATCCGGTAACGCGGATCGTTCACATCGTCCGGCATCGCATCGGGATAAGCGGCGCTGACCAGGGCAATCTCGCTCACCTGCCCCACCGTCACCCCGCGCAGCTTCACCGAGGAGCCAACATCCAACCCCTGCACGGATTCGCGGTAATAGCTCTCGAACTTCCAGCCATCGCGCACGCTGCCGCCGCTGAGAAACAGCACCACGCCAATGCCCGCGGCCAGGCCGATCAGCAGCAACAGCCCGACGCGGATGTAAATCGCCCTCATATGCCGATCGTCCTGGACGGGCGGGCCGTAGCCTCGCGATGAAAAAACGCCCGCACGGTGGGATGTGTGCTCTCGGCCGCCAGGCTGCGCGGGTCACCGCTGGCAATCACCCCGGCCGCCGCCGCATCCAGCATCAGGCACCGATCGGCAATCGCCAGGATGGAGGCGAGTTCGTGCGTCACCACCACAAACGTAATCCCCAACTCGTCCCGCAAGTCCAGGATCAAGCGATCCAAACCGGCCGAGGTAATCGGGTCCAACCCGGCCGAGGGTTCATCGAGCAGCAACAGCGGCGGATCAAGCGCCATCGCCCGCGCAATCGCCGCCCGCTTGGCCATGCCGCCGGAAATCTCAGACGGCATTTTCTCCGCGCTCTCCGCCAACCCGACCAACCCCAGCTTCACCCGCGCAAGTGCGACCCGCGCCGCGTAGGGCAGATCGGACAGCAGTTCCAGCGGCAGCATCACGTTCTCCAGCAACGTCATCGAACCAAACAACGCGCCGGCCTGGAACATCACCCCAATCCGGGTGCGAATATCGGTGGCAGCGGCATACATATCCTGCCCCAGCACCTGCACCGTGCCGGCAACCGGCGGTAACAGGCCGATGATCTGCCGCATCAGCACCGATTTCCCGCAGCCAGACCCACCCAGGATCACGAACACCTCGCCGGGCTGCACGGTAAAGCTCACCTCGCTGAAGATCACCCGGCTGCCAAACGCCTGCCGCAATCCAGCCGCCGCGATGATCGGCGTCATTCCGCTCACCAGCCCAACCTGTTGTAGAGTACCGCCAGCACGCCATCGAGCATAATGGTCGCCACAATGCCGCCCACCACCGCGCTCGTGGCCGCCTGCCCGACGGCGCGCGGACCAACTCCGGTGGCCAGCCCAGCCCGGCAGCCAATGGCCGCCACCGCCACCCCGAACACGCAGGCCTTGAACAACCCGCCGGTAAAATCCAGCGGCACCAGGGCCGAAGCCACCTGATGCAGCACCACAACCGGCGGCACGCCAAAGCCGGTCAACACCAGCGTCATGCCCAGCAGCCCGGCAAAATCCATCAGCACCGTCAACACCGGCATCATGACCGTTGCCGCCAGCAGGCGCGGCAACACCAGCATCGTCATCGCGTCCACCCCCATCGTGGCCAGCGCGTCCAGTTCCTGGTTCACTTTCATGGTGCCGATTTCGGCGGCGAACGCCGAGCCACTGCGCCCGGCCAGCACCATCGCCGTCAGCAACGGGCCAAGCTCGCGCACCACGCCGAGCGCGACCAGATTGGCGACATATATATCCGCCCCGAAACGCCGCATCGGCACCAGCGATTGAAACGCCAGGATCAGCCCGATCAACACCCCGAGCAGCAGCACCAGCGGAATGGCCCGCACCCCCGCCTCATCGGCCGCCCGCAGCACATCCACCCGCCGCAGCATCCGCAACCGGGCCGGCGCGCGCGCCAGGGCCACCGCCACCTCGCCCATAAACGCCACCCCATCGGCCACGCCGCGCCCAACCGCGCGCAACGCGTCTGGCAAGTGTACCGCGGCCCGGGGCGCGCGGGCCGGCACCACGCTGGCCGGCCGCACCAAAGCCAGCACCGCCGCCACCCGCGCCTCGGCTCCGTCTATACGGGCTGTGCCGCCAAAAGCGCGTTCGGCTTCCAGCAACAAAGTGGCCCCGGCGGTATCGCAGGCCTCCACGGCATGCAAATCCAGCCGCAAATCCGCCGCCGTCGACGCCGCGCGCAACGTATCCTGCCACAACGCCGCCGCCGCGCTCACATCCAACCGGCCGGCAAAGCACAGCACCACCGTGTCGCCCTGCGCCCGCACCGTCAAACTCGCAGCGCCGACGGCTACGGCCGCGGAATGGGTCATGCCATGCGGGTCCTGCTTGCACCGTCGGGCCCAACGCCCGGCGGACGAGAGTATGCGCCCGCCGCAGCCCGACTGACCAGCCGTAATCCCCGCGTGCGTTAAGGGCCGCGCCGCAACGCCGTGCCCAGCAGCGCCGCCAGATCCTGCGCCCAGAACTTCGCCATCGCCGTCGTGCCATGCCCACGGGTTTCGGCGCTCGCCGGGATCAGCAGGATCTTGCCGCCCGCCACCTGCTTGATCGCCTGCTCAAGCGTGCCGGTCTCCGGCGGGTTCCGCTCATCATCGGCCGAATTAATCGCCAGCACCGCCGCCCGAATGGCTCCGAGCTTGGGCGCCGGATTGTAATCACGTGAGGACTCCCACTGATACAAAAAGTCGTTCGCATCAGCGGTAAACGGCGCCGCCAGCCGCTCATCCACCAACTTGTCCGCCGCCGCCCGTGTCGGCGCCAGGCTCTGGTAGCCCAGCGTCCCGCCGGAGGTGGCAATGCCGAACATCACATTGGCCAGCCGCATGCTCGCCGGCGGCTTGGTGTAGGCGCCCCCCTGAAACTCCGGGTCGGCGCGAATCGTCTCAATCAACATCCGCCGCATCATCCAGTTGCGGGCGGACATTTCGGTCGGTTGCGAGGCCATCGGCACCAACGCATCCATAAAATCGGGATACGTCACCCCCCAAATCCAGCTATGCATCCCTCCCATCGAATTGCCCAGCACCAGCCGCAAATGCTTGATGCCCAGCCCCTCGGTCACCAACCGATACTGCGCCAAAACCATGTCGTTATAGTTATAATGTGGAAACCGCGCGCGCAGCCCATCGGATGGTTTGGCAGATGCCCCTGCCCCCAGCGCATCCGGAATGATAATGAAATATTTCTGCGCATCCAGCGGCTGCCCTGGTCCGAACAACATGCCGGCGAACGCGGGGGTCAGCATGGTGGCGGCATTCCCCGCCGTGCCATGCAAAATCAACACCGGCTCGCCGGTCGGATCGCCGACGGTGGTGTAATGCAACAGCAAATCCGGCAGCACGCTGCCATCATGGAAATGAAAATCCCGGGCGATAAAGTCGCCCTGTTTCGGCGCCGGATACTCCGCCGCCAGCGCCATCGCACCGCCGGACAGTACAGCAATCATGGCGACGGCGTGCAACAGCCGATGCAGTAACGACATTCTAGCTCACTTTCTTATCGCGCCCGGCCCAGAATGGCGCACGCAAATCGGTTTTCAACACTTTCCCCGCACCGGAAAGCGGCAGCGGCGTGGCGCGGATGTCCACACTGCGCGGGCATTTGAAGCCGGCGATCAGGGTGCGGCTATGGCGATCACCTGCTCCGCCGTTACCGCCGCGCCGGCCCGTGGCACCACCACAGCGTGCACCGTCTCGCCCCACCGCTCATCGGGAATGCCGATCACTGCCACCTCGGCCACGCCCGCCAGGGTGGAAATGGCGCTCTCCACCTCGGCGGAGTAGATATTCTCCCCACCGCTGATGATCATGTCCTTCATGCGATCGACGATGTACAAATAGCCGTCTTCGTCCATCATGCCGCCATCGCCGGAATGGTACCAGCCGCCGCGCAAAGCCGTCGCGGTAGCCTCCGGCATATTCCAATACCCCTTCATCACGTTGGGGCCGCGCAACTGCACCTCCCCCACCGTGCCGCGCGGCACTTCCTGGTCCTCGGCATCGGCAACGCGCACATCCACCAGCATCGCCGGCCGCCCGCAGCTTTGCAGCCGCCGGCCGGTCGGCTCGATATGCAAATCCATCGCGGTGGCGAGCGGCGAGGCCTCGGTCATGCCGTAAACATGCAGAAACCGCACATGCGGCATCACCTCAGCTGCTTTTTTCAGCACCGCATCCGGCATCGGCGAGGCGCCGTACGGGACCACCCGCAGGCTGGAAATATCGTATTTGCCAATTTCCGGATAATTCGCCACCGCATTGACCATCGTCGGCACCAGCAGCACATTGGTCACCTTGGTGCGGGCGATTTCGCCCAGCAGATCCGCCGGATCGAAGCGCGAAATGAACACATGCGTGCCGCCCACCATCGTGATGGCAAAGATCGAGGCCAGATCGGCCAGGTGGAACATCGGTGCCGCATGGATATAAACGCTGTCAGACCGATAGCCGCAGGCCGGCCCCATCATGGCGGCGTTGCTGACCAGATTGTCATGCGTCAGCATCACCCCCTTTGATTTGCCGGTGGTGCCGCCGGTATAAAAAATCCCCGCCACGTCATCGCCGCCCGCCGGGCTGTCGGTGGTATAGGGCGCCCCCAACACATCCTCCCACGCGCTCATGCCCGCCGGCGTCGCCCCGTCGCCGAGATAGAGCAGGTCCGTCACCCCCGCCAGATCCGCCTGCGCGGGAATATGGGCGAAAGCATCATCCAACAGCAGCATCCGCGCGCCGCTATCCGCCAGAATATAGGCAATTTCCGCCGGTGCCAGCCGGGTGTTCAGCGGCACGATAATCGCGCCCAGCATCGGCACCGCGAACAAAGCTTCCAGATAACGGTCGCTGTTCAGCGCCAAAATCGCCACCCTGTCGCCACGCTGAATGCCGCGCGCCACCAACCCGCCGGCCAGGCGCGCCACCCGATCGGCACACTCCGCCCAACTCCGCCGCCGCGCGCGGTTAATCGTCGCCGGCACGTTCGGGTTAATCGTGGCCGCGCGAGCCAGCCCCTGGGTCAGAAACATAACGCCCCCTGCAATGCGATCTTGAACGATGGCACTCTTTTGTTACCCTCAATGCTAGCCGCGCAGCCGCGAACAGGGCAAGCTTCCCCGCAATTGCACCGGAGGGCGTCATGGCAGAGCACGAGCGAATTTGGGCCGATGGCAAAATGCTGTCGGAACAACACGGCGCGGTTGGCGTCATCACCTTCAACCATCCCGAACGCCTCAACGCGGTCACGATGGAAATGTGGCAGGCACTGGGGGAAATCTGCGAGCTGTTTGAAGCCGATGACAGCATCCGCGTCATCGTGCTGCGCGGCGCTGGCGAGAAGGCGTTCGTCTCCGGCGGCGATATCAGCCAATTCGCTGTCACCCGCGCCAATGCGGAAGTCGCCCGCCAGCACGCCGCCCGGGTCGCGGTTGGCCGCGATGCGGTGGCCAATTGCAGCAAGCCCACCATCGCCGCCATTCGCGGCTACTGCCTCGGCGGCGGCCTCGCGATCGCGGTGCAAGCCGATCTGCGCCTCGCCGCCACCGGCAGCAAATTCGGCATCCCCGCCGCCCGGCTCGGGATCGCCTACGGGTTTGAAGGGCTGCGCACCCTGGTCTCCCTCGTCGGCCCGGCACATGCACGGATGATCATGTACACCGCGGACCGGCTGGACGCTGACGAAGCCGCCCGCATCGGCCTGATCAACCGCGTCGTGGCAGCCGACGCCCTCTGGCCCGAGGTCATGACGCTGGCGAACCGCATGGCCGAAAACGCCCCCATCTCCATCGCCGCCTCCAAAGCCGGCATCGCCCAGGTCCTCCGCGACCCGGCGGACCGCGACATGACCGTCCTGGCCGATCTCAGCCGTCGCAGCCTGGACAGTGCCGATTTCCGCGAAGGCCGTACCGCGTTCATGGAAAAGCGCCGGCCACACTTCACCGGGCGCTAATCCGCCCGGGGCTGCGGCAACACGGCTGACAGCGACGAATGCACCACCGCAAATAGTGGCCCCGGCGCCACCAGCGCCGCCAACAGCGCCGGGACCTCGCTTTCCTCCCGCACCACCATCACCGGATAGCCATAGGCCGCACCGATGGCGGCCAGATCGGGGTTCACCAAGTCGGTCCCGGAAACCCGGCCGGGATGCGCCCGCTCCTGATGGATACGGATGGAGGCGTAACTGCCGTTCTCGCTCAGCAGCACCTTCAACGGCGCGCCGCGCGCCGCAGCCACCGCCAATTCGCCACCTGTCATCAGAAAGCCGCCATCCCCCAGCGCGCAGATCACCGGGCGATCCGGGCAACGCAACGCCGCCGCCACCGCCGCCGGCATACCGTAGCCCATGGCACCGGATACCGGCGCCATCAGGGTCTGGCCCGGCTTCCAGGCAATCTTGCGATAAAACGGCGCCCCAAACGTGCCCGCATCCAAGGTCACAATGGCATTATCGGCCAAACGCGGCCCAAGGGCTGCCACCACGTTAGGAAACACCACGCCATCCGCCGCACTGCGCGCCACCCAGGCGGCGTCCGCACTGTGCAGCGCCCGCAATTCCGCGCACCAATCCGCACGGCCAGCCGGCGCCCCGGCATTGCGCTCCGCCAACGCCTGCACGGTCGGCATTGCATGCGCCGCCAGGGCCAAAGCCGTCGGCAACCGCCAACCCAGCCAGGACGCATCGGCGCACACATGCACCAGCCGCTGCCCCGGCACCGGAAAGCTGTAGCCTTGGCTGGTGATGTCCCCAAGCCTGGTACCGAGCGCCAGCACCAGGTCTGCCCGGGCGAAGGCATCGCGCTGTGCCGGTGGATTGGCCAGCCCCATATCGCCGGCATACAGCGGATGCGCGTTGGGGAACAAATCCTGCCGGCGAAAGCTCACCGCCACCGGCACCTGCCACCGCTCGGCAAACGCCAACAACGCCTCTCGCCCGCCAGGGCGGTCGAAATCGCCGCCGGCAATCACCACCGGGCGCTCTGCGCCGCGCAACATCTCCGCCAGCCCGTCAGCCGCCTGCGGTGACGGCGCCGCATCGGCCGCCACCACCGGCGCTACCGCCACCGTTTCGCACGCCATCGCCAGCACATCCTCCGGCAGTGACAGCACCGCCGGCCCCGGCACCCCGGTCAGCATCGCCGCCCAGGCGCGCGCCACCAGCCCCGGCACCTGCTCCGGCGTCGTCGCCTCGCCGACAAACTTGGCCACGCCATCGAACATCCGCGCGTAGTCGATTTCCTGAAACGCCCGGGCGCGCAGATCACGCGCTTCCACCTGCCCGACAATCAGCAAAAACGGCACCGAATCCTGCTGCGCCGTATGCACCGCAATCGAGGCATTGCACGCCCCCGGGCCACGGCTCACCAACGCCACCCCCGGCACGCCGGTCAGCCGCGCATCGGCCAGCGCCATAAACCCCGCCCCGCTCTCATGCCGGCAGGTCACGAGATCGATCACCGGATGCGCATGCAACGCATCCAGTACCGCGACATAGCTTTCCCCCGGCACGCAGAACGCCCGATCCACCCCATTGGCGGCGAGAAAGGCAACAAGGGCATCAGCGGCGGTTGGCATCGAGGCATCCTCTATATTTTGCTTGCCATCTTCCTGTCCGATCCTGGCACCAACGGCAAGTGCGCGGTTGACGCCGCACCGTATCCGGGCAAAGTGCAGGGCGGGGGAGCCGGACAAAACGGAGGCTCGAGTGCCGGAAATTGCGCGGCTGCGACGGTTCGTCGCCGATATGACCAGACTGGTGGAAGTGCACGGCCATGCGGAGGCCGATGTGGCCGATCAAGCGCGCGATCTCCTCGCCGGGCTGGTCGCGCACGATGACTGGCTGCCCGAAGCGTTCGCCCTGTCAGACCCGACCCACTACCGGCAGTACCTGCTCTACGCCGATCCGCTGGAGCGTTTTTCCCTCGTCAGCTTCGTCTGGGGTCCAGGCCAGCAAACCCCGGTGCACGATCATCTGGTCTGGGGCCTTGTCGGCATGCTGCGCGGATCGGAAACGGAAACCAAATATCACCGCACCGCCGGCACGCCGGCTTTGCGGCCCGGAACCCGCACCGTGTTGCACCCCGGCATGGTCGGCGCCGTCTCCCCCGCTGGGGAAGACATCCACGTGGTCGCCAACGCCCTGGCCGATCAGTCCTCCATCAGCATCCATCTCTACGGCGGCAATATCGGCCGCATCGAACGGCATGTGTTCGATCCGCTCAGCGGCGCGGCAAAATCGTTCGTCTCCAGCTACACGGCCGACGTGGTGCCGAATTTGTGGCCGGCGGGCGCGGCATGACCGAGGCCGTCCGCCTGCACCGCGATGGCGCGCTGCTCACCGCAACACTCTGCCGCCCCGATCGCGGCAACGCGCTGGACGACAGTCTTGTCGACGGCCTGCTCGCGGCGGTGGACGCCACGGCGGACCCAGCCATACGCCTGCTGGTCCTGCGCGGCGAAGGGCGGAATTTCTGCACCGGCTTCGACCTCGCAGGGCTGGAAACCCAGTCCGATGGCGATCTGCTCGCCCGCTTCGTGCGCATCGAACTGCTGCTGCAAGCCCTCCATCACGCGCCGGTGCCGTGCATCGCCCTGGCACAAGGTCGCGTCTTCGGCGCCGGGGCGGATATCTTCGCCGCCTGCCGCTGGCGGCTCGCCACCCCCACCACCAGCTTCGCCTTTCCAGGCGCCCGCTTCGGCCTGGTGCTCGGCACCCGCCGGCTGGCCATGGTCGCCGGCGCGCAAACCGCGCTGGATCTGACCCAGCTCGGCCGCCCCCTGAACGCCCCCGCCGCCCTGGCCTGCGGCCTGGCCACCGGCCTTGTGGCCGAGGCTGATTTTGATGCCGCCGTCACCGCCGTGCACGCGGAGCTGGCCAGCACCCCACGCGCCACCGTTACCGCTTTGCGCGATGCCGCCTTGCCAGACCAACGGGCGCAAGATCTGGCGGCGCTGGTGCGCAGCGCCGCCGTGCCGGGCCTGGGCGCCCGGATCGCCGCCTATGCCGCTCAGCGCGCGAAGGCGAAACCCTCGTAGCCACCAGCCGCCACCGCATCACAAATCCGCCGATACCGCGCCATGCCGCCGGCATATGGCATAAACACCTGCGGCTTGCCCGGCACATTGGCGCCCAGATACCAGGAACTGGATGCCTGCGGCAGCAAGGTCGCGGCCGCCGCCGCATTGACCTGCTCCACCCAGCCCTGCATCGCCTCGGGGGTAGTTTCCATCCGCTCAAGCCCGTGCTCGCGCATATGCACAATGGCGTCCGTAATCCAGTCCACATGCTGCTCAATCGCCACCGGCATATTGCACAGCACCGATGGGCTACCAGGGCCGGTGATGGTGAACAAATTCGGGAACCCGGCAACTTGCAAACCCAGATAGTTCTGCGGCCCATGCGCCCACACATCGCGCAACGCCACGCCATCCCGGCCCTTGATATCAATCTTCAGCAAGGGTCCTGTCATCGCATCAAAGCCGGTAGCGAAAACGATAATATCCAGATCGTAATGTCCGTCCGCCGTCTGGATACCGCCCGCCGTCACCCGATCAATCGGGGCGGCCCGAATGTCCACTAATGCCACATTGTCACGGTTGAACGTTTCAAAATAATCAGTATCCACCGGCGGCCGCTTCGCCGCATAAGGATGATCAAAACTGGTAAGTTTGTCCGCCGTTGCTGGATCTTTGACGATCTCGCGGATTTTACTTTTGATGAAGGCGGATGCGGTCGCGTTGG
>Ga0164297_10004294_pt1 | contig 12848 bp, 11 predicted proteins | sample GEODES058metaG_FD_113539 | JGI IMG/M metagenome (GOLD analysis project Ga0164297, IMG submission 113539) | Dystrophic lake water microbial communities from Trout Bog Lake, Wisconsin, USA - GEODES058 metaG | ecosystem: Environmental > Aquatic > Freshwater > Lake | place: USA: Trout Bog Lake... | reverse complement strand
TTTGATTGGTTATGGACTCCCAGTAAAACGGTCCACAGCATATTATCTATTCTAATGAATGATGGAATTGACCAAGCATTAGAATATATGACCACTGGATACACATATTATAATTATATTGGAAACGAGCATTATGCATCCGTTGATAATATTACAGAAAGTCAAATGAATAAAGATAGTGGGTTAGGTATTACACATTTTACAATCAATGATGAGTACAAAACAAAGCTGCGGCGAAGATTAGAACGAATGTTGGCAGATATAAAATCCGGAGAACATGTATTATTTATATATGCTGATGCAGCAAACCCTGAATCAAATTACCATTTAGATGACCTAGAATATGGAGTAGATGCAACAGAATATTTATTGAAGATACATGAACTCATTTATCCAATGAATAACAACATAAAAATTATATACTTTTGTTGGCACGAAAGAAAGAGGGAGAATGGTACTATTGAATATATTTCCTATGATTTTACAGAATCATGGGGTGGAGTTAGTGAAGTAATACATAATTATTTACAACATTTGACGGATTCCAACTAGTAGGTATCTTTCATTTCATTCTTGGAGTCATAACCAACAATGAAACATAACATCTACATTCACATGTACGTCGGATACGTGTCCACGTCCATGACCGCCGCCTCGTTGGGTGACGGTGGTTCGTCTATCCGGTACCGTTGGAACCAGGGGTCGGACAACTGCGCTTCGGGGGTATGCTGTTTGACGGTGCGGGCAATCATCTTGTAGAGACGGAACCCAGGATAGCGCTCTTGACCGTGTTTCTTGTACAGCACATTGCGACCTTGGTCGTCGGTGCACCACCGTTGAATGGTGCGTTGCAATTCGGTCTTGGTCATGGCCTCGTTGGCGACCACGTCATTGTCGTCAAACACGAAATCGTAAATACTGCAGCCGAGACGGCAGAGATCAAAACTGGGACTGGGTTCCAACCGGGGCTTGGAGGCTTTGAAAAATGGTTCGCAATTGTACTGGGTGGCCGCGTCGCCGTCGTAATCAAAGCTGTCACTGCAAAAGATGCGTTTTTGATACTTGTAAATGCTGCGGCCGTAGTCTATGATTTTAAAGACACGCCCGTAGGTAGGGACCCGCCAGTACGTCCCTTGGTACCGGTAAGTAAGGTGGGTTTCGGGGGTGCTCACATACATGATGTTGTTGGTATGCAGGTCGTTGTGGGTGAATCGGAACATCTTTTGGTAGACCAAGAGAGTCATCACGACCTGGAAAAGGGCAGAAGCGGCTTCGTCGTCGGAGAGGCCTTGGACAAACAAGTGGTCCAGGGTATGCTCGCACTTTTCTAGGAAAATCAACTGCACCGGAAAGTCGTAAATATAGACCATGGCTTCTTGGTCCTCGTCCTCGTCCTCGTCTTGGTCCTCGTCTTGGTCGTCATCGGTCTCCTCGTCCTCGTCCTCGTCCTCGTCTTGGTCCTCACCTTCTTGGTCGTCATCCGTGCTGTCTTGACCTTCTTGGTAATATTCTTCCGTGTCGGTGTCACTGTCTTCTTCGTGCTCACTGTGCTCGCTCTCGGTATCCGACGTCGTCAGGGCCTCCGAAGACACTTTGTGATAGACCAGATCCAGGTCGGCAGAATCCGACGGTTCGCTCCGGTTTGTGGAGGAGAGTTCCTGGGGCGCGATATCTACCTCTACCACGTCCAAGCTGTCCAAGGTGAGTGAAGGGGATTCTTGGTCAGAAATCTCCAGTTTGGTACGCGCAGCCCGGGACGAGGCGTTGGTAAAGGGCACGGCGTTGTCGGGGGCGTTTTCTAAAACCATCAGTTTGCCTAAATTGGCCAAGAAGTAGGGGGAATTGGTGAGGTAGGTCAGGTCCTCTTCCACATTCATTTTGTACCGGCGTTGGATGCCCAGGTAGCTCCCATAGTAGTCCATGGCATGAACAAAATGATGGTGGTTTTTCACCACACTGGACAGGTAACAGAAAAAGGCGTCCACGTACGAGGCGTTGGCCGAATTCAGGATTTTTTCGTGACAATCGTCGCGCGTGGACCCCCACTGAGGCAAGGTTTTCAGTCGGGGGTCGTTCGTAGCGTATTTGCCCACCATGTATTTGATCGGGTCCAAGAGGGGGGAGAATTTGATAAACACTTCCTGGGGGCATTCTTGGTGCGATTGAAGGGAATCGGTCACCGAATGTTGAGTTTTCGCGTGGTATCGGTGGTTTAGACCAATACGATGATAATTATCGGCATTGAGCTCAAAAAAGGTAGTATACAGGGGCACATAAAGTTGCAATTGGGAAATAGAATCGCCTAAATGATGAGGAACGTCAACGGGTTCGGGGGACATAAAATCGCTCAATTGAATCGGTGTCGGTTTGGCATAATACAAGGCGTAAGGGGAGGTGGGAGCATGGTCATTCGGACTGCCGGCGGCGCCAGCAGCACGATGTTCCTTCCCAGTCTTGGACATAGATTTAGACATATATGAACCGACCGACCTGTTATACCTTGCGTTTATGAAAATTAGATGGTTTGGTGTACGCAAATATGGTGACGATTCAACGAGCTAGGCTTTGCGCTTGATTATACGAGGCTGAATATCGGAGTATTGTATACGTCCACGGTACCCCATTTTGCAAATCTTCGCCATGGCGAATGAACTGCAGTTGAAGAAATTTGACATGCGTTGGATCACATTTCGGCCCGACGAGAACAAAGGGCCGGTCATTGTGCTCATTGGACGTCGTGACACGGGTAAAACATTCTTGGTACGTGATCTATTGTGGCATCACCAAGACATTCCCATCGGGACCGTGATGTCCGGGACCGAAGCCGGCAACGGTTTCTATGCCGCCCACGTGCCTAAACTGTTCATCCATGACGAGTACAATACGGTGCTCATAGAGAACATCCTGCGTCGCCAACGGGCCGTCCTAAAACAGGTCAACAAAGAAATTGAGCTATACAAAAAGTCCTCCATTGACCCCCGGACCTTTGTCATCTTGGACGATTGCCTCTACGACGCTTCATGGTCACGCGACAAACTCATGCGACTTCTCTTCATGAATGGACGTCACTGGAAGGTACTTTTGATCATTACCATGCAGTACCCGCTCGGTATACCTCCCAATTTGCGGACAAATATAGATTATGTGTTCATTTTACGTGAGAACTATTTGAAAAACCGCAAAATCATCTATGAGAACTATGCATCCATGTTCCCAACCTTTGAGTCCTTTTGCCAAGTGATGGACCAGACCACGGAGAACTACGAGTGCCTGGTGCTCAATAATAACGTCAAGAGCAACAAGATCAGTGAACAAATATTCTGGTACAAGGCCCAGAATCGCCCGGATTTCCGTCTGGGCGCCAAAGAATTCTGGGATTTATCGCGTGAACTAGGCGACAAGGAGGACGAGGAATTCAATCCCGCCATGGGCAAGAAAAAGGGGGCGGAAATCACTGTGAAAAAGAGCAAGTGGTAACCGGGGGCAGAGCGAGTTGTTTGACTTTATAATTTTATAAAGCGAATTATATACCAATATGGAGGCCAAAATAAAATGAGTCGTAAAATGTAAACTTGCTCCCGAATATTCGGGAGCAAGTTTATATACCAATATGGAGGCCAAAATAAACGGACCCTTCTATTGAATGTTTCAATATTCAAGTTTTGCTCTGTCGAACGGCGAGCGAGTCGCTTTAAAAACTCGCTTTAAAACTAAAAACCGGTATAAAGAGACCACCCTATAGATAACATATCAGCGATGGATACCTCCTTGAACTTTGTCGCTCTCCTAGAAACCAATCCTATCACTCGTCTCAAAGGAGACTATAACAACCGATTCATCAACCGGATCAAAGAAACATTCACCGAAGACCAACAACAGCTGTTTGTAGCATCATTGTACTGTTTTTTGAATTATCATCCTACCAATGACTTTGTGATTGACCTGGACAACATATGGCAATGGTTAGGTTTTCAACAAAAATATCATGCAAAGTATCTATTAGAAAAGTACTACAAGGAAGGAGTGGATTTTTTGATCCCGAATATTCAGGATAAAACGAAAGAGGGACATGGAGGCCAAAATAGACAGTCCATCTTATTGAATATTGAAACATTCAAGATGCTATGCATCAAAGCCAATACCAACAAAGCTCATGAAATCCATAAATATTTCATCAAATTGGAAGAACTCCTGCAAACCATCGTATTGGAAGAATGTAACGAATTGCGTTTACAATTAGAACAAATTAGAGAAGAAAATGCCCTGATAGGATTGTCACGTAAAGTACCTACCATCTATATTTTCAATACTGATCTACAACAAAAAGAACACCCTCTTCTAAAAATAGGCATCACCCATTGCATTGCCGATAGAATCAAGCCGTACAAATCCATTAATCCAAGAGGAAAGTTGGTGTTTCAGAAACAGATAGATGAAGACATTAACCTAAAAACATTTGAACATTCCGTCCATGACAAACTTGCACCCTTTCGGTTCAACGGCGAGGTATTTTGTCTACATGAGGAAGAAGCCATTACATGTGTCCTTACCGAGTACAATACCTACAAAATATTCAAAAATACCAACATATCCGAACGTAAACACCAAGTCAAGGAACTCCATAACTTCATTATATCTGGACATGAGACTCTATCCAAGATACATACATGCGACGCATCCACTCAGACCGAATTCAACGAAATGATACCTGCCACGACCCCCCTCCTCTTGGACAACCAAGATATGCTCCAACGTTTTGACGCCTTCATTCAAGACCATTGTATTGTCCGACCCGATGTGCAAGTATCAGCCAAGGACATCGTTGGACAGTACCGGTTACACTGCCAGGAAGCTAAGAAAGAAATCACACAAGGATTTACGGACTATCTCAAACGCAGATTCGTTTACGGTCGCTTGACAGAGCAAACCAAAGACCAAGTAGTGTTGGGATTTTTCGGAGTCGTGTTGAAACCCATCGTGTACCAAAAAGGACCGGTCACATCCGACGAAGAAACGGCCGTGTTTGAAAAATGCGTTTTTACTCCTGCAGGCACCATGCTATTTGCCGATATTTGGGAAGCCTATGTGGACTGGAAACGCGTCATGAAAAAACCCGTGGACGAGGCCCAAGACCCTAAGAAACTCAAACAATACCTGAAGAGTAGCCCCTATACGCTCTTTGACACGGTGTGGTCAAGCGGAGGTTCCGGACAAGGATTCTATGGGATCAAACTGAAACGCGATGTGAAGCATCACCGCACCTCGTCCACTGGATGCGCCATTGTCAAGAAAAATACGGATGGCATGGTATTGTGCGAATACGATACCATCGCGAAAGCTGCCGCGGAGGAATCCATATGCCCCGCCAAAATGAGCCGAAGTGTCAAGAACCGCGTCACCTTTGGCACCGGCGATTTTTTATACTATTATGAAAAGAAACCGCGGTCATGAAATACAACAAACAATTCCGTTTAGTGCACCCCGACGGTACGATGAACACGGATGGACCCGGGTACACCACAGACCCATCAGGTAACATTACTATTGTCAAACCGTCGGTCTACCATCCATTTATACCGCGTTTTCTGAGAAGACGACATACAAAACAGGTTGTGCATTGCGACGACATGGCCCAGTTTACAACGGAAACATTTGGATTACACGTCCCCGAATCCTGATCCTATAGAATCACACGGTAAGGTTACAAAGGCCTTAAACATGGGTAGTTGAACTTTATTCAGACGTAAATTATACAGCCGTCATGACACACTGTGATTGTGACGTGTGTCGCCGTCGTCATAAAGACGAGTGCGTCCGGGAACCCTGTCGGTGCCGTAAATGCGAAAAACGGCTCCGTTCCCATCGCCCGTTATGTGATACGGTTCGCGACTGTGAACGTGTGACCAAGGACATCGTATTGCCACCCTGTTTGACCGCCACAGAAGACACTTGTCGCCGTATTGACATCAAGAACGACCACATCGTCGTGATCACGTTTCATTGAATCACACAAGTACCCATGTAATTACATGGGTACTTTTATTGGATTGTCACTGCATATATGTAGTGCAAGTGGTGCAAAGTCGTGCAAAATCAGGTAAAACCCATTCTGTGCGTTTATCCTATACCTGTCATGGGCTATTGTGACGGTTCCGACCATGAGAATTCTCACTCACGTGAGTGCCGCACGCATTGTGCCGGTGAGCGAAGCAACCCCTCGGGTCAGCGAAGCAACCCCACGGGTGAGCGAAGCAACCCAGGAGGTTATCCGGGTCAACGAAGCAACCCCCAGGGTCAACGGAGCAAGACCCATGGTCAACGGTGCAAGACCCCCGGACAGTGCGATGACCGAAGTAAAACCTGTCCAGAACGGCACGAGTCTTCCCGTCGCCGACGTTCCCGCAGCCGCAGTTGCCGAGACGGCGAACCCGGCAAAGACGGGAAAGATGGCGAAAAAGGCAAAGACGGACGCCCCGGACGCGACGGCAAAGACGGGCGTGATGGCAAGGATGGTGAAAACGGTCAGGATGGCCGCGACGGTCGCGATGGCAAAGATGGTAAAGACGGCGAAGATGGTCAAGACGGTCGCGATGGTCGCCACGGCAAAGACGGCAAGGACGGCGAGGACGGCAAAGATGGATACGATGGTGAAGACGGCAAAGACGGCTGCGACGGGAGAGATGGCAGAGACGGCTGCGACGGGAGAGATGGCGAAGACGGCTGTGACGGGCGCGATGGCAAAGATGGGAAAGATGGCGAAGACGGCAAAAACGGCTGCGATGGCAGAGACGGCAAAGACGGCGAAGACGGCAAAGACGGGTGCGATGGCAGAGACGGCTGTGATGGAAGGGATGGACGAGATGGGGAACACGGTGAGAAGGGTGATGCTGGATTTCCTGGACCGCCTGGACCTTCTGGACCAACGGGCCCTTGTGGACCGCGAGGGTACAAAGGAGATACAGGCGAAGTGGGGCATATAGGGCCAACGGGTCCCACCGGCCCTGCTGGCATACAAGGACCCACCGGTCAAGGGACTCCAGGCCCGACAGGTCCTCAAGGTGTTCCGGGTTCCAATGGTTCCCAAGGCATTCCGGGGGTGACCGGTTCCACGGGCCCGTCGGGTCCCGTCGGGCCACCCGGACCCCCGGGTCCCGCCGGTCCACCTGGTACACCTATGGACTGCAGTTGCGTCCAATACGTGAATACGTTCATTACCCACGACATTAGCGGCGGACTCGCCGGAGGTCCCCAAGATACCAAAATCGTGTATAGGATCCCCAACCAATGCGCGTTCGTCGTGTACGGCTTTGACCTCGCCAATCTGCCGGCGAATTTGTATGTCAAAGCGGGCAACACCCCCGCCCACGAAAACGGTATTGGGTTCATTTCGGATCTCCCCAACAACGACCACGAAATCAATCCCACGCATCATGCTCAAATAGACTTGGGGGATTTCCAACGGATAAAATCCACCAAATGTGCGGACCCGACGCTCACCATCGGAAGCATCCAAGTCGGCGAAGGGTTCCAGATTTACGGCTCCAATACGCTGGGTCCAATGGGAACCCTCCTCTACACGTACACCAATACGGTAGACAATACCGACGCCAACGTATCGCGCACCGTGGTCATCCCTTCGTATAACACGACCAACTTGACCAAGACCGGGGACATTTATCTGTATGGTGCCGTGCCTTTCCGCTATATCAGTGTCACCGCACTAGCGGGTGACGTGACCTTGAATCTCTTGACGTTGAACCTGTGCAGCAGTGGTTGCTAAGACCTACTCGCTGCCGAAATACGCCCCCTTGCCCATCTTGAAATCCGTCAGACGGGTGATGATGTCGTCCTTGTTCTTCATGACCTCCTTCACCAGGTCCTTAATAGAGATCAGCCCCAGACACTCGCGTTGGTTGTCATCAAACACGAGAAGATGACGGATGTCCTTGACCAACATCTTGTTCATGCACTGGTCCAACGAATCGCTCTTCTTGGCCAGAATCAAATTGGGCGTATAGGTGCAAACGTCCTTGACCATCACGGCCTTGTCGTCCTTCCCCAGGGCAGACACCTTGTTGATGTAATCGCGCTCCGAGATGACGCCCACCACACTGTCCTGGGCATCCGTCACCGCCAGACAGCCAATGTTAAAGGCCGCAAACCGTCTCACGGCATCATTCACCGTCGCCTCTTCGTGGATTTTGAAATCAATCTTGTGATAACAGGAATCCTTGAACACCGACAGCGCAGACACTGATTTCTTGGGAGCAACAGACGAAAAGAGACGACGACTAGCGAGCATGGCAATATGTAAATCATAGGGTCATGCGTTTATATTATTTTTACTCAAAGCGCATATCCGTCATAAAACAGATACACTCGCTCTACAAATTCAGAGTTTTCTTCGTTTTGAATGCGTTGTATTTGCGTTTCAATCTCTTGCTTCAACACGGTCAAACGCGTCGCTATCGCCGGATTTTTACTGATTCCTCGGTCATTGACATATTTGTCGGGATTGAAACGAATATACACCCATTTCCCCGAAAAAGCCATATACAAGTCATCGTACCGGGTTTGTTCATCCATCGCATCGTACCCCTTGTGCTGGTTTTCGTCGGTTTCAATGACCAACAGTGTATTTCCAATGAGACGCCGATGATCAATGCGCCTGCGCACGGTGCAATCGCAATGGCTGGTATATAACGGTTGATCATGCTGGAACCCTTCAAAGATGGAATTGATGAAATCGCGCACGGCAATTTCCTTGGTCTTGGAACGAATCTGAAAGGTGAGGGGATCCAGGGGGAATTCGCGTCGGAAACATTCTGTGCAATAGTTCTTGTATTTTGGGTTACCTTTGATAGTACAACCCATACCTAGACATCTTTTATCTTTAACGTTCACCATGGTGTCCGTTTTGCATATAGAACAACAAATTGGCTGTATTTCACCTGGTAAATTAAAATTGGGTCGTGCCTTACCGCATTGACACCTTTTATTTTTGATATTCACCATGGTATCCGTTTTGCATATAGAACAACAAATTGCACTTGATTCACCAGGTTTATTGTATATCGGTATCGCCTTGCCACATTGACACCTTTTATCTTTAACATTCACCATGGTGTCTGTTTTGCATTGAGAACAACAAATAGGAGTTGATTCACTGGGTTCGTTGTATGAGGGTAGTGCTTTACCGCATTGACATTTTTTACTTTTCACATCCACCATGGTCTCCGTTTTGCAGTGTGAACAACAAATAGGAGTTGATTCACCAGGTTCATTGTATATGGATAGTGCCTTACCACATTGACACCTTTTATCTTTAATATTCATCATTGTCTCCGTTTTGCATTGAGAACAACAAATAGGAGTTGATTCGCCGGGTTCGTTGTATATAGGTATCGCCTTACCGCATTGACATCTTTTACTAATTACATCTACCATAGTGTCCGTTTTACACTGCTTACAACAAATAGGAGTTGATTCACCGGTTTCGTTGAAATTTGGTTGAGATTTCCCACATTGACATTTTTTATTTTTCACATCCACCATGGTGTCTGTTTTGCATCCCTTGCAACAAATTGCTTTTAATTCACCGGGTTTGTTGAATGTAGGTTTTGCCTTACCACATATACATATCCGGTATTGATGAATCATACCTTCCTTATGTACTCCACAACGCAGAGGTTTACCATAATATTTGCCGTAACAAGCGCGGTTCTGACAGTTCTTATACTCACACAATTTGGGCATTCTATATGGGTTGTTGCCTACTATCTTTATATTGTTTTTGTGTCCCGTGTTTTATATTATTAGGGGACACAAAAATACATTAGTCGTCCTTCTCCTTCTGTAGCGCGTCGTCTTTTTGTTTCTGTAACGCGTTCTCCAGAACCGCCTTCTCGTGAGCCAGACGGCCCTCCTCATCAGCAGTTTCGCGATCATCAAAACTCATCGTGTTGACTCCCACCAGGTTGCCCTGCTCGTCCAAGGTTTGTGTCAACTTGTTCCCAGAAGCACGGGCTTTGGCTATATTGTCCTCGATGGCCTTGCGCTTGGCTGCTTTCACGCGTTCGTCAAACGCTTCCTTAGCTTTGAACTGGTTGGCCGTCTTTTCCTGATGCAACCGGTTGAGTTCCGGCTCCAAAAACTCCACCCGGCCCGTGCGGTAGGCGTCCGGTTCAAACGGCATCCACACCCCCACTTGACCCACATAAATGTCGTGCGCCGGGTCGCGTTCGCGCAGCTTCTTGCAGTGCGACTCCGACTCCTCCTGCGTAGAAAACACACCCCGGATCTTGACCCCGCGCACACTGGTCTGGAACTGGTGCTTCTTGTTAAACTCTTGGTTGAGCCGTTCCTCGTTCTTATCCAGAAAGGTCTTGTAGTCATTCTCCACCACCTCCGCGTCGGCCTTCAACTTGGTCTCTTCTTCCTTGACGAATTCCTGGTAATCGGCCATGACCTTTTGTACGTCCAAAGTGTACTTGAAAGACATGAAATTCAGAAACTCGGTGAACTTCTCCATGGATTTAGACATGTCCCACTGTTGAACAAATTTCTCATAAAGATAATGCTCGCGTTTTTTCAGGACCGACTCGGGCGAGATGAACGACAGGCACACGAATTTTTGTCCGGCAATGGCGGGATCCTCATCCAGGAGGTCCACATATTTAGGATTCTTTTTCCCGTTGGGCAAGGTGGGCATCTCAACGTCGTTCTTGGTCATGTTTAGATATAATAAGAGATAGAGAGTGTTGTTTATATACTATTTTTTTGTTACCCTAATATATATTTTTTGGTGCCATGCTGGATTTCTACGAGTTTGTGAAGCGCTTGATCAAATACATCATTCTGGGTATTGTCATTGCCATCGTGGCGTTCGTTGTCCCCAAGGGCAAGGGCCTCAATGTGGAGGAGGTGACGTTCATTGCGCTGTCGGCGGCGGCCTCGTTCGCCATCCTGGACGTGTTCGCGCCGTCCATTGGCCAGGCAGCGCGTCAGGGTGCGGGTTACGGTATCGGCGCCGGCATCGTGGGCGGCATCCCGTTCAAGCCGGTCTAAACCAGTAATATTTACATCTTTGGTAGCCAAAGGTGTAAATTCGGAGGGGCGTCATCCTGTAGTGACGGGTGAAAACGGGACAATGGAATACATTTCGCCCGTATTGGCCCGCAAATCGTCATAAAGGCAGTCGTCCATGGCGACTTTGGCTTTTTTCAATTCTTCGGAAAATTCCCGTACAAAGGCGCGGTCCAGGTCTTGTTCTTCCAGACGACCCATCAGTAATTCTTTGCCCCGCCTTTCCAAACTACTCGCACTGTATCCGACCCGGGCTTCGGAAAATTTTTCGGCCGAATAAAACATGTTTTTATCTGTAAACTTGACCACCGTAACCCGGGGTTCAGTGCGGTAAGATGGCTCGGATAAGTTTTTTTTCGGAATGACCTGGGTACTGATGGTACAATCATTGCCCATCGTGCATAGCTTGACTATCTTGATTATATTACAAGGGACAATTTATGTGGTTTCACCGGTTCTAATCTACCTCGTCAATTGCAGGAGCCGCAGGATCCTCGGATTCCGCAGGAGCCGGGGTCGCCTTGACCGGCTCATCGTCCGCTTCCTCGGGGGCAGAGGGAGGCACCGTACCGGAGGAAGCAGCATCCTTATCCGTCGCGTCACTCTCGGGATTGAATGACGGCGGCGTCGGCGGCGGACCGTCCGCGGCCTGAATACGAGCCATCATCGGCGTAAACACGTCCTCCAGGGCCTTCTTGAGAGCCTCGTAATCCTCCTTGGGCTTGTCGCCCGCAAAACCCTCGCACGCCTGCTCAATGTCGCGGCACGCGGCATCCAGCGCCGTCTGCTCGTCCGGCTGAATCTTCTCCTTCAGGTCCTTGATGGCACCCTTGACCATGTACATGTAGTTCTCCATCTGACCCTTGGCCTCAATGGCCGCCGCCAACTTCTCGTCCTCCTCCTTGTACTTCTCGGCCTCGGCCACCATGCGGTCAATGTCCTCCTTGCTGAGACGGCCCTTGTCGTTGGTGATGGTAATCTTCTGCGACTTGCCCGTGGACTTCTCCGCCGCCGAGACGTTCAAAATACCGTTGGCGTCAATGTCAAATACCACCTCAATCTGGGGCTGGCCACGAGGCATGGGCGGGATGCCGTCCAACTGGAACTTGCCCAGCAGCGTGTTGTCGCGCGTCAAGGTGCGCTCGCCCTCAAACACCTGCACGAGAACCCCCGGTTGGTTGTCCGCAAACGTGGAAAACACCTGCGACTTCTTGGCCGGAATCGTGGAGTTGCGGGGAATGAGCTTCGTCATGACACCCCCCGCCGTCTCCAGGCCGAGCGACAGCGGGCAGACATCCAACAGGAGCAGGTCCGACACCTTACTGTCCGTGCATCCCGAGAGCACCGCCGCCTGCACCGCCGCACCATACGCCACGCACTCGTCCGGGTTGATGGACTTGCACATCTCCTTGCCGTTGAAATACTCCTTCAACAGCTCCTGAATCTTGGGGATGCGCGTGGAACCGCCCACCAACACCACCTCGTGAATATCGCTCTTGCCCATCTTGGCATCCGCCAGCACCTGGTCCACCGGCGCCATCGTCTTCTTGAAGACGTCGTCGCAGAGGTTCTCAAACTTGGCGCGCGTAATGGACGATGTGAAATCCGCCCCCTCAAACAGGCTGTCAATCTCCACCGACGCCACCGACGCCGTGGAAAGCGTCTTCTTCGCACCCTCCGCCGCCGTGCGCAAACGGCGCATCGCACGCTTATTGTCCGTAATGTCTTTCTTCGTCTTCTTCTTAAACTCCTCGGCAAAATAG
>Ga0164297_10004291_pt1 | contig 12852 bp, 14 predicted proteins | sample GEODES058metaG_FD_113539 | JGI IMG/M metagenome (GOLD analysis project Ga0164297, IMG submission 113539) | Dystrophic lake water microbial communities from Trout Bog Lake, Wisconsin, USA - GEODES058 metaG | ecosystem: Environmental > Aquatic > Freshwater > Lake | place: USA: Trout Bog Lake... | reverse complement strand
GACTGTCACTGTGTCAGGTGTGTGAACCGACTCTATGCGGCTGCGCCACTGCGCCTTCGCACGTGTGCTGACTCGCGCACGCTGTGGGGCTGGCCCAACTTCCAGCACCGACTGGAGTGGATCATCTTCGTCGCGGGCCTGGCCACGCCCGCTATAATGGCACTTATCGTCACACCAGACGCGCCCAGCCTGCCGTCGCTGACACACACGCCGGTGGTTATGGTGCGCGCAAGCCGCAGCTGCGAGAGGACGAGACCACAACCTCCTCTGACACCCTGCACCTCGTTCCAGGGCGCCACTCGCTGCCGAGTTGTGGCTCCACCGTCTGTGGAGCTGTTTTTCGCGTGCCAGGGGGCCACGGTGCGCAAGTCACTCGCAGCTCGCGAAGCCACTCAGCTGTGTTCTCACTCCCCGTCCTCGTGTCCTCTGCGCCTCTGCGCTCTCGTCCCTTCCTCGGCCAGGCGCCGCAAGCGCAGTGCTGGAGTGAATACTACTGGGCCGTCTCAGTGTCCATGGAGGTGCTGCACGTGACGCACAGCAGCGGCGGGAACGCGACGCAGGAGGTTGTCTCCACGCTGCCTGGTGCTCCAGCTCCAGTCAGCCTCACAGTCCGCCCACCTACGCCCTGGTTTACCGACGCGGAGGCCCTTGCCACGCAGTTTGCGCCCCGCACGGTGGTGCCCTGCGCTGTGGACGTCGCTTCCGGGGCTGTGCGTCTGCCCGAGAACTTCACTTCGCTGTTGCGGGCTCGCAGCACCACGTCCGCGGGACAGGCGTCGCCCAGCGACGCAGTAGCGGCATCGCAGGGACGAAGCAGCGTGCCCAGACGGCATCACGCAGCTCCACCGGGCGGGCCGGTGCCGGGTTCACCTGGTCCACTGGCAGTGGTTGTCTTGCATGCCCTGTGGGGCTCTTTCCTCGACGGCCTCGGCGTCGCACGCCGTCCGCCGCCGTCGTGGCTCATTCGCATGGGTTGGCTCCCCTGGTGGCGGGTGGTGGGGCCCGGCGTCCCGCTGCTCTCGCTGTCCAGTCTGCGCACAGCGGTGCGATCCCTGGACCTGAATACAGGCGTCCTGGACGCAGTCATCGTGCCAGCCATGCTTGCTGCCGCGGCAGAGGCTGCGTGCGCGGTGCTTGCAGAGACGCAACTGGCGGCACATGAGCGTGCGCGCACTGGAGCATCAATGCTTCCAATCTGGTGTGCGCTCGCGCACGTCCTGTCTTGTGCGTTGCTGGTTGTGCTCTGCGTCGCCGAGCCGGTGGCTCGTGAGCTGAGACGCGCGTGGCGGGTGCTTAACGGCAACGTCAATGGGGATGGTGGTCACCCGCTGGGGGAGACGCTGCCGAGGAGCAACAGCGGGCGATTGAGGCCTCTCACACGCTCCCAGACTGCAGCTGGCATGCGCATAGACTGACTTGTGAGGCCATGTAACGGATGGTATGGCTCCAGTGCGATCTAGTGCTATGCATCAAGCGTTGCTGCATGCCCCGTCTTTGGCGTGCCTGGGGGCATCCCAGTTGCTGCAGCAGCCTGAGCTCGTCTGGAAAGCTGCGCCATGGCGGTGCTGTGCATCCTGATCAGCGTGTTCCCGAACAAGTCTGCACCAACCAAGTACGAGAGCAGCGGCGCGCCGCGACTGTTATCGCTCGGCCGAGCGCCAGCAGCGAGGAGCACCTCTGCCGCCTCAAGATGGCCAGCAGCAAGGGCGTAGTCTACAGCATTGTATGCGCCAAACAAGCCGCCCGGCCCCAGGGTGAGGCCCTCGCACAGGGGTGCGCCGCCATCCACCAATGCGCGCACAGCCTCGGTGTTGCCACCCACAGCCGCCTCCCACAAGGGGGATGTCGCCGACAAGGTGCCCAGTGGACCCAGCGCCCCGCCTGATGCTGGCTGTGCTCCAGCCTCCAGCAGCACGGAGCACACATCCGCGTGGCCAGCAGCAGCTGCAGCGCGCAGCGGGCTCATGGTGGCGAGCAGTCCGAAGGGGCCGACTGTGCTGCCTGCGTTGGGATTCGCACCCGCCGTGAGGAGCTTGCGCACAGTTTGTGCATCTCCTTGCATGGCGGCCAGCTCTAGAGGCGTGAAGTACGCCATAAGACCGAATGGACCCACTCCCAGCCCCGCATTGGGGCTGGCGCCGGCTGCAAGCAACGCTTCGGTGGTGTCCTCGTGCCGGTGATGCACGGCGTGCCACAGGGGTCTGTATTTTGCCTGCCACCATCCGAAGGCGGGGCCCTGGCTGCTATCACAGTTGGGGTTCGCCCCTGCGCCCAGGAGGGTGCGCACCATGTCCGCGTCGCCGGCGGAGGCTGCAACCTCGAGGGGTGTGTAATTGGCCACCAGGCCAAAAGGGCCCAGCGACAGGCCCGCATTCGGCGGCGCGCCGCCACGGAGCAGGGCTTCAACTGCGTTCACGTGGCCGTGTAATGTGGCATGCCACAGCGGGCGCGCATGTGCAACAACTCCCCAGGGGCCAAGGCTGCTGCCACACCCCGGACTCGCCCCCGCCGCCAGCAGATCTTCAATCGTACGCGTCAGCCCCTGGCTAGCAGCACTGCCCAGAGGACTGAATGCAGCGAAGAGGCCACACGCGATGGCGCTGCCCTCGTCCGGGTTGTGGCCGTCTGCGAGAAGTGCGCCCACCCGCTCCCCTCTTCCCGCGTTCGCGGCTAAGTCCAGCGCGCTGCTGCTTGCCAGGAAGCCGAGTGGTCCGGCGCTGTTGCTCGCTGTGGTAGCCCTCAGCTCGCGGTCGCCGTAGTCTAGCGCACTCCACAGGGCCTCCGCAACCATGTGGACCCTGCTCTGCTCCGTGCCACCGCCTGGCGCGCCTGCTCCGCCCGGCGACACGGGAACAGCCGCGGTTGCGCCCCTGGCACTCACCCACAGAGAGTCCCAGCCCGGGAGCAGCGAGCTGGACCGCCCCGGAAGGGGACTCTCCACTGCTCCACTCTCAACGCCCCCACCACCTTGCCCACTCTCCCCTGTTCCGGCAACACTCACAGCACTCGGCGCAGCGCTGGTGCCCACTAACGAGGCGGCACCAGACACGCCAGAGGCGGACGAGACACACGACGCTGCATCTGCTCCGAAACTACGTCGCCGTGCACCGTCGTTGTCGTGGAAGCTGTACGCCAGCAGCGGCTCTGCGTGTTGGGCCGCCGGCGGGTCGGCTCTGTGCGCAAAATCCACCTCTGTTGCTTCGAGCTGCGCAGCAAAGGCGTCTCGCTCCGCGTCGGCTGCGAACAACTGCGTCGCTGGGGGACCACCCCTACAGCTCACGTCTGGAGGCAGCTGTTTGGGGACGCCGCCGCCGAAACAGGCGGCTGACATGGTGCACCCCGGCTAGCGCTCGACAGCCGAAGGGCGCCGCTTGGGCAAAATTCCCCCCGGGGTAGGGGGTGCTGCGGAAAGGCAACGTAGCATATACGCTCGTGCAGAAGCAGTCATCAATATCACAATCATCACGTTCAATGGGATTCACATTTCGCCAGGCAGCATAGTGTCCTCGCGGATGAGGCAGGCTGCACCCTCCAGACCGATAAGATGGCCGACGCAGCCCTTCTCATCTTCCAGCTCCTGCTCCGACTTGACCATGCGTGCGCGGAGCTCGGGGCTGATGTTCAAGCCCTCTGCAAAACGCCAGGAGCCGGTGCCGTCGCTGACGCACGGGAAGGAGTAGACGAGGCCATCCTTGACTCCGAACGGGTTGTTGGTGCTCAGGACCGCCATGGAGAACCAGTCACCAGGCCGCGTGGGCGTGATCAAAGACTGGATGTGGTCAACGATGGACACCGCTGTGCTAGCAGCTGACGAGCGACCCCATTTCTTGATGAGAGCGCCGCCGCGGGTCTGCACTGCGGGTGTAAACTTCTGCTCCAGCCAATCCGCGTCAGGAATGAACTCTGACGCCGGGCGACCGAGGATGCGAGCGTTGCTGTAGTCCGGCACCTGCGTCGTGCTGTGGTTGCCCCAGATGCACAAGTTGGTCACGGAGTTGTAAAACACCCCTGCTTTGATGGCCAGCTGGCACTTGGCCCGGTTCTCATCCAGACGCGTCAGCGCGCTGAAGTTCCTGGGATTCAGCCTGGGAGCGTTCGTCATGGCTATCAGCGTGTTCGTGTTGCATGGGTTGCCAACGACGACAACCTTGCAGTCCGCGCTCGCAGACTCGTTCAGGGCGCGGCCCTGTGCCTGGAAAAGGGAGCCATTGATGTCCAGCAGGTCACGGCGCTCCATGCCCGGGCCACGGGGCTTGGCGCCGATAAGCAGGCACCAGTCAGCGTCCTCGAACACTGCCTCCGCATCGATGCCGAGCTTTACCTCGCGGAGAAGTGGGAACAGTGAGTCCTCAAGCTCCATGGCAACGCCCTCCAAGGCGTCGCGCGAACGCTCGCTGCCGAGCAGCTGCAGCACGACAGGTGTGTTGGGTCCAAACACTTCGCCGGATGCAATCTGGGCGATGAAAATGACGTAAGTGTCGGTGCGTAACAGTCTCCGGGCGGTTGATGCTTCGGCGCGTGATGGCTGACACGTGCCGAGTTTCCATCGTTTTGTCCCCTCGGCGCACCTTGAAAAGGAGGTGGTTGCTGATTTGGCCAGCAGCGCCGCTCACGGCCACGCGAATCGGCTTCGCCCATGTCTTATTCATGCCCGACACGTCCTGAGAGTGTGCACGCACACACGCTCGAGAGGGTCAGTCGCGCGGGTGCAGGATACAACTGTCATGGCCTCTGGAAAGCGAAGGAAGGAGCGGCCGGGCTGCCCGCTTTTGTTCACGTGCCTTGCTTGCGTCGTAGTTGATGCTCCACACCGACGTTGCTGCGGTGCCGTTGCTGCTGGCCGCGGTCTCCGGGGACGGAGCGGCGACGCAGAGAACGAGACGAGATGTGCGACGGCGGCGATGGGCCCCGGAGGCCAGCGGAACCGCCTTTGCGGCGTAACCGGCTGTAGGCTGGCTCCGCTGCATTGAGCCTGGAGCAAGAGCAGACAGTGGGGACACGGGGAGCGACGGTCAGCACTTGTCCGAGAAAGCAGCCGTTGTTGCTTTTCAAGGTTGGACTCACCTGCGGCCCGGAGCGTCTTCTGCGGCGCGCCGTTGGAACGCATGGTGACACACCACCCGTTTGACGAGGAAAATTGCGGTGTGAAAATGCCGCCAGCGTGGCCGACTCGATGACTGCTGTCGCCAGACCGATTGTACTGGCCGATGACGACCACGTTACGATTGTATTGAAGCCTGCTGGTATCGCGCTTAGACATCCGGCCCGCGGGGAGTGCCTGTCTGCCTGGGCTCGCAGCAAGTTGCCTCAGTCTAGCTTCTCGGACGGTCTGCAGCCCGTCGTTGTTTCACCGCTGAGTCTCGCCGGAGTAGCGGGCCCTGTGTGCATTGCCAAGACACGCAGAGCTGAAGCTGCGCTGCTGAGTGGCTCGAGGGAGACTCAATGCACTTATATGGCTCTGTTGACGTCTCTGCCTGACTCGACTGAGGAAGTGGATGTGGAGGAGGTGAGCTCTGTGCACGCAGCCACCTTTGAGACGCTGTCCCTGGTTAAGCTGCACACCACTGCTGCCGTAGATGTGCAGGAGCTATGCCGCAGACTGCCAATTCTCGGCGGAGTCGAGCGGTTCCCTGGCGGCGTCCATCTTGCGCTCACGCAGCTGTCCCTGCCGCCGGAGTTTGTACAGCTGCGCGGCGCTGATGCCTGTTCAGTATTTGCGAGCGAAGTGCCGAAGAAACTGGCAAAGACGATGCACAGGGAGTCACTTCACTCTCTGCGGCGCCAGAAACTTCAACACGAGCAGCTTGGCGCTGGAACAATCACGTTTTGCGGTTTGACTTTCATCATTCCTGCGGGCCAGCTGCAGCCACGCCCCAGCTCGGAATGCTTGGTGCACGCTGCTGTGAGAGAAGGGATCTCATTAGGTCCTGCGCCGCGCATTCTAGATCTAGGCTGCGGATGCGGTGCACTCATGCTTGCTGCGCTGCACATACTCCGGACAATGCGTTGCGATGCTGCGGTATGTGGGATTGACAATGATGCTTCTGCGCTCCTTGCAGCACGAAGCAACGCTCGTTCGATCCTTGGTGATTTTGACCCAGACACGGTGCAGCTACTGTCCGCTGATTTTGGGACTCTGCACGAGCCTTTTGTGCGAAATAGACTACCCAGGGACGGGTTTGAAGTAATTGTCTGCAATCCGCCCTACCTACGAAATGCAGCTGGCGGCGGACGCACGACCGTCGAATCCGGCGCAGCTTTATATGCTGGACGCGATGGATTGGATGCCTACCGCGCCGTCGTTTCGAGTCTTGTGCTGGCTGACCCGCCCATTCTGAGGCGGGGGGAAAGGGAAGGAGTGCTCTTGCTGCAGTTACCGGCGAGCAGCCGAGCGCTGCGCTCAGTGGTTGCCCTGTGTGAAAGCAACGGCCTGCGTGTGTGCGGTGAGCCCTTGACAGACAACAGAGGTGTGCCACGCTGCCTGGTCGTGAGATGGATGTGACGGGGTGAACGGGACGGTCGATCATCTTGTCTGTCTCACACGCGCCTTGCAATAATGCGTATCAAAGTGCAAGTGAGTCATGGGAAAGAAGCTTAGCTGCTACATTTGGTCGAAGTGTAGTGGTACAAGAAACCGCATGGATGTACAGAAACAGCAAGGTCAGAAACAGCGAAGGCCGCGCGCATGCAGCCGCCACACAGGAGTCGCATGCTTAGACTGCGCGTATTGTAGGCATGACGAAGAGTCCCGACGGTGCGGCCATCAGGGGTGCGTGCGCAGCTTGTTGTGGAAGCACCGGCCCGAATGCTCCACAAAAGTGGCGCGGGTCCGCAAACATGCTGGGATGTGGGATGCCATGGTACAGCATGAACATCTGCGACTGGTCCATCATGGGGTGCGGCATCATGCCAACAAAAGGGTTGAAGGGCACGCAGCTGTTGCTGGAACCTTGACCTGTAGTCACCGCGCCACCGGCAGATGCTGACAGCACAGGTGTCGATGGCACGGACATGGCAGAGAGCCCATTGGGATCTGTCTGCGCAGTTGTGGGTACCCAAGCGGGCGCACTGCTGTTGGGCCGCGGCTTCTTGGCGTGGGACTCGTGGTGCGGCCGTGCGTTGTGCGGGGCTGTTGACAGCACACCAGACCGAGGTCCACCAACTGGTAGAGGTCCTTCTCCACTGCTATTCCTGTGTGGGTGCGCAGTCACGGAGTCAGCACCAGAGCGTTGTTAGTTGCAGCATTTGAACATGAGCAGACAGTGCCACAGCGCTCTCCACTGGCCGCACACGCGTCGCAACAACTGCCTGTCGCGTGCAAACACCGATTTGCTGCGTGCTGCTGCGTTCCCACGGTTGGGGCGAAAGAGCGAGCGCGTGCCATTGCCACCAGATCCGAGAAGGCGGCAAAGTGCGTCCCTTGGCAGCGCTGCGGCAGCAGCTGCGCAGAGGCTGCGCAAGCGGGCTCATACAAGGGAAGACGCACCGTTCGTGCCGCAATGAGGCGGACTTGCGGCGCTGCGTGGGCGCCCACAAATGGGGCGCCGCCACTTGAACGTCCCCGCCGTTTTCGCTGCTGCTTCTGCTTCCGAGCGCCAGCAGTGCGGCCGCCAGGTCGTTATCTCCACCCACACGGCTGCGCTGGTGAGGCGGCAGTCGGGGCGCAGGGGGCGCGCACGGCGGCGGCACTGGTGGCACCAAGGCTGGCGCACAGTCAGCTACAAGGCTGCTTGTCTTTCCTAGCGGCACGGCGGGCAGCTTCTTCTTGCGACCCCAGCACACGCCGCTGGGGTGGGGAGCAGGCAGGTGGACACAGCGACAGGCGAGTCAATGGCCAGTCGCTCGCGTGACAGGACCACAAGAAGGCCGAGAGACGCTTCCGAGGCTGTGGGCACCAAGGGGTGCTCGCGCAGGGGAGGCGGGCGCACCAGGCATTGCACAGCGTCGGCGCTGTGACTGGACCCACTCGCCACTGGCTGCTATCCGCCTTGCCACAGTGCGTACACGGGCCGCAGCGCTTCGAGGGGCGCGACATGGATCTGAGAATGCGGGAAGGGTGGACCGCCAAGCACGAGGCACGTGGCCGCACTGGCTGCAGCAAGCTCGCTGTGAATGAGCGACGCAGATGGTGAAACCGCTTCTGCGAGCGTTGACGGCTAAGCCACGTGGCAACAGGTGCCCTCAACTTTTCCTCGCGTTTCCCGTTCCAGGAAGGCCATATGGCGCACGGATGAGCGATCAACGTGGGTGTCTGTATGTGTGACGCGCACGCAGGCCCATCTGACGCCCCAGAAGCTGGGCGTCAAGTTAGCCGACTGCATTGGAACGCACCTCTCTTCGATGCATCACGTGCTGATGGCAGCGTCGTCCTGATTGTCACAAACTACAGTCTGCCGCAGTGCACGCCTGAGCTGTGGCGCAACGCCCGGCTGCGCATTGCAGCTGACGGGGGCGCCAACAGGCTCTTCGACGAGCTCCCGCGACTGGTGCCGGAGCAGAGCGCGGAGCAGGTACGCCACGGGTTGATATATAATGCGCAGTGGCAGAGGTCAGCTGTGCTGCGTCCTAAGGGTGTAACAGTGACTTGCACGACACTAACTTCGCTCACCGTGCACAGACTCGCGCCGACTTTGTGCCTGACTTCATAGCGGGTGATTTAGATAGTGCCCGTGGAGACGTGTTGGCGTACTACACGCGTCTAGGCGTGCCTGCGTTGGACCTGTCTGCTGACCAGGTGCGTTGACAGCACCCTGACCAACGAAACGCGCGGTCCAAGCAGCTCACCATTCCCTGTCTTAATACCAATCGTTACACAGGACACGACCGACTTGACGAAGTGTGTTCTGCTGGCGCAGCGGACAGCGAAGGAGAAGTGCTTGCCGGCACCTGTGCGCCTCGTCGCCGTCGGCTCTCTCGGCGGGCGATTGGATCACCAGCTGGCGGCGTTGAGCGCGCTGCACGCTTTCATGGAGCTTGATCTTATGCTGCTTGGCGCCGAGGGAACTGCCAAAGTGCTGTCCCCTGGACGGCACACCATCCGCCCATGGACGACTTTGGAAGGACCCGTGTGCGGCCTGGTGCCCCTCGGTACGTCTGGTGTATCGAGTATGGATGCGTGCCGTGCGTGAATTGTGCAAGGGCCAGTATTTGGATTGAGATTGATGGCCTTTCGTGTTCGCCCTCTTGCAGCCGGGCCGGCACGAGTTAGCACCCAGGGCTTGCGCTGGGACATGGATGCAACGCACTTGGCTATGGGGCACTTGGTGCGTTTCCGTTCGATGGCTCAGTTCGTTTGTCACCCCCATTCGCTGAAGACAAAGACTACCTCCATCCTTTTAGGTGAGTACAAGCAATCAGCTGGCGGGCGCTGAGGTGATTGTCACTACAGACGCACCGCTGGTGTGGACCACGGAGCTTTCTTTCGACAGTGGGCCCACCCAGCGCGTGAGAACTCACAGCCGCGGCTGACAGTTTGCCTGGGGCCGTCATCGCAAGATGCTGGCGTCGGCAATTTTCAGTGCACTTCATATTTGCTATACATCATGAGCGCGTCGCATTGGCGGTTGCGTCGTGCGAGTCCACGCGTCACAGTTGACAACCCGTTTAATAGTCGCTTTCGCCATGGCGGCACCCGGCGCAACAGAATCGTTCTACTGCCGCTATTACGTGGGTCACAGAGGCAAGTTCGGCCACGAGTTCCTCGAGTTTGAGTTCCGACCAGACGGCAAGGTGAGACCAAGGATAGCACAACTCTCTTCTGCGGTGCTTGCTTGTTTGCAGCGCGGACGCGCAAGCGACGCACTCTCCGAGTGGCTCACACCTGCGCTCGCGTCTCGTGTGCGCGCGCAGCTGCGATACGCAAACAACAGCAACTACAAGCACGACACCATGATCCGCAAGGAGGTGTACGTGACGCCCGAGATCCTGGCGGAGGTGAAGCGCATCATCCAGGACAGCGAGGTGCGTGTGCAACCTTCGATCCGCCTGTTTTATGAGGTCTGTGGCCGTGGGCTCCTCACGCTCCTTCGTCGCCGACAGGTAATGAAGGAGGACGACGCAAACTGGCCCGAGGCTGATCGCATTGGACGTCAAGAGCTTGAAATAGTCATGGGGGACGAGCACATTAGCTTCTGCACTGCAAAGATTGGCAGCCTGCTGGACGTGCAGAGTAGCAAGGACCCCGACGGACTGCGGTTGTTCTACTACGCGGTTCAAGACCTGAAGTGCCTAGTTCTTTCACTCATAACGCTGCATTTCAAGGTGAAGCCAATCTGAGGATGCGATGGAGGACGCTTGTTATCCCCACTTGGAGTGGAGAGAATGCAATCAAGTTCCCGTCTGATTGCCATTTCAACTGCCTGGTGTCTCGATGCGGCGCGCCACGCCGCTTGACTTATTGCTACCGCCACGCGAGCGCTTCAGCGCGATGTGCACCCGCGCAGGTGGACCTGTGGGAGGAGCCTCGCCCATGGGCTGTGCCTCAGACCCGCCGTAAAAGGCGGTCAGCGTGCGAACGAGCAGTGTGCGCGGCCCGCCAGCAGCTGTGTTTGCCGTACCGCGGGCCAAGGGAACAGGATGCTGCTGCGGATGCGGTGTGACTACACCCAGCAATGCGCCGGCAGCCAAGTTCTCGCCCCCGAGCTTGGCAGCAACTGGAGGCGCCTCCACTGGGGCACCAGCGTTGAGAGATAGCTCCTGTAGAGGCGCCGGTGCTGCATCGCACGCAGGTGGTTCAGGTGCATCGTCTGCGACAGGGGGCAAGCGCAGGCTGGCAAATGTGTCGGCGCCTCTGCGTGTAGGCCACTCTGGCCGCTGGATGCTCCACACCCGAATGGTGCCGTCATCAGCGCAGCTGGCGAGCGAGTCCCATGTGTCGTGGCAGTGGCTCCAGTCCACACCCGTGACATCCCCGCTGTGGCCTCGCATCACTGCGCACGGCTCCACCGCGGCGCTGCTGGCTCCCACCACATGCGATGTGGCATGCGAACTGCAGTTCCACACATACACAGCACGGTCGGCACTCGCGCTGGCAATGTGGCTCCCGTCTGGGGAGATAGCAATTTTTGTGTAGAACGTCGTCGCATCGTGCCCTCTAAACGCGGCCAGACTGCCCCTATCTGGGCGTGTGCCGCTAAACACGCAGAGCGTGCTGTCGCTGTATGCCGCCACCAAGCGAGTGCCGCCCTTATCAGCAGCCAAGGCGGTCACTGCACGTGGGCGCTGTGTGCACGCGTGGCTGCGCTCGCACCGCATGTGCATGTCCACCGGCTTCGCCAGCATGCGGCAATCGAACAGCTGGATAGCTGAATCAGCAGCAGAGCCGGCCGCGAGGATGCCGCCAGCGCCAGCAAGCCAGACTGCAGAGGTTACGCTGACGCACTCCAGCGATGCATGGCCCGAGACGATGGGCGTCCGCGGCGTCGCGGGACGTTTGCGTCCTCTGCTAGTGGCGGAAGCGAACTGAGGGTGGACGCGCAGAGAGGGCGAGGTCAGGGGCAAATGAACATGCGGAACAATGTGCCCGACGCACCGAAATGCGGGACACTGGCAACAATGCGGGCCCAGTCCCTGTGCTGCTGGACCGGGCAGGCAGGCGAGTGTCCCAGAGACAGAGCGTCCCGTCCCGTGCGCCGGTGGCGAGCGACCAGGGGGCGTCGGTGCGAGCAGCGCATGTCTTCACACTCCCGGTGTGTCCCCGGAGAGTGACCACCAGCTGCTGCGTGTTCACATCCCACAAGCGGCACCGCTGGTCACCAGAGCAGGTGGCAAGGCGCGTGTCATTGTCCATCCAGCAGCAGTCGAAGATTGCATTGTGGTGTGCCAGCCATTGCGTGCGGCCACGCCAGTCATGAGTCTCATGCACCAGATCAGGCAGCTGACATGCGACGAAAAGACGCAGGGATAGAGGGGTGAGTCTCACAGGAAGGCGTCGAGACGAACGCATGTCTAAAGAGACGGAGTGACAGCTGCTCGTCGCTTTAGCACCCAACGAACGCACCCTGTGCTGCGTGTCCACCAACGTGATGAACCCCTCCTCATCAACACAAGCCAGCCGGTGCGGGTGGTGCTGTTCAGAACATTTGAGCGTGGGAGAGGTGCGTCAGGTGTGTGGAAGGCGCAGGTGGGTGGGCAGCCGCCAAGGCCCTCAGCTGTCAGGCATGTGGGCGCGCACCTGTGCGAAGCGCACAGCGAAGGGCGGCACCACTCTGGCGGCGTGTGGGGAGCAGTAGCACACGACGCCGCTGTGCAGGCCGGGCGCACTGCTGAAGTCGGCGACACAGGGTCTCGGCAACGAAGCGCCTAGAGGGAGGCAACGAGGGAAGCGCCGTCAGTTCCCCGCCATCTCCGCTAAGAGTCGCACCACGCCAAGGAATAGAGAGCTGCCAGCTGCGGGTGCACGTCTTGGACGTCATCAAGCGCGAGGCACGTGTGTTTCGGTCCGGCTCATCTTTTACCGCCGAAGCTGTCCCATCAAAAGGAGAGAGCGCTCTCGGCTGCGGCGTGCGGAGGAGGGACTGCGTCCCCGCGCGTGCGTGACCCCGGGCACTGCCCTCCAGCGTGGCGTGCGCGAGCGACGCGCCTGGCGGTGTGCCTCCCGTTTCCCTGTGCAGCAGGGCTGTCAGCAAGTGTCTCGAGGACGCCTCCGCGACTGCAGTCGCGCAGCATGGAGCGCGCAACACCTCCCTGCTAGCGGCGCTGGGAGCATCTGCCATACAGGATAGAAGAGGAGCGCAAAGTGCTTCTCGCGGGGAAAGCTCACTCGCTGCTGCGAGTCAGGAACTTCTTGCAGTGGCGCACTTGGAATAAAAGAATCGTCGTTACAAGGGCGATCAGTGCGTGATTACTCATTCG
>Ga0164297_10004290_pt1 | contig 12853 bp, 11 predicted proteins | sample GEODES058metaG_FD_113539 | JGI IMG/M metagenome (GOLD analysis project Ga0164297, IMG submission 113539) | Dystrophic lake water microbial communities from Trout Bog Lake, Wisconsin, USA - GEODES058 metaG | ecosystem: Environmental > Aquatic > Freshwater > Lake | place: USA: Trout Bog Lake... | reverse complement strand
TAGGATGTCGGCGACGCCGAGAGCATACGCCACCAGCTCCGGATACGCGTCGAGGCCGTAGAACAGCGGCGTGGCAACTACCGCCCAGAAGACAGCCATGAGCACGAAGAGACACAGTTGCCGAATTGCGTTGAAAAGATCGCGTTGCCCACTAGCTCACGCCCCCCGGCAGCACCGTAGCGTGCGCGGGGTGGCATGGTGCGCCAACCACGCGTTGTGTCCCGCGCCATCGTGCCTGTTAGTCCACGAGACATGAACACAGCGCTGCTGCGCTTGCTCGCCGCAAGCGCGGTTCTGTCTTGCGTCGCACAGGCACAGTTGCTACACAGCCCTTCACACACGGCTCCTTGGCTTGCGAGCAACTTCTCGAGCACGCCGTGGGCGGCCTGGCTAGCTCCTGGTGAGGGCGAAAGGTGCGCGGTGTGGTGGGGCAGCCATGTCGGAACCTCTGGCAAGACATGCACCTCCTTCCCGCGTCCTGACGGCGAAGCCCTTCAGCGAAACCGCTCGCGACAGCGTCTTGATGGTCGCCTACGCCATCAGCGCCTGGCTGGCGAGTCTCCTGGTGCGTCGCCGCCACAGCCCGGGCTCCTCGTCTGTGTCATCGCTATCTCTGCTGACGCGACTCCACGAAACCGGGCCACGCCCCGCGCCACCTCTGCCACCACACGCAGACGGGATCTCCATATCACAGCGCTGCCGCGTGCTTCGCCCTCTTTTTCGTGGTGGCAGCGCCCACGCGAGCAGTCATGGCGACTCGCGGTGGTGGCCTCCAAGCTGCAGATATCGACAGCCACCCGCTGAGCTTCCCGGGTGCGTCAAAAGCCCCCGCTTTCCTGCACTGGTAGGAATGACCACGCGCGTGCGCGTGTTTGTGCTTGCGCTGTGCTGCCTGTGTCACGCTCGAGCCTGATGCCCACCTGCATGCCTTTTGCTCTTCAGGTTCCGGCCGCCGCGGGCAAGGCGCGCTGTCGCGTCCCAAGGCTGGCACTCGGCGGCAAGGTCGCAGCCAGCGAGCAAGCGCTCCGCCTGCAGCCGTGGATTGGAGGACTGCGGTCACGGAGGCTGACCTGGAGGCTCTGCGCACAAGCTTGGGCTCTTCGCATGAGCAGGGGTGGGAGGAAGTGCTGAGTCGCGATGCGCCCGGCATCCAGTACACCGCGTGGCGCCGCCCCGCGCCCTGTGGCGGCGGCTTGAGCGAGTGGAAGGCGACGACTGTGTTCACAGACATAGCTGCTTCTGACTTGGCGGCATTCCATCTGGATGCCACCGCCCGCCAGGAGTGGGACACCGGAGTTGAGCGCTACGAACAGCTGGATGTGGCACCGCCGCCGCAGCAGACACAGCACAAGGCGGGTGATGATGCTGCACTCAGTCTCCAGTTCTGGCGCATGGCGTTCCCTGCGCCATTCGCATCTCGGGACTACGTGTGCGCTCGCCGCGTGTGGAGAGCGCCATCCAGTGGAGACAGCAATGACAGAGATGCCGTGTTTGTGGTGTCAAAAGTGCCTGCAGGCCCACTGCCAGGTACCTTGGAGGATGCCCTGCCCATGGGCCGCACACACCGTGTGCAGACCTACTTCAGTGGCGCACGTGTGCGCCCCTTACCCAGTGGGGGAAGCGAGTTGATGACGCTGTATTACGAGGACAGCGGCATCAGCCCTGGCATGGTGGAGTGGGCTGTGCGCCGATCCCTCTGGTCCTTCGTCGAGAAGCAGGCGCAGGCGCTTCATCAGTACACAACCCACAGCTCCGGACACGGCGCTGGCCCGTCCACTGACACGGGCGCACAGCCTGCTCGACTGCGGCTGACACGCACCAGCTCGGGGCGTCGGGGCATTCGCTCTGCGGTGCGTCGCATCGGCGGCGTCGTGCTCACCTACGCATCCGCTATCGGACGCTCCGTTGTTGCTGCCGCCTTGGCGGCGGAGAACCCTGATGTGCGTGCAGCACGTCGGCAGCAGCGCGCACAGGCGGCACAGGCACGGCGCGCGCTGCGCGCAAAGACCGGTGTCTTTGATCCTGTGGCGTCCATTGTGGGCAACATGCGTGGCCGCATCCGTGTTGGCGAATCCATCAAGCGCCGCGCAACAGCTGCGCTGCATGCTGGAAGCGCGCACATCGTGACAGAGCGCGCTCGACGACAACTGCGCGATGAGCAGGAGCAAGCGCATCCGCGTGCACATGCTCGTACAGACCCCGCAGCCGCACTCCGCGGCAAGATGCTCATGATTGCCGCCGCGGTTGCATTCAAAGTGCTGCAACGCCCAAACAGCGCAGCAGGGATCCGGGAGACTGTGAACTTGCGGCGCAGGTGATTTGCGTGGACAGCGCAACCAACACATTTATATATTCAATCGATTTTTACAAGACTCTCAACTCCCCAAGCCTGCAGCCTTGGGGCGGCGGGTGACCAAAATCGGCTCCGCGCGCCCCTGGCCGTCAGCGCCGAGCCCTGCGCCCTCTTTGTAGCCCATTTTGGCCAGAAGTTTGCTACCAATACCAGTGGTGCTGCGCTCCCAGGCGCCCCACTCGCCGTGCAGGTGGGCGGGCGCGCTACTCGGTCCCGAGAAGCCCAAACCCCCGGCCGCCTGGTTCTCCATGCCATCCTCGTCCCGCGGCTGGCGCCGCTGTCTGCGACGCTCCAGCTTCATCCGCTCTCGCTCTGCGGCCTCTTGCGCGCGCCGCTCTCCTCGGTTCTTGGGGACTGGTGCTACTGGCGCCATCTCGACAACAACTTCAGTCTGCATCGCTGTCACTTCGACGACGTCAGTCGCCTCCTCTGCACGGTCATCCCCGCCAATGCGACCACCAGACACGAACGCCACGCGCTGAGCAGCCACTGAGCCGATGCTGCTCCGCCGAATGGCTTTGCGGCCGCTGCCTTTGGCAGGCACCGATGAAGACAGCGGCACAGCCTCCTGGCGCCGCTTGTTGCTCTTGCTGGCCGTGCTACTGCGCCGTCGCTGGTGGCGGCCATCCTCTTCTCCGTCATCGAATGCAGCCATGCCGCCGGCGGAGAGAAGCTGCAACAGGCGTGGATCTTGGGAGTCGACCACCGCCGCTTGGCGTGTCATGGTCAACACCGCGAAGCGTTTCTTGCCGCTGCCTTGCACTGTGCAGCGCAGGCCGTGGAGGGAGGCGAGTGCAGCTGTGATCTTCAGCTCGAATTTGCCAGCAGGTTTCATGGCCATCATATCGCCCTGCCCAGCGATGAAGCCACGCATCGCATCTGCCAACGACGCAGGGTTGAAGCCACGGTCAACTGCCCGCTCAGCACGCTTGGCAGCGATGCCCTCTTTCCGCAAACGGGCTTTCTCGCCAGGAACAGGGCGTTGAGGCTTCTTCTTCTTTGCTGCACTACCAGTGCCAGTGCCAGTGCCAGTGCCGCTCTGTGCGCACTGCGTGCTCCATTGCCATCCTGTGGGTGCACTTCCGCCAGCCTGCGCACTCCCGATGCCCGTGGCACGGAGCATGTCATCGGCCATAAACAGGCCGTCCTCCTCCACCTCCTCCTCCTCCTCGTCAGATTCATCGCTGCTGCCATCCTCCTCATCGAAATCATCATCTCCATCCAGGAAGCGCGTCCGACGAGGAGCCCCACGTTGGCCTTCACCACCAAGAGCCAGGGCAGCGATGCGAGCCGCTTGAGCCTTGCTCGGCCCCGCCTCGTCGTCACTGTCGCTCACTCCTGCGTTCGCCGCATAGTCCGCCATTGCCGCTTCGTCCAACTCCAGCACTGCCCAGCCGCTGCTGTCGCTGTCGCTCTCCTCGTCCTCCTCCTCACTCTCCTCAACGCCAAGGCTGGCCACCTTCGACGCCAGGGCACGGCGACTAGCAGCACTGCGGCGTGCCCCTGAACACGGTATTGCGACTCTTCCGCCTCGGAACCGCAGGCCACCTGTGGCGTTGGAGGAGGCTCGGCTTTGAATGAGCACATGTGCGCTTTTCGTGCGTCCTCGGCAACCTGTCCTGCACGCACCCACGACAAGCGTTGCCTCTGCGAGGCCTGTCCCGTCGCCCTCAGAGTCCTCGCTGTCCCAATCGTCCTCACGTGCGTCTCTGCGCCCTGCAGGCCGGCCAAAGGCTCGAGGCTTACTTGCTGGCGACTCCCACGCGTCAGCTGAGTGGCTTCGCCGCCGCTGCCCACCCGCGCCCCGCCCGCGTCGCGCTTTACCACCGCCGCGAGGCATTCGCAGTGGCGAGAAGCGCACAATGTAGCGAGAATTGTGACATCATCCGATGAGTCTTGCGCACTGCGGTATGTGGGCCATTCCATGAGTCTCTACTGCTTGCTGAAGTACTCCATGGATCCCTTGGGGTCCGCCTTCATGGTTGCGGCTCCCGGCTTCCAGTTGGCGGGGCACACCTCCCCATGCTTGTCCACGAACTGGAACGCCTTGACCAGGCGCAGCGTCTCATCCACAGAGCGGCCGACCGGCAGGTCATTGACCGTGATCTGGCGCAGCACACCCTCCGGGTTGATGATGAACAGGCCGCTGTGGAAACGAGGGAGGGAGAGAGTGAGTACCCCTGGAGGGGGGCCCACAGCTGTGCCTGGCACGGCGCCCTGGAACGCACCGCAGCGCGATGCCAGCATCACCGCCGTGCTCGATGAGCACGCCGTAGTCCTTGGAGATGCTCTTGGTGAGGTCCTCCAGGATGGGGAAGCTGATGTTGCCCAGACCGCCCTTGTTGCGGGGCGTGTTCACAAACGCCAAGTGGCTGAACTTGCTGTCGATGGAGCAGCCGATCAGCTGGGGTGGCACACGCGTGGTGGACGGTGTCAGAGACGGAGTGGACAGCAAGCGCAGGCCCAGGACGCAGAGTGTCAGTTGTGGGGTCGCCGAAAAGGAGGCCGGCACGCACCGCGGTGTTGATGGCGTCGAACTCCTTCGCCGCGTCCGAGAAGGCGATGATCTCCGTCTGTGGCAGTGCGCGTGGCACGCGTCAGCGGCGGTGCCCTTCTCGCCGTGGACCGAGTCGCAAACAGGGCAAAGCACATTCCGTTGCTTCCGGAGCCCACCACTGGCGCGCCTCGGCACGGAGCCACGCACCGGGCACACGAACGTGAAGTCCAGCGGGTAGAAGAACAGGACGACGTACTTGCCTGCAGGCCAGCGCGTCGCGGCGCCGCAGTGAGGGCACGCAAAGCCTTGGAGGCGCAGGCAGACGAGCCACGCGCACCCTTGAAGTCAGACAGCGACACCTTCTTGAAGCTGCCGTCCGGCATGACGGCGTCAGCCGAGAAGGCAGGGGCAGCGTGTCCGATGATGGCGGGCATCTTGGCTTATGCTTGTGCTTGGGGGGGGGAAGTGAGAAAGGGCCAAGTGTTGCGCGCGCGCGGGCCCGCTCGCTCCGACTGCGCGGACCGTGCATATCAGTGCGTGGATGCAAAGAATGGTGGATGGGATTGTACATAATGAATGGTGGTGGCCGTCAACAACAAGTCCTCCCAGGAGCGCCGAGAGGCTCACAAAGGCATCTCCTCTGCGGCCTCCTCCCGCGCGCCCGCGTGCCGCAACAACTGTGTCCGCACCCGCGGCTCTGTGTCTGTGTTCAGTGCAGCGCCATGGGCGTGGCCTGGGAGGAGGAGTCTTGTCCACGGGGCCGCAGAGGCCAAGATGCTGACGCTGACACACTGCCCTCTGACGAAGCACAGCTCGGCACAGGCGCCCCTGCGGTGTGCAGCGTCCACGGCGCACGTGAGAGAGAGTGCGGAAATAGAAAGAGCGCGGCGCGAGGTTGCGCACACAGGAAGCCCAGGGGGCGGCGCGTGGCGGGTCACGACACGCCGGTGCCCTGAGTTTTGGACTCGGTCCGGAACGGACGGGACGTGACCTCCAAGTGACGCACCGTGTGCCCCCGTCGTTTCGCGACTCACACTCGGCTGTCCAGGCGAAGTCGCGCGCCCGGGCTTGGGCTGCATCGGGTGCAGGGCGGCCACAGGTGCGCCCAGGGCGAGCGTGAGACCACTGGTATCGTCTGCGTGGTACTGGTACCCAGGCAGACGCAGAGACACGGGCGGCACGTAGGACAGCGGCCAGGGCTGCAGGTACACAGGCGGAGCCTCCTCGTCCATGGGCGCGCAAGCTACAAAGGAGTCCGCGACAAGCAGACTCGGTCACTGGATAAAACACGTCATCGAGAATCGTCACACAAGCGCCGCCTCGCAGAGATGGTATGGGCACGCATCGCGAGAGAAGGCGGCTTCAGTGCTGGAATCAGCGTTGCAGGTGAGAGCCAGCAGCGCTGGGTCCACCTGTGGGTCCTTTCATGACCAGCTGTTATCACCGGTTTGTCTTTGTGCTTCCTGCCTCTGGTTCGTGCCTGCGTCACAGACGTCTGTAATGTGCTCCTCCAGCGTTCTCCGCTCGCGGTTGTCGGTGCCTAGCGCTGAGCAGAGAACTTGGCGCCTGGTTACGCCTTGGACTCTCGTGACCGCTGGCTGCGGCGCGTGGAGCGTTGCTGTGTCTTCTATCTGGTCACAACGAGCAAGTGAGGTGAACTGGCGTTTAAACTGAACTGGTGGTGAGCTCCGGTGTTCCCAGCAGCGTGCACTGGGGGTTCACCAAACATATTCACTTGTGGCGTCTTTGGATGTTCGCCGTGCATGTCATGGCTTGCTGTCGCGGTACATAGCATTTACTTCATACCGCCGGGCTGCGTTCCCGTATTGGGGTTCACCAACAGTTCACGCTCCGCCTGGGAGAGTTTGCGTCCCGCTGGCGTAAACTGGTAGGGTTGATACGGGCCGTTGCCGTTGATGTCGTCGGTGGTGGTCGTCCAGTATGGGAACCACTGACTCCAGTCACTCTCTTTCACTCTGGTCCTTCCAATTGGCAGCTGCGAAGACAAGCGGTACAGAGGGTCGCCTTGATACCAGCCGAAGTTGCCGATTTGCTTCAGGCAGGCGTCATTCATCCCACCAAGATTACCATAGTAATCCGTCCAGCCGACCTGGCCGTACTTGTTGTAGTGGCAAGGCAGGTCGAAGATGGTGTTGTCATACTTGAAATTAGCATAGTTAACGAACGGCTTGGTGGGGCAACTAGCGGGCGTGTTGCAGCACCCCCAGCCGACTCCGCCATTTTTCGAGGGGTCGGTCTGGCGACTGCAGACCGGCCAAGGAAGGAAGCAGAAATCAAGTGACGAGTTGGCACCAAAGCTTACGCGATACAGCTCTGCATAGCAGAAAGCGTTCTTCACACCAGCAGCGTTTTGAACGTAGGAGATGGAGGTGATAGCATATGAGACGGAGGCGTACCAGTAGTTGGGGAAAGAGTTATCGCCTTTGGGGATCATCGGCACATTTGCCCTGGTGGAGTATGGGAACTGGCTGCACACCCCTTGAAGGTGCTTTCCGGTGGTAGAACTGTAAAAGTCAGAGCTGTGCCAGGTGCACGGTGGGGACATGATCATCGCTGGCTGCGTTACACCGCTGCTGGTCTGCAACAGGCTGCGACCTGCAGCCGTGCCGCTGTCTGCGCTGTCGGGACCGGAAAGCAGCTTGCGACCGAAACCACCGCCGGTGACTGTGGTGTTGAAAGCCGTGCTGTTGATCGCCGTGCCATTGATGGCCGTGCGATTGGAGGCTGTACTGTTATCAAAGTTGGTGGTCTGGTCGGCCGTGGTAGTCGCCTGACGCAGCACGATGTGGCCAGTTACTGGATCAATCGAGAGGTCGGAGCTAGCGCACTGGACGGGCGTGCCGCTGCCCTTGACACGGAACACCTGCGGGCGGGAGCGATGGCCAGTCAGAAAACGCACTGCAGGCACGGGGCCTGCTCACGGCGGTCTGCCCTCCAGTTTATGGCGCCAGTGCAGAGGGCAGAAGGCCTGGGCCAACGCTGTGCGTGTGGCGGCGGGTTGTCCACGCTGAGGCTGACAAGCCTCAGTCAGCTGTGTGTGTCCTGGCGGTCCTGGCATCGCCAAATCCAGTCCCACGCTGCGGCAGGGGCTCAGACCAGCCATGCTGCGGGCGGCCCGCGCGGCTATGGTCGCGGGCACGGCGACCAGACAGGCGCTGGCGACAGCAAGCGGGAGCGGGGCGCGCACCGGGTCCTCAGGCGTCAGGCGCTGGGAGTCCTTTGCGTACAGAACGACGCCGAAGACGACGCCGAAGGTGCACGCCAGCTGGGCCAGCCAGACGAAGAAGAGGATGAAGAACAGCTTGGCGTAGAAGCGGCTCTTCTTGGACGCCTCCTCGTGGTCTGCGCGCAGGACAGGCGGTTAGTCTGCGCTGTCCTGGGGCGTTATAACAGCACCCCAGTTCCTTGTGCGGCAACGGCGGCGCACGCACCCAGGGCGCCGGAGAACACCTCAGACCAGTCGAGGGTGCCGTCGCCGTCCTTGTCGTACTGCGACAGCTTGGCGGCGACGTGCGCAGGAAGGCTGGAGAGGCGGATGAGCCCTTTCCCGCGAGCCTCGTGGTCCTCAGCGTCCGCCACGATCGCGGCGCGGACGGCCTTCTCGTCTGCGGGCTGGAGTACCTTCTCCATGATGGCAGCGGGACTGGCGGGTCCACGAGCTCTGCTTGCGCCGCCGACGTGGCCTTGGAAAAAGGTGAATGTACACCAGTACACGCCAGGACCAGGTCCTGGTGTACCCTTCCCACCTGCAAGCGCCTTTCGCCAGTTCGCTTGCGGGCAGCCGGCACATCAACGCAGGCCCCAGACTGCGTGCCAGGCGCGCAAGTCGTGGCCGGCGCTGTCGGCAAGAGCAGGCGTCAAAGGGCTTTGGCGGTCCCCCGCTGCCAAGGCGGCGCAGAGAGGTGGCTGTGGGCGCGGAACTGCAGCCCTGCCAAACCTGGGGACACGAAGATCGTAGCGTCGCACTCTGAAAGCGGCGCTCATGCGGAAGCACCTGTTCAGTGTCCTTCTGTGGAGCCTCCTTGCTGCGGCTGCGCACGCGGGGAGCACTCAGACTGCCAGCTCCTATTCTGACCTTCAGACGGCGGTCACGCAAGGCGGCGTGTGGACCGTGAACGCAAACATTGTGTGGACAGGCTTGTCGCTCGCCGTAAACTCGACTGTCAACACGACGCTCACGCTCGTGAGCGATCCAGTCACATGTGGCGGCATGTGCGTCCTGGATGCCAGCCAGCTAGGCGGCCACTTCGTGGTGCTGCCCGGCAACACGCTCGTGCTAACCAATTTGGTGGTTGTGAACAGCAATCGCGGCGTGTATGGAACAGAGCCTTGCATTGGCGGCACGACAAATGTATTGATCAACAGCACTTGGACCCACCGAACGTGGAACCCGGCCTTTGATGCGTGTTCCTCGTACTCGTACTTCTCAGATTCGACCAGCACTGCTGGTACTGGCGTCATGGACTGCAGCCGTTACATGTGTGGTGCCGTCATCGTCGGAGAAGACGCATCGCTTCAAGTGGCAGGATGCGTGTTCGCGAACAACACCGGGACAACAACGGGTGCCTACCAGGCCCGTGGCGGTGCAATTTCCATCATTGCATCGTCGACGGGTGGCTTCTCAATCACAAATACGACCTTCATCAATAACGCTGCTGCTCTCCCGAACGGCTTCAACTATGCATCTGGCGGTGCTATCTCGGTTGACGAGCCTTGGGAGATGTGGACGCTGGCCAGCGGGCCAATGACCATCTTGAACTGCAGTTTTATTGGCAATAGCGCCAACAATGGCGGCGCGATCGACGCGACAATGTCTTGGGGCACGCTCACAATCAGCGGTTCAACATTCATGGGCAACCTCGTGAATGGAATCCCGTACTCAGGCACTGGCACTGGCGGGGCGCTACATTTGGGTGCACGTGTTGGAGACCGGCCGTTCTTGGGGGTGCCCAAAATTCACAGCACCTCATCAAGCGACGTCAAGTGGGCAAACCCGGAGCTAAACCAGCATGCACACTACGTGGTCAGCGGCTGCTCTTTTGTTGCAAACAAAGCAGTTGTCCGAGCTGTTGGCTCAACGAGCAGTCTCAACACACGAGGCGGAGCTATCTACATTGACACTGGCGCATACGGCTTCACGGTCATTAGTAGCACGTTTGTTAACAACAGCGCCAACCAAGGTGGTGCGATTTACCAGAATGGCATGTCGATCACGAATGTGCCTGTTGTGACGCAGCTAAATCCTGCAGTCGGAGCCGTCGCAGATGGCACAAACCAGAGATATAGTCCGGGAGGCTTCACTTTCAATGACTACTGGGCGTACGCTCCTTCATTTGATTACAGCTCACTAGCGCCAGTGGGTTGGGCGTCCACGTACATGCTGACCCTCATGAACTGCACCTTCACCGGCAACAGCGTCACCCCGTCCCAAGCATCATCTCGCAACGGCCGTGGTGGTGCCCTGTACATCTCCTGCGGCCTGACGTATGCAGTGTCGACAAGCTTCGTCAACAACGCGGCAGTGTCTCTCTCTGGGTATAACTCATTTGGTGGCGCTGTTCTGCTGACCGACGAGTGCATGTCAACTATAGATACGATCACGTACCTCGGCTCCAATTTCACGTGCGTCGATTGCCTCTTCGATTCCAACATAGCAGCCAATGCGGGTGCTGCCATCGCTGTGATGAGCCCCAACACGCTGCCAGCGCCAAAGCAGCCCAAGGCGATGGTGCTATCCCTGAGCGGCGGAATCATCCGCAATCACACGTCTGCAGCGCTGGGCGGCGCCGTGTACATCATGGGGGCTGACACAAACGCGACGCTGACGAGTGTGTCGCTTACCGGCAATAGTGCTGGCGTCGGTGGCGCAGTCTATGCTGGTGGCAACGTCACATTTACAAGCTGCATGCTGAGCGGAAACAGCGCCGTGAATGGCAGCGCTTTGGTCGTTCCTGTTGGCGCGAACGTCACTGTTGCATCCACCAACATGTCCGGCAACAATGCCGCTCTGTTCGGCACAACATTCGTCGCCGCTGGCGCTGCTCCTTCGCTGAACCTTACCCGCTCATCAGTGTTCACAGCCAATATCGCCCAAGCTGGAGGTGTAGTCTTCTACGACCTCCTGACCACCACCACTGGCGCTGCATCATCTACCATCAGCACCACGCAGATAACCAGCAACTACGGCTCGGTGATCGCGTCGGTGCCGATTGCGGCTAAATTCGTAGTGGGCAACATGACCGCAACTTCGCCAGGCAATATCGTCTCGGCGCCTGTCAGATCCGGCTCGACTATCTCCTTCTCCTTCACGCTCGCAGACGCTTTCCATCAGACGCCTAGCTTCTGGAAGGACGCCGTCCTAGATCTGGCATGCACCACATTTGCAAGTGGCAACGGCTCCTCTTCTGTATCGGGTTGTCCATCGGGCGCGCTGCTGGGTTCCCTGCACACCTCCTACTTCACTTCTTCCGCGTCTTTGGCGCCGCTGGCCTATGGAAACATTGGATCCAGCGTCATCGTGACGGCAACACTGCAGTCGCCCACCGTTCCAATCTTGCTGCCCCCAGGCCTGCAATACAGCATCAATATTTCTTTCCTACCCTGCGCATCAACCGAAGTGTTTGATACCTTATCGCAGCTGTGCCGTTGCATGGCGGGAACGTTCCTGAACAGCACGTCTGCCACTTGCATTTTCTGTCCGACGGGCACCTTCTCTGCGGTCGGTGCAACATCATGCACTCTTTGCCAAGCGGGATCATTCAGCGATGCGGGCTTCACACGTTGCACGCCCTGTCCAGCGGGCACGTACCTTGCGGGCAACGGCTCGTGCTTGCTGTGCGCAGCTGGTCAATACTCGCCATCGGCAAGCGCCACGTCCTGTCAAGTGAATCCAACAGGGTCGTACAGCACTGCAAATCGCACAAGTTACGTGCTTTGTCCTGCCGGCACGTACCTGAACTCGGTCACCCAGAATTGTTCTGCATGCGCTCTGGGCACTTTTGCATCATCCAACGGCAGCGCCGTGTGCACCACCAACACGCCTGGCTACTACTCTTCCGCAGACTGCAAGTCGCAGATTGCATGCCCGGCTGGAACGTTCTTGAATGGTACCTCGTTGATGTGCTCGAATTGCCAACCCGGGACTTTCACCAACCTGCCTGGTCAAACTACCTGCCAAGTCAACCCCACCGGTCAGGTTAGCACCCCACAAACGACGTTGAGCAGCAGCTTGCAGCTGGGCGGCGTCACTGCGGCCAGCTTCGGAGCATCACAGAATGCAACGCTGACTGCTGCCATCGCCGCCAGCCTGAATGTCTCCGCCTCGAGTGTGGCAATTACCGCTGTCGTAGACACAGCGCCTGCCGGCCGCCGCCACCTCGCAGCTGGCGGTCAGGTGACTGCAAACTTCACTGTGACCTGCGTCGGGACAGCAACGACAACCGCAGCCACTGCGAATCTGAACGCTACTGCTAGTTTCTCATCCGCGCTTGCGCGCTCGCTATCTGCATCCACCGATCCGGTTCTGTCCGCCGTTGGAGCGGCATCCATCAGTGTGAGTGCGCCTCAAGCCTCAACTCTCTACCTCGCGAGCCAGCCCTGCCCTGCGGGCACATTTTTGAATGGCGCCACTCAGAATTGCTATGCATGTGCTGTGGGTACCGTGGCGCCAAGCACAGGCGCAACCACCTGCACTGTGTGCCCCGCCCGTACTGTGTGGATCAATGCAACCGTGCCCTGCGCGCCATGCCCCAACAATGCAGTTACGAGCCCCAACAATGCAGCGCAGTGTGCTTGCGCACCCGGCTTCTACGACACTCTGTTTGGCTCAAGCATGGCTAGTCCAGTGTGTGCTGTGTGCCCCCTTGGCGGCATCTGCAACGTTGGCTTCATCGCCGCAGATGAGGGCTACTGGAGAGAGAGCACTGTCAGCGCGCTGCTCTACAAGTGCCGCGTCGGCAACTGCTTGGCGGAAAGCGTAGTGG
>Ga0164297_10004289_pt1 | contig 12857 bp, 9 predicted proteins | sample GEODES058metaG_FD_113539 | JGI IMG/M metagenome (GOLD analysis project Ga0164297, IMG submission 113539) | Dystrophic lake water microbial communities from Trout Bog Lake, Wisconsin, USA - GEODES058 metaG | ecosystem: Environmental > Aquatic > Freshwater > Lake | place: USA: Trout Bog Lake... | reverse complement strand
CTTCTGCCAGTACGCTGGCGTTCCAGGCGCCGCCCGATGCGGTGATGGCGCCGGTGACGTAGTAGGGAAAGACGCAAGGCAGCGCGACCTTGCGCCACCACAGCCAGCCGCGCACGCCGAAACTGTCGGCAGCATCGCGCAGTTCCTTGGGCATGGCGGCGGCGCCGGCGATCACGTTGAACAGGATGTACCATTGCGTGCCCAGGATGATCAGCGGCGACAGCCAGATATCGGGATTGAGTTTCCAGAACACGATCAGCGATACCACCAGCGGGAACAGAAGATTGTTCGGGAAGGCGGCCAGGAACTGCGCCACCGGCTGTACGACGCGCGTCAAGGACGGGCTGAGGCCGACATAGACGCCAATGGGCGTCCAAACCAGGCTTGCGATGGCGATCAGGATCATCACCCGCAGCATGGTCAGGATGCCAAAGCCCACCGCGATGCCAAGATCGCTCCAGGCCAGGTTGATATGGGCGAAATCATAGATGCGATAGGCGCCATACAGGCCCAGCAAGGTCAGGACCGCATACCAGACAATGTCGGCGATCCTGTTATCGGTGTCGCGAAAGGCGCCGCGCACGCCGAAATGGGGCGGCTGCCATTGATAGCTCCAATGCATCATCTGGTCGAACGGCACCGTCAGCAGATCCAGCAGGCGGGAGCGGCGATAGACGCTGAGGGCCCAGCTTTCGGGCTGGTCTTCGGACTGCTCATTGTCGATACGGAAACGGTCAGCCCAGGCCACCAGCGGTCGGAACATCAACTGGTCATAGATCAGGATCACGACCAGCATGGCGAAGATCGCCTCGAAGATCGCGGGCAGATTCTTTTGCGCGATGGCGACCGCGATCCAGGACCCGATGCCGGGCAGGGCGATATTGGTATTGCCCACGCTGATGGCTTCGGCGACGGTGACAAAGAACCAGCCGCCCGACATGGACATCATCATGTTCCAGATCAGCGGCGGCGTGGCGAAAGGCGCCTCGATGCGCCAGAAACGCGCCCAGGCATTGAGACCGAACATGCGGCCGGCTTCGGTCAGTTCTTCGGGCACGGTGCGCAGCGACTGGTAGAAGCTGAAGGCCATGTTCCAGGCCTGGCCGGTGAAGATGGCGAAGACGCAGGCCAGCTCGGCGCCGAACACCTTGCCCGGCGACAGCGACAGGAACCACACCACCGTCACCGACAGAAAGCCAAGGATCGGCACCGATTGCAGGATATCGAGCAGCGGCACCAAAAGGCTGCCGGCGCGGGCGCTTTTCGCCGCCCAGGTGGCATAGGTGAAGGTAAAGACCAGCGAAACGCCCAGCGCGATCAGCATGCGCAGGGCCGTGCGTACGGCATAACCGGGCAGATCCCAGATATTGAGGCTGAGGCCCTTGCCGGTGATCGAACTGAGCGGCAGCACCAGGCTGCGGCTGGCGTCCGCGAACAGGATGATGAAGCCAAGCACCAGCACCGCCGCCAGCAGGTCCCAGCGGCTGGGCAGCAGGCGGCGCGCTTCGATCGAGACGGGCGGCAGGATCTTCATATCCGGCCCTCGAAACACGGGTTGGCGGGTGGAATGACAGTTCTGCCGCCCCGATAGGCGCGTTCGTGGCCGCTGGCAACCACTTTGAAAGGCCAAAGGAAAACAGCGGGGAAAGCGTCGCCGGCGGGGGGCATCATGTCTTTCGTTGGCGGGGCGTCGGCGGGGTGGTTTGTGGGTGGGTTTGTGTGCCGGACTTTTGTGACAGGAGCGCGATCCGGGGCCGGGAAAATATACATTACAAAAAATGTATTTATTACCGGCGCTTGGGCAAAGGCCCCGTAAAAGCCGGGCTTTTCGCACTTGCGCCATTGCGCGGCTTCGGCGTAAAACCTTGCAAACGATGGGAAAAAACGGTGATTGGACCGCTTTCCCATGGTTACGGCTCTGGGCACACCGATAATCTCGGCGGGCGGAACGGCGACAGGTTTTATGACGAACGGCGTGCACATCACGATTGCGAAAAGCGGCTTTGCCGTTCGCAGCCGTGCGCGCGGCCGCATGCAGCCCCGTCCTTCCCTCGGTTCTTCGCACGCGCTTCTTCTTCTTAGCGGCCCCTAGGCGCTTGCCCTCGCGAATGGTTCGCGCGGGCGGTGTGTAGGGGACAACGCCAAAGGAGAAATCGAAGTCGCCCTATGCGACGAACAGAAGGACTTTTGTCATGACGACGACAGACACTCAGCCGATCCTGATATTCGACACCACCTTGCGTGACGGCGAGCAATCGCCTGGCGCTTCCATGTCGCATGAAGAAAAAATGCAGATCGCCGAACTGCTGGACGAAATGGGCGTGGATATCATCGAGGCGGGCTTTCCCATTTCCTCGCCGGGCGATTTCAAGGCCGTCACCGAGGTGGCCAAGCTGGTCAAGCGCGCATCGGTTTGCGGGTTGGCGCGGGCAGGCTTCAAGGACATCGACCGGGCCGGCGAGGCGCTGAAAGGCGCGTTCCGGCCACGCATCCATACCTTCATTTCCACCAGCCCAGTGCACATGAAACACAAGCTGAATATGGGCGAAAACGCCGTGCTGGAGGCGATAGGCGCCTCGGTGACGCGGGCGCGTAACTTCACCAGCGACGTGGAATGGTCGGCGGAAGATGCCACCCGCACCGTGCCGGATTTTCTGTGCAAATGCGTGGAAGTCGCCATTCATTCCGGCGCCACGGTGATCAATGTGCCTGACACGGTGGGCTATTCCACGCCGCAGGAATATTTCCAGATCATCACCATGCTGCGCGAACGCGTGCCCAATGCGCACAAGGTGATCTTCTCCACCCATGTCCATAATGATCTGGGCCTGGCGGTGGCCAATTCGCTGGCCGGCGTACTGGCGGGCGCGCGGCAGGTGGAATGCACCATCAACGGCATCGGCGAACGCGCCGGCAATGCCGCACTGGAAGAAATCGTGATGGCGCTGAAGGTCCGCAAGGACATCATGCCCTTCACCACGGGCATCAACACCAAAATGCTGTCGCGCGCCTCCAAGCTGGTATCGAACGTCACCGGCTTTCCGGTGCAGTACAACAAGGCCATCGTGGGAAAGAACGCGTTCAGCCATGAAAGCGGCATTCACCAGGACGGCATGCTCAAAAATGTCGAAACCTATGAAATCATGCGTCCGGAAGATGTCGGCGTGCATGCCACCAGCCTGATGCTGGGCAAGCTGTCGGGCCGCCATGCCTTCCGCGACAAGCTGGAAGCCATGGGTTACCGGTTGGAAGACACGGCCTTTGAAGACGCTTTCAAGCGCTTCAAGGACCTGGCGGACAAGAAAAAGCATGTCTTCGACGAAGACATTATGGCCCTGGTGGATGACGAGATCATCCGCGGCCAGGACGCCATTGGCGTCAAGCAATTGCGGGTCGAAAGCGGCACCGGCATCGAGCCGGTGGCGGCGCTCACTCTGGTCGTTCATGGCGAGGAGCGGCGCGTCACCAGCGTCGGCGACGGGCCTGTGGACGCCATTTTCAAGGCGATCCAGGCGCTCTATCCGCACACCGCGACCTTGCAGCTGTTCCAGATCAACGCCGTGACCGAAGGCACCGACGCCCAGGCCAGCGTGAGCGTGCGTCTGGAGGAGAATGGCCGTACCGTCACCGGCAAGGCGTCGGACACCGACACGATGGCGGCGGCGGCCTACGCCTATGTCAATGCGCTGAACAAGTTGCTGGTGAAACGTGAAAAGTCGGCGCCGGAAGCGCTCACTGTCGCAAGATGAAACAGAATTGGCCCCGGCGGATCGCCGCCGGGGCCGCCCTTTCAGGTATGAGGCTTGCAGGGTTTTGAGGAATATTCAGTCTAGGGAATTGGGTTAAGCATGTTCGGCAGTCTTTTGGGTGCCTTTTCGAGCGACATGGCAATCGACCTCGGAACGGCCAACACGCTGGTCTATGTCAAAGGCCGCGGCATTGTGCTGAACGAGCCGTCGGTGGTGGCCACCATCACCACGCGCGGCGGCAAAAAATCTGTGCGCGCCGTCGGCAACGACGCCAAGATGATGCTGGGGCGCACCCCCGGCAATATCGAAGCCATCCGTCCCATGCGCGACGGCGTCATCGCCGATTTCGAAGTCGCGGAGCAGATGATCAAGCACTTCATCCGCAAGGTGCATAACCGCCGCTCCTTCGCCAATCCCATGATCATCGTCTGCGTGCCGTCCGGTTCGACCGCCGTGGAACGCCGCGCCATTCAGGAATCCGCTTTGTCGGCGGGCGCCCGGCGCGTCTATCTGATCGAAGAGCCCATGGCGGCCGCCATTGGCGCCGGACTGCCCGTGTCTGAGCCCACCGGCTCGATGGTGGTGGATATCGGCGGCGGCACCACGGAAGTCGCGGTGCTGTCGCTGGGCGGCATTGTCTATTCGCGCAGCGTGCGCGTCGGCGGCGACAAGATGGACGAAGCCATCATCGCCTATATCCGCCGTCACCAGAATCTGCTGATCGGTGAAGCCAGCTCCGAGCGCATCAAAAAGGAAATCGGTTCGGCCTGTGCGCCCGCCGACGGCAACGGCATCACCATGGAAATCAAGGGCCGAGATCTTCTGAACGGGGTCCCGAAGGAAATCACCATCACCCAGCGTCATATCGCCGAGGCCCTGGCCGAACCCGTGGGCGCGATTGTCGAAGCGGTGAAAGTGGCGCTGGAAGCAACGCCGCCGGAACTGGCCGCCGACATCGTGGACAAGGGTATTGTGCTGACGGGCGGCGGCTCGCTGCTGGCCAATCTGGATCAGGTTCTGCGGGAAGAAACCGGCTTGCCGGTCTCCATTGCCGATGATCCTTTGTCCTGCGTCGCGCTGGGCACCGGCCGGGTGCTCGAGAACACCAAGGGCATGCGTCACGTTCTTTCAACGGCATTCTAGCACGGGGTCGGGGAACCCACCGTCATGCCCAACAACAGCTGGAAAATCGCCCGCCGGAGCAACGCGCAGCTTCCGCTGGTGATCGTGCTGGCGTTGGCGGTGGTGCTGGTGCTGCTGGGCAAGGCGCAATCGGGCCTGTTCGACCGCGCCCGCATGCGCATCACCGACTGGATGGCGCCGACCCTAGAGTCCGTGCATGCCCCGGTGCAGGCCTTCAACCGCTGGATCTCATCCGCCGACGAACTCTTCGTGGTCTATCAGGAAAATCTGCAGCTCAAGGATGAGAATGCCCGGCTGAAGCAATGGCGCAATGTCGCCGTGGTGATGCAGGACCGGGTGCGCCATTACCAGGACATGCTGCATGCGGTGCCCGATCCCGATATCAATTCGGTGCTGGCCCGCGTCATTGGCCGCGCCAGCCGTCCCTTTTTGCAGACCATGATCCTGGACGCCGGCGAAAGCCGCGCCGTCAAACCGGGCGAGGCGGTGGTGGATTCGCGCGGCATGATCGGGCGCATTTACCTCTCGGGCGATCACACCAGCTGGGTGATCCTGCTGACCGATCTCAACAGCCGCATTCCCGTCACCATCGCCAGCGCTGACGGCAAGACCGCGACCTTGCAGGCGATCATGACCGGCGACAACACCGCCATGCCCCTGCTCGATACCTTGCAGCAGGTGGTGACCTTGCATGCCGGCGACCAGGTTGTTTCCTCGGGCGATGGCGGGCTGTTGCCGCCGGGCCTGGCCATCGGCACCGTGGTGGGCGATGGCGACACGGCGCGCGTCGCGCTGCTGGCCGATCCCGCCTCCAGCGAGGATGTTGAAGTGCTGGGCTTCCGCAAGCCTGCCGAGATTCTGCCCGCCACCACACCCAGCCAGCTTCCCGCCGTGGCTGCCGGCTTGCCGCCCGCCGCGGCGCCCGCGTCCGTTCCGATTCCCGCGCCTGCCACCGCTGCACCCGGCGCCGCAACGCCCGCTACACCTTTGCCAACCGCGCCCAAGCCTGCCGCCCCCCCGCTTGGCGCCAACCTGTCCGCCCAGGCCGCGCGTCCCGCCGCCGGCGGGGCGCAGTAACGCCATGGCCGCCCAGGACCGCGCCAAGCTGATGACGGGGGCCAAGCTGCTGGCGGCCCTCTTGCCCGTGACCTGCGGTCTGCTCGGCGTAATCCTGTCCAACCTGCCCGTGACCCTGTTCGGCGGCCTGGTGCCGCCGCCGCTGCTGGGCTTCATCCCGGTCTATTTCTGGTGCCTGGTGCGCCCCGATCTGATGACCCCGGCGGCGGCCTTCGGCATCGGCATTCTGCAGGACGTGATGTCGGGCGGGCCGCCGGGTATCTGGACCCTCAGCTTTGTCGTGGCCTATGCCGTGATCCAGCGCCAGCGCGATGCCTTTGCCGGTCTTGCGGGCGGCGCAGCGGTGCTGGGCTTTGCCACCGCCACAGCGATTGTCTGCGCCACCGCCTATTTCACCACCACGGCCTATTTCTGGCACTTGGCGCCGCTGGGGCCCATTGTGGCCGAGCTGGCCATCACCGTGCTGTTCTATATCCCGGGCGCCTTCGTGATAGGCTCGCTGCATCGCCGGCTGGTCGGGCCGCTGCGGAGTGACTTCTGATGCCGCTGTTCGATAAAAAGGACAAAAGCCGTTACGCCACTTTCACGCGCCGCAGCGTGGGCGTTGGCGGCGGCATGACGTTGGTGTTCGCCGTGCTGGCGGGGCGCCTGTATCAGTTGCAGATCCGCGACGGCGATCAGTACAAGGCCGAAGCCGAAGACAACCGCGTTTCCCAACGGCTGATCGCGCCGCCGCGCGGCCGCATTTTCGACCGTTTCGGCACCGAACTGGCCAACAACAAGCGCAACTATCGCGTGCTGCTGGTGTCGGAACAGGCCACCGAAGGCGTTGCCGGTGCGCTCGACACGCTTTCAAAAGTGATCGAGATCAGCGACGCGCAGAAAAAGCGCGTCGCCCAGACGATTGCCGAGAACAAGAAATTCATGCCGGTGCCGGTGGCGGAGAATCTGTCCTGGGAGGAATTTTCCCGCATTAACATGCATCTGCCTTATTTGCCGGGCGTTCAGCCCGATGTCGGTGAAACCCGCGATTATCCGTATGGCCCCAGCATGGCGCACTTATTGGGCTATGTCGCCGCCGTCTCGCCCGAAGACATGAAGGGCGATAATGATCCCTTGCTCAGCCAGCCGGGGTTTCGCATCGGCAAGCGCGGTATCGAAAAGACCTTCGACAAGGATGTATGCGGCGAAGCGGGTGCTTCGCAGGTCGAGGTCAACGCCTATGGCCGCGTCATCCGCGAACTGGGCCATGAGCCGGGCATTCCGGGAAAAGATGTCTGGCTGACCATTGATGCCGAGCTCCAGCAATATGCCGCCAAGTGTCTGGAGGGCGAAAGCGCCGCCTGCGTGGTGATGGATGTGGATAGCGGCGATGTGCTGACGCTTGCCTCCACACCCGGTTTCGACCCCAACTGGTTCAACACCGGCGTCACCGGCCCGCAATGGCGCGAACTGACAACAAATGACTACAAGCCGCTGCTGAACAAGGCCATCGGCGGCACCTATCCGCCCGGCTCCACCTTCAAGACCGCGATGGCGCTGGCGGCCGTGGACAATGGGATGTCCGATCTTGTCGTCAATTGCACCGGCTCGACGCGGCTTGGCGACCATATTTTCTATTGCGATGCGTGGAAAATCGGCGGCCACGGCAATTGCAGCCTGCAGCGCGGCATCCAGGTCTCGTGCGATGTCTATTTCTATGAAGTGGCGAAGCGGCTGGGCATAGACAAGATGGCCGAGGCGGCCCATGCCCTGGGGCTTGGTTCGCCAACCGGCATCGAACTGCCTGGAGAGTTGGGGGGGCTTATCCCAACCCGGGCCTGGAAGATGAAGCGGTTCGGCGTTCCGTGGCAACAGGGCGAGACGCTCGTCAACGGCATCGGCCAGGGCTATGTGCTCGCCACGCCGCTCCAGCTCTGCATGCAAGCCGCGCGGATTGCATCCGGCAGGGCGGTCTCACCGCGACTGACCCATCAGGTCGGCGCCACGCTAAAGCGAAACCCACAGCCCGCGCCGCTACCCTTCTCGGACACGGCATTCGCCATGGTGCGTGAAGGCATGGGCATGGCCGTCAACGCGCCGGGCGGCACGGCCTATGGCTCGCGGATTCTGCAAGCCGGCTTTGAGATGGGCGGCAAGACCGGCACGGCCCAGGTGCGGCGCATCACCGATGCAGAACGCCATAATGGTCTGACACCGCAGAGCCAGCAGCCCTGGGCCTATCGCGAACATGCGTTGTTCATCGGTTTCGCGCCGATCGACAAGCCGCGCTACGCCATTTCGGTGGTGCTTGAACATGGCGGCAACGCCCATACCGAGCCACAGGTGAAGTTCGCGCGCGATATCCTCACCCTCGCCCAGACGCGCGATATATTGGGCAAACCCAACGCCTATCCGGTGAAGGACGCCCAGGCCGGTGTTCCCGCGCCCACTGTTCCCAAGGCAGGTGGCTGATGGCTATTCGCGCTTACGCAGCAGCCAAGCGCACCTTGTCGTTCGCCGACAAGTTGCTGGATGTGAATTGGGGCATGGTGCTGATGATCACCATGCTGGCCTGTGCCGGGTTCGCCATGCTTTATTCGGTGGCGGGCGGGTATTTCAATCCCTGGGCGACGCCGCAGATCATTCGTTTCATCGTGGGCGCTTTCATCCTGGTCGCGGTGGCGATGATTGATGTGCGGGTATGGATGAGCCTGGCCTATCCCGCTTACGGCGTGGCATTCATCCTGTTGATCGCGGTGGTGGTGGCGGGCCATGTCGGCCTGGGCGCCCAGCGCTGGATCACCCTGGGGCCGCTGGAGTTGCAGCCCTCCGAGCTGATGAAGATTTCGCTGGTGCTGGCGCTTGCGCGCTTCCTGCACGGCAAGAGCGTGGAAGAAGTTTCCAAGCCGCTGAATTTGGCGATTGCGCTTGCCATGATCGGGCTTCCCGCCATGCTGGTGGTGATGGAGCCCAATCTGGGCACCACCTTGATAATTGTCATGGACGGCTGCTCGCTTTTGTTCCTGGCCGGGCTGAGCTGGTACTGGATCGCCCCGGCGCTGGCGGCGATTGCGGTGGCGGTGCCCACCGCCTGGCGCTTTGTGCTGCATGATTATCAGAAGGCGCGGGTGATGACCTTCCTCAATCCGGAATCCGACGCCCTGGGCGCGGGCTGGAACATCACCCAAGCCAAGATCGCCATCGGCTCGGGCGGGATTTCGGGCAAGGGCTTTTTGCAGGGCACCCAGAGCCGGCTCAACTTCCTGCCGGAAAAACAGACCGATTTCATCTTCACCAATTTCGGCGAGGAATTCGGCTTTGTCGGCTCGGTGGCGCTGCTGATCCTGTTTGCGGTGGTGATCGGCTATGGCCTGCAGATCGCCATGGGCGCCCGCAGCCAGTTTGGCCGGTTGCTGGCGATGGGCATTACCCTCAATTTCTTCTTCTACATCATGATCAATGGCCTGATGGTGATGGGGCTGATCCCGGTGGTCGGCATTCCCATGCCGCTGCTGTCCTATGGCGGCACCGCCATGCTGACCGTGATGTTCGGTTTCGGACTGCTGATGAGCGTGCATGTCCACCGGCAAGTGGAAATCCCCAGGCATTCCGTTGGGATTATCTAGTCACAGGCTTGTTTTACAGGCTTATGGACAGCCCCACCCCCGTTGGCTATAAGCCGCCTCCCGCCCCCAAAGGGCGGCGTGGGTGATTAGCTCAGTTGGTAGAGCAGCTGACTCTTAATCAGCTTGTCGCAGGTTCGATCCCTGCATCACCCACCAATTTTCCTCATGAAGTCAGGTAGTTGAACCCGCCAATATTATGGTCACGTTTTCTATCTACGAATGAACCGGACATTGACCGGACGCGCGGGGAAAAACACCTCAGGCCATGTGAAGTGCGCCGACTTTAGCGTCTTCTAGCCACCGTCCAGCTAGCACCTAGTCCACGGGGGCACCCCCGCACCTCAAAGCCACGCGCATCCAAAATCCCCCCTAAGCCAGACCCACCCACCGGGCACCCCCCTAAACCTGAGAATGGTACCTACGGTCACCCCTACTCACTAATCTGTTCGTCCGATCCACCGTGTGGGGGGCAAGCGCCATCTAGCCACCGCCCGGCTAGCACCTAGTCTCACGACAACACCTAGGCCCTCCAAAATCCCCCTAGGTCAGACCCCACTACCCCGGCATACCCCCGTTTTCCGTTGATGGTACCTACGCTCCCCATACTTACGGTTTTGCTCGGGCGATCCGGTGTGCTGGGGATGGGGTGGGTAGCTAGGAACTGTCAGGGCTCGGTCCTGTCCTAAGCCGTCACGAACTGCCTAAGCTGCTCGATGGGCATGGGTGGCACCGTCGTGTGGGCAAGTCCGTGACAGTTCCGGCACAGGGGGCATAGATCTTCAATTTGCGTGCGGCGCACACCCTCTGAGACAGGGTGTAGGTGATGAACCTCGATAATTGCCGCAACTTTCGGCACTAGTCCACACGCCTGACAATGAGTGCCATAATGCTTCAGTGCGTTCTTCCGATTTGACGGGTCCCGCTCAGCCTTTGAAAGCACGACTTCTCCCCTAGAGCCTTCCATGACGCCGGGATCGGTCAGCCTTCTCTGCCATTCGGTGGCAAAGCGCATCGGCCAGAACGCCGGAAGCCTCTGCACACGGGGATCAAGGAAGTAGACGGTGCAGCTGGCATCTGGAGAACGCAGGCCCCGTCCAATGACTTGGCGTAGCCGCCGCAGCGCTGTGTTGCGGGCATCGATATAGCGGCTCTCAACGTGGTCATCGATAATAGTGGGCTTATCGTAAGGCACCACGGGGACAATGATCGAGCGCCACTGAATGGGCGCATCCAGTCCTGCCCAAGCGGCGGCGGCCAACAGTATTTTGGTATCGCCCAGCCGTTCCATGGCGGCGCCGATCAATTCACCCTTCTGGCGAACCACTGCGCCTTCGACCAGTGCGCCAATTCTGGTGGCAAGGTCGAAGGATGGGGTAACAACCAATGCCGGTGGCTCGGCCTCTCTCACTTTCGCCGCCACCATTTCCAGCCAGCCTTCACCATCGACAGCAAGGTGACTGACAGTGCGGAAGTTCACCGTGCCATGGCGCTCAGGCTCAATGATGTCGGATAGCTCACTCTCCTGCTGGATCCCCAGCGCCCGCTTGAAGTCATCAAACTTGCCGCCGATGGTGATGGTGGCACTGACAAAGGCCACGTTGGGCTTGTTGGCGGTCTTGCGCAGCAGACGGCCCGGCAGACGGTGGAAAAGCTTGATGCCGCCAGCATCAGCGCCGGCGGCATGGAACCATGCCGGTTCATCCAGAGCTTCAAGGATCATCTTGGCGGCAGCACGCTGTTCCGGTTCAGCCTCCTTGCAGGCAACAACTTCCTCCGCCAGTTCGCGGGGATTGTCGCCTTCGATGCCAAGTTCTTTGAGTTCCGCACCTGTGATCTCCATGTCGGACTGCAGCGCTGCCGCATTGGGAAGCTGATCTGCTTCATCGAAAAACAGGTAGTCCCGCTCAGTTGCGCCGTTGTATTCGCCCTTAAGCCGCTGATCTATAATGACGCTGGCGCTGGTGCAGAGCATTACCTGTGCACTGGTAACTACATCGCGCTGCGCTAAGTATTCAGCACGCGTGGCGAAGGTCCGTGCAGGACGAAAAGCGGCTACCGTTACATTGGCTTTGTTGGCTTCGGCCATATCAGTGGATGCCAGCAGCTGGTCGATAAGCTGGTGGGTTGGCAGCGCGATGGCCACACGCTTGCCTGAAGCAATCAGTGCAGACAGGTAAGCGCGTGTCTTGCCAATGCCCGTACCACCTTCAAGCAGTAACGGGCCATCAGCTTTTTTTATATGCGCCGCGACTATGGCGGCGAAGTTTGCCTGTTCTTTTGATCTGAACATGATGTGCCTGAGAAGACATAAAACTATTACTTATAATAGCCACCCAATTCACGGGTGGCTTCACCCTTCACCACGGCCACGGGGCGGCTTATCCTGTTGTAGTAGCCACCCAATTCACGGGTGGCTTCACCTCAGGAGGGCGAGAGCCGCTTCTGGTTTCTGTTGTAGTAGCCACCCAATTCACGGGTGGCTTCACCAAAGCTCAAATTGCTGCCCCGGACCCCGGAGTTGTAGTAGCCACCCAATTCACGGGTGGCTTCACCGAAAACCAACTTTCACGTTTGCCCCGTGTGGTTGTAGTAGCCACCCAATTCACGGGTGGCTTCACCTGCCGTTATGAGCGCCATGTCGCGCCGCAAGTTGTAGTAGCCACCCAATTCACGGGTGGCTTCACCGCGGGCAGCGGCATGAAAAAAACCGCTGAAGTTGTAGTAGCCACCCAATTCACGGGTGGCTTCACCTGGCGGCAGCCTGTCGTCGTTGTGCTCCTCGTTGTAGTAGCCACCCAATTCACGGGTGGCTTCACCAAGTCAGGGTTTCTTTCAGGCCCAGCTCGAGTTGTAGTAGCCACCCAATTCACGGGTGGCTTCACCTTGCCGATTTCTGGCCGATTATGCTTGCAAGTTGTAGTAGCCACCCAATTCACGGGTGGCTTCACCTCCGCCATTTCTGTAGGCTGATCCTGTATGGTTGTAGTAGCCACCCAATTCACGGGTGGCTTCACCCAGACAACAAACCCGCCGCAAAAATCATCTAGTTGTAGTAGCCACCCAATTCACGGGTGGCTTCACCCGCGCCTTATGATACCAAATGTCGTCGGAGTTGTAGTAGCCACCCAATTCACGGGTGGCTTCACCGGTCATGTCTACTGTCCGAAGGCTCTCAAAGTTGTAGTAGCCACCCAATTCACGGGTGGCTTCACCCTATACCTATGCGCGTCGTTATGGGTTGAGTTGTAGTAGCCACCCAATTCACGGGTGGCTTCACCCT
>Ga0164297_10004287_pt1 | contig 12865 bp, 10 predicted proteins | sample GEODES058metaG_FD_113539 | JGI IMG/M metagenome (GOLD analysis project Ga0164297, IMG submission 113539) | Dystrophic lake water microbial communities from Trout Bog Lake, Wisconsin, USA - GEODES058 metaG | ecosystem: Environmental > Aquatic > Freshwater > Lake | place: USA: Trout Bog Lake... | reverse complement strand
TGGATGGTAACGCCCTTATCGGTTGTGACTATTCCAACGATCTCATCGCCTGGCACAGCATGGCAACAGCCCGCAAAGCCGAACGCCATACCCGGAACCAGGCCCGTTACTGGCATATCCTGATCGAAGCGGGCCGGCGACTTTCCACGCGGCAGCATCGGCGGCACCATACGTGGCGCACGCGGAGCCTGCCGGAGTTCCGGATAAGCGGCATGCACAACATCTCGCGCAGCGACGTTGCCACCGCCGATCGCCACATAAAGATCGTCTAGCGACGCAACCTTGAGGGTTTTCAATGCCGGCTCTAGCGCCTTATCCGAGCCGTCCACTCCAGCTTGCCGAAACGCTTTCGTCAGTTCTGCTCGGCCTGCATCACGACTTTGTTCGCGCTGCTCTTGATGGATGAAGCGGCGTATCCGAGCCCGCGCCTTGCCGGTGACAACAAAACGCTCCCATTGCGGCGACGGGGTGCCGCCGCGGGCCGTCATGATCTCGACCTGATCGCCATTTTCCAGATGATGCCGCAACGGGAGCAGGCGACCGTTGACCTTGGCTCCGACGCAGGTGTCACCCACTTGGCTATGCACGGCATAGGCGAAGTCCACGGGCGTTGCCCCGCGTGGCAACTGAATTAATTGACCTTTCGGCGTAAAGCAGAACACCTGATCGGGGTAAAGTTCGAGCTTAGTGTTCTCGAGAAACTCATCCGGCGCGGCGGAATCCTCAAGAATCTCGAGTAGATCCTGCACCCAGCGAAAACGCTGCACATCGGTCCCGTCGACCTTCTTTTCCGGCGCCTTGTAGACCCAATGCGATGCGACCCCGTTCTCGGCGACGTCATTCATCTCTGCGGTGCGTATCTGCACCTCTATTTTCTGATTACGCGGCTCGCGCAGCGTGACGCCCGTGTGCAGGGACTGGTAGCCATTGGATTTCGGCGTCGATATGTAGTCCTTGAAACGCCCGGCAATGACGGGATAAGCGGAATGGACAGCCCCAAGCGCCCCGTAACAGTCGCCTTTTGTCTCAACGACGATACGGAATGCCATGATGTCGGAGAGTTGCTCAAACGCGATATTCCGGCGGTGCATTTTCTCCCAAATCGAATAGGGCGACTTTTCACGTCCGGTCACCTCGATCACATGCACGCCGTTGTCGACACAGACCTTGATGAGTTCATCACGAACATCATCGATGACATCAGCCCCTTGCCCGCGGAGAAAATTCAACCGCGCCTGAATAGTCGCATAGGCTTCCGGTTCAAGTTGCTGGAACGAGAGCGTTTGTAACTCGGTCTTGACTGCGTCCATGCCGATACGTTCAGCAAGCGGCGCGTAAATCTCCATTGTCTCGCGCGCAATACGCCGTCGCCTATCGGGCTCTCTCACAAAATGCAGCGTGCGCATATTGTGCAACCTGTCAGCCAATTTAACCAGTAGAACGCGAATATCCCGGCTCATCGCCAGAACAAGCTTGCGAAAATTTTCTGCTTGTTTTGTACGGTCCGACTGCAACTCCAGCCGGGTCAGCTTGGTAACACCGTCTACGAGACCGGCAATTTCCTTGCCGAAACGCGCTTCGAGGTCCGGCAGCTGAAACTTGGTATCCTCGATAACGTCATGCAGCAACGCGGTTGCAAGGGACGCTGTATCGAGGTGGTAGGCGGCAAGAATGCCTGCAACCGCAAGAGGGTGGGAGATGTAGGGGTCGCCATTGTCGCGACGCTGGCTGCTATGTGCCTCCGCCGCCAAGACATAGGCGGCATCAATCAGGGCCGTATCGGCCTTGGGATCATAACTGAGGATGATCCCATCCAGCTCAGCAGTTGCGGACTTCAACACAGATCGGGGGTGAGCACCCCCAGCACCAGAGGTTTGCCCGTCGCGAGCAGGTATCGGCGGGATCAGGCGTGTATCGCTGGCAACCCCGCCGCCTTCCATGCCGCGTTACCGCGGACCGCGACCGCCGAGTTCGGCCTCGATGGCTGCCTCGAGATCTTCTGGGGACATGCCTTCGTCTGGTTCGGCTGGAAGGCCTGCGGCCTCTTCCTCAGCCGCGACATCTTGCAGACCAAAAATATTCTGATCGGTCGGGATAAGATCCAGCACTTCCTCATCCGCCGGCTCCGGCTCTGGCGCTCGGGACAAGGACTTCACAAGGTCCATTTCGATCCGGTGCAAATCGATCGTCTCGTCAGCGATCTCACGCAACGCCACGACCGGATTTTTGTCGTTATCGCGATCGATGGTCAGTTCCTCCCCCCGACTGATATTGCGCGCACGCTGAGCGGCAAGCAAAACCAATTCAAACCGGTTGGGAACTCGTTCGACGCAATCTTCAACGGTGACGCGCGCCATGCGCTCAGCCTCCAGGCATTGGGCTTTGGGTGAACGGAGATACTAGTGTGATACCGAGCGCGGTGCAAGATATAGTTACGTGAAGCTGGCCGGTGGTGGCAGGCTTGCGGGGCGCTCATAAACGAACGACGAACGACGTCTGATTCTTGCGATGAGTTTGGCTGCACATCAGCGGGACGGCAACAACGGTATTGCTGGCGATGATTATCAAGGCTCGGTCGCGACCTCTGGCACCTTCCACCAGACCCACAAAAAGTTCAGCACCAGCAACCCGCCGGTCACCGCAAAAACCCAGTGCAATCCGATGGTCGCGGCAATCGCCCCGCCCGCGAGCGGCCCCGCCGTGTTGCCGACAAAATAGGCCGAGGAAATAACACCGTAAGCCATGCCCCGCTGGCTCTGCTCCGTCAGCCGGCCAACCAGCGCATTCGACACTGGCAGCACCGCGCCGACGAACAACCCAAGGCCGAACCGCTCCACCACAAATGCGCCGTAGCCTAGGTGGAGCGCCATCGGCACGGTGAAGAATGCCGCCCCGAAAAGGCATATCATCAATGTCCGGCGATAGCCGATCCGGTCGCTGCGCTTACCCAAGAACGGCACAGCCAGCACGCCCGCCAAGCCGGTGGCCGAGAAGGCCAAGCCACCCAGCGTACCGATATCTGGCCGAGGGCCGAGCATTTCATGAACATACAACGTGACCACCGGCAGCACGGCCATGGTCGCGAACTGGCCCATCATCATCACCATAATGACTGCCATGAGCCCGCCTGAGCCCATCACCATCCGGAACCCGGACAGCAAAGATGGCTTCTTCCGGGCCGCGTCCGGCGGCGTGAACCGCTCCGGCACGCACAGCAAGGTGACCACGAACCCACCAAAGCAAATCAGGCCTGCGAAGAAGAAGGGCTGACGATAACTGCCCGTCAAATCCGCCAAGCCGCCGCCGACCAGCGGACCGATGAGAGAGCCTACGAGTTGCCCCGTGCTCATCCAGCCCAGAGAATAGCCCATCCGGCGCTCGGGGACCGAGGCAGCCACCATGACGACGGAAGCCGAACTGAAACCTGCCAACGCGCCCATCCCCGCCCGCAGTCCAAGCATCTGCCAAGGCCCCTGGGCGATGCCCATCAGCCCTGTAAAGATCGCGATCCCTAAAGTAGACCGCAAGACCATGAGTTTGCGCCCGTAACGGTCCGCAAGCCCGCCCCAAATGGGAGAGGTGAAGATCGCGACAAAAGAAGTTGCTGCCGACAACACACCCGCCCACATATTGATCGACGCCGAGACATGCACGCCAAGTTCAGGAAGATACAGAGGCATGATGGGGCCGACGATGCTGAAGGCGATGCTCATGATGAACTGCACGCCGACCATGCTCCACAGGGCCAGACGCCAGTGCGGCGGGTCGTCAGGACAATTGGTAACGGACACGGTCATCGAACCCAGCATTCGCGGAACCGGCGCGGCTGTCAAAACAATGCCGCCTTTGCGTGGCGTTACGTCGGCGTTTAAGCGTCAGGCCATCGACCTAACCGATTTGGGCGGCTTCGATCGCGGAGGTCGTCATATCGTTGTTGCCGACATAGTGCGGACATTGGTCCGCGGAAATTCGCCCCGAGATATACCAGGGTATAAAATCCGTTTATGATCATATAATTGATGGTGCCGGCGGTAGGAATTGAACCTACGACCTACTGATTACGAATCAGTTGCTCTACCCCTGAGCTACGCCGGCAACGGAACGGGCGTATATAGACACAATGATCCATAGGCAACCAAGTATCATCGAACCATCATCGCGACACCCGATGGAGATCGCTCTGGAAACCGCTCGCACAGCCGCAGAGCATGGAGAGGTTCCCGTCGGGGCGGTCATCGTCGGACCTGATCGTCAAATCTTAGCAAGGGCCGGCAACCGGACTGAACGCGACCGGGACGCATCTGCACATGCCGAAATACTAGCCATGCGCGAGGCGGCAGTTCGGATCGGCAGTTGGCGCCTTAGCCGTTGCGATCTTTACGTGACGCTCGAACCATGCCCGATGTGCGCCCATGCGATAAGCCTTTTCAGAATCCGACGGCTCATATTCGGTGCCCACGATCCGAAGGGCGGTGGCGTGGAGAACGGCGCGCGTGTCTTCCAGGCTTCATCGTGCCATCATAAGCCAGAGGTTGTCGGCGGCGTGGGCGAAACGGAGGCTGCGGTGCTACTGCAAGATTTTTTCCAGACGCTGCGCCAGAAACGCGGCTCCCGCCACTTACCCTAAAATGACGGGGACTGATGGTTGCGACCCGAAGCGCGGCGGCGACTGAGGCCTTTGGATCGCGACGGCGTCTGCACGGCGCATTGCCTTGCTCTACCCCGCAATTCGCCAAGCCACAAAAGTCACGCCACGGCATGGCGATAAGGAAATGGCGATACCTTGCGATATCGCCATATCGACAGGACCCAGACCGAACCAGCAACGCTCAAGCGGTTACTAACTCGGTGATGTCGTGTGCTTTTTTGAATGGCTCTTATTGCTCGCCATCGTCTTGCTGGATGGGGTGGCGTGCTTATGCTTGGCCGTCGCGGCCAACGCAGGAGATATCGCCAGAGAGACGGCCGGTAGAACGACTACCAGCGACTTGGCTAATTTGCTGATTATCGAGGTCACGAGGGTCTCCGGGGACGGAAGTCGAAGAAAACAGTTAACAGACTTTGCGAAGGACGCGTCTTAAGTCACTGACCAATCTATGCCTGGACCATCTACAAAAAGCAACAAAAATTGGCAACACGCCATAACTTCCGCCTAGAAAAGCCCGAATCGCGCTGCGATCCATAGTTTTTGCCACAGCGGCAGGCTGACCCGCTCGGTAAGATCGCGCCACCCCCGTCGCTCCATTGCGGAGAGGATGGCATGGTAGGTCGCTCCCATCAGCCGAGCAGGTTTCATGGCCTTGGGATTACAGGCGTCCATTGCATCGTAGGCATCGCGGAAGTAGCCGTTTGCGAGGTCGGCCAGTCGCGAACACACACGTAGCAAAGCGGGGTCGCGAACAATGGTTGCAGGATCTGCGACAACACCAGCGTCCTGCAAATATTCAGACGGCAAATAAATCCTCCCGCGGCCGGCATCTTCCTTAATATCGCGCAAGATATTCGTGATCTGCAGCGCTCGCCCCAGCGAAAACGCCACCTTGTCCGCCATGTCTGAGGTATCGCCGAAGGCACGCACAGACAGACGGCCAACCGCTGATGCCACCCGATCGCAATACACATCCAACTCGACAAACGATGGCGCGACAATGACTGTCTCTGCATCCATCTGCATGCCGTCGATAACGGCAAGAAAATCTTCTTGCCGAAGATCGAACCTCGTCACTGCCGCGGCAAGAACGCGCGTAACAGGATCCCCTGCCCTGCCTTGATAGAGATCAGCGATCCGCTGGCGCCAGTCTGCCAAGCCCAGCCGCTTCTCCTCGATTGAGCCTGCTTCATCCGCGATATCATCAACGATGCGACAGAACGCGTAGATGGCATACATCGCGTGTCGGCGGTCAGGGGGCAATACCTTCATACCGCGATAAAACGACGTTCCTGCACCACGCACGATGGCCTCGACAGCAGCGAGATCCTCGGAGGACATGCCAAGAGCGACCGGGGTCGACACGACGCTCATACCAAGAATTGCAGTGACAAGAGGGCGCTTGAGATAAAGTCGGCCTTCGACAATTTCACGCGGTTCTCGATAGGATCGCGACGCCATAACCGATTTGCCAAGCGCTTTGCCAAATTTTGAATGACCGCAGTTTCAAGTCGCAACCGGCGATCACGAACGATTTCAGGCAACTCACTTGCAGCATGATTGAGGCGATTGATACGGTCTAGCAAGGTGATGAACACGCGGCGCAGGGCCGGCGTTTCCGCCGTTCTGGTCAAGTCTTCGTAGGTGGCGCCGAAATGGTGCAACAAGGCTTCAGGCAGATAACAGCGGTCGAGGGTTTTATAATCATCCGCGCAATCCTGCAGGTGATTCAAAATCTGTAAGGATATGCATAAGGCGTCGGATGGGGCGTAACACTCATGACTCTCGCCGTGCAAATCCAGCACGTAGCGGCCAACCGGCACCGCAGAGTAATGACAATAGTCATAAAGATCATCGATGGTTGCATACCGGGATTGCGTCGCATCGCGGGTGAAGGCGATCAGTAGGTCCGTGCCATAGCGCGTCGATAGCCCGGTTTCAGACAAACTGCGACGGAGCGCTAGCGCACTTGGGGCGCCGTCATCGCGTGAGCCCAACAAAACCTCTTGCATGATCGTTAGCCGCGCAATTTTGTCCTCGGCGGTTAAAATAGGCGAATCGGCAATATCGTCGGCGTTCCGAGCGAATGTGTAAAAACGATGGATTGGCTCTCGGAATTTTTTGGCAATCAGTAGCGAGCCGACCGGAAAATTCTCATCCCCGCGCCCCTTGCCGGACCATGTTTCCACGCTCGGCCCCGACATGCTTGCAACCGCCGTCATCCAACCCGTTCCTTATACGCGCGCCCTTTCCAGGCGACACCCCGGCCAGCGTAATAGTTGATCGCCGATCCGATCGTCGCCGCCATGTAGAAAAGAGCGATTAGAGGCAGCAGGATGGCCCAGGCGCATGAGCGGCCAAAACGGGACAAAGTCGGCAGATAGGAAATGGTCAACATCGCCCACGCCAAAGCCCCGGCTGCGAAATCCACCCCGTGCCCGAATAAGCCGAAGAACGGCGGAACCAACCAAACAACCGCCATAGCCAGCGTCGTCAGTATCAGCAACCCCAATGAATAGCGGAGTTGTACGAACGCAGTGCGCGTGATCATGCTCCAGATATCAGAAACAGCGGGATAAGGCCGGACCGAGCGCGCCATTACCGAATGGCCGAGCCAAATCCGCCCGCCTTGCTTCACCCGCCTAGCAAGGGTCACATCGTCGATAAGCGCGCCCTTCAGGCTGTCGATACCGCCGATCCGCTGCAACGCAGAGCGGCGGATAAGGACAGACCCACCAGCGGCGGCAGCGACGCTGCGCATCGGATCATTGACCCACGCAAACGGGTAGAGAAGTTGGAAGAAAAAGACAAAGGCAGGAACCAAAAGCCGCTCTGCCCAGCTATCACAGGCCAGGGCCACCATCTCTGAGACCATGTCCAGATCAGCACGCTCTAACTGCGCGACCAAGCTGCTCAGATGCGCCGGTTGGTGCATGATATCGGCGTCGGTCAGGAATATCAGCTCAGCGCTATCCGTATAATCGACGCCCTGACGAATGGCCCAGAGCTTACCGCTCCATCCTGCCGGGCGTGGCGCGCCATCCACGACGGTCAGGCGTGGATCAAGCAAAGCGCGGGCGCGTGCCGCCGTCTGATCCTGGCTGTTATCGTCCACGAGACAGACCTGTAAGCGCCCGGCGTAGTCCTGAGCGAGCAAGGAGCGCAGCGTCGCTTCGATTACACTCGCCTCATCGCGCGCCGGCACGACAATCGCCACAGCGGGCAGCCGGTTTGGCCGCGAGGCCCCCAGCACCGGTCCTGCCTGCCAAAACCGTCCGTGAAAGCCGAGCAGATAGACCCAAATCAGGAGCGAAAGCAGGGCCAATCCTGTCATTGTTTCAGCTTACCGTTCGCCCTGAACCACGCTACCGCATCCTCGACCGCCTGACGCACTGGGCGTGGATTATAACCAAGTTGCTCCTTCGCCTTGGCCGAGGAATAGAACATCTTCTTGCGCGCCATCTTCAGGTGGTCTCGGGTCATCATCGGCGTGAAGCCAAAAACGGGCGCCAGTTTCTCCATCACCAAGGCGGCCGGCCACACCAGAATTTCCGGCAGTTCTAACAGCGGCTGGCGGCCTTTGGTGACATCGGCGACCAACATCAAAATATCTCGCAGCAGCATATTGTCGCCGCCCAGTATGTAGCGTTCGCCGATGCGACCTTTTTCCAGCGCAAGGGCATGGCCTTCAGCCACGTCATCGACATGGACGATGTTCAACCCCGTATCGATGTAAGCCGGCACGCGCCCTGCTGCCGCATCCAGGATCATCTTTCCCGTTGGCGTCGGCTTGATATCGCGCGGCCCGACCGGTGCCGCAGGATTGACGACGACAATCGGTAATCCTTCGCCTCTGACCAAATCGAGAACCGCTTTCTCCGCCAGATATTTGGAGCGTTTGTAGATCCCGATGAAGTCGCTCTCTTTCGCGGGGGTTGTCTCATCGGACAGCGAGCCATCACCAATCAGGCCAAGCGCCGCAACCGAACTACAATGAACAATCCGCTCTGCCCCTGCCTTGCCGGCAGCCCGCATCATTGCAACCGCTCCGTCGACATTGGCACGCAACATAGCTTGGGGATCAGGAACCCAGAATCGGTAATCCGCCGCGACATGGACGACATACCGGCAACCTGCAGCGGCAGCCTCCAGGGATGCAGCGTCTGTCAGATCACCTATCACAACCTCCGCATCCAGCCCCGCAAGATTGCGGTGGTCGCTGTTAGGGCGGGATAGAAGACGCAAGCGATGACCGCGCGCAGCCAAGGTCCGCGCAACGGCAGAGCCCACAAAACCCGTCGCTCCAGTGACCAGAGTGGTCATCTCATCTCCCAATCCATACCTCGGCACTCATAGACGATGCAGGCTGACCGGGAAACATGCGCTGCGATGGATATCGCACCCGTGAAACACTTGCCTCGATTTGCCGGGGCGGGCAGAAGCCTCGGGCGATGAAACGTCTCTCTTATATCCTGGCCCTTTTGGGCGTGCTGCTTGTTCTCGTGCTGGTGTCCGTTTTTGGATACGGCAATGTGGTATCGGCGATCAGTCAGATCGGGTGGCCGGAGTTCGGGCTGATCATGGGCTGGCAGTTTGCGCTGTTTGTAGTCCTAGGGATGGCATGGTTTGTCCTCATGCCCCAGTCCTCGCTGGGCCGTATCTGGGTTGCTATCTGGGGCCGCATGGTGCGCGACGCGTCGTCCAACTGCCTGCCTTTCTCGCAGGTCGGTGGCTTCGTGTTCGGTGCCCGTGCTGTCACACTTCATGGTGTCGCCTGGCACACTGCCACGGCGTCGACCGTCATCGATGTCACTGCCGAATTCCTGGCGCAGATTGCCTTTGCCTGCATCGGATTGGGCATCCTCATCGCCCGCGCGCCGTCCTCGAACCTGGCAGTGCCGATGGAAATCGGCATCGGGTTGGCCGTCATTGCCTGCTTCGCTTTCGTGTGGCTGCAGAAGGGCGCGGCGCCCCTGTTTGCGCGCCTGGGCCGGCGCATAGCCGGCAACTGGTTTAATAACGCGGAAGAACGCATCGACATCATCCAAGCGGAACTTAGCCTGATTTACGGCCATACAGGCAGGCTGGCGCTGGGGTGCCTGCTGCATCTCCTCGGCTGGATCGGCACTGGTGTCGCTGGATTGATAACCTACCGGGCGCTTGGCGTGCAGACGATCGATTTCGATGACGCACTCGCCATCGAAGCCTTACTGAGTGCCGCCGCAGCGGCGGCGTTTTTGGTGCCGGTCAACGCTGGCGTGCAGGAGGCCGGCTACATCGGCCTAGGCCTTATTTTTGGCGTTACGCCAGACCTATCGCTTGGCGTATCGCTGATACGCCGAGCCCGTGACATTGCCGTGGGTGTTCCGATCCTGCTGCTCTGGCAATTCGTGGAAGTGCGCCACCTGCGGGCACGCGCATCATCCGCAGCGGCCCAATCGGGGGATTGACCGACGCGACGTCATATTGACGGGCGCCAAGCGGTCTAGCATGTCTGTGGTTATGAAAGTTGGTGCTGTACTCGTTGCTGCGGGCAGCGGAAGTCGCTTCGGCAGTGCGATGCCTAAGCAGTTCTTAAACCTCGCGGGCAAGCCCGTGATCCGCCACGCTGCTGAACACTTATTGGATCATGTCGACTGGCTTCAGCCGGTCGGTGATGCACAGCCGATCCTCGAAGCACTTGAGGACCTGCCCATTCTGCCTGTTGTCCCCGGCGGCGCCACACGCCAGGACAGCGTTCGCGCAGGCCTTGAAGCCCTCGAGCGCTATAACCCCGACTATGTCTTGGTCCATGACGCCGCTCGTCCGTTCATCCCCGGCGGGACGATCGAAGCCTTACTCGCTGAATTGCGCGAATCGGTCGGCGCGATACCCGCCGCTGCCGTCGCAGATACGCTCAAGCGGGTCGAGCGGGGCGTGGTCACGGCGACCGTCCCACGCGACGGACTATTTCGGGCACAAACGCCACAGGCATTCCGGTTTGAGACGCTTTTAGCCGCGCACCGCTCTGACATGACGGGCAGCACCGACGATGCATCGCTGCTTGAAGCATTGGGCGAAACCGTTGAAGTCGTTCCCGGATCCGACGACAACATCAAATTGACCTATTCTGAGGACCTTGTCCGGCTGGAGCGCGTGATGTCAGGCTTTTCGGTAACCCGCATTGGCAGCGGCTTCGACGTCCATGCATTCGCCGACGCGCGGCCGTTGATCTTGTGCGGCGTGACCGTTCCGCATGACCAAGGCTTGGCCGGGCATTCTGACGCTGATGTTGGTATTCATGCCCTTTGTGATGCCATTTACGGTGCCCTGGCCGATGGCGATATCGGACGGCACTTCCCGCCGACCGAAGAGACTTGGAAGGATGCTGACAGCGCCCGCTTCCTGCGCCATGCAGCAGAAAGAATCACCGCCCGCGGTGGCAGGCTGATCAACGCTGACGTCACACTCATTTGCGAACGCCCGAAGATTACCCCGCATGCGCCGGCGATGATCGCGCGCTTGGCCGAGTTGCTGGGCGTCGGCACCCAACGGATCTCCGTCAAAGCCACGACGACGGAAAAGCTTGGCTTTACCGGCCGGCGCGAGGGTATCGCGGCGCAGGCCGTCGTCTCGATCTTGGTGCCAGACTGATTTCCCCGAACACGAGGTTTACATGCGCAGAGTGCTCCTTGCTTCAGCTATCCTCGCACTGGCGACTGTCGCGGGCTGCTCGACCAACGACTTGATCGGAGGTAATCCCTACCCGCCGGTTCCCAACAACTTGGCCGATCCCATTCCCAAACCACCTGTGGCGAGCGAGCCGTTGATGTGGCAGCCCGGTCATTGGGATTGGAATGGCCACGGCTATATCTGGGCTCCTGGGCAATACGTAACCGCCGCCGGTCATGGCAATATGTGGATGCCCGGATTCTGGTCACGGGCCGATGGCGGATGGGCTTGGCAGCCGGCACATTGGACAAATTAGCGCGCACCCCAGGTGTCACCGGGGGCGGCACGGCTATAACTTCTGCTCCGACAATGACCGTCCGCAACGCCGAAACGGTCGGACAGTCTCGCATAACGTAGCTGCCATGCCGCTTCTGCATTGGCCCAATCTGCCCTGGCAGACGATCAACGCTTCCGGTCAGGCTTAGGAGTGGTGATTTGGGGATCGTTCAGACAGCGCTGCGGCTAGCCGACTCCATCGGCGGGCTATCCGGGATGCTGGATCGGCCCTTCGACGTGGCCCGGCTCATCCGCAAGGCTCAGCAAGCGACAGGTCTGACCGATTTCGGCGATATGTCCTTTGTGGAGCCGCTTGAGCGGCTGCTCAGGTCCTTTGAGACAGAATCGAACCTGAGTATCGTTGGCCGAGGTGCAGTTCACTGGGATACGATCCGCTTCCTTTCGAATCTTTTGTGGATCGAAGAGGCTGGGCGGCAAGCTCCCGAGATGACCCGTCAACCGATCGAGAAGCCGATTTTTGTCACCGGGCTACCTCGCAGCGGCACGACGTTTCTGCATCGGCTTTTGCTGCTGGATCACCACAATCGAGGGCCGTTGGTCTGGGAGACGATATACCCATCTGCCGCGTCTGGCCGCCAAGCGGAACGGGTTCAAAAAGTCGCGAAACAACTAAAAACGTTTGAGGTTCTAGCGCCAGATTTTCGATCTCTGCACCCGTTGGAGGCGACATCTCCGCAGGAATGCAGCGAAATCACATCACACGTTTTCCGCAGCCTGCGGTTCGATACGACCTATCTCATTCCATCCTACCGCTCATGGCTCGACGGCGATGAACAACGACAATTGCCTGCGTTTCAGTTTCACAAGCGGTTTCTGCAATATCTGCAGCAACTCGACGGCAATACCCCCCGCTGGGTCGTCAAATGCCCGGAGCACCTGTTCGCGCTGAACGTGATCCGTGACGTTTATCCTGACGCTAGAATGGTTTTCGTCCACCGCGACCCGGTCAAGGTCCTGCTATCGCAAGCACGCCTGACCGAAGTGCTCCGCCGTCCTTTCACGCGGCACCTCGATCCCAGCACGCTGGGCGCCGACGAAAGTCGCCGATGGCACGAAGGCTGCCTGAGGATGATGCAGGCCTCTGTTGATAATCCCTACCGCGACCCGATTTGCCATATTCATCATCTGGACCTGATTACCGACCCAGTTGGCACAGTCGATAAGGTATACCGCCATTTCGGCCTGTCCCTCCCCGAGGAGACCATTCAG
>Ga0164297_10004283_pt1 | contig 12884 bp, 13 predicted proteins | sample GEODES058metaG_FD_113539 | JGI IMG/M metagenome (GOLD analysis project Ga0164297, IMG submission 113539) | Dystrophic lake water microbial communities from Trout Bog Lake, Wisconsin, USA - GEODES058 metaG | ecosystem: Environmental > Aquatic > Freshwater > Lake | place: USA: Trout Bog Lake... | reverse complement strand
TTCGGAGGCCAAGCCAGCCAAATAACCACCCCATTCATTGGTTTGAATAAAAATCTCATTACTCAAGACATCTAATTTTTTTTGCGTTTCGCCTTGCACATTGATGCTCGCCTGGTCACCGGTGGCATCACCCATTTGATGATCACCAGTCACTCCACCAAGTTCACCAAATGACACGGCATTGGCAATCATTTTGCAAGCAATGGCAACATTCAAAATCAGGGCATTGAATTCGCCGCTCGCTTGCGGAAAATCACGGCGTTTTTCAATCAAAAATTGCGTTAAGGTCGAACGGTGCGAAGTGGTCATAGCGGCTTTGCAAAGGATGGAGTTGAGGGAGAAACGAGGGTGCGCTGGTGCCAGCCTTGCAGTTGCTCAATACCAATCCCCGCCAAGTCTGGAAGAACCTGTAAGGCTCCTGAAAAATCATGATGTTTGGTAAAAGCGTTGGTGGTGATGACGGTTTTAAGACCTGCTGTGAGTGCCGAGCGCAAGCCATTGTTTGAGTCTTCAATCGCTAGACAAAATGGCGCGGGTAGTCCTAAGCGTTGTAAAGTCTGCAAATACACCTGGGGGTGTGGTTTTTTCATTGGTGCGGTGGACGCGTCCTCAACGACAGAAAAACACTTACGCCAGTCCTCGCCGATGGCATGACGTAACAGTGCAGCAATATTCACTGGAGAAGTTGTGGTTGCGATTGCCAAGACAATTCCGGTGGACAATGCGGCGTCAATGATCTCTAAAACACCTGCACGCATCTGGACTTCATGATTGCGCACAGCGGATTCATAGAAAGCTGTTTTTACCAAATGAATCTGGTCAATCGTCGATTGCATCGTCGCACCATCAATAAACTGAATTTCTGCTTGATGATTTTTCCAATAATGGGCAATGCGCTCTTTTCCACCTGAGATTTTTAATAACTCTGTATAGTCTTCAACACTCCAATGCCAATCCAAACTACTTTCTTGAAACGCTGCATTGAACGCTTTTAAATGGGTGGACTCGGTATCGGCAAGTGTTCCATCAACGTCAAAAATGATTGCTTTTAATTCGGTCATGAAATGGCTCCAAGAAAAATACGGCTCGCCAGAATATCTTCTGCGGTAATAGTAGTCAGATCAGCCTTACTTAATTCTTGGCTTGACTGAGTGAATAAACGACTTGCTTGGCGTAAACGTGCGCGTTCAATAGCATTGCGAATACTTCTTGCATTGCCAAAATGGGCTTGTTGCTTACGAATATGAATATAGTCATCAAACGCTTTCATCGCACCTGCATCAAATTGATAATGTTGATCTGCGAGCATCTTTTGGGCGATCAAACTTAATTCTGCTTCTTCATAGTCAGGAAAATCAAGATGGTGGGCAATCCGCGAATTCATCCCCGGATTTGACTGAAAAAACGTATCCATCCGATCTTTGTAACCTGCCAAAATGACCACTAAGTCATGGCGTTGGTTTTCCATCACCTGCAGCAATATCTCAATCGATTCCTGACCATAATCACGTTCATTCTCAGGGCGATATAAGTAATAGGCCTCGTCAATAAAAAGCACACCACCCATCGCTTTTTTAAGAGCTTCTTTGGTTTTTGGCGCGGTATGGCCGATGTATTGACCCACTAGATCATCACGTGTGACGGCTACCACATGTGCACTACGAATATAACCAAGCTGATGCAAAATTTCTGCCATCCGCATCGCCACAGTAGTCTTACCAGTACCTGGATTTCCAGTAAAGCTCATATGCAACGATGGCGATTGCGACGCCAAACCGAAGTTCAGTCGCAAGCGATCAATCACCAAAAGAGCTGCAATATCATGAATCCTCGCCTTGACAGGTTTCAGGCCAATCAAATCCCGATCCAGAGCTTCAAGTACCGGCTTGATTTGAGATTGCTCCAGTACCTGAGCAACTGAGCGCGCTCCCGTATCTGAAACGACTGAGCCAGAAGAAACACGATCAGCGTCCTGTCTTGGGGGACTCTGGCTCGTACCAGGGAGATTGTAATGAGTTGATGACATAGTTGGCGATCAGGGTCAGTTAGCGTAAGAGGTCAATCAGGCTCAAGACTTGCGCTGATAGCGTTCATTTTCCGGATGATCGGCAGCGTACCCACGGGTGGTGTACTTCATGCTGCGACCATTCACTTCTTGACGCTCTAGATTAAATCCTGGCTCAAAAGAGGGGCGATTGACAATAAAACTCATTGCCACCGATTCAATGCCACGGTTGGAGTCAAACGCCATTAAACGAATATAGTGGTTTGGAAAGGTTTTACGGCATTGATCAAACTCCAGCATGACCCCAGCGGCATCTTTCAAGTCAAACATAGGCAAACCAAACATCTCCCAGAAGGTATTGCGGGGATGCGGATCATCGGTATATTCGACACTCCAAGCATAACCTTTTGTAAGACCGTACTGAATTTGCAACATGATTTCGGCATCAGTTAAATCAGGTAAAAAACTAAATTGACCTTGCGTCACTTTGCCAGTTGGATTGGTTAACATGTGTATAAGTTCCTTTGAATAAATTAAGCGGTTGTTGGCGTCACAGCATAATCGCTGCTATCGGTCGATTGATAATTGAATGTAATATCACCCCAGACGTCAAGAGCTGCTTGTAATGGGGAACATCCCTTGGCTGCTTGACGCAAAATGGTCAGGCCTTCTTCCAAAATATTTTTACCTTCATTCCGTGCTTTGACAATCGACTCCAAAGCGACGCGATTGGCAACTGCTCCAGCTTGAATGCCTTGTGGATGACCGATGGTTCCACCACCAAACTGCAGGACAACATCATCGCCAAAAAGATCAATTAATTGATGCATTTGACCGGCGTGGATTCCACCAGAGGCGACTGGCATGACCTTTTTCGTATCTGCCCAATCCATATCGAAGAATAATCCGCGCGGTAAATCTGTTTTGGTATAGGAGTCACGACAGACGTTGTAATACCCTTGAACTGTCAATGGATCACCTTCCAATTTACCCACTGCTGTGCCGGTATGTAAATGATCACAACCTGCCAAACGTAACCATTTTGCAATCACACGAAAGCTAACGCCATGGTTTTTTTGACGGGTATATGTGCCATGACCAGCACGGTGCATGTGCATGATCATGTCATTTTTACGGCACCATTCAGCCATCGACTGAATGGCAGTGTAACCAATCACCAAATCAACCATAACGATCACGCTACCGAGATCTTTAGCAAACTCCGCGCGCTCATACATCGCTTCCATCGTGCCTGCCGTGACGTTCAAATAACTGCCCTTTACCTCGCCCGTCACTGCTTGCGCTTTGTTCACGGCATCCATGACGTAGAGGAAACGATCACGCCAGTGCATAAATGGTTGTGAATTGATGTTCTCATCATCCTTCATGAAATCCAAACCACCCTTCAGACCTTCATAAATTACGCGACCATAATTACGAGCAGATAAACCTAACTTGGGCTTCGTTGTCGCACCAAGAAGGGGTCGGCCAAATTTATCTAATCGCTCGCGCTCCACGATCAAGCCTGTTGGAGGACCTTTAAACGTCTTAATATAAGCCACAGGAATTCGGATATCTTCCAAACGGGCGGCTTTTAATGGCTTGAAGGAAAACACGTTACCAATGAGTGAGGCCGTCATATTGGCAATCGAACCCTCTTCAAACAAAATCAAGTCATACGCAACCCACGCAAAGTATTGACCAGGATTATTGGGCACGGCTTCAACTTTATAGGCTTTGGCACGATAACTATCGCAGGCAGTTAGGCGGTCTGTCCAGACCACTGTCCAAGTCGCAGTAGATGATTCACCGGCGACAGCCGCTGCAGCCTCTTCTGGATCAACACCTTCTTGCGGAGTGATCCGAAATAAACAAATGGTGTCCGTATCCTTGGGGACATAATCAGGGATCCAATACCCCATCTGCTTGTATTTGAGAACGCCAGCACTGTAACGCTTTTTTGCATCAGTAATTTGTGTTTGATTCGTCATTAAATCGCTCCTTTGTGTTGTTTTACTTAATTTAGTAAATTTGCAATAATAAGTAAATTCACTTTTTTTATTTTTTGACTTCAGCTTTACTTAACTGAACGCCATCATGAAGAATGTCACCTTTCGGCAGCTTCGCGTCTTCACATCCGTCGCGCGCCACCTGAGCTTTAGTCAAGCGGCACATGAGCTGAATGTGTCTGCACCAGCAGTGACAATGCAGATTAAAGAACTCGAAGCAGAAATCAACATGGTGTTATTCGAACGCAGAGGTCGGGTCATTTCTCTGACAACCGCTGGGGAATATTTGGTTGTCTATGCCAGAAAAATCCTTGCACTTCTCAAAGATGCAGAGGATGCAGCAGCAAAACTTCAACGGGCGCAGATTGGCGTACTCACAATTGGTATCGTTCGCACCGCAAAATATTTTATGATGGAAATGGTGGCGCAATTTCAGGAAAAACACCAAGGAATCGAGATCAAACTCGCCTTGGGCAATCGGGAACAACTCTCTAAAATGTTAGAGAATAACGAGGTCGATTTAGCGATTATGGGCACCCCGCCGAAAACCATTGATGCCCGTACGGAATCCTTTGCCGCCAACCCTCACGTCTTTATAGCGCATCCAAGCCACCCCTTGACACAACTTGAACAAATCAGCGTTGAAAACCTACGTGATGAGCAATTTATTGTGCGTGAAAAAGGCTCTGGTACACGTACAGCGCTGGAAAAATATTTTGACGAATCGCGCATTGATCCAAAATTCAAAATGAACCTCGATAGCAATGAAGGCGTGAAACTGGCCGTCATGTCAGGTCTTGGCCTTGGCTTTTTATCCCTCCACACCATTGGCTTTGAATTGGAACATGGTCGCTTAAGTATTCTGGATGTGAAAAAAACACCCATTATTCGTACCTGGAATGTCATTCATAATCGCGCAAAAATACTTGCCCCATCCGCTGAAGCTTTTCGCTATTTCATGTTAGAAAGTGCCGAGAGTTATTTAAATCACCACTTCTTAAAATACCTCAAAATCTCTTAAAGCACACAACTTATACACCCTTATTTTTTCTGGACATACTCGATGTTTTGGTAGGGTACCGGTAATGTGGAAACACCAAACATATTCGATAACAAGGGTTCTTTATCCTCACCGCTATAACCTGATTCAATAATCGAACCAGGCCTCCACAGTTCTGGATAATCCGGCTTCATTGAGACTCCATTCAAGGGTTTATAAGACTCCTTGTGACAAGTTAAGCAACCCACCTTAGGCCCGTCGCCAGAATCACCTAAACGGTAGTCCGGCAAAAGGCGTTGAATCGGCATTAAAACATTGCTATTTAAATCCCGTACCATCCGAATGCCATACCAAGCTTGAGCCCGTTGCGGAGGGCTTTGTGCCCAATCTCGAAAGGCCCGGGTGCTGTGGCAAAAATTACAGTTCACACCCAAGGATTTAGACATGTACAACATCAACGCATAAGTATGTTCCGCTTTTTGTACACTGTCATGATGCTCCTGATTCGGACGCAGACCATTTGTACCTTGAATCCGAATCTGGTTCTCGCTGATCAGGTAAGTTGATAAAGGATCAAAGGGAAGCGAAGTATTCGCATTGGTTTTAATTCCGCCCAAGTTTTGATTGTTTCGATAACTTAACATACTTGCTGGCTGATCTTGATTTGGATGACGGTACCAATCACCACTTGGGACAGCTTGCCCACGATGACAGGTCCAACAAGTCACACCAGTTTCTCGCACATGCGATTTCCATTCATTGTTAATGCGGCGAGTCATTACGAGCATGCGTCGTGCCACCCGCTTGGTATATTTTTCATCTGAAGATAAATTTTTGGGGTTGTGACAATAGGAACATCCCTCCTCTGGCGCCACCCAGGTTGCAAGGGCACCCATCAACCGAGAAAACTCCAATACCGAAAGATCATTCAAGACCTGTACATTTTTGTATTTTTTACTGACAGGAGGAAGTGTTGGATCAGGGTCATCAATTGGATCCGCTTCAGGAATGGCATTGATGATAGCTTTGGCATCAAGTTCACTCTTCTTATGTAATACCGTTGAAGATGTGCCTCGATAACCGCGTTGCTCTGAAAGAGTAGGTTCGCGAAAGATCAGTCCGATTAAAATGAATGCAACAAATGATCCTGCAACGCCAGCGAAAACTTTGATCATCAGCGACCCCTTCGTGTAGTAAGGTATTGCTTTTTTATAAACAGCAATACCAAGAGCGATCAATTTACAGCGGCAATTTGTTCCCTACTATTATTCTTATGATTTTTAGTAACAATTTATATTATTGAAAACCATAATATTTATCTTTTTCACTCAAAAATATCCGAAAAGATCATTCTTTTTAACGATGGCGAGTCGATGGTCGAACTCTTACTTCATTCTGATCTAGAAGGTGGTGTGACAATCTATAAAAGATGATGCTAAGGAATACGAAAAAGTTAGATTAGGGTCTTTGGACAGCAGACTGTAAATTAGCATATTCTTTTATTGCATCTTTGCTATGTGCTAATGCCTGAAGCAACTGCGCATGCCCAATCTGGGCGTGAGTTGCTGACGCCTCATGATTCCCTAGTTCACCCATACGAGAGGCTTCCAAATAGCTTTGAGCTGCATGTTGCAGATGCGTTGCCGCTTCATGATGATAGTTTTTTGCCAGATTTTGATGGTGCGCATGATTTTTATCTGCTAGGTGGGAATGGTTTGGATTTTGATAATTCATCTACTTCTCCTGGTCGAATCGGTATAAAGAGGGGATAAACAGCATCTTGATGCTGGAGTAGCGCTGCTTGGAATCGCTATTTGATAGACATATTAACGAATCGTGAATAATCCATCTGTTCTCTTACGCACATAAAATTGCTATCAGCAACCTTCTAAAAATATAAGTACTTTTTTTAAGGGCTTACAACCCAAAATACTTATTCTTTAAGTAGTATTTTGGAGTTCTGAATCATGAATTCTGAGAATAATTGTGCCGAGGGCGATAGCCTTTTTTGCGTCCGATGCATAATGTACCAATGGGCAAGGTACGGTAAACCATCGATCTGCAATAAGCGCAATGCGCCTTGTTTGAGCTCAAGCGCAACCGTTCGTAAAGAAATAAAAGCAAGACCCATATTTGCACTGACCATTTGTTTGATGGTTTCATTACTGGAAATTGTCATCATGTGATTTGTTTGGATGTGGTTTTCATGAAAGAGTTGCTCCATCAGTAAACGAGTGCCTGATCCTGGTTCACGCACAATAAAATCCGCGTGATTCAAATCCTGCCATTCACATTTGATCTTGTTGGCAAACGGAGATTCCGGACCACAAATCACCCCAAGGGGATTTGTTAAGAAAGTGGCAGCAATGTATTCTTTCGTATTCGGTGGCCGCCCCATGATGGCGATGTCAATCAAATGATTTTCCATTAACGCAATTAAATTGGCCCGATTTTCTATCTGAAGTTCAAAAGTAATATCCGGATGTTTTTTCTTAAACGCCATGAGTAAAATTGGTACGAAATACTTTGTCGTACTAACTACTCCCAATCGAATATGTCCCTTTTCGATATTGGCAAAACTGGCCATAGAAACTTCTAGATCATGCAGATGGGCAATTGCCTTTTGCGCAATCTGCAAAAAGGTATGACCTGCCTCAGTTAATTTAATGCTTCGACCTTCGGGCTCTATTAACGCCACGCCAAAGGCATCTTCTAATTGTTTAATTTGCATCGATACAGCAGGTTGCGTAATAAAGAGATGATTCGCAGCCTTGGATATCGAATGGGACTTGCCAGTCTCTATAAAGGTTTTTAATTGTCGAAATGTATAGGAATGATTACGCATCATTTCATCATCAAATAATTTCTCTTTGAGTAATATAGTGATTTACCATGAGATCACCTCTCCTGATCGAATTGCGAGTTAGTCATCAAAAAAAAACCACCCGTAGGTGGCTAAAAGTCCCTATGTGAATGGGCTATTCACGAATAGGGAGAGTTGACTTAAATCACGATAAGATCGTTTGTTATGCGGCGGCTTTTTTGGCTTTATAGTTTTTACACCAACCACTTTGGGGAGTAGAACGCTCAAAAAAAGAACAATCTCCATAGGTTTTCTCAGCATTATTTGCTGTCCAAAGTTGGCAATTGCTACAGTGTTGTTCTGCTGTCCAACGCTTCCATTTAACTTTATCAACGTCTTCGGTGTTTAATCGAAAACCCATCGTCTTTCCATAAGCATCTGACTCTGTCAACTTTTCATATGCAGCAAATGAACGCAGTGGTGTCAAAGCAAAAGCTCCAAGACCAGTTACAACATTCATCATCCACACGCGGCGTGTCTGTTTCATTCTACATCTCCTAGTTTAAAATTAAAGGGTTATGAGTACGTCATTCATCAGTCTGCTTTTCTAACGAAGCGGACATAATGGGTGTTTTCTAAACTTGCTAAAACCAGGCCACCATCACCAAAATGCATAGCAAACGCTTTCAGTTCTGGGCCTTCCACTAATTTTGTGGAACTTGTCCAAAAAGATGCCGCAGGCGTTCCCGGAAAGGCTATCAAATTAATACGTGGACTTTTGCATTGCATATCAGTAATCATGGCGATTTCTTTTAAAGATGGCATGTGCCAATCGTTGTAGAAGTAGACTTGACCCTCATTGATCGATTCTGCAATACGTTTTGCTTCTGTCCAAGTCAAAGCGTGAGGTTCATTTTTGCAAACAGAATTCTGCCAAATTTGCCCCACAGCACACCGCATCCAGGTCAATTTAGAATGTTTCTCAGTGATGGTGCCATCCCCATGATCTTCATAGATTGCTTTTGAAAATTGGGGGATAGCAGAATCACATGACTGCTGCGCATAGACCTCAGACGCAAAAAGACAAAACAACAATGACCAAAATGCTTTGTGGGATTTTTTGGTCATTTGATATCTTGACCAATACCAGATGGTGTAGATGGAAATCCCTTACCGTAACTGACCGCAATCGGTTTGGTTTGAGCTGTTGCCAAGCCTGGTTGAATGGGTTTACCTTCGTGCATCGCAAAGGCATAGGCTTGTAATGCCAACATTTCTTCGCTATCCGGATTAAGCGCTTTACCAGCCTGTGGATTTTGAATACACCAATTGGCCATCGCCGTCCATGACACGACTTTATTCATGCTGGAATTCCACTTTGGAAAAGTTTGTGGATTTGATGCTGCGCCATCTGGATGGCAATTACCACAAGCGAGTCCATTGCTCGACATCGAAGGATTGCTACCGTGCCATTCGTTATAACCCAATTCCACTAACTTCAATCGGGCTTTGTTTTGCGCTTCCAACTCCGCAGCTGTGAATGGCTCTCTTGCAAAGGCAGAACCTACAAAAAAGCAGACGCAAAGAACGAAGTAAGTCCTAGTTAATAATTGATTATTCATTTTTATTTTCCCTAAGTTTAGGCTTTCAAATTCTTCAAAAACGGCGTTAAAGAATCTGCGAAAGGTTGATAAGTCACTATTTTCGATGCTGACCCACCTTTGAAATCCATCGCCAGTGTTCCCATACCGTCTACCTCATTACCGGGATCGGCGCGTCGTTGTTGACTATCTGGATATTTAAGGGTGACTGGCGGGTAAGGCCAAGGCCAAGAGGTACTCATCGCACCGATCGAGGTCATATTACCCACCTTGTTATAAATGGTTTGGTGGACATGGCCATGCACGGAAGTAACGTTGGCAAACTTACCTAAAATTTCCCGAATTTGTGGAGCATCAGCAGTTTGGAAATTCCAACGGGGATAGTAATCCCATAAAGGCGAATGGGTGAAGACAACGACGGGCATGTTCGATGGTAAGTTGGCGACATCTTTTTTTAACCAATCGAGTTGCTCTGCACCTACGCCCCATTTTCCTCCGATGGGCCCCTCTAACATTTCCATGGCGGTCATTCGTTCTTTTGGCGACAATTGCTTAGCAGTCCAGAAGTCTTGCACCAAAATCGAGTTCATTCCGATAAAGTGCACCCCCTTATGGTTAAAGGACCAATATGCTTTATCGTTTGTGCCGTACAAGCCGGTCCATACTTTGCCCATATCCAAGTACCAGTCATGCTCACCAGGTATCACGATCAATTTCGCATCCAATTTTGAAAGGATTTTCTTGCCTTTGACCAACTGATCTTCGGTACCATTTTGCGCAATATCTCCACCATATACAACAAAATCAGGCTTGATTGCCATGGAGTTGATTTGATCAATCGCATCTTCTAATTGCCGATCAAATTTGTGATCTTCACCGCTAAACAAATGCGAGTCAGTGAGATGGGCAAAACGAAACGGCTGAACCTGCCCCCCCGATTGTGCATGTACCAAATCAAACACACCTAAATTAATACCAGCGGCACTTGCCACAATAGTAGATAAACCTGCTTTCCCAGTTAGCCCTAGAAATTGACGGCGATTGTGTTCTTGTGAATTAGAAGTACTCATAAAACCTCCCTTATATCGGTTGTTGAGAGTCAATTAAATGAATTGACATCAGCTTATTCTTTAGAAAACACTGAATACAGAAAATAGGGGAAACCCGAATTAATTATGATATTTATAAGTTTATTGATAAGTAATTACTTATCAATTCTTTTCCATTTCAAATTCATCAAAGTAGAAATTGATGACTTAATATTCCCAATAAATCTGCTACAAGCAGTCATTATTTCGCTTTTGAATTAAGATGATGTATATGATTTGTTTTAAATTTCAACAAAATAAAGAAAAAGCATCTCTACAAAATATTTGCAGGACGCATAAGTCATGATGGAAAAAAAAAGTCGGGGACAAACGCAACTTGCACCAGAGAATTTTCTTTCGGCAGAACATATCCAAGAAATTCAGCAGTATGGCCTGGATGATCAGCGCCGAGGTTTTTTGCGGCAAAGTTTTTTAAGCGCGGTAGGTTTTTCTTCTGTCGCTCACGCTCAGTCCCAAAGTGAGGGTGAGCCAGCTATCTTAGAAAAACAAATTTGGCAGACCACTCTGGGGAACCCCGTGGCAAAAAATCCTTATGGAATGCCATCAATCTTTGAAAAAAACCTGATTCGTCGGGAGTCTCCAGGATTAACACGTGTATCCGAGGCATCCGTTGCTTTTACTCCCCTTCAAGGCTTATTTGGGATCATCACACCCAATGGTTTACATTTTGAACGTCACCATCAGGGTTGGGTGGATGTGGATCCAGAACGGCACCGACTGATGGTGCATGGCTTAGTCAAAAACGCGCGGGTTTTCACCATGAATGACCTGATGCGTCTACCGAGCACGTCACGCATCCACTTTATTGAATGCGGCGCCAATACGATGTTTGAATGGGCAAATGTCGCAGTACCTACAGTGCAGTATACCCATGGGATGCTTTCCTGTTGTGAGTTCACGGGCGTGCCTCTAGGCGTTTTATTAGAAGAGTGCGGCGCCGATCTCAAAAAAGGGAAATACTTGCTAGCGGAAGGTGGGGATGGATCAGGTTTGACCAGAACCATCAACCTTTCAGAAGTTTTGCATGAAGCCATAGTTGCGTGGGGCATGAATGGCGAAATGTTACGTCCTGAAAATGGCTTTCCATTGCGCCTAGTTGTCCCCGGTGTGCAGGGAGTTAGCTGGGTTAAATGGTTGCGCAGACTCGAGGTCGGCGATATGCCATATGCAAGTAAGGACGAAGCGGTACATTACAGCGATTTAATGCCAGACGGACGCACACGACAATATACATCGATCCAAGAGTGTAAGTCCGTGATCACAACGCCATCAGGGGGACAACGATTACTGGAGAAAGGTTTTTACAATATTAGTGGCTTGGCGTGGTCTGGTCGAGGAAAAATCAAACGCGTCGACGTGTCGGTCGATGGTGGTCAGAATTGGCAAACAGCACGTCTCGAGACCCCTGTTTTAAGTAAAGCCCTAACCCGTTTTCATCTAGACTGGGTGTGGAATGGTGCCCCCGCAATTTTGCAATCGCGCGCAATCGACCAAACTGGGTATGTGCAACCGACGATCCACATGCTCAGAGCGGTTCGCGGTACCCGATCGATTTACCATAACAATGCTGTGCAATCATGGCGGATTGCTGCGAATGGTGAGGTCAGTAATGTCCAAGTGGAGTAACCACTGCGTGGCTGTTATGCCTCTGGTATTCGGTTTTTTTCTGAGTACGGTGCTCTTCACGGGCGCTATTGCCGCGAATCATCATAGACCCAAGCATCCCGGAATTGGTCGCGATGCAACCCCTGCAGAAGTAAGGGCTTGGGATATCGATGTTCGCCCTGATTTTAAAGGCCTTCCCATTGGAACAGGTTCGGTAGCACAAGGCCAACTGGTTTGGGAAGGAAAATGTGAAAGTTGTCATGGCACCTTCGGTGAATCAAATGCTGTCTTTACCCCAATCATTGGTGGTACAACCCAGCAAGATATTGTCAGAGGAAGGGTCGCTGGTTTAAGAGATGAAAAAAACCAACGTACGACGCTGATGCGCGTTGCAACCGTCTCAACTTTATGGGACTTTATTCATCGGGCAATGCCCTGGAAAGCCCCTCGCTCTCTATCTGTAGATGAAACCTATGCCGTCTTGGCGTTCTTACTCAATCTGGCAGATATCGTACCAAGTGATTTTGCACTATCGAATATCAATATCTCCGAAGTACAAGAAAAGATGCCCAACCGCAATGGCATGACACTGCAACATGGGCTCTGGTCAGTTTCCGGGAAGCCTGATGTAAACAACGTTGCTTGTATGCAAAATTGCCCAACGTCAGCCCGAATCACATCCTTTTTGCCAGATAAGGTACGCAATGCCAATGGTAATCTGCTCAATCAACATCGAACTTACGGACCGTATC
>Ga0164297_10004282_pt1 | contig 12885 bp, 2 predicted proteins | sample GEODES058metaG_FD_113539 | JGI IMG/M metagenome (GOLD analysis project Ga0164297, IMG submission 113539) | Dystrophic lake water microbial communities from Trout Bog Lake, Wisconsin, USA - GEODES058 metaG | ecosystem: Environmental > Aquatic > Freshwater > Lake | place: USA: Trout Bog Lake... | reverse complement strand
GCATATACTGACATGATTGCGGGCGGAAATAATTATATTGTCAATAATTATGCTGTTCAAAATACAAATTATCGTACATACAATCTAGTTAATTCTTATGCAAATAAAACTAAAAGCTATAATGCAGTATTGGTATATCATAATAATGTTTTATTATTAAATGGTATTGACTACACAATTTCTGATTTTAGCATTGTTCTTAGCAATGATTTAATACTTGCAAGACTTGATACTATTTCAATTTATGAATACACAAGTACTGTTGGTTGTAATGTGCCTGCTACACCTACAAAACTTGGATTATATCCAGCTTACAAACCAGAAATTATAGTAGATGCTACATATACAACCCCACAAACCGTTATTATTGGGCATGATGGCAGCACAACTATTGCATGGGGCGATTATCGTGATTACATTCTATTAGAATTTGAAAAACGTGTTTATAATAATATTGCAGTAGTTTACAAAAATGATAGTGATTATGATCTTGCAAGTGTAGCACCAGGTGCTTTCCGCGCAACTGATTATAGTTTTGCAGAATGGACACAGTTATTAAGCGGAAGCTACTTGACTTGGGCAAATCAAAATAACGTAGATATTTTTACTAATAATACAGTTTCAAATAATTTGTTCAGTTTTAACTATTCTGAGGGTACTGATCGTATATTCAATCAAAATGTACCAGGTTATTGGCGTGGTATATATGAATATTTTTATGATACAGATCGTCCGCACACGCATCCTTGGGAAATGCTTGGATTTGTTCAAGCACCATCTTGGTGGCAAACTCGTTATGGACCATCGCCTTATAGTAGTGAAAATGCTGTGTTGTGGGGAGACCTAGAACTCGGATTCATTTATAATGGTGCTCCAGACAAAAGTTATATTAACTCTCGTTATAGCCGTCCTGGATTAAGTAAAATTATTCCTGTTGATAGTCACGGTAACTTGCTTCCGCCTATACAAGCAGTTATGGGAACATATGATGCAAATACTGCTGCTGATCCATGGGCGGTCGGCGATTATAGTCCACAAGAAACCGCATGGCGTCGTAGCAGCGCATATCCATTTGCAGTTCAGCTTGCATGGTGTCTTGCACGACCTGCTGAATACTGCGCATTAAAATATAATACTCGTGATTTGCAATTTAATAGTAATCTAAATCAAATTATCAATATTGCCAATAACAATCGTATGTTTGATTACAGCATTACAGACAGTAGCGAGTATATTCCTGGTATCAATGTTTGGATTCGTGATTATCTTGTTAGCAATAATCTTGATCCTACAATTAATTGGATTGATGTTGTTAATAATAGCACATTTAATCTTGTTTATAAAATGGCAGGTTTTACTGATAAGAGTTATCTTACTATCACTGCTGACCAAGTTAGTCCACAAAGCACTAATGTTAGTGTATTAATTCCAAATGAAAATTATCAAGTTAAGGTAACAAAAGGAGCACCTGTTGCTCGTGCAATTTATAGTGCAGTAGTTGTTCAGAAAACAACAGGTGGTTATCAAGTAAGTGGATTTGATAAACTTCGTCCATACTTTTTGACTGTTCCAAGCCGTGTAAGCAGTAACAATTACACAATTACGGTTGGCAGCGAGCGCGCTATAATTTATCAAGATAGCAGCAACAATGTTGTAACTTATCCTTATGGTTCACTTTTTGCAACAAAACAACAAGTTGTAGATTTCTTGGTTAGCTATGGTCGTTATCTTATCAATCAAGGATTTATTTTTACAAGCAATGTGCCAAATAGTCAAACAGTTGCTGATTGGACTCTTGCTGCAAAAGAATTTTTATTTTGGGATCAGCAAAATTGGGGTGGTAACACTGTTATTGGATTAACGCCTGCTGGTACGAGTATTTCTTTTGCAAGTCCATATGGAACAGTTGACCAAATTAGTAATACAAATAACTATACTAAAGTTATAGATAGTGATGGAACAACCCTAACTGGAAAAGATTATCGTGTTTATCGTGAAGATAACTCTTTTACTATTGACTTAAAAAATGCACAAAAAGGTATTCACTTATTGGATATTGTTATTGTTCAATATGAACATGCAATTATCTTTGATAATGAAACGGTGTTTAATGATATTCTTTATGATGAACAAGTTGGAAGTCGCCAGTTCCGTCTAAAGTTAGATGGCGTAAAAACACAAGATTGGAATGGTAGCCTATATGCACCTGGCTTCTTTGTAAACGTAAGTGAAATTCCAAATTGGCAACCATATACCGACTATTATAAAGGCGATATTGTACTATTCAAAACACAATATTTTGCGGCTCAAAACTTTATACCAGGTACACAAAATTTTGTTTCTAGTGATTGGTATTTGATAAACGGCAGTTTATTAAGCAAGCAGCTTATACCAAATATGGCAAGTGGTGCTGCACAGTTTACTAATTTTTATGATCCAGATACTGCTGATCTTAATAGCGCAGCAGATTTGCTTGGTAAACATGCAACAGGATTTCAAAAACGCCAATACTTTACTGATCTTGGGTTAGACACTACTACACAATTTAAGTTTTATCTTGGTATGATTAACCAAAAAGGTTCTATTGCGGTTATTAATGCCTTCTTGAGAAATAAACAGCCAAATATTGATAGTGATATTGCGTTAGTAGAACAATGGGCAATCAAGCTTGGCAATTATGGCGGAACTAGTAATGTAGATAAAATTGAATTTAATATTGGTACTGCTAGCGCAATCAATAGCCAATATTTGTTTGAATTTATCAATCAAACTGATAGCCGTAGCACTGAATATAATAGTGTTAAACCAAGTGATTTACTGTTAGCACCAAGAACATATACAACAACACCATTTGCACAAACTGAAGCTTCAAAGCAGATAGTTCCATATGCTGGTCCAGTAAGTCCGCTTGATGCAAATGCTAGTGTTTATGATATTAATAAAATTTATAATATTTCTAGTCTGAATCCAGTTCTTGGTGAAAGCAGTAAGATATGGATTGCCGCAGACAGCAGTAATGAGTGGGGCGTATATCGTTTAAGTCAAACAGGTTCTGTTTATGTTATAAGCGTTCATCAGAACTCACCAACTGAATTAACGTTTACAACTAATATACCACATAGTTTTTCACAATATGATTATGTAATGTTGAAAAATGCGCTTATAAGCAATGCTAGTACATCAACTGGTATTCTAGACTTAAGTGGTTTCTATCGTGTAAGTTCATCAACTAGTACAACATTTACAGTTAAGATTATTAATAATACAACAATTGCCAGTGGCAATTTGAATGGAGTTGTTTTCAAATTATATAACATTCGCTATAATACAGTTGCAGATTGGAGTAATTTTACACCTGTTCGTGGTTGGCAAAATGGTGAAATTGTATATATTGATAATGGTCCAACTGGTTGGGAAGTAAAACAAAATACAAATAGCTGGTCATATAATATGTATCGCAGTCCAGTATTTACTGGACCAAGTGACAACTTTGGTAGTAGCATTAAAATAAACAGTATCCAAGGTTTTGCTATTGTTGGAGCAAGTTCTAAAAATACAACAGGTGAAACATTTATCTACGGTAAATCAAGTGACAATACTTGGCAAGAATTTGGTATTCTATCGCCAGATAGTCGTGCGCTTGGATTTGGTTCAAATGTTGATATTAATAACAATGGTGTAGCAGCTATCACTGCACCAAGTTCACTTAAAGGAACAGTTTATCTTGCAAGCATTACAAGTGACAGTGTTAAATTAAATCAAGCTATTCACTATGATAATCTTTATGCTATCAGCACTAACCTAACAACAAGCAATGCTTACATATTGATTGGCAATATTACTGTTCAAAATTCAACAGGAAATGCTGCTACACAAGGAAGCTATAATCTTTCAAATTTTGCAGTAGGCATGACTGTTTCTGGTAGTGGAATACCAAGCGGTACTAAAATTGCTAATTTAACAGCATCAACACCAAACTATATTAAAATGTCAAATAATGCACCAATTGGTGTTGGGCAAACTGCAACTATTCTTACAGCTAATGCAGGTATTTACAAAACACTTTACGCAAATTTAACAAGTAGCAATGCTAACATTTATATTAGTAATACACAAAGTATAAGTGGCATTATGGCTAATACTATGCCTATTTTAGGCAATTTGATACCTGCAAAAACTTATATTTCAAATATTTGGGTTGATAATACACTTATTCCAAATGTAGGTGGTTTCCATGTGTTAACGCTTTCAAATAGCGTGTCAACTGGTTATGGAGCATTGCTGACTATTGTATCTGCAAACAGTTATGTTGCAGAGACTGTAACTGCAATTACTGCAAATAGCTCTTCTTATTTTATATCAAGCGGCATTCAATCACTTAATGGTGTCTCGGTTGGCTCACCAATCATAAGTGGTGTTATTCCAAATGGCACAGTTGTAACAAATTTAGTTACAGGTTCGCCATACAATAAAATTGGATTAACAAATAATGCTACAATAAGTCCTAATGAATTAATTACGATTTATCCAAATTTATCAATTAATAGCAAACTTGGTAGCAGTGTTGCTTTAAGCAGTGATGGCAATTGGATGTATGTTGGTGAACCAACATTAAATCGTGTTTATGTTTACCAATGGCAACAAGTTCCTAGTAGCACTCTTAATTTTACGGGTGATGGAAGTAGTACTACATTCTCATACCCGCCAACTGCTTTAGGAAAAAATCTTGGTAGTTGTGATATTAAAGTTTATGTAGGTGGTAATTTACAATTGCCTGATCTTGACTATATTAAAACACCTAGTCAAGATAGCATTACTTTTGTTACAGCACCAACCGCTAGTATAGCTATTACTGTTACATATGAAAATTATTTCCAAGAAATAAATCAGATTATTACTACTGATAACGATGCTGTAAGCTTTGGTGCTGCTGTTCATTGTTCTGCTGACGGTCGTCAAATTATTGTGGGCGCTCCAAACAGCAATGCTGTTGCTGTTGGCTCTCAATATACTGGTGTTGGCAAAGCCTATGTATACGAACGTACAGCAGAGAATTTCTTTGCCAATGGTAGCATAGCAACATTTAATTTAAGCAATGCTTTTGTAGGCAGCCAAACTATTACTACACCTTATGTTATCACTCACCCAAGTGTAACTGTTGATGGTGTAGCAGTTAATGCAACATTTAATTATACAAATAACAGCGTAACACTTGCAAGCACACCATCTATTGGCAGCACTGTTGCTGTTTCAACCAATCAATTTGTTCTTGTTGCAACTGAAACTATAGATATTGGTCAAAATAGTTCTAATTTTGGTCAAAGTGTAAAAATTAGCAATGATGATTCAAGCGTATATGTTGGTGCACCTGGATTAAATGTAACAACTGGACAAAACGGTGGAGTATACCGATTTGTCAATATACCACGCATGTATGGCGTTTCTCTTGGAACAATTACTAATGTAAACATGACAAGCGGATATCAGCTTCGTATCAATGATTGGTTAGTTACATTTACTGGTGGAAACGCAACACAGTGTGTTAGCGATATTAATGCTGTAAACATACCGGGCATTACTGCAAGCGTTACTAGCAATGGTTATGTTCAAATTGTAAGTAGCAATCTTGTAGATAGCAGTAAAATTAGATTGCGCAACGAAAGTGGTGATCCGTTAGGAGCATTGGGCATAATTCCTTGGCAGATGACACAAAAACTTTATAGCCCAATATTGCAAGATACACAGCGTTTTGGCGACCATCTTGCTATCAGCCCAGACAACGATACTCTTGTTGTTGGTGCAACATTGAGCAATACAAAGTTAACTACAACATTTGACAATACATATACTACATTTGACCAAAATACTGTACGTTTTATAGATACTGTATATCGCAGTGGTGCAGCACATGTATTTGAATATCAATCAAGTCAAACAGAAACTTTTGCAGATCAAGGAAAATTTGTATATGGCAGTATTCTTAACACAAATACAGCTAACAGTCTAGATAGATTTTCAACTGCAATTGATATAAGTGATAATTTTATTCTTGTCGGTGCACCACATGCTTATGTATTAGGCAATGCAACAGGTGCAATGCATGTATATTATAACAAAAAAGCAACAAAAATCTGGAATACTATTCGTAGCCAAGGCATAGAATATGATAGTCGTATGATAAATCGTATCTATATCTATAATTCTACAACAGAAAAATTGATTGCCGATCTGCCAGTAATTGATTTGACACATAACCTATTGCCTAATAGCAGCGAAAGTTATATTGATTACATTGTAAATTATGATCCTGCTGTGTATAGTACGGTTCCTAGTACTATTAGTTTCTCATTTGACCGCAAAAATAATTGGGGCAGTGAAAAAGTTGGAAAGCTATGGTGGGATATTAACGCTGTAAAGTATTATGATAATCGTCAGGGAACGACGTTAGACAAATTTAACAATTGGGGATTAGCATTTCCAGCAAGCAATATTTCAGTCTACGAATGGATTGAGAGTGATATGTTGCCAAAAGATTATGCTAAAATGAATCCTCTTTCATCTCCACTGTATACTGTTAATGACGTGTATAGCACTCGTGTAATTGTTGACCCAAAGAGCGGCGTTGCAAATACAAAATATTATTTCTGGGTTCGCAATTCAACATTAGCTGATCCTAACAATATACGCCCAAGTGCATTTGAAATACAAACTAATATTGCTAATCCTCGCGTAAGTAATGCGCCTTTTGCTGCAGTTATTAGTCCAAGTGCAATTGCACTGTATAATGCACAAAATTTAGTTTTTGATAATACTAATCTTGTTATAGAATATAAAAATCAGCTAAAACCACAACTTGTTCATAGTGAGTGGACTATGTTTGATGATGGAACTGAATTTGGAGTTGCTATTGAATTTATTAACAAACTCAATGATAGTTTAACTGGGCAAGATAGTAGCGGAAGAATTGTTCCAGACCCAACATTGCCTGAAAAACAAAAATATGGATTAGATATTCGCCCACGTCAGAGTGTATTCACTGGTCATTATACTGCTCGCAAATTGTATATTGAGGAAGTTAATAGTATTTGCACAAATTATCCTATGGTATTAACTAGACCAGAGGCTATCACTGCGCTTAAGGCTAGCGAACCACTGCCAAGTGCCAGCATTTATAAAACTTCTGTTGCTAATTTGTCAGAACTAAATTATCTTGATACTAACACTTATAACGCTGGTAATGCTGTTTTAGTATTGAGCGATAGTTCAACTTGGAATAGCGGTTGGAGTTTATATAAATTAAATATTGCTTTCCCAAATACAAGAACTTGGGAAATATACCAAGTACAAACATATAATTTGAACAATTATTGGACGTATAGTGACTGGTATAGTTCTAGCTATAACCCACAAACTCCAATCACTTATACTATTGATACAGAAAATGAAATAAGCAATCTAACTCTTAATGTTGGTAATATCATTTATATCAAGCATAGTAATAGTGATGGTTGGAAGATTGTTTTAGTTAATATGAATGGGCTAGAATTATTGGCTCAACAAAATGCAACTATTCAATTTTCTGAAAATTTATACAATCTTGTTACAGCAAAACAAGGTTTCCAAACTAGTAGTTTTGAAACAGTTGGTTTTGATAATGACAGCAATCTAGAATTTAGTTATATTTTTGATATTATTCGTGACAACCTATTGAATAATGAATATAGACCCAAATTCAAATCAATTGTAAGTTTAATGATTGATACTATTGCAACACAAAATATTGCAACTGATTGGTTAATGAAAACTTCTTTTGTTGACATTTATCATCGTGTTCGTGGTCTTGATCCGTTGCCAGTATATTTGCCACAACCAGAAACAATTGTAACTGAATTTTTTGCAGAAGCTAAACCTTATCATACACAATTAAAACAATATATTGCAAAATATGATAATGATGACAATATTGATATTGCACATGCAAATACAACTGATTTTGATTTGCAGCCATATTATAATAAGACTATTAGATCATATCGCAGTCCACAAGAAAATAATGCACTTGATGTTGATATTTTAGCAAATACTGATGTATATCAACCTTGGGTTCAAAATCATGGGTATAGCGTAAACAGAGTTTATGTTAGCAATGGTGGAACTGGTTATGACGGGAATACTGTTGTTACTATTACTGGAGATGGAAAAAGTGCAACCGCAACTGCGTATATATTAAATGGCGCTGTTTATACAATTACAGTAATAAGCAGCACCAATGACTTTACACATGCGACTGCTACAATAAGTGGTAGTGGAACAGGAGCAACTGCAAGTGTAATTCTTGGCGATGGTTTAGTTCGTACTCTTGATACCTATGTTAAATTTGATCGTTATACATATTTTAATAGCGTTAAAGATTGGGCAGAAAATACAACATATGTAGTTAATGATGTCGTTGTTTACAATAGTGAACCATATCGTGTAACGGTTGCTCACACTAGTACATCTACATTTGATATTACAAAGTTTTTGTTGCTTCGTGTAAAAGTTTGGTATCCACAAACTGAATATGCGCAAAATGATGTTGTAGTTTATCAAAATGTAGCTTATACAGCAAATAATAACTTTACTAGTGGATTAGTATTTGATGTTAATAACTTAAATTCTTATAACGGATTGTTCCTTGATAATGCTGCTGATCGTATTTGGTCATATTATGCACCAATAAGTGGAATGGCAGGTCGTGATCTTGCACAGTTAATGGTTGGTATGGAATATGGTGGCGTGGGAGTTTGTGGACCAGATTTCCAACAAAACCCATATTATGATATTAACAATTATGATACTTTAACATTTGATTATACAACAAAGAATGTTGAAAATGTCATTGATATCTATGGTGTACAAAAAGAAGATACAATAATTCAAAGTATCTTTACAGACAGTGGACTCGGACTTCGTGCTGAAGATATTATTGTTCTTGGTGGTGGATTTGTTGATGCCTATAGCAGCAATGCACCAGAAGAACTTATACCAGCAAACACATTTGATACACTTAACATCAAAGTTAGAACATTGCCAATTCAAAATGGTAATCCAGATATGAAAGTAATCGTTCCAAATTATAATGGTATTGCTAACTTTAGTTTTGATCCAGCAATAACAGGTGTTACTTGGCCAATTGGAGGGATTGAAAAATTCTTTATTATTGATAAAGCACTTGGACCTATTACAGAAGGCATTGACTATACAGTTAATTGGCAAACTTTAACTGTAAATCTGAACTATACGCCTGCAAGTGGAACATTCTGGTATACATTGATGATTGGTAGCAATGGCGTAAATCCAGTATTTGACCAGGATTATATTGCTAATGGTTTAACTACTGATTTTGTTATACCTGACAATGTTGTGCAAACAGTTCAACAAGCATATGTTAAGGTAAACGGTCAAGCAGTAAGCAATTGGACACTTGTTAATAGCATAGTAAATGGTATTAATACTCTTGTTGTTAGATTTACTTCACCTCCTACTGCAGGTAGTTTTGTCCAAGTCCATCTATATCAGGTTGCACTTGGAACACGTGCATATAGCGAAATAACTGAACAAACATTTACTATTCCGACTGCAAACTATCCTACTGGATATAATTTTGCGTTAACAAATCCAGAAGAATATGCACAACCATATAGTATGTGGGCAATAGTTCGTCTTAATGGCAGTGATTTGTTACCGCCTCAACAAAGTTATTATATTGGCGATGGTTTAACAAGCAACTTTAGTTTGACTAGTAGTTGGATAGAAAATATTTCACAAATATCGGATGGTGAAATTATAGTAACCGTTAATGGAGTTATTGCAAATCGTGGCATTGATTACACCGTTTACCATGATCCATTAAATCTTGCAATGCCTATTATTCAATTTACAAATCCACCTGTTAGTAACAGTAACATTATTATAAGTGATAGCAGTCAAAGTGATTTCAAAATTTATGATGGCAATCAGTTATGGTTAAATCCAAATCTTGTTATAACACCAAATTCAAAATTAACAGTGCTAACACAAGGAAACCACGATGCTACTAACATTTATGTGAAACTATTCAGTGGTAGCACGGCTGCAACAAACGTAATAGATAATGGTATAGATACAACTGGGTTTGATTCAGTATCATTTGATAATGAATTGAGCACATACCTAGCAACTGGTGTATACTACACATTGCCATATCCTGTGTATGATGTTAATCAAATATACATTACACGCAAAGCAGTTGGGTCAACAGGCGGATTCCCACTTATTCCGTATACTGATTTCATACTTGTAAACCCAACTACTATTACTTTAAGCAGCAACTTGAATGTAAGTCCAAATGATGTTATATGTGTTCGCGTATGGAATAACAGTATCCGTGAAGAAGCAGTTGAATATAGAATATTCAAAGATTTGCAAAATACAACTCGTTATTATGCAATTCGCCCAAGCAAAACAACATATCTATCACACGAATTGAATATTACAGATGAATGGATTTATTGTGAAACAGTTGAAAATTTAAGTAACCCAGACCCTATACATAATCTTGCTGGTGTTGTTTATATTGATGGTGAAAGAATCATATATGGTATTAAAGATACCATAAACAACCGACTGGGACAATTGCGCCGTGGAACTGCTGGAACAGGTGCACCATTTGTACATGCTGTTGGAACTCAAATTATGGATAGTAGTCCTCAACTTGAAATACCAAACAGTCGTGACACACTTATTACTGTTGTTAATCCTATATACATAACTAATGGTAGTGGAACAAGCATTCTTCTTGAACCTGGTCAAACTTTCTATCAAGGCATAACATTTACTAATACAGGTGAAAGTTTACAAACAAGCAATACAAGTTATGCACAATTTATAAGAGAACCATAATGAATAAAACTGCTGATAAAAAACCAATAAATACAAATGAATCTAATGGAAAAAAAGAAATGAACAAACCTAACGAAACCAGCGGTTTATTATTGCAAGGACATATTAAAATTCATGATCCTAATACTGGCGAAGTGTTTGTAAACAAGCGCAATGCAATTCACTATGAAAATTTTTCTTATGCGATTGCGCAATCAATGAGTAATGTTGGGCAAGGTTGGATAAGTGAAATGGCATTTGGCAACGGTGGAACATCAGTTGATCCAACTGGCGTTATTACATATTTGCCAACAAATACAAGTGGTAGCAATAGTTCACTTTACAACCAAACTTATTATAAAGTAGTTGACCCGAACAGTGTATATAATCTTGATCCAACTCGTAACAATATTCAAATTCGTCATACAACTGGCACTGTTTATAGCGATATTTTTGTTACTTGCACACTAGATTATGGTGAACCAAGCGGACAGCAGGCATTTGATAATACTACGAATTTTAATGATACTTTTGTTTTTGATGAACTAGGACTCAAAGTATGGAATGGCAGTACAGTTGATGCGGGTAATTTGATTACCCACGTTATTTTCCACCCAATTCAGAAAAGTCTTAATCGTTTAATTCAAATTGATTATACTGTTCGTGTTCAAACATTGACCAATCTAACATCACAGGCGTAAACTATGACATTCTATATTAATCTTACAGACGGTGCAAATTTAACAGCTATAAGTGATGGAACAATTAATAATACTGCTAGTAGTATTACACTTATTGGTAAAAACTTTCCAACTTATGGACAATTGTTGAATACAAATTTAGTTCATATGCTTGAAAATTTTTCAAATACTACTTCGCCAACTCCTGCGTTAGAAGGACAGTTGTGGTATGACAGCGGAAATAATGTATTAAATTATTATCGTGGCGGCAGCAATTCTAATTATTGGCAAACATTACCAAATATAATTTATAATTCAACCACTCCAACTGTTGCCCAACAAAATGATTTATGGTATGACACTACAAACCAGCAGTTAAAATTCTATGACCAATTAAATTGGATTACTATTGGACCGCAGACTACAAACGATGGGTTAAATCGTGTCAGTGGAACAAACAGTTTTATTGTTCAAATAGGTGGCAATAATGTATTCACGGTTGATGCATATGGTCGTGTAAATTCTGCCTATAATCCTGTATTCAGTGGCACAGGCTTAGCATCAGGTTCAAATTACAACAGCACTGGCGGTTTAAGTGCACCTTCTACCTTTGTTCCTGCAACAATCATTTGCAATATAGGCAGTTACATGAATACAGCGACTGGCGTGTTCACTTGTCCCGTAGCTGGTATATATCATGTAACTGGTGGAGTTGTCGCACTAGGTGATCCAAATTCTACAGCTTTAACTATAACTCATGTTTTATCCTGGCAACAAAATCAAAGTGATAGCGGTATAAGTGCCAAGTCAGTTAATGCCAATACTGTTAGCGGAACAAGTGATAATACCATTATACCGCTTCATGCTGAAGGATATTTGAATTGTAAAGCAGGCGATATATTACAATTAGTATTTGCCGCAGATGCTGGTGGTCAAATAAGTTATCAGAATTGTAGTATGGGTATTCGTTTGGTTGGTTAAACCCATAAATAGTTAGTGGGATTAAGCAATGACATCATATATTATAAATCACTATAACGGTACCTCACTAGCAACAGTTGCAGATGGCACTGCCAATACAAGCGCAACTAGTTTAACTCTTATCGGTCATGCTTTAACAAATTATGGCACAGCACTTAACGAAAACTTTGTGTATTTGTTAGAAAATTTTAGTGGACCAAGTGCTAGCCCTCCAACTAATCCAACGCAAGGACAATTATGGTGGGATAGTACTGCTAAAGTTATGAATGTTTATAATGGAACCGCTTGGGTAACTATAAGTGGTCAACTTCCCAGTTTGATT
>Ga0164297_10004281_pt1 | contig 12885 bp, 14 predicted proteins | sample GEODES058metaG_FD_113539 | JGI IMG/M metagenome (GOLD analysis project Ga0164297, IMG submission 113539) | Dystrophic lake water microbial communities from Trout Bog Lake, Wisconsin, USA - GEODES058 metaG | ecosystem: Environmental > Aquatic > Freshwater > Lake | place: USA: Trout Bog Lake... | reverse complement strand
CTGAGGGAACCGTAGGTTCCCTGCTCCCCGCTTTAGTCATCCAATTCGATTTTCCACCATTTGTCCAAGAACTCCCTTTCCGAGTCCGAAATAACAATGGCTGATGCGTCGATATGTTGTTTCAGTAAACTCATCAATACGTAAATGGTGTTACCGCTCATATCCTGAATGTAACTATCGATAAGATCGATTATAGGGGATTGTTTTTCGATCATTTCCTGTAACCGTTCGTACAAGTATTTCTCTCGCATCAAGATAATTGCTCGGTCGGTTTTCTCATCACCCATAATGTAATGGTTGGTTCGGTGGCGACTTTCCTTGATTTTTTTCAGGTGCATATTCAGAAATATCGGATTGTTCTTTTTAAATTTCTCGTAAGATATAACGTCCGCCAGTGCTGTAATGATTCTTTCCTCACGGTAGTTCTGTTTGAGTATACTATTATCCTTCATTAGATTGGCGTTCTTGAGTTTGAGTTCCACATTTTCTTGTTCCAATGTGCCAACACGCTGTTCCAACACATCAACCCGTTGTTTCAATTCGGCGTTTTCTTTTCTTAGTTCGGCGTTTTCTTTTCTTAGTTCGGCGTTTAACTCTTCTAAGGCCCGGTTTCTTTCTTCTAAAGCTCGGTTTCTTTCTTCTAAAACTCTATTTCTCTCTTCTAAGTTCTTGATTCGTTCTTCTGAATCCTTAACTGTTTGTAAGAGGACTTTGACTTGTTGTATAAGAGTGGCAACCGTTTCCTTTAATTCTGCATTTTCACTTCGAAGTTGGACAACCTCGGTTCGAAGCTCTGTATTTTCAGCTCGAAGTTCTGCATTTTCAGAACGTAATTCCTGCACAGTTTCGCCGCCATAAAACGCCTTTTTCCGTATTCGTTTGGTTTTTCTTGTTTTTATGGTTTTTCTACGGGTCATCCTAATATAGGTATATAAATATAAGATAAAGCCTCTAACTATGTTTATGAAAATAACTACAGCAGCAGGGAACCTACGGTTCCCCTGCGACCCCTTCCCTTGAACAATAAACCACCTTGGAAACCACCTTGGAAACCACCTTGGAAACCACCTTGGAAACCACCTTGGAAACCACCTTGGAAACCACCTTTGACTTAAAGGATGGGATCATAAGGGAAACCTAGGTTTCCCTTAAAAATTGAAAGCGCGTTTGTTGTATGATGTATTTATCTGTCAATAATACATCATATCATCATATCATCCTATAATGTGTGGGATTGTAGGCATCAGCACCAAAGTGGCAGGAATCAATATCAATGAAGAACTAGTTCGAGCACTCACCTATCTCCAGCACCGTGGCCAGGATTCGGCCGGGATCGCTACCTTGCAGTCCGATGGTAAAATCAACATCCGCAAGGGGGTAGGGCTCGTATCCCAGGTCTTTGATGAGCGTAGCTGTGGTGAAAGTGGTATCCAAATAGGGATCGGACACGTCCGGTATTCGACCCAGGGCACGATCAGTGAGGCGGAAGCCCAGCCCCTCTATACCAACAGCCCCTACGGCATCGCCCTCGCGCATAACGGTAACCTCACCAACATCGACGAACTCAAAGAATATCTCACCAACATGCAACGGCACCTCAACACCGATTCTGACAGTGAAATCCTGTTGAACATCTTTGCGGTCGAATTAGCCGAGAGCCCCCATGACCTGTTCGGGGCCATGAACCGATTCGTGAAATTGGTGAAGGGGTCGTACTCGGTGGTGGCCGTGATTGCGGGGGTCGGTCTCGTCGCCTTCCGTGACCCACGTGCGATCCGCCCCCTATGTTTCGCCAAAAACCCGTCGGGGTATATGTTCGCCTCTGAGTCCGCAGCGTTCGTGGGCTCGCCCTACCAATTCGAACGCGACGTCGGTCCCGGCGAGTGTATTCTGGTCGACGAAGACCAACAGTTCTATTCGCATAAGGTGGCCGAGGTGGCGCGCTGTAGTCCGTGTTTGTTCGAATATATCTATTTTGCGCGGCCGGACTCGATCATTGACGGGATCTCGGTCTACCAGGCCCGTGAGCAGATGGGGGTCTACCTGGCCCAGGCTATTCGTGAAAACATTTTGTCGTCCCCCCAGCTCGATATCGATGTCGTGATCCCGGTCCCCGAAACCTCGCGAACCTATGCGATCAAAGTGGCCGAGGTTCTCCAAATCCCTTATCGCGAAGCCTTTGTGAAAAACCGGTACATTGCCAGGACGTTTATCATGAGCAATAGCTCCACTGCTAGTGCGAGTGCAGTTGGCACTGGCGCAGCCACAAGTAGTCGTAGTAAAGCGGTGAAAATGAAGCTCAGCACGATTCAGAGCGAGTTTAAAGATAAAAATGTGCTCATTGTCGACGACTCGATTGTACGTGGGACCACGTCTCATGCCCTGGTCAAATTAGCCAAGGAGGCGGGGGCGAAGCGGGTCTGGTTTGCGTCGGCCGCACCGCCCATCTGTTTCGCGAACCGGCTCGGTATCGACATCCCCAACGATAAAGAGTTGATTGCCCACGGCCGTAGCAACATCGAAATCGCGGACCTGCTCCAATGTGACCGCGTGTTTTATAACGACCTGGACACGGTTTATCGGGGGCTCAAGGGGCTGGCCCCACCGTCCTCGGCCCCATCCTCGCTGGACGGATTTGAAATCTCGTGTTTTTCGGAGTAATCGAGAACTTTGGCAACGCGTTTCTGTATGTTACTCTGTTGAATATAATATTTGACATAATAGGGCGTATTGGCCACCATGTTCATCGGTGTATTATACGTAAAACTACAGAGTAGCGTATCGACACCATTATCATACTGAATACTATACCACCAATAGGGCGGGACATAGAGAACAAAGCCTTCGCCCACCTCGAACTCTAAAAAACGTATTTTGTCGGTTTCGTGGCGGTATTTTTTTTGCGGGGTCCATACGTTGACGGGGGAGCGGAATTCGTAGGTCTCGAAATCGCGGTAAGGATAGAGGTATTTGGTGCTCTTCCACGGGGTCATCTTGACCCGAATCTTCCCGCTATTCACGGAAATAAAGTGGCGGTGGTGGGTATGGTAACGGAGGGGCAGGGCGACCCCGCGCGAACCCAACATGAGATCGTATTTGGTTTGGACCACCATCGGGGGCTTCAAATAGTCGTTGTTACGCTCTAAATGCGCGATCAGACCGGATTCCTCGACAAATTCGTCGTTGTTCTCCGAGAAATAGGCGGATTTCGAGTCGGATTTCATGAGGTTGGACCCGCTCGAATAAGGTAAGACCACGTAATCGACCGAGATTTCAGGTCCCGAAGACTCGACAAAATAATCGGCGACCTCCTTGACCCGGATGTCGTAGGAGGCGTAACGGTCGTCTAATAAATCGTCGTAGGTGACTGCCTCGTAGAACTCGGGGGCGACGGAGCGGTACTCGAATAAGACAGGCTGCTTGACGTCACAGACCTCTTGTAAATAGGCATTGGAGGCGTAGTCGAGCTCGTAGATCTCTAAATCCTCGCTCCGCTTGTACTGGTGGGCGAGATGGACATAGAGAAAGAGAACCATTAAAAAGATGAGAATTTGGAGATAGGTTTTCATTATAATACACGTAATAAAACACGATTTATTTTTAAGGAGCAGGGAACCTACTAAGGGGAAACCAAGGTTTCCCCTTAAACCCCATCCTTTAAACATTGAAGGATCTTATTAACTGCCTTGGAAACCACCTTCACCCGACCTCCGGCCTGCCTTCGGGGCCCGGGGGCATAATTCTACGCTAAATATGTAAACAACACAGGTTCTCCTCGATCTCTATTCACATAAGTTTTTGGAAAAGATAAATATCATAGGTCTATTGATATTTAGCGTAGAATTATGCCCCCGGGCCCCGAAGGCAGGCCGGAGGTCGGGTGAAGGTGGTTCCCAAGGCAGTTCCCAAAGCAGTTACTAAGATCCTTCAATGTTTAAAGGATGGGGTTTAAGGGGAAACCTTGGTTTCCCCTTATAGGTACTTGGCTCTCAGCGGCACCGAGCTATACGTCCGGCTGATCTTAAGAAAGCATTCGTCGGCATATTCCATAATTTTCTTAATCTCGTCGATATGGTCCAAATTATGTTTCCATTCGGGCTTTTTGAGTTCGTCGACGAAACGGAAAATGATGTCGGTCATAGTGGCGATCAACAATTGAATCACATCGCAGATCTCACGATATTTACAGCTCTTTTTATACTCCTTTTGCAGTGCCACCTTAAAATAGTCTTCACAAATAAAATTGCGCATATACTGAATACGTAGCTGTTGGGTAATATCGTCGCTATTGTATTGGTACCGGGGGAGCGACGCGTAGCGGTAATGGATCACTAACCGCGCATATTCGGTGATTTGGTTCAAAAGTTGGCGGAGTTTGGGCGCGTTTTCCGTATCAGTCGACTCGTGCCGGGAAAAAAGTGTTCGTAACGTCGTGAAAATATGATGATTTATTTCACGCCCACACGGCACATCGTTGGCTTCACGTTCGAGTGTGCCGTTACGCCGCATCCATTCGTAGTAATGGGGGTTATGGAGAGGACCCGTCTCTACCCGGCCAGTGCGCCAATCGAACGCCGTATGACATATGGTACAAAACATTTGACTGCAATTATGTAAGCAGGTTTTATCGGCCATCAGAAAAAGTGACGAAGATCCATCCAATGTCCATCCGTAGTATTGCCCCCGCCCTGTACCGGTCACCGTAATAGGATACGCGCTGTGCTGAAGTGGCGCTGCAACTTTGTATCCCAACAAATACGATTTTTCTTCGTCGGTCAGTTTCATGTAATCGTCGGTCCGAATGTCGACCGTGATCAGCGGGTTAGCTAAATATTTATATTTCAGGGTCAGTGTATGCTTACTGTTCACCGTATAAGACGCGCCGTCGCTCTGCACCACCTCGTACATCTCATCCTCGCCCTGCATAGTGCGAATCACGTTACGCGGTTGGCCGTCGTCGCCCACGAGCACGTCCCCCACCACAATATCCTGTGACATTTTCACTGTGGAATCCCACATGAGGATCGGGACATTAGGTGCAAAGCATCCATCGATTTTGAAAATACCTTCACCGCACTTAGGGCACGGTTTGGTATCGGCATTGAGTAGGTTCGCGGTGGCGACGTTGTTCGGATCACACACATGTTCGCCGTCGCGGTCCGCCCCCTTGATTTCGTGGCAGGTCGGGCACGTCCATAAATTACAAATACCGCACTTCCACTGGCTGCTCAAGAACCCGCGGCAATCGGGGGACGGGCACGCCCGGATGAAGGTAGCACGCTCGTTGTCGCCCTTACCCCGGTTAATAAACGCAAAATATTCGCTTTGGATCTTGTTCATGTCCCGGCGGGCCTGGTTGACCACCTCGTTCGCGGCATTAATACGGCGCATGTAATCCTCGCGCTTCAAAATGTTCTCGACCAGGGGTTGGGTGGCCGGGAGGAGGGCCCGTTGTTTATCGAACAGCACCTTTTCGCGGTGTAATTTGAGGTCCTGGGTCACGAACTTTTTAGTGAAGGTTTTAGAGACAAATTCGTGGGTCCACGGGCGGGCGCACCCGCTGGCCATGCAGTGGGCCTCGCTCTCCATCAAGATATAGCGTTCGCAGCACTCGCGGCAGGCCTTGAAGTCGCAATATTCGCATTTCACGGGGCAGCGGAAGGATTGGTTGAATTTTTCGACACAAATATCGCATGTTTCGACCACTTGCGCTTGCGCGGGCGTGGGTGCACCCGCTCCTGCTTGTACAGTACCTGTAGTAGGTGCGGTCGTAATATGCTCCGTGGTCAGTTTTATTTCATTTTTAAGCTCATTTTTAGACTCATTCTTAGCTTCTGTTTTCTTGGTTCTCGGAGCCATCACTAATAAATACAAGACAAATTATGTTTATTAGGTTTACGATAATGTTTTATTTGACTGATCAAATCTCCCCATAATATAACCGCTCACTAACGGTCATGAAAGGGATCGCCCAAGAGGAATACGATACCATCACTGCGTTTCTATTTTCATTGGGGTTTTTTAGCGAGATTTTCCTCATCATTTTAGTGATTGCCCTTATCCACCGACAATCGATCGACCTCATCTTCTACTTGTTGTTTCTCTGGATCAACGGACACACGAACCGTTGGCTAAAAGACCTCATACAACAACGCCGCCCCACGAACCCCGTCAAGTTCCTCGCATCGGAGCATTTCGATAAAAAAAAGGTGGCATTTGGTATGCCGTCAGGTCACAGTCAAAACGTATTTTTCTCGGTGACGTACCTGTTTTTATTTTTCGGTTCGGTCAATAGGTGGATCTATTTGGCCTTGTTTATCGCATTGCTTATGTTGATCGAACGCTGGTATTTCCATAATCATACGGTGGCACAATTGATAATAGGCGCCACGATCGGATCAGGGGTCGCCTGGATCGCCTACGAGGTCAAAACATATGTCGGCACACACCTTTTGCCTCGGTAACTACCGTGACACTATTCGTCGTCCTTGATCTTCGGTGCCAAGTAGAAGATGAGCCGGGTATCCTCGCTGGCCGGGTCGGTGCCAAAGTTATAACTGATTTGCATGGGGTAGTCCTTGATCAACTTGATCTTGACCTCCTTGGCGATCTTATGGTATAAACAAATGTTACCGAGGGTGTTGAGGGTGAAAGACAGATTGATCGTCTCGCCCTCGTCGATCGAGTACTCGGACAATTCTTCGATCTGGATATCGACCGCCATTTTACCGGCCCCGTCACTGAGCGATTTGAGCTCGATTTTCTCTTCGGTACACTGGATATCGATGGTGTCACCAAACAACTTGAGCTGGCTGATGATGTTGGCAAAACTAGCGGAGGCGATTGCGAACTCGGCATTACACTCCATCTCAGGGATCGTCATGATTTCGTTGTCAATGTCCATGAGGGGGAGCTCAAACCGCTTGTCGAAGACCGACTTGTCCTCGGAGGTGAAATTGATGTTGAGGTAATCACTGTTGTCGGTGTCGAAGGTGATCTCGGTCTGCTGGATCTTGTCGCGTGTATTGAGGATCTTGAACAAGAGCGTCGAACTGAGCCCGATAGGCACCGTGCCCGGGCTCGTGTGGTCGTAGGTGTCGAACCAGTCGGCCGGGATAGTGAGCTCGAACACCGAAATACGCGACGAATCCATCGACTGGAAATAGAGCCGCTCCTTCTCGAACATGATGATGACGTGGTCGGTGAAGACCTTGAGATGCTGGAAGATCAGGGCGAAGATCTCCGACTTGATGGGGTTCTTGATGATGATGTTCATTGTTTCAGACTCTTGTCAAAGCTTTATATCAACTATTTACAATTATTATTTCGTTTCTTCTCAAATTCAATTTTAAGGGAAACCTACGTCAAGAAACGCTTTTGCTTTACTTCGTAAAGCATTGCGTTTCTAACTCCCTTATGATCCCTTCCCTTACACAGTAAACTTTTTAAGGGAAACCTACGTCAAAAAACGCTTTTGCTTTACTTCGTAAAGCATTGCGTTTTTAACTCCCTTATGATCCCTTCCCTTACACCTTCGCGCATTTAAAATGCGCGTGGTAACGTTGCCTTTGCCTTATGTACCAACAGAATCGCCCCCTTCAGGGGGCGATTTAAATCGGCAAAGGTGTACACAGTAATTTTTCTCGGAGAGCTGTTTCGTCCTTCTATATTTGTCCCTATATTGTATAGAATAAAAAAGCAGCTATGAACGACTGGGCCAAACTCGTGAGCAAAATCTACAAAGAGAAGAGCAGCACCAACAAGAACTATAAGTTGATGCACGCGATGAAGGATGCTAAGAAGGTCTACAAGAAGAACAAGACCATGAAGGCGGGGCGGGCCGGCAAGAGCCGTAAGAACCGGGGCGCCAAGTAAATGACGGCTCGGGTCGGGGTGGCGGTGGTCCGGGGCGACGGTTGGAATGCGTTTGTAAGTATTTAGAGAAAACATGGACGAATAATATATTCCACGTTTTCTGAACATGAGCAAAGCCAATGCATCTGCCAAGCAACGCCGCGCCTTCATAAACACGCCTATTCAGCCCTCCCCGGCCCCGTCCGCGCCGTCAGCAGCACAGAATAGCACTCAGGGCCTGACCCTCCAACAGGTCATTTCCCTCTTTGACCGCCGTATTGTGAATTTAGAGAGCATCGTCAAGGACATGGACACGACCCGTAAGGTCACGTTTGAGGACGAGGTGGCGCCTGCCCAAAACGACACTATCAGTAATTTGCCCGACATTATCAACGAGTTCAACTCCCGGTTCGAGATGTTTGCCCAAGAGATTGGGGATATGAAGGATGCCTTCCTCAAGCTGCAGACCTACACCATGGAGGTGAACAAGATGCTGTTGGAAGAGCGGTCTAAGGCAGTGGCGGATTTAGGGGAACCTGCTGTGGCCGCGGCTGCCGACCCAGTGTCTGATGCGCCTGTGCAGCCGTCCAATAATGGCAAGAAGTCGCGCGCCTAAGGTAGAGCCCCATAATAGATTATTCGACGTAAAAAATATAAACAATTAGGGTATATTTTTTACAGCAACTATGTCGTTCCCCCAAAATAAAGACGCCGCAGACGACACCCTGAAACAAATCGACGAATTACAAAACACCTATTATTCGACCAACGGAAAGAACCTACTATTTAAAAACAAACAAAAAATGGACTGCGCCAGCGTGGTGTGCGAGAACATCCCGATCGAACAACTGATCGGAAAAGCGGTATATATTTTGACCGACACCAATAAGATTTTTTTTGACTATACTGTGTTCAAGACGTTTGCCCACCCCACCAACTTCCACTACATCGCCGACACCATCATTTACTTTTTCAACGATTGCGTCGCCAAATATTCGTCGTTCGAGCTGCATGTCAATTTGGAGTCGCTGACCGTCTCCGCCCTCGAGCGTTACAAGGAAATGATAAAATACTTTTGCGCTAAATGCGCCGCCGCGAACGCGCGATATTCGTCGAAGATTGAGAACATTTATGTGCATAACTGTCCGAAGACGTTTGATAATATCTTGACCGTGCTGAAACCGTTTATTGATCCCGAAATCGTGGGCAAAATCGCACTTTAAGGGAAACCTACGGTTTCCCTTAAGATCCCATCCCTTAAACAGTAAAGGATCTTGGGGACTGCCTTGGAAACTATGTTTAGACATTTTGCGTAGAATTATGCCCCCGGGAACCGGCCCCCCGAAGGGGTCGGATGAAGGTGGTTTGATGGTGGTCTCCAAGATCCTTTGCAGTGTAAAGGATGGGATCTTAAGGGAAACCTTGGTTTCCCTTAAAAATTGAATAATAAATAGTCGTGTAATAATATAGAAGTAAAATAATATTATTCGAAGATGAACCCTGTTTTGGAAAAGGCGATTGAGCGCGGGGACGTCTACGAATTCACCCTCAAAAATATCAATGTCAGTTTAGCGAACGCTATCCGGAGAACCATCTTGTCCGACATCCCCACGATTTGTTTTTACACCGAAACCCACGAAAAAAACCAGTGTAACATCGAGATTAATACCACCCGTCTCCATAACGAGATTTTGAAGCATCGACTCAGCTGCATCCCCGTGCACGAAAAAGACGCGGCTCTCCTGGTCGGTAAATATGTGCTGGAGTTGGACCAAAAGAATGATACCGACAACCTCATCGTCGTGACGACCGAGCATTTCCGGATCAAAAACAAGGAAAACGGTAATTATTTGACGAAGGACGAGACCCGCCGGATCTTCCCGCCGAACTCCATGACGCAGCAATATATCGATTTTGTGCGGCTGCGTCCGAAGATTTCGGACACAATTCCGGGGGAGCAGATCAAACTAGTGGCCGAGTTCTCGGTGCATACGGCCAAGGAGAACAGTACCTATAATGTGGTGTCGAAGTGCTGTTATGCCAATACCCGCGATCCGGTCAAGTCGGCCGAAATCTGGACGGGCCACGAGAACAAGCTGTTGAGCGAGGACACACCGAAGAGCGATATTGAGTTCCAAAAGAGGAACTTTGAGCTCCTGGATGCGCAGCGGTATTTCGTGGACGACAGTTTCGATTTTGTAGTGCAAAGCGTGGGGGTTTACGATAACAAGGAAATTGTGAAGATGGCGTGTAAGATTTTATACGATAAATTGGCGCAGCTGATTGCGGATGTGGATGCGGACGCGGTCCCGATCCACCGTAGCGAGACCACCATGGAGAACTGTTACGATATTGTGCTGCAAAACGAGGATTATACGATCGGAAAGGTGCTCGAATATATTTTATACGAGAAATACTATGTGGGGGAGTCGAAATTGACCTTTTGCGGTTTCAAGAAATTCCATCCGCATAACAATGAAAGTATTATTCGGGTGGCGTATGGGGAGAATGCGGATAAACGTACGGTGGCGCAGCATTTACGGATTGCTTGCAGCGACGCTATCGAGGTGTTCAAGAATTTACACACTTTATTTTAAGGGAGTTAGAAATGCTTCGCATTTCTTGACAAGGTTTCCCCTATAACCCCATCCTTTAATGTAAAATGATCTTGGACACTGCCTTGGAAACCACCTTTATCCGACCTCCGGCCTGCCTTCGGGGCCCGGGGGCGTAGTTTTACGCAAAAATTTGAATATATTCATCGATCAAAAAATTATATTAACAGCTCACGTTAATATAATTCATATTGTTTTTTTATATAATTTTACGTAGAACTATGCCCCCGGATAAAGGTGGTTTTCAAGATTCTTTACTGATAGGATGGGATCATAAGGGAAACCTAGGTTTCCCTTAAAAATTGAAAACGGTGTCATTGAAAGGGTTGTGTGTATCTAACAATCATGGAAAAGCGAATCAACAAGAAGCTCGAGACTTATATCACGGAGTTCAAGGACAGTATCCGTAACAAGATCAACGAGCTGAACTTGGACGACAAGGTGGCCCAAAATGACCTGTTGGAGTTCGTCTACGATTACCAGCGGTTGGTGTTGTCGAAGGACGACATGATTAAGCGTAAGCGTATTAAAAACTCGATTCCGATCAACAACCGTTGTAGTGCTAAGCGCGCCAATGGTGAGCAGTGTACCCGGCGTAAGAAGGATGACGGCGACTTTTGTGGTACCCATGTCAAGGGGACTCCCCACGGGTTTCTGCAGACAAATGGTGAACCCCTCGAAGACGCGCTACATAAGGTCGAGGTGGTGGCCGAGGAGATCTTTGGTATCGTCTACTATATTGACGACGCCAACAATGTGTATAAGACCGAAGATATCATGCAGGAGAAGCCGAATCCCGAGATCATCGCCAAGTATGTCCGACAAAATGGTCGTATCACCGTGCCGGAGCTGGGATTGGTATGACCGGACCTGGGGGTTGGTCTGACCTGCGGTATGACCGGACGTTAGTCTGGTATGACCTGCGGTATGAGGTGGACCATTAGGGGCTAGTTATTTTACGCACAATGGTTTCTTTGACTTCTTCTTCGCGGTTATTCAAAATAAAATCGTTCAACTGTCCGGCTTTCAGTCGATCGCCGTCATAGTATCTAGCCAAAATTTCTAAAAGGTTCTTTTTGGTAATTGGTTTCTTCATGTTCTTCTTCACATAACAGAGCTGTCCGTCCTTGATATCAAAACAATCTATTTCATTCTTTTTCATGATGTCGATGAGCGACTCGTTAATTTTCTTTTTATCGTTTTTACGGGAAGCGATTTCTTTTTGGAGTTGCCGTGTTTCGTTGTCGAGTCGTACCCATTCGCGGATGGCGGCAATGAGCTGGTCTTTGGTTTCCATTCTTCGCTATAACTATACTATACTGTAATAATAAGAGATTTTTATATTAATATAATTTAGTATTATAAGCTGTGTCGATGCGATTATTTAACACGAATAGGATCAATAACAATGCCAACAACAACAATAATTTCAATGTACCTCCTATGAATATGTCGTTCTATAAAAAAAATTTGACTCGAATTACCCAAAGCAATACAGTGATTGTATCAGCAGTGAAACCGGAAGCTGTCGCTGTGACCGGGCCCGATGCTGCTGCTGCAGCGGGCTCCAAATCGCGGTGGGGGCCATCGGTCTGGTTTTTATTCCATACTCTGGCCCATAAAATCAAACCCGAAGAATTTGGTCGGATCAAGGTAGAACTGCTCGATATCATCAAATCGATTTGTGTCAATTTGCCTTGCCCGAGCTGTGCTCAACACGCCGGGGAATATATGCAGCGGCTCAATTATGCGTCGATCCAGTCGAAAGAGGATTTAAAACTGTTTTTGTTTAATTTCCATAACGACGTCAATAGGCGAAAAAATGTACCGCCATTTCCTTTGTCGGATTTAGACACTAAATATGCGGCGGCCAATACCGTGAATATTATTAATAATTTTATGGCGGTGTTTCAATATAAAAATAAGGGGTTTCATATGATTGCGAATGATATGCAGCGACAACGACAAGCAGATATGTTGAAAGGGTGGTTTGCTAATAATATCACATCATTCTCATAAGGGGAAACCAAGGTTTCCCCTTAAACCCCATCCTTTAAATTGAGACATAGTATTGTTTTGTCTTTCGAAACCACGTTCACCCGACCTCCGGCCGGTTTCCGGGGGCGTAGTTTTACGCCAAATATTGAAGTCTTCGCCGAGTTACACTTTTTAAATAATAAACGTAGAATTATGCGCCCGGAAACCGGCCGGAGGTCGGATGAAGAATACTTATTTAGCGTAGAATTATGCGCCCGGAAACCGGCCGGAGGTCGGATGAAGAATACTTATTAAACGTAGAATTATGCGCCCGGAAACCGGCCGGAGGTCGGATGAAGAATACTTATTTAGCGTAGAATTATGCGCCCGGAAACCGGCCGGAGGTCGGATGAAGAATACTTATTTAGCGTAGAATTAT
>Ga0164297_10004280_pt1 | contig 12888 bp, 12 predicted proteins | sample GEODES058metaG_FD_113539 | JGI IMG/M metagenome (GOLD analysis project Ga0164297, IMG submission 113539) | Dystrophic lake water microbial communities from Trout Bog Lake, Wisconsin, USA - GEODES058 metaG | ecosystem: Environmental > Aquatic > Freshwater > Lake | place: USA: Trout Bog Lake... | reverse complement strand
TTTAGTGGACCGAACCGCCCCGTTCCTGGATGGGCTTCACACAGGATGCCAATTCCTGGTCTCTATCAGACAGGCGGAACAACGCATCCTGGTGGATCTATTACCGGAGCTCCAGGTCGGAACGCGGCGATTGTAATGCTTAAGGATTTAGGTATAGATACCGCAGGTATTCTCTCCTAAATCAGCCCTACTCGTTCTAGATCAGAGCGTAATTCATTTTTTTGATCCTCGCTTAAATCAATAAGTGGGGATCGGACGTGTCCACCTGACATCCCCAGTAAGCCTGACCAATATTTAATTGCAGGAACTGGGTTGATGCGATCGCGCTTCCAACGACCATGTAGCCATTTCTCCGTGAGATCTCTTATTGGTTGAATCTCTTCTGAGATCGCGTGCGCCGTCGCAAAGTCGCCAGAGAGAGCAGCGTTTGTGTACTCCAGCATTGGACGATGTAAAGCGGTTTGAATTAGAAATGGAGTTGAGGCCGACATATATACTTTTTGATCATGCTTCTCCATATTTTCTAACCAATCAGCCTCACTTGGTTCACAAACCATGATTCGATCGCCTACCTTGTTGAGAACTTCTAAATAACGATCGTGCCCGTGTCCCATTTTTATCCCGCATACATTCTCTACGTCTGCTAGTTGATCTACCAGAGTAAGGGGTAAAGAGACTCCAGAATAATTAGTGTCAAAGAGCCAAACTCCAATATCAACTGCCTCCAATACCTCTAAAAACCAGCGTTTTAAGCCCTCTTCTGTAGCCTGTGGGTAGACCGGGTTAATGATCACTACGAAATCTGCCCCAGTTTCTTGTGCGTGCCTGGTCAGCTCAATAGTTTCACGCGCCGAATGCGATCCCGTATGGGCCAAGACCGGAATCCGCCCACGGGTATTTTCTACGATCACTTCTACAGCGCGTTTGCGCTCGTCTAAAGTCAAAGCCCAGAATTCACCCATAACGCCGGTACAAAAAACACCATCAATTTTCAGATCATCAACCAAGATATTTATATCTTGGATTAGTGCGCTTTCATCTAATTGATCGTCTATGGTGAATGGAGTCGTCATGGCTGCCCACAACCCATGAAAAGTTTCTAGGGCGGCAGTCTTGGAGTTTTCTCTGGTGTAGTTCATCTTTTCTCCTTAAAAGGTCGAACTTAACCAGTCCGCAATCGCGGGCCTGGACTTGTACCAAATATTGTTCACAATGTGCACTCCATCATCAAAGAGCAATGTGGTACTTGGTCCTTTAATCTCTTCGGCAATCAATTCTGCCTTTGTAGCAGGTGACCAAGGATCTAATCCACCAAAGACCTGCAGTACAGGCACCGTTACATTTTTGAGTACGCCTTCAAGCGTTATCGATTCCATTACAGCTGCTGGATCCGCACCAAGATATTGATATTGTCCAGTGCTAGTCAAACGTTCCATTCCCGCAAATCTTCCGGCAGGTGAATACCAACTAGAAACCGATACTAAAGCTTTGATCCGTGAATCAATTGATGCTGCTCTAAATGAGAAAAGCCCGCCATAAGAAATACCGCACATAGCAATACGATCTTTATTGAAGTCATTACGGGTTACCAAAGAGTCAATCATCGCAATAATTGCTTTCTCATAGTCAGGTCGCATCTTCATGCTGAGGCTGACTTCGCCTTGACCAGGACCGTCAAAAGCTGCGATGGCCATTCCGCGACGAAGAACATGTTGGGCTAGGTCATACAGCTCTTCTTTCGTGGAATCCGCGCCAGGAACCATGACGACAAGTGGTGGATTTTCCACGCCCACTGGCTTTTGAATATAGCCATTTAGGGTGATGCCCTCAAATGGCACTTTCAGAATCTCCATCTTTGGAATCAAGAGCGGTGCGGCCTTCGCCCACACTTCCCCCATTGCCTTTAGACCCGCTTTAAATTGTGGTTGATCGTGCGTAAACATAAAGGTAGCCCAGTGATAAACCAGCCCGGCACGGATATACGCCTCACCGGCTGTCATGGAATAACCAGCTGCCAATGCTGCATCGCCACGCGCTACGTGTTCAGCTGCTAGCGCGCTCCACTTTGTGCACCATTGTTCGTAATCCGTAATATCCTTTTTTAACTTCTCAAATTCCCATGGTGACACCGAATTAGACATGATGCGCCAAGTAAAGCGACGATACATCGATTCTAGACGTTCATCATCAATCGTTGGATCTCCTGTGGTCATCAACCATCTCCTTTTATAAGTTTTTCACCTTCGTGCAAACCAATCTTCATGGTCATCAACTCGCTAGTTCCATTCCCATGCGTCATCGTGAGAGCGTCACGCACCAATTTTTCGATTGGATAATTTTTCATAATACCTCGCCCACCAAAGAGGAAGAGCGCCTTTTGAGTTACCTCGATTGCTGCATCGGCCGCCATGACTCGTATCTGCCAACTTTCCGATTCATGAAATTCTGGATCATGGGAGTACCGCCATGCCACGTTGATCAAATGACTACGAGTTGAATCAACTAAAGTCTTCATACGGCCTAAATCATGGGCCACCAACTGATGCTTATAAATAGCCTGGCCACCCTGAACTCTTTCGGTGCTCCATTTAAGGGCCAAGTCATATGCTTCTCGAGCAATTCCAAGACACATTCCGGCATTTGTTATATTTGCTGCAATAAGCCCGCGCTCACTCGCAGCATATCCTTCACCGACATTTGTCATTGCGTTGGCGGCTGGCACTCGTACATTTTTAAAAGTGATATCAGCCTGGGGAGATCCGCGTTGACCCAGCTTTGGCCACAATGGGCCGCAAGTCAGCCCAGGAGTGCTTGCTGGAACCGCAAACATGGTACAGCCATCAACGACTCCCTTGCTGGGATCCGTACGTGCTAAAACGAAATACAAAGTAGCAATGCCGCCATTTGTAATCATGAATTTTTCGCCATTAAGAATCCAGTCATCGCCATCTTTGACGGCCGACAGCATTGCACCAGCACCTGGGGCATCAAATGGAACAGAATTGTCACTTCCTGCCGCAGATTCGGTACTAGCACTAGCTGGCACAAATTTTTCATCGTGGGAGATTCCATCAACCACCATTGCTCGAATCTCAACCGGCAATCGGGGAATCAATCGAGCGAAGCGCCAGTAATGTCGGAAAAAATAACCGACCGAAACGTCACCAGCCGCTAATTCTGCAACGACCAATGCTTGTGTAACCATGTCGGCGTCGATACCGCCAAGTTCTGTTGGCAACGGCATTGACTTGAGTCCTAATGCACTGCCTTCGCGCATTAGGTCATACGGAAACTCACCAATTTCTTGAAGACTGTCTAGCCGTGATACTGCGGGACGAATAACTCGATCCACGTAAGCTTTAGTTGCATGGATGAGTTCCTTCTGTTGATCAGTTAGGTCAAACATCTTCCTGTTGGGTGCTACCACCCAAGTAAAGAACCTTCATCTGTGGATTTTCCAGAATCTCTTTGCCGGTGCCGGTAAGACGGACTCTTCCTGCTTCTAAGACAACACCATGTGTTGCCATCCCAAGACCTGCACGAACATTCTGTTCGACCAGTAGAACGGTTCGGCCATCTTCTCGCATCTGCCGTACATAGCCATACATAGTCGCTGCAGCTTTTGGCTCCAAACCCATTGAAGGTTCATCCAGTACAACCAGCGCAGGATCCAACATCAAAGCGCGCGCAAATTCAACCGTCCGTTGTTGGCCGCCAGAGAGAGAACCAGCCTTATCTTTTAGTCGATCTTTAACCATCGGAAATTGACCCAAAATTTCATCGAAGCGCTTTTGGACAACCTTCTGATCATTAATCAAGAAGGCACCGAGCTCGATATTCTCGCGAACAGTAAGATCGGGAAATAAACTGCGAGCCTGCATAACTTGAACGATTCCACCTTTAAGAATTTCCTGTGGCGATTTCCCCGCGATTGAATCTCCTTGGAACAGAACTTCTCCTAAGCGAGGCTTAAGCAAACCGCTGACAACTTTAAGAAGCGTTGACTTTCCAGCCCCATTTGGGCCGACGACGCAAGTGATTGAACCCTTTTCAACCGTAAGGTCAACTCCGCGCAAGATATCTCCGCCGCCATAACCTGCAAAAACTCCATTAAGGGTAAGCATCCTAATTAGCCTCCGTCATATCTGTACCCAAGTACGCTTCAAGGACTGCCGGATCGTTTCTGACTATGTCTGGCTTACCCTCAAGTAGTGCACTTCCTTGATGCATAACAGAAACTTGGTCGCAAATTCCCATCACGAACTCCATATCGTGTTCCACAATGATGAAAGTTACCCCTGTTTTGTTTAGCTCTTTGATGCGACCACCAAGATGCTTAAGCAAGGTTGGATTTACTCCACCCGCAGGTTCATCGAGCAACATAACTTTTGGCTGCGCCACCATGATGAAGGCGAACTCCAGAAGCTTTTGCTGACCATAAGAGAGGCTTCCAGCTGGCTCTCGAGAGAGTTTGGTTAGCCCCACAAAATCCAAACTTTCGATAGCGCGCGCACGCTCTTCAGGCTCTGACCATTGGCGTATCTGGGCAACGAGGCCTTTGCGTTGTGCAGCGATATGAACATTTTCAATCACAGTCAGTCGCGGAAAAATTCTTGTAAGTTGGAAGGTACGCCCAATACCAGCTGCAAAAACCTCATCCGGTGTTGAATTGGTGATGTTCTTACCCTTAAAGGTTACCGTTCCTGAATCTGGCGTTTCATAACCGGTCATAACATTAAAGAGCGTGGTCTTGCCCGAACCATTTGGTCCAATTAACCCATTAATCGCACCCTCTTGAAAATTCATCGTGCAACCACGTAAAGCTTGGATGCCGCCATAATTTTTAACGATGCCTTCAACTGCTAAGAGCGTCATTTGCTTGCACCTGCCTTCGCTGGACCTTGTAATTCTGCATCAAGAATTCGTTGCTCCTTACGTACTACATGCGATCGCCATTTCTCAGCGATTGCTGGAACAACTCCACCCGGAAGGAATCGAAGGATGAGAATAAATAAGGTGCCGTATACGATGAGGAAGACATTCGCACCACCAAATGAAATCAAGAAATACTGCTGCGCTCCAGAGATGATGAGGGCACCGAGTGATGGTCCCAAGATTGTTCCCAATCCACCCGCAAAGGCCATAATTGAAAGTTCCAGATCAAAGGCAGGGTCAAATGAGAATTGCGGATATACAGAACCCACGAACATGGCATACATGCAACCGGCTGCCCCCAAGAAGATTGCCGAGATGACAAAGGCCGTGAGCTTCGATTTTCTGGTGTTAATTCCCAAACTACGCGCCCGATCTTCATCATCGCGAATAGCTAGAAGGCTGAGGCCAAATTTAGAACGTCGAATTACAAATGAGCTTCCTATGGCGATCATGGCCAGAAGCAGTCCTACGTAATAATAAGGAAGATTGAAAATCGACCCGTCCCAGCTTGGTTGAGCAACTTCTAAACCTTGTGATCCTCCAGTCCAGCTTCGTAAGTTGTAAGCAAAGAGTTGGAAGATAAACATTAAGGCAATCGTAAGAACGATGAAGGTGTGTTTGCGAACTCGCAGAATGATGAGCCCAATTGGGATAGCGGCAACTCCCGCCAAAATCATAGAGACTGGTATCAGCAGAAATGTTTCCCATCCGGGTGGTATTTTCCAATAGGAAGCGAGCATTGCGGTGGCATATTGCCCAATTCCAAAGAAGACCGCATGCCCCAAAGCGATATATCCGGTGTAGCCAGAAAAAATATTCCAACCTGTAACAGCCATTAGGAAGATCATTGCGTAAACGCCGATAGTGGAAATAGTGGGGTTATTAAATACCAGAGGGAACACCACTAATGCGAAGAACCCGACAGCTAGGGATCCAAAACGGATTGCTTTTGGCACTTCGTACGAAGGTGGAGTAGGTCGTTGGCTAATCGTCATATCGGTACTCACTGAGCTCGTACTCCCTTTTTGCCGAATAGACCTTGAGGTCTAACTAATAGGACTATCATCAAAATCATATAAAAAGCGGTAGAACCCCATACCGGTGACCAAACGACTGCCACAACATCTTGAATAACGAGCATAAATATTGCGGCAACGAGGGCACCGCCGACGCTTCCAAACCCGCCTAAAATCACGATAACAAGCAGGCGAGAGATGATGTCATAGGAACTCGATGCATTAAAGGCGTTAGTTGTTCCGAAGATCATGCCGCCTATGGCCGCAAGGCCAATGCCGATTCCCAAAGTAAACATCGAAACACGATCGGTATCGATACCAACCAGCCTAGCGGCAACCGGATTTTGCATCGCTGCTCGCAATGAACGCCCAAACTTAGTTCTGTAAGTAACTAGATACAGACATCCGAGTAGAAATGAGCTCAGAAGGAATGAGAGCACATAAATAAGAGGGAAATTCAATTTACCAATGCGCAGCGAGTTATTGATGTATGAAGCGTGAATTTGTACATAACCGCTGTTGTAACAGATATCTAAGATACCTTCGATAAGAGTAGCTACTGCAAACATAGTGAGCAGCGACATAACAACTTTATTACTCTTGATCGGTTTGATTAAGAAAATGTAAATAACCATTCCGAGCCCGGTCATCAGTGGAGTTGTGATGATCAAAGAAACAAATGGGTCGACGTGGAGATGTTGACAGACCGTATAACTGAGGTAGGCACCTAATACAATTAGTGCACCAATCGCAAAGTTAACGATATCCATCACTCCAAAGACCAGAGTGAGTCCAGCTGCCATCAGCGCATAAAAGCCGCCAACGAGCACTCCTTCAATAATTGCCTGCAAAACTAGCACGCTTGTACGCCTCCCAATGTTGGTATCCCGTTGATTAGTAAAGCAGGGTGGGCTTCAAGACCCACCCTGCTTCGGCAATTACTTACTACTTACCTGGTGTCGTTCCCCAAGCAGGACGTTTCGTCTCAATTGGCGAAACCTTGTCAGGGCCTCCGAGTGGCAATACTGGAACGTATTGTCCTTTCTGCCATTGGAAGACATAAGGAGCTGCACCAGAATTTTCACCATCGGGTGCGAATTGAACTGGTCCTTGGACGCTTTGGAAAGTAGCAGAAGAGTGCAATAGTGCTTGCAACTTCTTATTATCCGTAGAACCAACCTTGTTGACAGCCTCAGCCAACACTTGGCCAGCAGAAAACGCCTCAGGTACATCCGCATTAATCGCATTGATATCTCCACCGTAAGTCTTGATATACAAAGCGACCATGTCCTTGTTGCCTGGATAGTTCGAGGTTGGAATCCAAGTATTTGGAACCATGATTCCTTCAGTATTTGTAATTCCTACACTCTTGGTGAAATCAGCACCCTGATCTGGGCCTGAAGCCAAAATAAGTTGCTCTGGGTTGTACTTAGCCTGGATAAAGTTTTGAATCATGGCATAACCATCTGGAGGCATTGTTCCCATGATCGCAATTTTTGCTCCAGATGAAGCTACGGCTGATGCGATTGGCGAGAAGTCTGTTGTCTCCGCTGGGTAAACTTTGTATACGGCTTCGGTGAAGCCCTTCTTATCCAAGTACGTGCGAGCGAAATCCACCATTGGTTGAATAAATGGATCATCCATAGTTGCATAGGCAATAGGCTGTGGCTTTTGCGTTGCTGCCAACCACTTTGCATAAGTAACAAGCTGGTAGGTGGCGGAAGCAGAAACGTCAAAGACATTCTTCAACCCCTGTGAGAACACAGATGGTCCGCCGCCGATTCCTTCAAGCATGACATAGTGATAACGATTTGCGATCAGCGATGCTGGCTTGGTTAGTTTTGTTGAGTAAGGTCCAAGGACGAAATCAACCTTGTCAGAAGTAATAAATTTCTGATAGTTGGTTACAACTTGTGTTGGGCTTGAAGCATCAGACAAGAACTTCAAAACGACTGGACGTCCAAGGATTCCGCCGTGCGCATTCTGCCAAGCAGCCCAAATTTTGTAGCCTTGTTGGGTAGCAACGCCGTCACCGGAGAAGTCGCCCGATAGTGAAACAGAGATACCGATTGTTATCGGCTTTGGAGCAGCATTTGCGTTAGGGACAACTAGCCCCGTAACAGCGAGTACTGCAGCGCTGAGAGCTGCGCCGAGCTGGACTTTGTGTCGGCTGGCGACACTGCCGAACCTTGCATTGTGCATTCTCTTCCTCCCGTTTAATCACGATGTGCTTCGAAATGAAGTACGCAATCGTTTGCAGAAAGTTATACCCGAGCCATACCTATGTCAATGACTTTTCGTGACTTTAATTACAACGTTTTTATTGCGGTTACAGAAGGACTATTGGCCGAATAACCTGCTTTGACTCCAAGGCGGCGAAGGCTTCATCTATCTGATCCAAGCTGTACTGAAAGGTCGTTAGCGGCTCAGTCTTAATCGCACCGGTTGCCATCAGGGCTATCGTGGCGGGATAACAATTAGGACTAGAGCGGACTCCAAGAAGATCTATCTCATCAAGAGCCAAGAGATCTATCGGAAGAGTCGCCGTTTTTCCGCCAGTAAGTCCAAGCATCGCGATCTTGCCCCCGCGCCGAGTCGAACGGAAGAGCTGTTCTACGACTTCGGGATTACCAGAGCAGTCAAAAACGTAATCAACCCCACGGCCGCCGGTTAAGCGGCGGATCTCAACGACCGGGTCGGATTTTTCATAATCAACCACTGCGTCACACCCCAGTTCGAGGGCTGTCTCAAGACGAGCGCCACGCCCGACAACGATTACTTGGGTTGCCCCTGCAGCACGAGCTACCTGCAACATCAAAAGTCCGAGTAAGCCTGGTCCATAAACGGCCACCGTTGAGCCGGGGCGAATATCTGCCCGGCGTCCTGCGTGAACGGTGAGCGCGGCTTGGTTAACAAGTGCACCGGCAAGATCTGAAACCGAATCAGGAATCTTATGTACGGCAACAGCAGGTCGCGCAGCAAACTCTGCTAGAGCACCGGGTGCAGTATGTCCATACAGCTTAAAGCCGGGCTCGCGTACCCGTTCGCACAAGTTGTATCTACCTTGGCGGCACATGGCGCATGCTGAACATCCCGCGTGATTTTCTGCCACGACTCGATCACCAACTGCAAGTCCGCTCTTTTCGGTACCAGGGCCCATTCGTACAATCGTGCCAGACCACTCGTGTCCCAAAATAAAGGGCATACTAGGAGGCCATGTTCCCTTAAAGCCACCATTTACAATCTTCAGATCCGTACCGCACATTCCGCAGGCATTTACCCGGCAAAGAACTTCGCCATACTCAAGTTCAGGGACTGGGACTTCGGTTACCGAGAGAGAGCCGAAGTCCGCTAAAACAGCAGCCCGCATAGTTTTTGCATCGGTCATTAGTGTGAAACCTTTCCTAGTGCTTCCCATACCTCTTTAGCTCTTCGAACGATGTGATCGGCCACTTCCTCGGCAATCTCTTCTGATCGCGAAACAGTTGCGGTTTCCGGATGACCGTACCAACCCGTTGGCGCGACATCGTGGAAATCACGCATGATGGGGTAGACATCGCGCCGACGAAATAGCTCATGGGCTTCATCGCCAGCCTCTCGATCACTGGGCTCTGCGAGTCTCTCCATGTGTACTAAAGAGGAGTCATAAGCCAACACGGCAGAGGTTTCCATCGCACCAGAGTGCGTAAATTCCATCTCATCGGGGTGCAAGGAATTTGTAATGATATGTGACTCTCCGACTACAACTTGAACACCATGAATCATTTGCGCGCGATCAGCCGCAATACGCATGGTCGCTGAATTTCCTTCATGCCAATTAACAACAAGAATTCTATTTGCGCCTGCATCCCTTAGTCCTTCGCAAATATCAACAAATACATTGATCATAGTTTCGGGCTTTAGCGTCAATGAGCCAGCCCAGCCGGCGTGATAATGCGCAATTCCAACTGATCCGAGAGTCACGACAACCGTATCTAATCGTTCAGCTACTCTCTCGCCAATTGATAAAGCTGCGAAGAGATCTGTACCTAACGGTAGGTGGCTTCCGTGTTGTTCAATGCTTCCTGCAACTACTACAGCGACTCCGCTCTGCTTAATCAATTCGGCAGCTATGGGCTGGGCAATTCTCTCTAGCTGGCGTTCGGGGTGGCGTGGCATTGTCTTACCCTCCGTATCCGGTTGACTTCTTATGAGCCAACGCAACTTTGTGTCCAGTGACCGGTGTGGTCCATGTTTCAGTAACAATTTCAATCAAGCTTGGGCGGGTGCTGCGTAAAACTCTCTGCATTGCATCTGGTAGCTCTGCTGGGTTTACTACCCGCTCCGCTTCAAATCCAAATCCTTGCGCGACCTCGCTAAAGTGAATATCTGCAAAGTCAGTTCCTTTATCGCTTTTTCCAAAGTTTAGGTGGCCATACCAACGGATCCAACCAAGATCTGCGTTATTCAAAACCACAACTGTGATTGGTAGATTTAATTCGCGGATCGATGCGAATTCGCCAATGGAGTAGCCAAGCGCCCCATCTCCTGTGAGAACAATGGTTCGCTTTCCAGGATTTGCCAACGACACTCCGATTGCGGCGGGAACCGAGTATCCAAGTCCAGCAAGACCCCTAGGCATAAAAATTTTCTTTCCAGGAAGTATCTGTTCGTAATAGACGCCAGCCCAACCACTTGAAAGACTGGCATCGCAGACAATTAAATCCTCAGCATTGAGTTGGCCTTGTAGTTCTCCAATAACGCGTTGCGGCAAGATAGGAACCGCCGCGCTCTCGCGCTCCGAGTTGCGAGCGGCAATCCAATCAGATTTAAATTTCGCAACTTCGGCTCCCCAAGCCACTCTTTCGGTTACTTGAACACTCTGAGCAAGGGCTCGCACTCCGCTGCGTGCATCGGCAAAGATGCCTAATACATTCTCAAATGATCGACCTATTTCGGCTGGATCTATGTCAATCTGAATAATTTTTTGTTCAGCTCGAGGTAGAGACCAGGCAAAAGTTGGTCCACTTCCTGCTTTAGTTCCCACAAAAAGCACAAGGTCGGCTGCTTCAAGGGCAGCTCGTGCTGAGGCAGTGCCCATCTGACCAACGACACCAACAGCAAGAGGATCATCTTCTGCTATAACGCCTTTGCCAGAGAGAGATGTTGCAACGGCACACGTTTGCGTATGAGCAAAGGTGGTGATTTCTTCAATCGCTCCAGAAATCAAAGCTCCGCCTCCTGCAATGATGAGTGGACGTTTGGCAGAGTTAAAGAGCTGCGCAGCAGCCGCTACATCATCAGAATCTGGAGAGGTGCGGAAAGCTGGATACCTGCCAAAACGTGAAACCTGGGGCTTTGGCTGCAGCAGATCTAGCATTTCTGCTGGCAACTTTGCATCGAGAACATCTTGAGGCAGGAAGAGAACTGTGGGACCAGGGCGTCCAGTAGTTGCGTGTTGAAAGGCTTGTCGAACCAGCGCGGGCATCGCTGCCAGGCTTGGAACGGTTGCGTACCACTTAGAGACAGGAGCCAAGAGATTCACTTGATCCATCGCTTGTGAGGCGGCTGAACGATATTGATGCACCGTGAGATGTGCAGGAAGTGCACTTACTAAGGCAACAAGTGGAATCGAGGCGCCGAGAGCTTCACCTAAGCCGGCCGGCAAATTTGCCGCTCCAGGACCAACGGTCGCGTCACATACTCCGACTCTTCCGGTTGCTCTCGCATATCCATCTGCGGCGTATACGCCGGTGCGCTCATCTCGTACCAGGATATGACTAATCTCTGGACGCTGATCAATTCCATCGTACAGCGCATATGTTTGGCCACCTGGAAGTCCAAATACATACTCAACTTCATGCTCAATCAACAATGCGGTCAATAAAGAACCGCCATGCGCGTGATTAATCTCCAAGTTCGGACGCTCCAAACACTGCAATCGATTGCATTAAGTCTAAAGCAGAATGACCATTAGTCAATGGTTATCTAAAAGTAAAGTTCAAGAACTTGGTAATTTCCAAGTCGGTACTTGAGGTGACTGCCAGCAATGAGAGCAATTGGGGGAACTATTGAACCCACGATAATAAACTCACCTGCTTTGATGCCACCAGAAAAATCTCCAACAACTTCTGCGCAGTGAGTAATTATTTGAGGTAAAGGACCGATCAAGGCCTCGAGTTCTACAACATGCACCTCACTGCCATCAGGCATAAGAATGTGCGCTTCTAATCCATCAATGTTGCCACCTGCTCGAGAGCAATCCGCTTCACCCAAGATGTAATTGCGTTGAAAAATGTCGCTAGCCAAAATTGTAGTTGGATCTGTGGGGGCAAATTCCAGATCTGCTATCTCTATAGCAGGGCCGATTGAAGAGATGCTTTCCATGACAAATTCCATACTAGATCCTGGTGGGATATCCCTGGCAAAGTAAACGGCAATTTCTGTTTCGCCTACCGGTTTCACCCATCCAAGAGTTTCTATGGTTGCCCCGTTTTCAAGTGCATTTTGTGCCAGGAGGTATCCAACAAGCGGGGCTTTGATATCAAGATTTGCTAGTCCCATCGGGGAACCAAAGCCTAACTTCCAACCTACTAGATGTTTTCTCGCACCCTGATCAAGGATCAACTTACTTTTAAGAGCCCCATAACCCAAAGTGAGACGAGCGTCCTCTCTCCAGTTATTCGTGGCGATTGTCGTGGTCCACTTCGTACCCGGAATCCTCAAGTGCACCAGCACCGCTCCAGCCCCAAGCTAAGACTGCCTCGCTATTGGAGGTATTTTTAAATCCATGCCAATGGCCACGGGGAATGAGGACGAAGTCACCTTGGCGGGCCTCTCGCTCTCCGTCGTTCGTGAACATGATCCCTTCGCCTTCAATAACAATCCAAAATTCTTCACATTCGGTGTGTTTGTGACGATCATGCATCGCACCCGGAGGCATTACTGTCCACCCAAC
>Ga0164297_10004279_pt1 | contig 12888 bp, 7 predicted proteins | sample GEODES058metaG_FD_113539 | JGI IMG/M metagenome (GOLD analysis project Ga0164297, IMG submission 113539) | Dystrophic lake water microbial communities from Trout Bog Lake, Wisconsin, USA - GEODES058 metaG | ecosystem: Environmental > Aquatic > Freshwater > Lake | place: USA: Trout Bog Lake... | reverse complement strand
TCGTGGTCGTCGATCGCGAGCGTCAACGCGCGCGTCCCCTCCCCGAGCATGACCCGATGATCCACCACGCGGTACGGAACGCTCGGCGTTGCGGCCGTGAACAACTGATCGGGCGCACACACGGCCATCCGACCGTCCGCGGTGAACCGGTATTTGGCGTTCAGCACACCGCGGGGGTCGGTGCCGCCCATGTCCTCGGGGGCGACCTCGACCAACTGCCAGTCGCCCTCCAACGACGGCGCGGAGCCTGCGATGGACGGGAGTGGACAAGCCCACAGCACGGTCGCGAGTATCGTGAGCGGAGTGAGGGAGGAAAAGCGTGATGTGCCGGACGTCATGCCAGCATGCTACGCCATCATCCCCGCGCACGGCGCAACGCCCGTTCTAATTGGGTGTCAGCGAAAGTGTCGTATCCGCTGAAATGCTATCCGTGAGCATGACCGGCAGTTGCGCACGGCCGGATAATTCAAAATCCGACACCGGCGTTGGCAATGTCCCATTGAGCGCCATCGTGCCGGCTGCAACCTGACTGCCGCTCAGACTGGTGCTCCAGACGGTGACTCGACTGATGTCGCCCACAAACGGTTCGGGATAGGCATCGGCACCGATCGAGAACACCGAACCGCTGGGCGTGTTGAGTGAACTGAACCCCGAGGAGGACACGTCCAGTTGGCCGTCCACGTATATCGATACCGTGGAGCCGTCAAAGGTCACGGTCACGCGGTGCCACAGACCATCGTTCACGACTCGGTTACCCGGCAGATCGTGATACTCACCGCAAAAGTACAAGGCACCGCTCGGCTGCAACACGATCCCGAAGCGTTGGTTCGTCTGAGCGGGGCCGAATCCGTTCCCGTAATTGGCCAGCGTGGCGTTGCCCGCCGGCAGTGCGGCGGCGGAGCGCATCACCACCTCTACCGTACGCGCACTGTTTCCAAGTGGGAGGTGCGGTGCTGCGCCTTGATAGTAGTTGCCTGGGTAGATGAAGGTTCCGTAGCCCGCGACGTTATTCACGGCGGAACAGCCGGGGCTCAATGCAATCCAAGCGGCACTGGGGTCGGTTGGATCCGATCCGAAGTACGGCGACGTGGCTGAGGTGCCACCTTTGATCGCGGCATACAGGCAAGAGATGGCACCGCCGCCCGGCGCCGGCGAAAGCATTACTTGATCGCCCCACTGGTAGTTGGCCGTGGGCTGCCACGCGCCACGAAACGCCGATCCGGTGTTATTCGGCGGCGCCGCATTGCAGACACTGACCGCGTTACCCAATCCGTCTTGAACTGTCGCACCACCGTTCGGACACTGCGTTCCAGTCGCAGTCGTAACCGTAGGACTCAGCCCCGGAACACCCGTCGGCCCTTGTGGGCCGATGGCACCCGAAGGCCCCACCGGTCCTGTCGCACCGACCGAACCCGCCGGTCCCGTCGGGCCTTGGGGAATCGTGAAATTGAGTTTGACAGCCGTGGTCGTGCCTGTATTCGTCACCGAGGCGGTCGATCCCGGCGCACCGGTCGTGACCGTGCCGATCGACACCGTCGCACTCCCCGCCGCGCCCGTCGGTCCCGTGGCACCCGTCGCCCCGGTCGCGCCCTTCGCACCGGCCGTTCCGACGGATCCTGTGGCACCGGTCGCCCCTTTGGGACCCAACGCGCCGGTCGGTCCCGTCGCGCCGGTCGCGCCCGCGTTGGTTTTCGCGGCCACCGGCAGTGTGACAGTCGTCGAACCGCTGGTCCCGGCCGTCAGACTGAGGGTGTAATCGCCGTCCGCGAGCACCGGTAGCGTCGCACTGACGACAGTGGCGGAACTCGATGTCACGGTGAGAGCAGAGCCACCCAGGGAAACGATCGGATTCGCACAAGGCGAACCGCACAACCCCGACCCGTTAAGCGTGATGGCCGTCGGCGTCCCGGCCGTTGAGTACGTCGTGTACACCGACGTGATGGACGGGGCCGCGTGCGCGGCCCCTGCCCCGAGGATCGCCGTTACGCTGAGCGCAAGCTGCATGTTTTTATGCGGCATGAAGAAGCCTACGTTGCCGAGTGTTGGAGGGTGGCGTCGATACGGACACTGCGCTGTGTATTGGCATGCGCACTACAGCGCGAGCCAATGCGCCGCATCGTTACTCGGACCGGGGGCGATCAACGACGTGAACGTGATGTTTCCGGACACGCTGAAGTACGCGGGTACCGGCGGCAATTGCGAGGACACATTAGCGCTGGTTCGGCACAGCACTGCAAACGGCGCCGTGCGCGGCGTGTAGGTCTCGTTCACGAGCGAGACATACGGGTAGACGTATTGCCCACTCGTGTTGATATCAAAGCACATGGCCGCAGCACTGGAGTTTGCCGGGAACGACGCGCCATTGATGGTGACGTAGGCGGGCCCTTGCGACTGGTACGGCCCGGGCCCGATGCTGATCACGAAGGGTGCGACGGGTGTATTGCAATTGTCGGTAAAGACCGTGCCCACGCCGTTATAGGGCGTCACGGAAATCTGGGTACCCGTAAGGAACATTGGGCAATAACTGCCCCCCTGAATGTCGTAACTCGCGGTTGGCTTCATCGCGAAAATCGAACTGCCACCCGAATTGGCAGTGATATTGACGTTGATGAGGTGCGTGGTTTGGCCCGCGCCCGCCTGAATGCCGCCGTATTGGTTATCACCCAAAATAGCGGTATTCACACCGGTGCCGGCCAGCGTGAGATTTTCGAACGCGACGTTCGTCCCGTCACCTGCGAGCTGAATGTACGGGCCTATCCCGCTGCCGTAATTGATCGTGACGGCTCCGGTGCCGACGATCGTCAGACTTTTATTAATGACGAGGTTCGATCCCGTGTAGGCGCCGCTCGCGATCTGAATGGTGTCACCGGAGGACGCCGCCCCGACCGCCGCTTCAAACGTTGTGAACTGCGCTCCCGACGGTGCCACCGTCCATGTCGTTCCGGATTGCGGGGGCATCGGCATTGCCGGCGGCGGCGGCGGAAGCACCGGCGGCAACGTTGTCGCCGCGGCAACGGCTCCGATGTTCAAGTACGGGACGCCGTTGTAGGTCACCAAATTGTAAGGTTGGTAACTCTGCGTGCTGGACCAGGGACCGAGATACGACAGACCGCCGCCCGACACACCAGGCAGCCCTTGTGGGCCTTGTGGACCCGTGGAACCGGTCGGTCCGGGAATGCCCTGAGGTCCCGGAATTCCAGCGACCCCTTGCGGACCCACCGGACCGAGCGAGCCTGCCGGGCCTGTGGGCCCGACGGGTCCAACAGAGCCCGCCGGACCCGTCGGCCCCGTGGGTCCTGCTACGCCGGGGACGCCCTGGGGACCTTGCGTACCGGCGGCAACGGTGGAACCGGCAGCCGCCAACACGGACCAGTGCGTCGGATCCAGATCGGGCGCAGAACTCGTACCCGGCGACGTCAGCAAGAAGGACACGCCCCCCGAATTATCACCGATCGGGTTATCAATCACTTCGAACTCGGCCCACCCGTTCGACGCTAGGGTAAACGTCGACGGTGTAGCGGCCGCAAGCGCCTGCGTCGCCGTTGCATAGGAATTCGGGCCCTGCACACGGCCACCCACGATCGAGGGCGAAGGATTGTCACTCGTTCGAAGATTGAACGACCAATACCAACTCGGCACGCCTTGTGAAACGTTGCAGACGCAGAATTGCTCCGCCGTGTAGATGCCGCCCTGCGCCGGCCCAATCGGTGTGATGGTGTAGGTGCCCGCAGGGAGAGTCTGGGTAATTCCAGACGCACCGTTGGGAAAACTCACACCCGTCACGTCGCCGGTCGCATTCGCAATGGCGTCCACGTTGACGATTGTTGACGACCCGTTCGAGCCGGGTGCTACAGCGGCCAGCGCCACATACGCCGCGCCGTTATAGGTCACCACGTCGTTGGGCGCGTAGGAAGTCGTGTTAGACCACGCCGCACGGAACGTAAATCCAGTGCCCGCCGGGCCTGGTGGCCCCACGGGTCCCGTCGGACCGACCGGACCTACTGCGCCCGTCGTCCCGGCCGCACCAACCGGACCCGTTAGTCCGATCTGGCCTGGCGCTCCCGCAGGACCCGGCGGCCCCATCAGACCGGGGCTGCCCGCAGGCCCGATCGCGCCGCTGGCGCCCGTCGCTCCTGTCGCTCCGATCATAGCCATCACAGCCCAATGGCTCGATGCTGTCCCGGCATCCTGCCGCGGATCTGTACCCAGGGACGCCGCCGTGGCAACGTACGTGGACCCTGACTCCGAGACGGTGTCGTTCACCGCATACGCCAGTGTGGGCGACCAGGCGCCGCGGTAAACGAAGCCGGTACCTGTAACACCCGTCGGGCCCACCGACCCGGTCGCACCGACAGCGCCTGCCGGCCCGGTAGCGCCCACGGATCCTTGCGGACCCGTCGGCCCGATCGGGCCGATGCCGCCGGCAGGCCCGACACTACCCACTGGACCGACCGCTCCCGCGGGTCCCGTGGCACCGACCGAACCCGCCGGTCCCGTCGGGCCTTGGGGAATCGTGAAATTGAGTTTGGCGGCCGTCGTCGTGCCTGTATTCGTCACCGAGGCGGTCGATCCCGGCGCACCGGTCGTGACCGTGCCGATCGAGACGGTCGCGCTCCCCGCCGCGCCCGTAGGTCCCGTGGCACCGGTGGCGCCTTTGGCACCGGCCGTTCCGGCCGACCCGTTGGCCCCGGTCGCTCCGGTGGCACCTTTAGCACCGGCCGCACCGGTCGGGCCCGTGGCGCCGGTGGGCCCCGTCGCACCGCCGGTGGTTTTGGCCGCTACCGGCACCGCGAAGGTCGTTGAGCCACTGGTCCCGGCGGTGAGGCTGAGCGTGTAATCGCCGTCGGAGAGCACCGGAAGCGTCGCACTGACGACCGTCGACGAACTCGCCGTCACCGTGAGCGCCGTGCCGCCCAACGAGACCGTGGGACTTGCGCAGGGCGAACCGCACAATCCGGATCCGTTGATGTTAATCGCAGTCGGTGTACCGGCTGTCGAATAGGTGGTGTACACCGAGGTAATCGACGGTGCGGCGGCGACCGAGGCTGCGAACAGGCTGGCCGAAATGGCCGCCCCAAGACGGGTATAGCGCATGGGTATGGTCCTTCCTTAGACCGAAAGCCTCGTCATTGACGCGGTGCGCGATGTAACCATTTTAAGGCAACGCGAGACAAGTCCGATTTCGACCGCCGCACGATTATCTGTTAAATACGGAATAATTATTTTTTTGAGACCCCCAAGCGACGCCTAAGAAATCGCCGATCCCAATCTCAAGCTCCCGTCGCACAATCGATTCGTCACTGTGTTTTGCAAACCACCGATGGCGCTATCGCAAATGCACCGCGCGAACGGTCGATCAATATTTGTGAAATCGAATAGACCTGCGGGATAATCGCGCCACAAAAACCCAGAAAGGCACGGGGAATGATCTGGATATTTTTGTCGGTGGTGTTGGTTTTGGCGGTGTACCACCGCGGATTCCGGTCAGGGTGCTTGGTGATCCTCGTCGCGATGCTGTTCGGCATCGCCGCCCTCGTTTGGTCGATAGAAAACGAATCTGCGAAAAACACGGGGCACGCCAGCGCGGGCTCCAGCTGGGACGTGTCCCGATGGACGTCGTCGCCAACACCGCCCGACAGCCGCAAAAATGCGCGCCCGGCGCGGTCGTCGGGATCGGACCGGTTGGCCCACAGTGGTCACGGTGAAGCGACGGCATCCGCCGAACCCGGTGTGCCCGAGCCGACCGTCTCAGACACCGAGTCCTCTGCCGATACCCCGAGTGCAGACGCCACGGAACGTCCCCTCAGTGCCATGACGGACTCGGAACGTCAGTCGGTGGAGTCGGTGTGCTCGAACGATAAGATCCTGAACGGTCCGGCCGCGTATCGGGCGTGCCGCGCACACCAACTCGCGGCCTGGCAGAAAGGTCCGCGCCATCCGGATTTGAGCGGCTTGGATCGGGTCGATCGTGACTCCATCGACTCCGTCTGCGCGAGCGATAAACTATTAAAAGGACCCGCCGCCTATAATCGCTGTCTCACGGCGCAGTGGGCCTCGTTAGGCCCCAACGACCACGCGCCATCGCTCGCGGGTCTGTCCCAAGGCGAGCGCGAGTCCATCGAGTCCGTGTGCACGTCGGATAAAATTTTGAACGGTCCGGCCGCCTACCATCGTTGCCTCAAGCACCATTTGCAGGAGTTGGCGCGACTGCCCTAGCGCTGTCGATGACCGTCGGCCGTTCCTAACGCGAACGCGCCGCCTAAACGGTTGGGTGTGCCGGTTCCGTCGGGGTGCCCGGCGATAATGCGACGACCTAAACCCGTGTGCCGCAAAAACGCCAGCGCACCCGCATGGCGCTTGACGCTAGCCGATTAAATAGCGTCTTATCGGACGTTAAAACCTTAACAGGCAACGGATTTTGAGACTTGTTACCGGTTTACTGTCATTGATGACGGGTTAAATACGCCTTCCGCCCCTACCTTGGAGAACAGGAACGTGACTCGAGCAAACCGCTTTTTGACGTCCGCTATTGCGGCCATACTGTCCAGCGCACCCGTTGCAATGGTTCACGCCGCACCGTCGGTCTCGGTGATTTACACGGAATACACCGCCAACGGCACACCGAGCGGCATCAACATTGCGGGGTCGGGCTTCCAGTGCTCGGGTTGCGTGGCGCCACGCGTCACGCTGGCCGGTAAAGCGCTCACGCTGACCGCCGTCACCCCGACCGTGATCAGCGCGCAGCTGCCGGGCGTCCTCGCCGACGGCTCGTACACGCTCATGATCACCGATGGACTCGGCGCGTCCACGACCTACGCCCTGCCCGTTGCCGCGAAAGAGACAGCGACTCCGGCCACCGTCTCCGTCGTCACGCCGGTGTACCTGCCGGCGCCGACGGTCTACGGAACCGGACCGGCGGCGGACTTTGCGCGTAGCAATATTGCGCCGCGGCCGTCTCTACCCGCGCAATCGGCCGACCCTGTAGTGACTACCACAAGGGCGATCACCGCCACGGCCAAAGTAGTTGCAGTGAATTCGAACCCAGCGGATCTAACAAACATTGCTGATACAGGCGGGAACATTCAAACAGGACTCATCAATTTAACAACCGGTACTGAAAATTCCGCTTTTGGCGCTTACGCGCTTCACTCTGACACAACCGGACAAAGCAACATCGGCGTTGGGTTCGCCACCCTCAAAAACAACTCGGTAGGGTCGTACAACTCTGCGCTTGGCTTCCAAGCGATGTTCAATAATTTGAACGGCAGTAACAATGTCGCCATTGGACTTCAATCGATATTTCACAATTCAGATGGCTATGGCAATACTGCAGTTGGTGGATATTCGCTTTTCTCAAACACCCATGGCTATCGAAATTTAGCGCTTGGTCGTGGAGCGCTCCAAAATGAAGTCGGAGGATCATACAACGTTGCGCTCGGCAGCTTTAACGCCGGATCTCATATCGTCAACGGCGTCGGAAATCTGATCATCGGAACTGATGGTACCGGTCTATCCGACGAATCCAACACCATTCGTATCGGTGATCCGACGATACATTCATCGCTATATCTCGCCGGGGCTACCTCCACGTCGGCGACGACCAAACTGACAAACAGTCTAGTAACTGCACTTAGCTCAAATCCAGGCCAAGTGCTCACGCTGATGGTCGATAGCAACACCAATCAGGTCGCTGGCGTCGACTTGTTCACATTACTTAGTGGTTTCAACGGCGCCCAGGGCCCTGCTGGTCCCGCAGGCCCAACGGGTCCGAGCGGCCCTCAGGGTATCCAAGGTGTGGCGGGGCCGATCGGGCCGCAGGGCGCTATTGGGCCGACAGGCGTTGATGGTCCCCAAGGTGTCACCGGCGCGCAGGGCCCGGTCGGTCCCACGGGCGCCACCGGTGCGACCGGAGCAACCGGCTACGGTATCAGCACCGCCGCATGCAATCCGACGGACCTGATTGGGGGTTGGGACGTATACATGGCGGTCCAGACAGATCACTCCACACAACTTGGCAACCTGGTAAAACCACCGGCTTATTTCGCGGACGTCTGTAGCATGACCGTGACCGATCTGGGGAACGGATCGGTTGGGCTCACCAATTTTGCGTGCACCAATATATCGTGGTGGGCACCGTCTAATGGTTCGGGGCAACCGGTGATCACTTCCGTGACGCCCCCGCCTGCCAACTCTTGTGCATTCACAATGACCGTCCAAGACGCGAGCGGCGGGGCGGCCGGATCTGCGAATGCTGCGTTCACATTCACGTTGGACTCGACGCACCGCGATCTGCACGGCGTAGCGACGCCCGTGGGTGGTTTACCGGTGAGTTCAGGGGCAGCCGCGCCCCCGTATGTCATCTCTTACTCTGGGGTTCACCAGCCAAATTGAACTAAACAGTGACCAGTCTCGGCCGTCGCCTCGATCGAACGTTAGGCGGCGGCCGAGCACCCCTAAAATCTTTAGAAAAATTTAGAGGATCAGGCAACTTAATCGATTACTCGTTCGCCTAAATCCCCTCGATCTGCAATCTACTGGATCTACCGCTGTGCGAGGGGCTGTTTACGACCGATAATCTCGACCAGGGGCGTAGCTTCGGTTGGAGGAGTTGGTAGGGGAGTTGGCTTTTCGAGGCCACAGTTACGCGGCGAAGCCGCATTTCCTCATTAAAACCGATAACGGAGCGCCATCCCCGAGCCGTCCTTGCCCACGTAGGGCGCTAACTTCAATCGCCCCTCGCCATCCAAGCGGCCGTCGCTTACGACGCGCCCGATACCGATACCGACGAGAGAACCGGCGGTCATGTCCGAGACCCAGTGGTGGTGGCCTTTGATATTGGAGGCGAGGCCGACGGCAGCAAGCCCGTACGGCCACCACGCGTGGCCGTAGGCTTCGGAATATACCGTTGCCACCGAGAAGAACAACGTGAAGTGGTAGGAGGGCATCGACGTACCGCCACCACCACTCCCGAGGTACGGCGCGTGCACATGCCCAAAATCCCACGGATCGGTGGTGCGCCCGTTTTCGGAGGACTCGGTCGACAGCGAGTCGACTGGCCGCACTCGACCGGTCAGGCTTTTGAGCACCAACTGAGAAACGACCACGGAGTACGCGGCCGCTTTGACGGCCAGCACCCCGGTCTCTTCGGCTTTCGCATCGTTCGTGACGAACCCCGCGAGGTACGCTGCTCCAATTCCGGTCAACAACCAGCCGTCCTCGACGCCGAGTTTGCCGTGGTACAGCGCATTGAGGGGGGACTTCGGCAAGTGAAACCCGTCTAGCGAGGTCTCAACATGATCCTGCCAGGCGCGCGTCAGCGGCTTATCGAGCGCGATCATTACCCCGATCGCGAGCAGACTGTTGCGGGTCTCGGCCCAGTGGTCGACCGGGAACCGCACCAAGCCCTTCAGATCGCGCGGCACGCTCGTAATCCCGTCTTCAAGAATTTCGAGGCGGTCCGGCGGGGCCGGCGGCCCCGCCGATACCGACGGGTCGGTATCGGCCGCGCACACGCCAGCCCCCATGAGCCCGAGCGTAAGCGCGAGTGCCATGCTTACAAACGCGCGTCGGTGTGGTGTTCGAGGAACCATCGGTAGGTCGACTCTACCCCATCGCGGAGCGCTATCGAGGCTGTCCAGCCCAATCCCGCCGCTTTGGAGACATCCAACAGTTTGCGCGGGGTCCCGTCCGGTTTGCTGGGATCGAAGGACAGCGTGCCGGTGTAGCCCACCACCTCACGGATGAGGCGCGCGAGCTCCGCGATCGTCACGTCGGTCCCGGTGCCGACGTTGACGATACTCTCGCCGCTGTAGTGATCCATGAGGAACACGGTCGCGGCCGCGAGATCATCAACGTGCAAGAACTCGCGCATCGGTGTGCCGGTGCCCCAGATCACGATCTCCGGGGTGCCGTTTGCTTTCGCTTCGTGGAAGCGGCGGATCAGGGCCGGCAAGACGTGCGAGCCCTCGATCGAGAAATTATCCCCAGGGCCGTACAGGTTCGTCGGCATCAGGGAGATCGCATCGAACCCGTACTGCCGCCGGTAGGCCTGGCACATTTTGATGCCGGCGATTTTGGCGACCGCGTACCACTCGTTGGTGGGCTCAAGCGGTCCGGTCAGGAGATGATCTTCCCGCATCGGCTGCGGCGCCAAGCGCGGATAAATGCACGACGACCCGAGAAAAACGAGCTTCCGGACGCCGTGTTGCCACGCCGCGTGGATCACGTTCGTTTGGATCGCGAGGTTGTCGCGGATGAACTCCGCCGGGTAGCTGTCGTTGGCCTTGATGCCGCCGACCTTGGCGGCAGCCAAGATCACGTGCGAGGGTTTCTCGGATGCGAAGAACGCTTCGACCGCGCGGGTGTCGGTGAGATCGAGCTCTGATCGCGAGCGAACCAAAACCTCCCCGCGACCCTCCGCCTGCAACCGCCGCACGATCGCCGAGCCCACGAGTCCGCGGTGGCCGGCGACAAAGATCCGATCGGTCTCACTCATGGGGCGCGACCACCTTATAGCCGGCACTGCGAAGGGTGCCTTCGCGTTTCGCGTCCTCAAGGTCCGAGGCCACCATCTCGGCGATCAACTCCTGGAACGTGATTTTCGGTGACCAGCCGAGTTGGGCCTTGGCTTTGCTCGGATCCCCGAGCAGGGTCTCGACTTCCGCCGGGCGGAAGTACCGCGAATCGACGCGCACGACGACCTTGCCGTTAGCGACATCTATCCCCTGCTCCTCGAGGCCCTGGCCACGAAACTCGATCTGCATCCCGAGGTTATCGGCCGCCACCTGCACGCAGTCCCGCACCGAATACTGCACGCCGGTCGCGATCACGTAATCATCGGGCGTCTCTTGCTGCAGCATCAGCCACTGCGCTTCGACGTAGTCCTTGGCGTGGCCCCAGTCGCGGCGCGCGTCGAGGTTGCCGAGGTACAAGCAGTCCTCAAGGCCGACGTGGATGCGCGACAGCGCCCGCGTGATCTTGCGCGACACGAAGGTCTCGCCGCGGCGCGGCGACTCGTGGTTAAAGAGGATCCCGTTGGTCGCGAACATCCCGTAGGACTCGCGGTAGTTCACCGTGATCCAGTAGCCGTACACCTTCGCCACGCCGTAGGGTGAGCGCGGGTAGAAGGGCGTGGATTCTTTCTGGGGGATCTCCTGCACCTTACCGAACATCTCGGACGTGCCGGCCTGGTAGAAGCGCACCTTGTGTTCCATCTTGAGGATGCGGATCGCTTCTAAAATGCGCAGCGTGCCCATGGCGTCGGCGTTCGCGGTGTACTCCGGCGTCTCAAAGGACACCGCCACGTGGCTTTGGGCGCCGAGGTTATAAATCTCGCCGGGCTGCACTTCCTGCAGGATGCGAATCAGGTTCGTGGAATCCGTCAGGTCGCCGTAATGCAAACGGAACCGCAGGTTCGCCTCGTGAATATCTTGATACACGTGGTCGATACGGGCGGTGTTGAAGGACGACGCGCGGCGCTTGATGCCGTGAACCTCGTAGCCCTTGGCCAACAAGAACTCCGCCAAATAGGAGCCATCTTGGCCCGTGATGCCGGTCAGTAATGCGCGTTTAGTCATACGGTCCACTGGTCCAATGGGGGCCGATCCGTGCCCGCTCAGGTGAATGCAAACCACCATTTTATCGATCTGCGATGACAAGCCGGTGGAATTTTGGCTAGCCACCACCGGCGTCAACCCGTGTCGACCGGCGATGGGCGGCGAAGGACCCTCGAATTTCTCGATAAACGCGTCACTTTCTCGCCTCACGCTCCACATCCACCACAGGTTACGTTGGCGACTCCCCCGCTCCGGGAGTACCCATGGCCTCCAACTTTGTCCGCATGACGCCGCTTGGGCGATCCAAACACCCCAGCATCGTGGCGCTCGCTGCCTATCGCGCCGGCGAACGTCTGACCGATCGACGCCAAAATGAGCACTTCGATCACCGCGAGCGCAGCGACGTGGTGCATAAGCGCATCCTGCTGCCCGACGGCGCCGTGGATGGCGGGGCGTCCTGGGCGCTGGACCGGCAGGAGCTGTGGAACCGAGTGCAGGAGACTGATCTCAGCAAACGCGCCCGCTACGCCCACGAGTGGATGCTGGCGCTCCCGCATGAGTTGCCGCAGCACGCCCGCGTCGCCCTCGCCGAGCGCTATGCCGAGGCGCTGGTGCGCCGCTACGGCAGCGCGGTCGACCTCGTCGTCCACGAACCACGCCCCGAGGGCGACGCCCGGAACCACCACGCCCATCTCCTCGTCACCACCCGCGAAGTGCGCGGCGAAGACTTTGGCACCAAAACCGACCTCAATCAGTCCTGGCCCACGCTCCAAGCGCGAGGGGTCGAGAGCGCCATCAAGCAGTGGTTCGGCTGGCGCGACACCTGGGTCGAGTACGCAAACGAGGCCTTAACCGCCGCCGGTCTCCCCGCCCGCCTCTCGAACGCCCAGGTGGACGAGTTTGGGCTTCGCATCCCCACCAAACCCGGTTGGAGTCGGGCCGTGGAGGGGCTCGTGCGGGCCGGTCACGACAGCGCTGTGGCCGATGCGGAACTCAAGCGCTACGACTTTGAAATAAGGCGTCGGGAGCTCGAGATCAAAGCCCTCGAAGTGGAGGCCCGCCTCGACCGGTTGCGCGCAGCGCGCGCGGAGCTGCCGAATCCGGACCACCACGCCGCGTCGGCGGCGTCGGCCGGACCACCACCCGATGGCCGCGAGCTCGTGCCTGAACCCGAGCCCATGCCGGTCGATTTTGCGGGCTGGCTGGTCTGGCGGGCTAAGCAAAACTTCGAACACCTGACCACCGAACGGCAAGCCCTCGACGCGTGGCAGGCGATCCGCGCACGGGAAAACACTAAGCCCACCCTAAGCCCGCCGACCGACGAGGCGCCCCT
>Ga0164297_10004275_pt1 | contig 12896 bp, 14 predicted proteins | sample GEODES058metaG_FD_113539 | JGI IMG/M metagenome (GOLD analysis project Ga0164297, IMG submission 113539) | Dystrophic lake water microbial communities from Trout Bog Lake, Wisconsin, USA - GEODES058 metaG | ecosystem: Environmental > Aquatic > Freshwater > Lake | place: USA: Trout Bog Lake... | reverse complement strand
TCTGGGTTAGGCGCTGACGACAGCCCAGATGGTGAAACCCTGATCAAGCGGTTCAAGAAAGAAAAATTCCCGGAGATCCTGGTCTCCGTGAACATGCTGGATACGGGGTTTGACTGCCCGGAGGTGGTGAACCTGGTGTTCGCCCGGTTCACCAAGTCCGCGATCCTCTATCAGCAGATGCGCGGCCGCGGCACGCGCAAGGCCAAGGGCAAACCACTGTTCACGATGTTCGATTTCGTGGGCGTCTCGGACTTTCACGGCGACGATGACGGCGCCATCGAAGGGGGATTCATCGCCGAGGCGAAGCCCAAGAAGTACTCAGAGCCGCGCCGTCTCCTCACCGTCGACGTCGACGATCACATCGATCCGACGAGTCGCGCCTGGGTCACTGTCGATGAAGACGGCCGCCTCGTGTTCCCGGAAGTATCCGAGGCACGGGCCAATGAGCTCGGCGCGGCGTTTGAGGCTTGGCTACTGTCGCGATCCGGGCTCACGGCCGAGCAGGGCCGGTGGCTGGCACTCCTGGGGAGCCAGATCCGGGCGAACGCCGACGCCTGGACGGAAGTGTCGGCCGGGAATTTCGCGTTCCAGCCGTTCTCGTCGATGGGTGGCGTGGGCCAGGCCATCCGAGTGTTTGGCGGCGAGAAGGCGCTCGAGGCGACTCTCACCGCACTCAACGCGGCGGTATTCGCTGCGACCCCCAGCGGTGCTGATCGACGAGCGTCACCCGACGAATACCGCGGCGACGCCACGCTCCCTTAACTGCAGACCGTAGAGTGATTTCATGCCGCTGACTCCAGACATGCGCCGCCAGATCGATCAGATCCGTGATTACCTGTTCGGCGGTGGCTACCCCAATCCGATGGCGAACGCGGAACAGCTGTCGTTCCTGTTCTTCTTCTATCTGATCGAGGGGATCGACGCTGAGAACGCACAGCGCGCCAAGGTCCTAAAGCAGAAGCATCAGAGCCTGTTCGAGGGCGACTGGACGCTCCGCAATCCCCTGAACGCGCCCAAGAAGGGCGAGACGTCTATCCCTAAGAGCCGATTCCGCTGGTCGGTGTGGGCACGGGGTCTGTCCGGTGAGGCGCTGGTGCGGTTTGTGCAGGATGAGGTCTTCGCGTTCTTCGAAGAAGTCGCCGACAGCTCAGCGACAAACTTCATGCGCGGCGCGCGGCTCAACATCACCGAGCCGACTGTGCTCACCCAGGTTGTCACGCTGGTTGATGGCCTCAAGCTCGACCAGGCGGACTCGGACACCAAAGGGGATTTGTTCGAGCATGTGCTGAAACAGATCAAGCAGGCGGGCGAGCTCGGGCAGTTCCGAACACCCAGGCACGTCATCCGCGCAATTGTGGAAATGGTGGATCCGAAGATCGGCGAGACGGTCTACGACCCAGCCGCCGGCACGGCCGGGTTCCTGGTGGCAGGGTACAACCACATCCGGCTCGCGAACTCCTCGCCAGCCGGGATCACCGAGACGGAACTCGACGGCAAGACGCAGCGGCGTGGGCTCGGCGATCGGCTGTCGTCGGCGCAACTCTCGACGCTGCAATCGAAAACCTTCTACGGCAACGACGTTGACCCGCAGATGGTCCGGCTTGCGACCATGAATTTGACACTCCGGGGCTTGCCGAACGTCCGCATCCTGCTCCGCAACGTCCTGACCAGCACGCTCGACCCGGAGAAGCGCGAAACGTTGGAACTCCCGGAGGAGGGCTATCACGTTGTGCTCGCGAATCCGCCATTCGCCGGCAAGATCGATTCGGACCGGGTCGTTGATGACGTGAAGATCGGAAACTCCAAGGCGACCGAGGTTCTCTTCCTCAAGTACATGATGGAGTCGCTGCGGTCGGGTGGCCGCTGCGGCGTCATCGTGCCGGAGGGACTGCTGTTCGGGTCCACCGGCGCGCACAAGGAAATCCGGCGGCAGCTCATCGAGAACAATCGGGTCGAGGCGGTCATGTCGCTGCCGGGCGGCGTGTTCCAGCCGTATTCGGGCGTCAAGACTTCGGTGCTCCTCTTTAGAAAAGGCGGCAGCACCGAGCGGGTGTTGTTCCTGCACGTCGACAATGACGGCTACAAGCTCGACGCCAATCACGACACGCCCATCGAGGCCGACGATCTACGGGAACTTGTTGGTGCGTACGCGGCCAGGGACAGAAAGGTGGCGGAATGGGCCAAGCGCGACCCGAAGGCGCCTTGGAACGAAAAGTGGTGGTTCGCAGATGCCGTCGAAGTTCGTGCCAACGAATTCAATTTGTCCGCCGGTCGATATCGCCCAGTGAACGCGTCGACCGCCGTGCACCGGGATCCGCGGGAGCTGCTGGATGAGCTGGCGGAGCTGGAGAGGGAGATTCACGACGAAGTCGTGGCGCTGCGGTCGATGCTGACGGATGTGCCCTGATGTCGACGGCAGCGTCCGAGATGGCGACTAACCGCTGGCGACGCGTGCGGCTAGGAGATGCAATAGAGCTGGCTTATGGGAAGAATCTGCCGAAGCCTCAACGGCGCGAGGGCTCTGTTCCGGTTTACGGGTCCAATGGAGTGGCGGGGTGGCACGATGAGGCACTTGTCGAGAATTCCACCGTAATAGTCGGACGAAAGGGTAGCGCCGGCGCTGTGCACCTTGTGGAAGGGCCTTGCTTCCCAATCGACACGACGTACTACACACGTCCGCGCGCCGGGTTCGAATTCGACGTGAGATTTCTCGCCTACGCATTGCGTAGCCTGAATCTCGATCGCTTGAGAACTTCTACCGGTGTGCCAGGCTTATCGCGCGAGGACGCTTACCGGCAATTCCTTCCGGTCCCGACTCTTCCGGAACAGCGGCACGTTGCTGACGTGTTATCCCGCGCCGAGAGCATTGTCCGGATGCGGCGGGAGGCGGAGCAGAAGGCCAAGGAGATTATTCCGGCGCTGTTTTTGGAGATGTTTGGGGATCCGGCGACGAATCCGAAGGGGTGGGAAGTAAAGCGGATAGATGAACTCACCACCGTCGGAACTGGAGGCACACCGTCTAGAGATAAGCCGGAATATTACGGTGGTGATATCCCTTGGGTGAAAACTGGAGAAGTGTCTGGCTCGGTGGTTACATCGACGGAGGAGTTCATCACAGACCTGGCCATCGAGGAAACCAACTGCAAGAAATTCCCAATTGGTACGATCTTGATCGCCATGTACGGGCAGGGGCAGACTCGGGGCCGCGCGGCGATACTTGGCGTGGAAGCAGCCACAAATCAGGCATGCGCAGCAATTCTTCCGTCGGACAAAGTAGAAACATTATTTCTCTACAGGTTGCTGGTCTTCCAATACGATGTATTGCGCGCGATGGGTCGAGGAGGAAATCAAGCCAACTTGAACCTATCAATGATCAAGACGCTTCGCGTTCCTATGCCCGATCGGGATCTACAGAGAAGATTCGCAAATCTGGTGGCCTCGTTGGAGGCAGTTTTGGACACCAGCCGGTTGGCAAGTATCCAAGCTGCTTTGTCATTTCAATCCCTGATGGCGCGGGTGTTTGGAGAGTGACGCGACCGTTATCGGCCCTACCAGCATAAGGGCGGCGCGATCAGACGCCGTCAATGAACACGATGATTACTGATAAGACCACTGCATCTCAATACCGCGAGCACCTGCGCAGCCTTGTCACGTACGCGGTGAATGCGCTGCCGCAAGTTCGATTCAACAAGCACGACCCTCAACATTTCATTGCCATTTGTCTCTACGGGACAATTCTGCAATCGGCGAGCGACTGCTACAGATTATTGCAAGAGCCGACGGTTCTCGTCGCTGGTGCTTTGCGCAGCATTCTTGAGTCTTACGTCGATCTAGTCGCCATCATTCGGGATCACAATCATGCGAAGCGCATGCTTGCGACTTTTCATGATGAGCAACGTAAACACCTGGAGGATATGATTCGCGCGCCGGAAAACCCATTCCACGTCGACGTCGCGAAGCATTTAGATCCAGCGGAAAAGCTCAGAGTAGTCGGAGCCGAACTGCATTCCTTGCGGGAGCAGGGACATCATCCGCTTAGCGTCTATGACCGCTTCGCCCAGGCGGGCCTCCTCGAGCTTTATCGCACGGCCTACTGGCAGCTATGCCTGCAGGCCCATAACAACATCATTGCGCTCGAGCGTCGGCACATCCGGCGCGTGGGTGAAGACTTCGAGATAGACTTTTTCAGCAAAAATAGCGATGACGAGACTTGCATGTACTGCGACACCCTCGGCGGGATTCTTGTGCAGAGCACGCGCAAGCTTTACGCGCTCGTCGGATTTTCGATGCCCGCAGAATTTGAAAAGGTCATTGCGACATTCGAAGCCGCCAGACCGGCCCACTGAGGCTGGATTCCGTATTCAGTCCCGGGCCGCTCGATCCACATGTAATTGATACGCAATATAAAGGACGTTATATTTCGCTTAAGGATAGGCCAAGATGGAAAACCCAAGCCCAGTAGAAGCCTATGTTGTTACCTTCTCGCCGGACTCGGCGGAAGGGCTTCCATTGCGATATGACGTGTTCGCCTCTCGATCTATCGGTACCGGCTCTCTCTACGTGGCTACCGTCGTCGTTCACAACGCAAATACGCCCGTACCTCAAGATGTGGCGGGCCATCGCCATTGGCATGTATCAACCCTGGCCGGCATCAGCGAGTTGAAGACGAACGTCATCGCGGCTCTCAAGGGACTAAATCCGGGGAAGGAACCTCTTATATCGCAAGAAAGATTGATTGAGCGAAAATGACGACGGAGATACTCCGCCGCGCTGAAGCGAGCCTTCAGGTGGGTTTGGCACCGTTACTTCCATTGCTTTTCAGTCGTGATCAAAGCACCGCCGAGTGCGTCCTCGATTTCTTCTCCGCCAATATCCGAAATCCGAACACCCGCAAGGCCTACGCACGTTCGGTAGCCAGTTTCGCTCGCTGGTGCGAGCGCCATGGAATCTCTGAGTTGCGCGCCGTGCGGCCCACGCACATCGCCACCTACATCGAGGAACTGCAGGCGACGCTCGCCGCGCCGTCCGTGAAGCTGCAGCCTGTCGCCATTCGCATGCTCTTCGACTGGCTGGTCGTCGGCGAGATCGTGCCGACAAACCCGGCGAGCGCCGTCCGCGGCCCCACACACGTGGTCCGCAAAGGCAAAACGCCGGTCCTTTCGGCCGAAGAAACCCGTGAGCTCCTCGATAGCATCGACACGGACACCCCGGCCGGCCTTCGCGATCGCGCACTCATTTCGCTCCTTGTCTACACCTTCGCCCGCGTCGGCGCGGCCGTGAAGACGCGGCTCGAGGACGTCTACCCGCAGGGAAAGCGCACCTGGGTGCGTCTGCAGGAGAAAGGCGGCAAGCGGCACGACATGCCCTGCCATCACAGGCTCGATGGCTACCTCGAAGTCTTCCTCGAGCACCGCAGCGAAGATCGCAAGGCCTGGCTCTTCCCCAGCCTGGCCGGTCGACCGGGGAATTCACCGATCAGCCGATGAAGCCGGTGGACGTGTGGCGCATGATCCGCCGCCGTGCGCTAGCTGCCGGCATCCCGACCGCGATCGGCTGCCATACCTTCCGTGCCACCGGCATTACCGAGTACCTGAGAAACGGCGGCAAGCTGGAAATCGCGCAGCAGATGGCCAACCACGAAAGCACCCGCACCACTGGCCTCTACGATCGGAGAAACGACTAGGTCAGCCTCGATGAGGTCGAGCGGATTCTGATTTGATCCGGGCGGGCGCTATGACCGCCATTTTTCAAAGGCCAGGTAGGGCGCAAACAGCTCTTTAACGCCCGTCGAGGCCTGCTCATGAAACCATTGTTTGAGCTGTGCCACTTTCGCTGCGTTCTGAGCTCTGGCGGCCGGGTCCGCGCTTTCGCCCTCATACGCCCATAAGTCAGTCCACTTTTTCACGGCGTCAAAAAGATACGCTTCAACCTCCGGACTAAAGAGAAATCGCGCATGCGGTATAAAGTTCGAAAAGGGATTGCCAAGGCCGTAGTGTTTTTCTCGTGTCCCCTTCATGACCACTTCAGACATGATCTCCCACGTCTGTTGGAAGATCGGCAAGCGCTTTTCAAATAGATCGAGTTTGAATTTGGCTTCGGCGACAGCGGCTTGGCGTCGAGCAATAAGCCAAGCAAGAATGCCCACTGTGAACGTAACAAGCCCGGCAGGTATTCCCTGAACAAGCGCGATACAAACAGGTCCACAACACATGATCACACCTCATACGGGGTTCTTAGATACGACATACCGTTCTAGAATTCGGGCCACCGGAGCCCGACGGCGCCTCAGGACACTCCGAACACGAATTGGAAGCGGTGGCGGGACTTGAACCCGCATCCCCCCGGGCCATACCATGAACGTGCGAGGAACATGGATTGTAGAAAGCCGGGCGCTCTGTCCATTGAGCTACACCGCGGAACGCGTCGTCTTAGGCCGGTTTGGTCTTAAGGCCCCCCCGGCGTTCTACCTTTCGCTTGGCTTCGGCCGCTGCCGCGAACTCTGGCGCCAGCGCCTGCAGCTTGCTGACCAGACCGGACAAGTCATAGGCGTTTGAAGTCTGCCCGTGGCGCGTCATGCGGGTCACGCGCTTGATGTACCCACGTTGTTCGAGTTCGCGCGCCAACCGCTGTACCTGTTTTTCAGTGATGCCCAACCGCTTGGCGACCGTCTCCTTCTTGGGCCACGGCAATTTCCCGTCTTCCCACCAGAACTCGGACAGCTGCAGGATGAGCGCCAGCTGGGTAGCGGAGAGGCCGAGCCGGCCCTGCGCTCTCAGCAGCAGCGCCGGCACAATGCAGAAGCCCTGGCTGATGACGGTGGCGCCCCACTTCTTCTCAGAAAGACGCTTTGCGGCCTTCGGTGCCCTGAGGGGCACAACGTTGGAAGGTGTGTTCACAGCTTCTTTATTGCTCATAAGTCCGGTCCACGTGTTGTCGAGTTATCGGTAGGCTATGCCTCAGCGACGACACCGGCAATGATCTGAGCCAGGACATGGGCGTCCATGCCGGGGAGACGCCCGCGTCCCGCCCGGGCGGGACTTGAAGGTCCAGGGAAGTAGGACGCACAGTAACCAGGACACGTGGTTACCAAGATGCACAGTACCCAAGGAGGGTGGACGGCGATGTCCCCCCTGCCGCTACGTTTCTCTGATGCCGGGCACCTCTCCGCGCGCAGCCCAAGCCACACTTGGGCGATCCATCCACTCGGCGATGCGGCTGGGTCGATTACCGGCGAAGAAAGGCTTCAGCGACCAGGGCCCGATCCCCGGAGGTTGTGCGAGTACCAGCTCCGTCAGATCGTCCAGTGATCACGCGCAGCGGCCAACCGTCGGACCGCTTCGTCGAAATACGGCGCAGCGAACGCTCGAGAAAAACTGCGACGCTATCTTGCGCATGACCGTGATCGAGCCTCGGGAGCACGGTGCTCCTCGACGCGCCTCGCGAGCCAGCCCTGAACTTCCGACTCCACCCAGCCCACGGCGCGCAGGCCAATGCGCACACGAGTTGGGAATCGGCGTTCGGCCTCGAGCTGGTAGATCATCGAGCGACCGAGGCCGGTGACTCTGCATACTTGGGGGAGACGGAGAATCTGTACGGCCGGAGCAGTAGCAGTGGATTGAGCAGACATGTTTTCGATCCCGATGTGTGGTTCCGGTAGCGTCTGGGCAAGTTGTCACCGACTTCAAGGATACCGCTCATCCATGCAAGAGCACGAGGCCGTATCTGGGGGCAAAACAGGGCAAAACCCCGGGGACGAACGCCGCGAGAATTCTTGTGCGGTGGCGCAGTCGTTGCGCGACGGCTTTCTCGCTCTGCTGTGGCTGAAAGAGGTGCGGGGTTTTGGCGTGTTTTGGGGGTAGATGCAGGATAGGCAGCTGGCCGCTGTTTTTAAACAATGCCGGCCATGTCTGCCGACCAATTCATCGCCGCGCGCGTTTCCTCAGCGACCAAGGACCGCCTCAAATCGCTGGCGGCCAAGCGCCAGCTCAGCGAGTCCGCGCTGCTGAAGGAACTGTTGGAACTAGCCTTGGGCGGTCCCGCCGTGCCGGCGCCCGACGACGTCGAACCCGTGGCCAAGGTCGCCCGCGGTGCTCGCCTCTATGTCCGGCTCCGCCCTGATGATCAGCTGCTCCTGGCGGAACGTGCAGCTGCTCGGCGAATGGCGGCCGCCACCTACGTCTCGGTGCTGGTACGTGCGCACCTTCGACATCTGGCACCCCTGCCGCACGATGAGCTGCGGGCGCTCAATCGCGCCGTCGGTGAGCTCGGAGCCATCGGCCGCAATCTCAACCAGATTGCTCGGGCCACCCAACAGGTCGCTCCGGCAAACGGGCCTCACCGCGTGGACGTTCTGGCGATGCTCAAGGTCTGCGAGGCCCTCCGGGATCACGTCAAGGCCCTGCTCAAGGAGAATGCGGTGAGCTGGAAGGTCGGGTATGCCGAACCGAATCCCTGAGGGACCTCTCTTCGATCTGGTGAGCCATGGTCTACGCGGCCCAGGGCGGCGTGACCGCCTGTCGCCGGCACAGATTCAGCAGATTGCGCGCACCGTCGCCCGCACGCCGGAAGTCATGGTCAAGGTATTGCCGGCCGGCGCCAATTCGGTAGCGGCGGTACGCCAGCACCTGGCTTACGTCGGCCGGCAGGGGAAGGTCGAGCTGCAGACCGACGACGGGCAGCGGCTGCTGGACCGTGAAGCCCCTGCAGACCTGATCGAGGACTGGGATCTCGACCTGGCGGAATGCCAGTCGGGGCTGGGCGGACTGCAGGGACGGTGGGTACCGAAGCTCGTGCACAAGCTGGTGTTCTCGATGCCGGCTGGGACGCCGGCGGAAAAGGTTCTTGTCGCGACGCAGGAGTTCTGCCGCGAGCAACTGGCCGTCAAGCATCGCTACGCCCTGGCGCTCCATACCGACGAGCCCCATCCCCACGTCCACGTGATCATCAAGGCGATTAGCGAGCACGGCGAGCGCCTGAATATCCGCAAGGCCACGCTGCGCCAGTGGCGCGAGGAATTCGCGAACCAGTTGCGCCGCGTCGGCGTTGCGGCCAATGCGACGCCGCGCTTCGTTCGCGGTGAAACGCGCCCGCGGAAATCCGACGGCATCTACCGCGCCGCTCGGCGCGGCGCGTCCACACATATGCGCGAGCGGGTCAAAGCGGCGGCGATTGCACTACGGACGGCAGATCGAGTCGATGAACCCGCCAGACTGCGGCTACGCGAGACAAGGCGCGAGCTTGAACGGGAATGGCTCGCCACCAGCGAGGTGCTGAGAAGCCACGGACAGAACACGCTTGCCGAACAGACGCGGACCTTCGTCCGCAGCCTGCCGCCGGCGCGGACCGAGCGGGAGTGGCTCGTGGCGGGATTGGTCGGGCAGGTTCAGGGGAATCGGGAGCGAGAGAGGGTAGATCATCTGGCAAGAAGTCGTTGATTTAGGATATAGCTCCAACCTAAAATAAGAACGAAAGTTATTTTAGGCTTAGCAATCCCGCATGCATCGACCCCAGCCCGGCCACTACATTACCGTCTCGACGGCGGCAGAGCCATTCAAGGCCTTTGTCCCGGCGCCGCTGCCGCCGGAGCCGCCGCTCGTGTGGTCGGCGGCCTTGCGGCACAAATTCGACGCGGCCCTGGTGGCGTTGGGTCGACTCGATTCCGTCACTGCGCTGCTGCCGAATGCGGCGTTGTTGCTCTACAGCTTCGTCCGCAAAGAGGCGGTACTGTCCTCGCAGATCGAAGGTACCCAATCATCGCTAGCCGATCTGATGCTGTACGAGATTGACGAGGAACCGGGGGTGCCAGTAGAGGATGCCCGAGAGGTGAGCCGTTGTGTGGCCGCCCTGGAGCGGGGGCTGAAGTGCCTTCGCGGCGGACTGCCGGTATGCACCCGATTAATTTGCGACATGCACAAAGTGCTGCTCTCGCACCCCGGTGGCAAGGCAAAGGCGCCCGGCGAAGTGCGCCGCTCGCAGGTGTGGATTGGCGGTACGCGGCCGGGAAATGCGGTGTTCGTCCCGCCGCCGCCAGAGGAAGTCTCGAAGTGTCTGGCTCCTCTGGAACGATTTCTGAACGACGAACCAGAGCCGGTGCCGCCGCTGCTCAAGGCTGCGCTGGCGCACGTGCAGTTCGAGACCATACATCCGTTCCTAGACGGCAACGGCCGCATCGGGCGGCTCCTGATCGTACTGCAGCTCGTGGCCGACGGTGTGCTGCGTGAACCGATGCTCTATCCGAGTCTGTACTTCAAGAGGCATCGGGCGCTGTACTACGAACTGCTGAACGAGGTGCGCTTGCGCGGTGACTGGGAGCGATGGCTGGATTTCTTCGCAGAAGGAATCGAGGTTAGCGCGACGCAAGCGGTTACGACCGCAAACACGCTGCTGGCGCTCGTCAACGCGGATCGCGATAGAATCGCGCGCCTCGGGCGAGCGGCGCCGTCCGCCCTTGCCGTCCATCAGGCTCTGCAGCGTCAGCCCATCGCGACCGCGGCGTCGCTGGTGAAGACCACCGGGCTCACTGCGGCCACGGTAAACAAATCGCTCGTTCATCTCGAACGGATCGGCGTCGTCGGAGAACTCACGAATCGACAGCGCGGTCGAGTGTTCAGCTACGGCAAGTATGTGCAAGAACTCGCGGCGGAGATGGAGTCCCCGTGACCGAGCGGGATCGGCTCGCGGCGCTGGAGGCGGAGAACGAGCGCCTTGCCGCGCTGCTCGACTCCCATGGGATTCAGTGGCGGCAACCGCCTTCGCCTCAACCCGGTGTCAGAGAGCCGGAATCCACGAATCTTTCCACCGACGAAAAGGTTGCGCTATTCAGACGGCTGTTTCGCGGCCGAGTGGACGTCTATCCCGTCCGCTGGGAAAGCAAGACGACGGACAAGTCCGGCTACGCTCCGGCCTGCGGTAACGAGTGGCGTCCGGGCATATGCGAGAAGCCACGCATCAAGTGTGGTGACTGCGGCCACCGGCTGATGCTTCCCGTCTCCGATGACGTGATCTTTGGCCACCTTGCCGGCAAACACACGGTCGGGATCTACCCGCTGCTGCAGGACGATACCTGTCATCTTCTTGCCGTCGATTTCGACGAAGCGGAGTGGCGGGAGGATGCACGGGCGTTCGCGCAGTCCTGCGCCGATCTGGGCGTACCCGTCGCCCTGGAGATCTCCCGCTCGGGTCAGGGCGCGCACGCTTGGGTCTTCTTCTTGAACTCCGTGTCGGCCCGAGATGCACGCCGGCTCGGTACCGCGATTATTACGCACACCTGCGCTCGCACGCGGCAGCTGAGGCTGGCGTCCTACGACCGCCTGTTTCCGAATCAGGACACAATGCCGAAGGGCGGATTCGGCAATCTGATCGCTCTGCCCCTGCAGAAGGGTCCTCGTGAGAACGGGTACAGCGTATTCGTTGATATTGAACTGCGCCCCTATGCCGACCAGTGGGCATTTCTTTCCACAGTTCAGCGTATGGCCCCTCATGACATTGAGCCGGCGATCCTGCGGGCGACCGGCGGTGCTCATCCACTGGATGTAACCTTTATCGACGACGAGGACCTGTCAACGCCCTGGAAACGGGCACCTGCCCAGGGCAAACGACTAACGGGACAAATGCCGACGGCATTGACCCTGACTGTGGCGAACATGATCTACTTCGACAAGGCGCAGCTTCCACAGGCGCTCGCCAATCGACTGATCCGGCTGGCCGCCTTTCAAAATCCTGAGTTTTACCGCGCGCAGGCGATGCGAATGTCGGTGTGGGACAAGCCTCGCGTGATCGGCTGCGCTGAGAATTTCCCTAAACACATCGCGCTACCACGTGGTTGTCTCGATCCAGCCAAGGAACTGCTCCGGACCAACGGTATCCGATGCGAAATACATGATGAGCGGTTCGTGGGTGAACCAATCGAAATCACTTTTGCCGGCTCATTACGCCAGGACCAGGAATCAGCGGTTACGGCGATGCTCCGACACGATACCGGCGTACTGTGTGCACCGACTGCCTTCGGCAAGACGGTGATGGCCGCTGCGCTGATCGCACACCGCGGCGTGAACACTCTGGTGCTGGTGCATCGAACCGAGCTGTTGAAGCAATGGCAGGAACGGCTGCAGACCTTTTTGGGTGTCGGCAAGGGAGTCGTCGGAACCATCGGTGGAGGCAAGGCCAAGCCCACTGGCAGGATCGACATCGCCGTGATGCAGTCGCTGACCAGGAAGGGCGAGATCAACGCGTTGGTGGAGCGCTATGGCCAGGTAATCGTCGATGAGTGTCACCATGTCGGCGCCGTCTCCTTCGACGCCATACTGAGGCATGCCAAAGCAAAGTTCGTAATGGGCTTGACGGCAACCCCGATTCGACGTGATGGTCAGCAGCCGATCATCTTCATGCAGTGCGGACCGATTCGTCATACCGCTGCGCAATCCGAGGGCGCGCCCCACGATCTTGCCGTAACCCCTCGTTTCCGCTCGTCGCTGATCGATGTGCCAGCGGACGCTGGCATCCAGGATGTCTTTCGCCAACTTGCCAACGATCCGTCACGTACGGCAGCGGTGGCCGAAGAGGTTGCAATGGCCACTCAGCAAGGTCGCAAGGTCCTGGTGCTGACTGAACGCACCGAACACGTCAATGCGATTGCGAAGGCCCTGGGCGAATTGGTGCCAGCGCCATTCGTGCTACATGGGCGGATGTCGAAGAAGCAAAGGGCGACGGTGATAGAACAATTGAGTAAGTTGCCGGGGGAGGCTCCGCGAGTGCTTGTCGCGACTGGAAAACTCGTCGGCGAAGGGTTCGACCATCCGGCATTGGACACCATGGTGTTGGCCATGCCTATCTCGTGGCGGGGGACTCTGCAGCAATACGCTGGCCGGCTGCACCGGGAACATGCAACGAAGAGCGAC
>Ga0164297_10004273_pt1 | contig 12899 bp, 9 predicted proteins | sample GEODES058metaG_FD_113539 | JGI IMG/M metagenome (GOLD analysis project Ga0164297, IMG submission 113539) | Dystrophic lake water microbial communities from Trout Bog Lake, Wisconsin, USA - GEODES058 metaG | ecosystem: Environmental > Aquatic > Freshwater > Lake | place: USA: Trout Bog Lake... | reverse complement strand
ATCACGGTGGCTGTGTTTGCAGCTGTTGTTCATTTCGCGAGCAGCATTGCCCGGAACCCGGATCGGATGATCATGTCCGTCATGCAGGCGGAGCACGTGCCCGGCGTTCCACCGGGAAGGTCAGATAGTCCGGACCAGCTTGTCGGTCGAAAGAGAGTCGTTGAGGCCATGCCAGGCGGTGGCGCCGGGTCGGGTGCTGGCGTTGCTGGGGTCAACATCGTGTCCTCAGGCGGCGGGGGCGGAGCGTCTAGTTATCATCAAGGGGGATACGGGCATTCCGGCTACGGCGCGATCAGCACGGCAGGGAGCCCCGCGACCATGAGTCCAGCCGCAGGTGGTTTGAGCGTAGGTGGGTGGCAGACTTCGGCTGCGCCATCGCCTCGTGGCCCCATGGGTGGCCTGCTGCCGCACTTCGCGCTGCCTCAAGGCTTTCGACTCACGAGTCCAGGCCTGGACAGGTGGACACCAGCGTCAGGCGCGGCCACTGCCGCCAGGGTCCCGTCGCAAGACCAGCCACAGCCGAGCCGGCCTCAAGGCTTGAACAGCGCCGCGTTTGTGCGTGAGAGCCTGTAATATGACATCGGATAGATCATATATGCTCAATCGTCTGCGCCGCCAGTGTCGCTCTCGCTGCTGGAATCGCCTTGCCGATCGTCATCTCGCCAGTCGAAGTGCTCACCACGACTCTGAGCAGCCACAGTGGGTGATGATAAAGACGCAGAGCGCACAGTAAGGCGAGACGGCTGCCGTGCGAACGGATGGCCAGCACTTGGAGACAGCCGCGGGGACTGCGCTCCGCCTGGTGCATCGCCGCCACTGTCAGTTGAGCCCCGCCTCCCTTGATTCTCCTCGAATACGCTTGATAATCTCGGCCGCCGACTTGCAGGTGGCGGCCGCGCGCCAGTTCCGAGCAGCGCAAGGCTGATGCCGACACGGTCCCAGGTGGTTGTGCTGTCCGCGTTCTCGTCACCGCCATCGTTCTCAGCGTCCTCCTCCGCAATGACATCATCACCGACGCCGCGCTGGCGTGGCAGAGGGACGCCCCAATCGTGTGGCATCACAGCGTTTGCCGCAAAACCGGGTGCTCGCCGCGGTCTCGTAGACATCTGGTCTCTCTCAAAAGCCGCAGAATCAGCCATGTGGTCAGACAGAGAGTCGGCGGCGACAAGCGGCTGCATCTCCAACGCAGCGTCCTCGATTTGCGTCACCAGGCCGCCAGGCACGGAGCCAGCACTGCTGGCACTGCGAATCAGCACCGCGTCACTCGCCTTTCCACGGAGTTCAGCTGAAGACGTGCGTCTCGATGCTTCCGTCCCAGATCGATGGATCTTAGGCAAAGGCACGTTGGCTGTTGCTCTGTAATGCTCCATGTTGGCCACATGCTCGTTCTCAATGCGGAGCACGTTCCACATGCAGCGGCGCATGACCTCTAGCGCAGCCAGCGTCGTAGCAGCTGCGACCGAGGCGCCGATGTTGGGCGGCGCACAGAGCTGTATGAGCCACGTCAATCTGAGCAGGGCGTTGACGAAAATGATGGCAACGTATAGGCGCTGCGGCTGCTTGATGGTCCTGCCAAGCATGAGTGTGTTACGGAGCATCATGTGGCGCGATGCCACTCGCCCGAGGCCCCAATCCATGCGCACGTCCCACAGAAAAGAGTACACACTGCTCGCAAGGGCTGTCAATATCGCGATGCCCGTCCATGTCGGTGTTGGTCCGAACCGGACATCACGCAAGTAGCGCATCACACTCGCAGCTGCGCTCGTCGCGTACTTGCCCGTGTTCACCACATGTAATCGTGCGCCTTCGTCACGATAGCGGCGCAGGCATTGCGCGATGCGCAGCCACGCGGGAATAAGCGCGACTGTGAGACGCGCTTGTGCCGATAATTTGAAAGCGTCGCCATCGCCGCGAGCGTAGGCGCCTGATGTGAACCATGCAACCGCGTAAAGAAGGTCGCAAGCGGCCGGGATTTGGGAGGTGAACTGGTCCGCTAAGAACAGGTGTGGCAATCGCACGGTCCAGAGCGGTGCAGTGAGTGTCCGGACGAGAATCTCTGAAAAGAAGCTGCGACTTGTGCGCGGCGGCCATTGCGGCAAGCGCGATGGTAGGGGCACGCAGAAAAAGAGAGCGGCTGCGAGAAGAATGACGAACGGCGCTAAGCCAGTCGCATCCGCGATGTTTTGTGAGTCCCCGTCGCTGGTGGCGAGTAGCCGGGTCAGAATACCCGCCCACGAGATGAGCCAACCTGCGGTGAGGCACCCGGCAAGGAGGAGGTACTCCGGGAATGCCATCTCAGTCCCGGGGATTGAACCAAAAATGAATGCATGGCTTATGCGACTGCCACTCCACACAGCGACTGCGCAGCCGTGCAGGAACATGTGGAGGGTCAACAGCATGGGGCCTCTTAGGACAGGCAGCAGGGCGGCAGCGCGCGGGCCTGTCACTGGAGAACTGGCTGCGCGCGTCCATAGGACAGCGACGTTGACAGCTGCAGCAACGCAGCCGCCAGCTGCGAATCCGGCGCCGAGGAGTGTGCCGCTGCCCGGTGTTCTTGGTTGGGGTGGCCGAAGCTTGCTCAACGCCGCATGACGCGCCTTGCGCCGAGAGATGCGCTTCTGCGTCGCCGCATCGTGAGGCAATGTGCCGAACAACTCCCCGAGCGATTTCAGCACCTGGTGCGCCGCATGTTCCGTTCCATCACCGCCGCCATCAGCATGAGCGCCCTCCGTCCGTGGCGCCGCTTTCCACTGCTCCTCCGCAAGGCACTGCTCGAGCGCTTCGAATTCACGCTCAATGCCTTTGCACAGCGCATCGCACGTCAGCAACACAGCTGTCCAATTGCACCGCTCAAGCGCTGCCAGGTACACCGCTTCGCACGCATACGCAGTCAATTTGTCGTGCTTCTTGATGATCTTATGCACTGCAGTCTGGTTGAGCCGAATGAACGAGGACAGAAGAAGAACGCCGCGGTAGCATTCCGTCAGGGCTCTCCGCAGTTGGCGACCATCTCGCTTAGCCACTGCGCCATCCGCAAGCTTGACATGGGGCACGTGCATGTGCGGCACGTGCGGCAAACCGAGGTGCGGCAAGTGGGGCAAATGCAACGTGTTCAGCAATCCGCCCCGTGGCTGCAGAGATGCATCAACGGTGCTTTGCACAGAAACAGCGGCGTCCACAACGTGTTCTGCCGGGGCTGCCTGATGCGCAGTTGCATCATACGGCGGCGGCGGCGGAGTTTCAGCCCTGGACGCGTCAAAGCCGCCACCGCCACCTGAAGTGTGGTGCATGGCCATGACTGCAGCCACACCGTGTCGTAACGGCACATCCACACCACCACCGACTGCTGCAGCTGCTGCTCCGTCTGTTGACATCGCGCTTGCATTCGAATCACCGTGTTCGAGATCGTTGATGCTCTCAGTGTCGCTGTCTCCCAGCGACACCTCTATGCCTCCGCCTAAAGAAAAATGGACGCCATGGTGCGCTGTAGAAGAGTGGGGATGCACACCGCTACCATTCGCAGCGCCGTCACTGGGTGCTTGCAATACGAAGAAATCTGTCGATGGCGAACCTGCAGGTGTGCTGCCAGCAGCAGCAGGATACGGCGCCCGTAGCTTGCCATTGTCGTCGTCATCGTCACGAGCACTGGACGCCGATGCTACCCCCACGGGCGAGTCTCCTGTACCAGACCCGCCGCCACTATCGCTCACACGGCGCCGGAGGGAGCCACCGCTGTCCCCACTGGCATGATGGTGGTGCCTCACCGCGGACGACACTCCGCCAGCCTGCTGCTGGCGCTGCACGTCGCTCACGAACGCGCCTGTCCGCTTGAGCACGGGCTCCTCCTCCTCCTCCTCCAGTATGCCGTCACCATCACCGCCCCCCCGTTCAGCAGCTGCCAGCGCAGCCTCGTGTCTTCGTCTCGCGGCGGACACGAAGTCGCGATGCCTTCTCAGCGCAGACATGATGTCTTCGAAGCGTTGCTCGAACAGTCTGGAATGCAGGTCCACAAATTGACTCACTTTGGATACCTCCTCATCCAGCGCTGCCCAAAACGCACGCAGCTCGCCCAGGGCAGCTGTACGCCCAGCTTGAGGTGTCCGCTCATCCACATGTGTCGATGGAACACGCAGCGTGCCGCTGCTGCTGTTCTCGGCGTGCTCTGTGGCAAGGGCTACCAACTCGACGTGAATGACCGCGCCACGACGGCCGCTACTGGACGCAAGTGACGGCCCAGACCCAATTTTGTTGCCGCCACTATCACGCACACTCCCACCCGTCCAGGAGCCGCCACTGCCACGAAACGAGCGCCTCAAGCTGCTATTCAGGCGCACCAGCGACGATGGCGGACTTCCACCACCAGCAGCAGTAGCACCAGCTGTATGCTGGCGAAGGCTGTTGCTTCTCGGAGACGGCGGCGCGCTGAGCCCAGTGTCGCCGGTGGCTAGAGATGACAAACTGGCGCTGGTGGTGAACTCGTCCAGGCTGTCAAGCACAGCCTTGAGCAGCTTCTTGAGCTGCTTGTAGTCCACGTACGCGGTGCGCCACTCGGGCACGAGGTCCTCTTCCAGCGTCTTCGCGAACTTGACCTGCAAAAATCAGCGTCAGCTTGACAGCGGCGGAGACAGGTTTTGGGGGCGCAGGAACGCGCCATCGGGGGCGGTCAGAGACGTGGTCAACAACGAGCTATGTGTTGCGCACGCGCAGAGCTCATTTTCAACACAGGCGCCAGCAAAGGCGGCCCAGTCCTAACACGCTGACAGTGAAAACAGAAAGACACGCCAAGGCTGAGCAGCCAGCGCTGTCACTCACATGCCAGCTGAGTGGCCGCACAGCGGATGCAGTAGCTGCAAGAGTGCCGCCTTGCGAGAGGCCACTGTGGTGTGACGCGTCAGCATTGGCATTAAGTGCCTACCCCGTCGATCGTTCCAGCAGCAACCACGGCGACACGCTTCGTGCCTGTTGCCTCCCCAGTCGGGGTCGCACACTCAGTAAGGGCGCCAGCGCCGCGCATGTGGCGCGCCCGGATCGCTCGGCGCGCGGCTGCTTCCTTCGGTTGGCAGCACCAACCTCCACCTGCCCTCCTGCGCAGCGCAAGCGCAATGCGCATGTCGTCCACACAGCAACAGCAACAGCAGCAGCAACAACAACACAGACGGCTTGGCGTGCTTGCCAGCCACTTGGGCGCCAGCAACGCGGGCAACTCGTGGCAGCCTTCAGCAGTGCATCCTCCTGACAGCACCCGCGACTCCAGCGACGGCGCCTCCACCCGGGGATACCGCCTGTCTCGCCTCAGCGCTGGAGCTGCGGCTGGCTTAGCGACATGGGCGGCTACCGCGCCGGAGACGAGCGGCGGAGAAGGTTTGGAAACTCTTTCTGTGTCAGAGCTGAAAGCGCTGCTGTCCAGCGCGAACGTGGACTTCCGCGACTGCTATGAGAAGAGCGAGCTCGTCGCACGACTACGCATGGCGCGCGCGGCACTCCCGCCGGACACTGCGGCGCAGCTCAACGCACTGCTTACACGGGTGCCTACTTCTGCGGCAGCACCTCTTGGGAGCAGCATCGCGTTCGCGGATGCAGCTGTCTCCACTGGCGACGCACTCCTCCCTGAAGAGGCAGTCACTGTGGCGCTCTTCAAGCGATGCAGTCCCAGTGTGGTGCACATCCGGACGAGCGCCGTTGCCCGCACTCCGTTCAGCGTGGACGCGTTGGAGATTCCTCAGGGCGCTGGCACTGGCATCGTGTGGGATGACAAGGGTCACATCATCACCAACTTCCATGTCATTCAGAGCGCGCAGCGAGCCAAGGTGACGCTGTCGGATAATACGACGTGGGAGGCTAGCCTTGTGGGCTACGAGGCTGATAAGGACCTCGCTGTGCTCAAAATCAGCGGGCCGGCGACACTGGAGAGCGGCAATGGCAGCATGAATGGCGCCAGCGTGCGGCCTGCACTGCCACGGGCAGCTCAAGGCCAGCAGCCAGAGAAGCTGGTGCCCATCACAGTGGGCACCAGCCAAGGCCTTCAAGTCGGACAGAAAGTGCTTGCGCTGGGCAACCCGTTCGGCCTGGACCGCACACTCACCCAAGGCATCGTCAGTGGAGTTGGCCGCGACATCCGCAGCATCACTGGGCGTACCATCCGCGATGTCATCCAGACAGACGCAGCCATCAACCCCGGCAACAGCGGCGGGCCGCTGCTTGATGCCCGTGGCAAGCTCATCGGCGTGAACACGGTGATTTATAGCCCATCAGGGGCTTCTGCAGGCGTCGGCTTCGCCATCCCTGTGGACACCGTGCGCCGTGTCGTGAATGCCATCATCCGGGAAGGGCGTGTGGTGCGCCCCGCGCTCGGGGTGCACTGCGCTGCCGACGCCCAGCGCAGCCAGCTGGGTCTCCGAGACGGAGTCCTTATCATCGATGTAACGCCCAACGGACCTGCCGCCAAGGCGGGCCTGCAGGGCACATTCCGTGATCGCTACGGCGCCCTGGTGCTGGGCGACGTCATCCTCGCGGTGGACAGCCAGAAGGTGAGCACGGTGGAAGACTTGCTGGCGGCAGTGGAGGAGAAGCAGCCTGGTGAGAGCGTCGCGCTGCGCCTCCAGCGCGATGGCAAGGAGCGGGTGGTCAGCGCGGTGCTCGTCGAGCGACAGAGCCCGTAGAAACGAAGGCCTGAACGGGGGAACGGGACACGTCACACAGAGATGCACCTCAAAGCGAACGCTCTGCGAAGCACGCACAGCGCTCTTAGACAGAGCACACAGTTTTAGACAGCATTTATCGTCCCGTGCACACACGCCATGGTCCGTTCCAGCAACACCCCGTCTGGACTGTGCTTGTGTGCACCGCTTGCCTTGGCCGCCCCGCACCCACTCGGCTTGCGCTGCGTCTGCCTGCACTGTCCACACGCATCTGCAGCGCGCACACTGGCTGTGGGAGCTGCACACGAGGCCGCACCCCCGGTTGTGAAAGGCAGTGGTTGAAGCCCTATGACTGACTCTGTGTTGTTGCGCGGCTTCTCCCCCAGGAACAGGCGCTGGACGTGCTCACACACGCAGCTGCGCGCCACTTGCTATTAGACGCCCGGAAGCCAGGCGGATATGGCGTCGGTGCACTGGGAGACAAGGTCCGTCCTCCTGCTAAAAAAAGGAGCCAAACCGCCCCCGGCTCACCCCCCTCCCCCCTGTTGCGTGTGCCAGCTGCACCCAGCAGACGCAGGCATGCTTGCAGCCATCGTCATCGTCGTGGGTGTCGGCTTCCCGCTCTGCTGCTACTTCCGCAAAGGCTGCATGCTGTGGGAGGCTCGTCGGGCTGCGACGGAGCAGCGTGCCATGGATGACCACCAGCGCTGGACGGAGTCTGGTGGCACTGTCGCTTCTTGGATCGCTCGCAGGAAGGATAACATGGAGGAGGACGCAGCGCCGTTGGAGAAAGGAGGTGAGAAGAAGAAGAAACAAGGCGGTGTTGAGTTGGTGAAACCATCTGCGCCGCCTCGCTCCAGTTTGAGACGGGGCGGTGCCGCGCCCACCGCGGATGCGGACATTGAGGCGCCGCTGCAGCCAGCAGCACCTGCTGGTGCGCGTCCAGGCATGTTTGGTGGCCGCTTCGGACGAGGTGGGGCCTCAGCAGCAGCCCCTGCTCCTGCGGCTGCCCCCATGGCCACCCCGATGCATGAGGAGGAGGACGATTTCGACGACGACTTCAGCGACACAGCGACGGACTACACGCAGAGTACCCGTGTGACCAGATGATGAGACGGGGTTAGAACAAAGGTCTATAGAACGAATGTTACGCCGCCGGTGTCATTACACTCATCAGCGTGCGCGAACGACGGCACCGGCTGCACCCTCGTCGCCGCTGTCGTCTCCGTGAGCGCCACCACCACCGTCGTGTGGCTGTGCCGAGCAGCACATGGATGCAATGGCATTACTCACGGGCACTTCCAGCATCTCCCGGGCAGCGGAGAAGGCATTCTCAGCCGCACGGAACTCCCTTGCAGCAGCAGTGACGAGATCTCGGCTTGCGCAGGCGGCCGATGCTACTGTTGCATCGAAGACCAGTCCAGGGTGGTGCTGTGGCAACGTGCCACTCACAGCCGCTGCGGCAAGCAAGCTTCCCAGTTTCGCGTGTGTGCCGTAGTCCGCCATGGAAGTCACCAGGGCTGGGTGTTCAGAGCAAAAGCGGCTGTACAGCACCACTTCCGCATTGCTCCACGGCACGCCGTACGCCGTGAATGAACCAGGCGGCAGAATGCGTGCGGGGTGAGAGTCCTGGTCACGCGCTTGAGCGGCACGTTGCTCAGCCAGGGCCGCATCCAGCAGTGCTGCCAGGTGTTTTGGAGCCTCGAAGCGAGACAGCAGTTTCGCGGCCCCCGGGTTGCCGTCCTTGACGTGGCAGAAGAGCAAGCCGATGAGGAGGACCGCAGCAAGACGGCCTCCCGGTCTGGAAGGGGGGCTGGGATCACCGGTGACGCCGGAACTGCACTTCGTGTCCAGGACCGTCCACGCCGCTCGTCCACCGTCATGCAGCATTGACCGCAGTCCGTCGTCGTGGGCGCAGCGCAGGAGGGCAAGGCAGGCGTAGGCGCCGGGCGCGGTGTCCAGGCCAGCTTGCTGCACTGCTTTTGTGAGTGCAGGGAACGACGGTCTCAGCCCTTCTCTCCCACTGCCCAGCTGCGCGAGCTCGGCTGCGCACTGCGCGGCGGAGGAGGCCGCCTCAGAGGGCTGTCCTTGCGTGGTGTTTGGTCCCAACACGAGGTCACCGAGCTTCACACAGCAGTTACACGCCACCGCCGCCTCCCTGCACGCGTGGCTGGCTGTCAGCAATGCAGCAAGCGCGTCCAGCGCGCACGTGGTGGCAGCATCTACAGGCCGTGGGGACACGAGGTCGGTGAGTCGCTGAACGACTTCTGGGCCAGAACTGTGTAACGCTTCTGTCGCAGCCGGAGTTCCCGGACCGCGTGCGAGCGCTGAAATGGCACGACAGCATGCAGGCACAGCTGCCGCGCTCCGGTTCAGCGTGTGTGCGCTCAGCACGCCGCCTAACGCGGGAAGGACACCTTGCTTGCAGAGCGCTTCCCGGGCATGCAGCTGTGACGGAGACACGAACAGCGCGGCGACGCCCTGCGCTGCGCGAGTGCACGCGTCGCTGTTCCGACCGGTGCGTAGGGCAGAGAGGAGCTGACCCACGTCCGGAGTGTCGTCCATGGAAGTTGACTGGAGGCTAGCCACGTGGCAGCGCTGCCACGTGGCCCACTCTTGTGCGCCTTTCGAAGGTGCATCGGGGCCGCGTGTGTCAGCCTCTCAATGCACTTTCAGAGCAAATGAGCCTGTCGCTAGAAGTGGCCCACTTCGCGCATGCGGCATGCGCCCGCCTTTGCGCAAGGGGCGCTTCTTTGTCCAGGCACTGTTAGAAATGTCTAACTGCATGTGACTCAACGTGTAACCGCAGGGACGGCTGGGCACCCTAGGAATGGCATATGACGATGCGGAGACAGCTGCAGTGTGCCTGTACACTGGGCGCGCCCCAGCTGCCGACGTCCTCAAAGCTCTCAACGCCTGTCCTCGGCCGCTGGCTGCCCTGTGCTCGTGCTTGGACGCAGACACGCACCCCAGTGCAGCATACACGCACCGCGTGCTTGCACCGGTGCTCAGTATAGCTCGAGCTGACGACGCTTTAGACGACGACGACGCTGAGTGCTTGGACAGGTTACATGACGCGCACGGAAGTCTGTTGGCTTCAGGCACGCAGCCAGCAGATGTATGGATTCACCGGCGGTTCACACTCAAAAGAGGTGGCACGCCTATTTGGTTGCGCAACAGCTCCAACATGCTGGCCTGTGCCACTGGTGCTCACGTCTGGCCAGCAGGCCTCGCGCTCGCTCGCTTAATTCTTGCCCATCCACAGAGGTTTAGCGGCCCAGATGCCCGCGTACTGGAGCTTGGCGCTGGTGCCGGCCTTGCGGCTCTTTGTTGTGCGTTGAAGATCGACCCGCCTCCAGCCTCGTTGGTCATCTCTGATGGCAGCATCGAAGCGGTTGCCAATCTTTCACACAATTTCGAGCTCAATGGCGTCCATCACAGCGTGGTTGTAGATGGCAGCAGCGATGTTGAGTGCCGCGTCCAAGTCATGCACCTTCCATGGGATCGTGTCACACTGGAGCTGGCAGGTGCGATGGCGCCCACCATCGTGCTTGCCGCCGATGTGTGCTACGATCCAGCGGATGCGCCTTCGCTGGCATGTGCGTTAGCGCTGCTGTTGTCGCATAATCGGGCAGCATGCGCTAGCGCAATTGTCCTGGTCACGAAGCGCAACGCAGATACCGTGTCGTGCTTCCAGCACGCCTGGCGCGATGCTGGACTCAGTTGGCGCGACGAGACAGATACGATTCTATCCGCCGGCGGATTCCAGCACTTGCCGCCTGCAACGCACGACCAGGGTGAAGTCGTTGCCTTTACCCTCTCCGGAGGGCACATCTACAGTAGAGACGTGACATGACGTATGATTGTGTGTATGAAACTTCATGCCATCACCGGCTCTCTCAAGCGGCCCTCTGGAGTGGAGAAATTACGACTGCTCGGTGGACCAGAGTCAAAGGCAGCGTTCTCTCCGTGCTTCACACCATCAGTGGCGGCGGTGGTGGAGATGCGCACAGTGTTACCATTACCATCCGCATGTCGTGCGGACGGCCACCCGCCTCGCGGTGAGTGCTCTGGTCCGCAAGGGGCGCCCACTTTGCCCTGGAGTGTCACCGAAACGCTCTCCTCCCAGCACGGGAACGGCCACGCTTCGCCATCCACTTGCGCAGACAAAGTCCCCCTTCCAGGCCGGGCACCCGGGTCTTTGCGTGCAGGATGGAACTGCTTGTATTGCTCCTCGCTACGGAACGTCACCTCCACTGCCCGACCTTGCCCCAACCGCCTTGCGCCGTACCCACGCAATGAAGCCAGTGTGAGCGGGATGTGCATACGCGCGGCATCCAGAATACCAAACAATGCAACCACTTCAAGAAGGCCATCGTCAACAGCAGGCTTTGCGAATGAGCGCTTCCGATGAGCCAGTGGCAAGCAGGCGGAGTCGCCGCCGTCGTCACCGCCGTCTCCCCACGGATGTGTGCCAGCTCCAAAAGATGGGATGTTGAGAAACACGATGGATTTGCAGCCGTGGGGCACTTTCACAGCCACCCCATCAATCGACAACACCTCTATGCGGTGCTCCAAGCTGCGTGCGCCGCGCACGAGCAAATCCAGGCCCAGACGCGCGTATGTCATCTTGTTCTTCACCGCGGAGCGAAACTGCTCCGGCCTCGCAGTGCGTGCAGCATCGAAGCGCCTGGCGACTTCAGCATCGACGCCAATGGAGAAATAGTTCTGCATCCGCCGCAACTTGGCAGCCTGGGAGGTTCACACGGCCCAGTGAGTTCTCAATCTTCACACGTGTGTGCGTGTGTGTCATGCGCCAGTCACGCGACGCACCGTGTGTGCGAAGTGGATGCGCCAGATGTCGAGCTGGTACCCCAACGCAGCTTTCCTAGCGGCGTCCACAAACGCAGGCAGGCGGTTCATGCCCGGAAACTTGTGTCCCCACCCCAGACTGCGCGCCAGGTCGTTCCCCGTGCCGAGCGGACACGGGACGAGGTGGAAGTTATCACTGCCTGGTGGGAGTTTCTCTTCGCTCTCGCGGAGCGCTAAGACAGTGGACGCAAGCCCTGTGACAGCAAAGACGAGCACACGCGCGTCAATTGGACGGGAATGGAAGCGGTGCGGGGGAGTGAAGGGGGAGGGGGGCGTTCGGTGCCGGTAACGGTGCACAATCGAAGACGCACAGTTGAAAGTTCCATCTCCGCCGAAGCAGAGGACGAGCACGGGGCGAGAGGGGTCAGGTCTATGGAGCAAGTCGCTCAGCACTTGCCTGCAGGGTGTGCGGCGCCGGTATCAGTATCAGTATCAGTGACCCTGTGAGAACACGCCCAGGAAGTGGTGGACGCACCGTGGGCCACCAGTGGAGAGGTCGTGCACGGTGTCCAGTCCAAGCTGCTGCACGGCCGCGTGCACTTGAGCGCCAAGCTGGCCACCACTCAGTCTGTTGACGAAGCCGATGACGAGCGGCCGCGGAGCTGGCGAAGCAGCTGCGGCGCCATTCGCTGCCATGAGGCGCGCTTGGCGATGCAATTGATCAGAATGTTAGCAACGCGACGGACGGAATGTGCTGCAGCGAAGGCTGCGCTGAACTGCGGTTGAACGTGACATCAGCGCTCCAGGATACTGTCGAGTGCGCATCACGCGCGCGCGCGTGTGTGTGTGAGATATTACAAGAGCAGCTCTGCAATCTGGATTGCGTTCAGTGCAGCGCCCTTGCGGATCTGGTCGCCACACACGAACAGGTCGAGCCCCTTGCCTGGTGCCTGGCTGATATCGTGCCGCACGCGGCCCACGTACACGTCGTCCTTGTGGCTCGCATCCAGCGGCGTCGGGAAGCGGTTCGCAGCGCGGTCGTTGATGATGCTCACACCTGGAGCAGCCGACAGGGCCGCCAAAGCCTCGGTCTCGGACATGGTGCCCTTGAACGTCAAGTTGATGCTCTCCGCGTGCGCCCGCATCACTGGCACTCGGATGCATGTCGCGGAGATCTGCACATCATCCACCTGTTGAAGCGGGCGGCAGTGCGCGTCAGTTAGTGTGGCCATTTTGCAGGCGTTTCAGCTTTTTCAAGGCCGCGGTGGCGGCGTGAGAGGCCCCCCCTCCTTTATCCGTGTGCGTCAGAGTGGTGCATGTAAACAGGTGTCGCCACCGGTGGCTTTGTGTGCCAACCTCAGCTCAGGTCTGTAATTGGTGAGTGTACTGCTCATCGTCCGCGAAGGAGAGGGAAAAAAGGGGAGCGAGCGCGAGCTGTCTGTCTTGGCT
>Ga0164297_10004272_pt1 | contig 12899 bp, 18 predicted proteins | sample GEODES058metaG_FD_113539 | JGI IMG/M metagenome (GOLD analysis project Ga0164297, IMG submission 113539) | Dystrophic lake water microbial communities from Trout Bog Lake, Wisconsin, USA - GEODES058 metaG | ecosystem: Environmental > Aquatic > Freshwater > Lake | place: USA: Trout Bog Lake... | reverse complement strand
TAATTGGTCTATGCAAGGTTCGATGTATTCGGGCGGTATTGGCATGATGAACAGCACTTGGCAGGCTTATGGTGGCACTCAGTTTGCCCCTAACGCCGGTCTTGCCACCCCCGAACAACAGGTCTACATTGCCGTGCGCATCGAGGCCGAGAGCGGTCAGGCTGGCTATGTGCCAGACCAAGGTGGCTACTGCGCTAGTTGGTAGACAGCCCTAGCCTTAGCGATACAACCTTGCTAGGGTTTGGCTTATGTCAGACCCACGCCTCATCAGCATTTGGAACGGCAACGCCTTCTATGTCAAGACCTACGAGGACGGAGACGGCTACTACTACGCCATAGTCCACTCGCCGGATTTTGCCACCAAAGACGAAGCCTTGCGATTCACCAACGACATCATCAATTTCACGAGGAAGTGGCCCAATGCGTAAGAGTGAGGTCAAGGCACAACTTGACGAATCACAGCGCAAGGTGACCGAGGTTCGAGCCGTCCTTGCTTCTATGGTTCACCAGCACGACCTCATTGTGAAGGCCGGTCAGGAACAGCGCAAGTTGCTGGCTGAGATGGCTGAGGAAGTCCGTATCTACTCATGGGCATTCAGCATCGCATCGGGAAGGCTTGCCGCCTACCAAGATGAGATGACCCCCGAGGAATACCGCAAGGCCCTCTTGATTGAGGCACAGAAGGAGTTGGAAAGCCTTGGATGACATTCTCCCCATGCGCTACTACGGTGACGAGGTTCTGACCACGCCGACCATTCCCGTAGAGGAAATCACCACCGAGATAACCGAGAAGTTGGCTCAGATGATGGAAGCCATGTATTTCCACCAAGGTGTTGGGCTAGCGGCAAATCAACTCGGCTTCACGGAGCGGATGTTTGTCTACGACATCTATGACGGAACGGGCGCACACATTGTCATCAACCCCGTAGTGGAAATTGACCCACAAGAATTGGAAATCACACCAGAAGGTTGTTTGTCGGTTCCAAGGTTCGGCTGGAAAATCGCTCGCTCATACAAAGCACACCTCACCGGCATGGACATCAACGGCGACCCCGTAGACATTCACGCCGAAGGATTGCTGGCACGAGTATTTCAGCATGAGACAGACCATCTCGATGGGAAGTTACTCATCAGCCACCTGAGCCAGAAAGAGCGGGAATACTTCCAAACCCTCTGGCCCGAACACGCCCCTCAATAAACCAAACCCCCGCCCGAATAGGCAGGGGTCGGTTAGAGCGTTTTCTTGGCGTTGTGTCCATTCGCCCCCAAGAAGTGTGCTGTGGGCGAAGTCTACCAAACAATAAACCGTTGTCAAGCGTGTTTTGGAACCAAGGGTTTGAAAAACCTGCCTTAGTATTTTCACTATGGATGAACTTGACCTAGAAATCATTGAGTGGGTGGCATTCGCCAAAGGCGACTTTCTAGGCCACATCTTCCACGGCAATCAGCACACCATGGGCGAAGGCGGAGCCACGGCAACCATGCCTCGCCGTGTAGACCCGGGCCGATACCAGTCTTCAGGTCGTTTTGGTGAATCTCTTGGTTCCAAAGCAGTTCATGTTGCTCAGAACCCCACCCCATTGGGCCATCGCACTCTGGCTTCAGCCCACCAAGCCGCCGCTAATGCCCTTCGTGAAGAAGCGTCAAAGGCAAGTGGTGAAAAAGCCACTTTGCTTGGTCACGCTGCTGACAGCCACGAAAGGGCTGCTGAGGCACACGAAAACGCCGCAAGCAACTACGGCAACCGAATCACCTCAGGTATTGAGGGATACAACCAAGATGCCTCCACTGACGCCGCCGAGGCTTCTCAGACGGCTTCCGAGCGCACAACTGATGCGTTGAACGCATAGGAGAAAATATGTCTAACCCCTTTGACAGCAAAAACCTCGTTCCCAATTGGAACAAGGCTAGTGAAATCCTTAAAGGAGATGTCCCCGGACACCCATTCCACGGGAATCAGTACTCAGAATCACACGCTGGACGAGCCATGGCTCTTGCCCATGATGCGACTGAAGTTCATAATCGTGAAAAACGGAACGGTATAACAAGCGAACAAAAGGCTCACGATGCCCTTGCACTCCGTCACCTCACCCTTGGAAATGAACTTAACGAGGCGGTTCGTCATCAGCGGCAGGCTGCCAACCTAGCGGGTAATGGAAATAACCCCATAGTTAGGAGTGCCTTGCGAGGTGCTGAACTTGCGGCCCAAGCCCATTTTGCTGCTGCTAAGGCACACAATGACATTGCCAATGGTAAGTTTTCGTACGCATATGGTGAAAAAGTTGCTCAACTTGACCAAGCCGAGGCTTTGTCCCATGTTGCTGCTATGGCGTCAAACAACACCATGCAACTGGGCGAACGAGCAACATCATCAAGTTGATAACGAACGGGGTCAAAATGTCCAATCCTTTCTCTACAGACAATCTGGTTCCAAACTGGAAATCAGCCAATCAAATCCTGAAGGGCGATACGCCGGGACACCCGTTCCATGGAAACCAATGGAAATCAGCAGTCGAAATGTCGCAATTCTTAGCCACCAACGCTAAGAACGGCACAAAGTATGGGACATCAACTGGCTTCATCAAGCCCCTTGCAACGGGTCACAGGATTGCCGCCGAGCAAATTGAAGACGCAGTTCATGGTCACAGTAGTGAAATGACCAACGGCGACCGTCTGCGGGCAACTCGTGCGATTCAGGCTCACCTCGATGCGGCTCAGGCGCACGAGGCTGTAGTGGAACACATCAAAGACACTGGTCGCTTGGAAGCGTCATTTGACGAAGACCCTGTGGCGCAAGATTTGGCTCAGAAGGCATCCGATGCCTCTGCTAATGCGATGACCGCCACCAATGTTCTCGCCAACACTCACGCCGAGTAGGAACACCAAACACTAAACCCTGCTACTATGTAGGCATGGGCGTAAGCGCAGACCATGTAGCCAGCAAGAGCGATGAAGTTCTTGAATACATCAGGTGGCATTGGAAGAACCTCGGCTACGCCCCAACCTATCGCTCCATTGGCAAGGCGTGTGACATCAAGTCCACCTCTACGGTTCAGGGCTACCTCAACCGCTTGCGCTGGCGTGGGCTAATCAGCATCGGCCCCAAGGGGCAAATCATTCAGCCGACCAACAATGGCGATGTCCGATACTGTGACCACGATTGGAGAGTTTTGTCTTTGACAAACCCCATGCCCATCATCTGCTCAGCCTGTAGGCACAAGACAGAGGTGGAATATGACCCGCCCGAGGACTGCGACCCTACTGACCTGTTGAAATACACGGGAAAAGCACAATAGTTCGACTTGACATGATACACTCTAGTTAGGCAACCCCCCTACGAAGGAGTTGGGAATGACAGCACACCTAGACGACTTGTCGGAGCGCATACTCAAAGCGTTAGTCGAAGGCCGCCTTGATGACAATGACATCACGGCACTCATCAACATTGCTTTCAAGCAGAAGGAAACCTTGGCTCAGTTGGCTCAGGACAACGAACGCTTGACCCAAGCAGTTGCTGACGCTGGCGAACACATCGCCAAGTTGGAGAAGCAGATTGACGGGCTAAGCAGTCTTGCCACCGTTCATCACCTCGTTCAATACGCCGAAGAATCCAGCGAACCATCCCTTGATGCGTAAGTGCCTCACTTGGTCTGAACCAGACGACTTCAACCAACAGGAAGCAAAGTTCCACGCTTTCACCTTCATTGCTTGGCAGAACAAGGAATATGGCGAACTCCGTGTCATCCGTCGTGACAATGTTGGCGGATTGATTTCCCCCATTCAGGACTTTTCACTATACGCTCCTGACCGCAAAACAGCCATGAAGGTGGCGGAAGATATTGCTCGTGCGCTCAAGCCGGTAATCCAACACAACATTCTTATTCCTCTCTACTGATTCCACCATTCAGTATCCTCAACCTGATAGGGTGGCTTTTGTGTCCACAACCCCTGTGTATCTTGGTGAAAAGCCCTACGGCGTATCTCCAAGCCGAGTGAATCAAATCGAAACCTGCCCACGGCAGTATCAATACAGCACTATCGAGCGCCTGCCAGAGGGCAAGAAAATGGCGACCTACCGAGGAACTGTGTTCCACGAAGTGCTGGAAACCATGTTCAATCGCACGGAGGCCGAACCCGAACTCCGCACCCTCGACTACACCTTGGAACTGATGCGTGAGTTATTCCCTACGCTGGTCAGCGAGGAAATCGCCGCCGAGATGGAACTTGATGAGGTGGGCGTGCAGTCCTTTGCCCGTGACCTCGCCAAATACATCCGCACCTACTTCACAATGGAGAACCCTGCTGAAATCCGCTCAGAGGGCATCGAAATCAAGATGGATGTTCAGATGGGCGATGAGGACAACTCGTGGATTCTCAGAGGCATTCTCGACCGCCTAGACCGTGCTGAAAACGGCGACCTCATCATCGTGGACTACAAGACCGGCAAGGTTCCCACCGATAAATACAAGGCATCAGCAATCCTGCCTGCCAAAATCTACGCCTACCTGACTGAGAAGTTCATCGGAGAACGCCCCACCAAAATCCGTCTGCTCTATGTGCAGTTTGGAAAGACGCTAGAGATAGATGTCACCGATGAGGATGTTGCTTACGCTGAAAAACGAGTGCGTGAAGCATGGGCGAAGATTGAGAAGTGGTTTGAACAAGGCTACTTTCCACCACAAGCAAACAACTTGTGTGCCAAATGGTGTGCCTTCCGAGACATCTGTCCGCTCTTCTCTAGTATTCCTGACGACCCGTTCTAAAGGGCTTGTCAATAGCCAGACTATTGACACAATCAAAAGACCTTCTACGCTTTTACTTGTCAAGACCTACGGGTTCCCGTTTGGTCAAGTCGCAGAAAGTGAGAGCAGATGGCTCGCAAATTAGTGAAACTGTCCATCAAGGAGACTTCGGGTGTTGACCACCCGGCACACCTCCACGAAGGCTGGGTCGTTATGAAGTCTGCAAGCCCAGCCGACGCTGAAGCGGTACTTGACGAACTCCGTCCTACTGAAATCTCGGATGAGGCCCCTGCTGTTGAAGCAGACGCCGAATTGCCCGTTGCCGATGAGGTGGCGGACGAGATTCTTGTAGACACCACCAAGGCAGCAAATGCTGTTTTGGAAACCCTCACAATTTCCAAGGAGGAAATTATGTCTGAAGTTTCAGAGATGACTGATGTAGTCATCGTTCCTGAGGCTGCGAGCGAGGACGACATCATCAAGGCTATGCCTGCGGCTATCCGCAAGATGTTGGACGATGCGTCGGCAAATGCCGATGCTGCGCTTCGTAAGGCTGCTGCTAGTGAGGCCGCCCTTATTGCCGAGCGTGAGGCTCGTGCTGATGAGGCTGCGGTTATCAAGGCTGCTGGCTGGTCGCACCTCAACATTGACCCCACGATTGTTGGCCCCGCCCTTCGTCGTCTTGCCGAATCCGACAGCGTTCTCGCTGGCGAGGTTGTCAAGGCGCTGGACAGTGCTAACGCTCTCGTGGAAACGAATGTTGTTTTCACTGAGGTCGGTTCCGACGCTCCTGTTTCGGTGGACGACGCTTTCTCAAAGATGGAGAGCCTTGCTAAGGCCGCTGTCGCCGAGGGCACTTCGCCTTCGTTTGAGGCTGCGCTTCTCGCCGTTGCCCAGAGCAACCCTGACCTCTACAACGAGTACCTCTCAGAGAAGGGTCGTTAATCATGGCTTTTGAACAGAACCCATACGCAGTCAAGATTTCTTTGACTGCCGACAACACCCTGTCAAGCACCATCACCAACGGTACTGTTTCATCTTCGTCGCAGTTCAAGTTCGTGAAGGTCAGTGCCCTTAGCGCATCGGCTTTCACCGGAACCTCGACCGCAGGTTCGGCAACCATCACTGGTGTGACCTTTGCTTCTCAGGTCGGTGTGGTAACCGGCGCTCCCATCTCGGGAACCAACATCCCCTCTGGCGCTTTTATCACCAGCGTTACCTTCAGTGGCACGGCTTCGGTCGTTGGAATGTCAGTTCCTTCCGCCACCACGGGCACCGCAACTGGTAATGTCACCCCTTCATCGCAGCCTTACGGAAACGGCCCTGTTGCCACTTCTGTGACCGCTACGACCGACCGTCCCATCGGTATCCTTCAGAACCAGCCCATCACCAAGGTGAACGCTCTTGGTGCTGTTGAGGGTGCTTCGGAAGCCGAAATCACGGTTTCTGGTGTGAGCAAGGTCATCGCTGGTGGCACCATCACGGCTGGTGACCCCATCCGTGTTGACGCTACTGGTCGTGCTGTTACTGGCACCTTCTCGACAACTTCCACCACGGGCTACGTGCCTGCGGCTGCGGGTCTGTCGTTCATCGTTGGCACCGCCCTTACGCCTTCCTCGGCTGCGGGTGATGTCATCACTATCGCACTTTCGGCTGCTAACGCAGTTCGGAATGTTTAGTAGAAAGGTTTGTGAGACTAAATGCCACAGCCCTCAGTAAACAATGTTCACATTGATGCGATTCTGACGAACATCAGCGTCGCATACTTGCAGAACACTAACAACTTCATTGCGGACAAGGTTTTCCCTGTCGTCCCCGTGGACAAGAAGTCGAACCTCTACTTCAAGTACACGAAGGATGACTGGTTCCGTGACGAGGCTCAGCGTCGTGCCGATGGTACTGCGTCTGCTGGTTCAGGTTACGGCCTCACCACGGACACCTATCAGGCCGATGTGTTCGCCTTCCACAAGGACATTGGTGACCAGACCCGTGCCAACGCCGACAACCCCCTCAACCCCGACATGGAGGCTACGCAGTTTGTTACCCAGCGTCTCCTTCTCCGTCGTGAGGTTCAGTGGGCCACGGACTTCTTCCAAGGTGGAGTATGGGGAACGGATGCCGTTGCCGGTGCTTACACCGCAGGTGGAACGACCTATATCCCCGGCACCAACTCAACGGTTAAGTGGAGCGACTACACCAACGCTCTGCCCATCGTGGATGTCGAGTACGCCAAGTACACCGTGCTTCAGAACACGGGTTACGAGCCGAACACGCTTGTTCTCTCCTACCCCGTCTTTCAGAAGTTGAAGGCGCACCCTACCCTCGTTGACCGTTACAAGTACACCCAGACGGGCGCTATCATCACTGAGGACTTGCTTGCGCAACTCTTCGGTCTTGACCGTGTTCTCGTTGCGAAGGCTGTTGTGAACAGCGCAGATGAAGGTCTGTCCGGTTCCTACAACTTCACGGCGAACAACAACGCCCTGCTGTGCTACTCGGCTCCCAACCCCGGTCTGATGACCCCCTCGGCTGGTTACACTTTCATGTGGACTGGCGTTTCGGGTGGCCTCGGCACCACGGTTGGTGTTTCACGCTTCCGCATGGAAGAGTTGAAGGCCGACCGAGTTGAGGGTGAAATCGCCTTCGACGACAAGGTTGTTGCTGCCGACCTCGGTTACTTCTGGAACAGCATCATCTAGTTTCCAAAAAGCAGTTAGTGAAAACCCCCTTGGCTTTCGGGTCAGGGGGGTTTTTGCTTTACTGTGCTACGGTGTAAACCATGACATCAACTCCAACTCACCGTGTTACCAAGGTGCTTTCGGCTGGTGACTTCAGTTACCAAGTGAATGACCTTGTAGATGCCTCCCAGTGGGCAACGCTTCACTCTCTTGTCAGCACCGACTACCTCGTTCCCCTCACCAAGGCGGAAATTGAGGAATTGACCGCCGAGGCTGAGGTGGAAACCGAGCCTGCTCCGGTTGCCAAGAAGGCTCCGGCAAAGAAGGCTCCTGCTAAAAAGACGACCGCCGTCAAGAAGCAAGCCTCTAAGTAAAGGAATCTCGCTGGTCGCCATGAAGTTCTACATCAGCGGCAAGATGCGAGGGATTCCTGACTACAACTACCCCGCCTTCAACAAGGCCCATGAAGCCCTCACAAGGGCCGGTTACGAGGCGTATAACCCCACTTGGGGCATAGATACCCCTGACCTCAATACGCCCGACACAGAGCGTTTTACGACCCACATAGACGAACTGCTGAAATGTGACGCCGTAGCCGTTCTTATGGGCTGGGCAACCAGCGAGGGGGCCAAATTGGAAGTTGCCTGTGCTTTGGCTACGGGCAAGGAAATCCACGCCGTTTATCCCAACCGACCCCCATCTCAGATGCTGGAAAAGTTGGACAACATCAACATTGTGATGAGAGCCGAGGCGCTCTAATGAACCATTACAACGAGTGGACTGACGGCACAGAAGATTCCACCTCTCCTTGGGCACCATTACCCGGCGTTCGTACGGGTGATGAACTAACTAAAGGTGAGCGAGCCGCCGATACTGTGCGCAACAAGATGGGTTCTTGGGGATTCGTCATCATGTTCTGTATTTTCATGGCCTTTTGGGCCATTACCAACACTTTTGTGCTGAAAAACAACGCATATGACCCGTACCCGTACATTTTGCTTAACCTTTTCCTCTCCATGCTGGCTGGTCTTCAGGGGGCGATTCTGCTTATCGCCGCCAAGCGTGCTGATGCTGTAGCCGCAGAACAAGCCCTTTCGCACTTGACGATTTCCAAAACCAGTAGTGAAATCATTCACCGCATCGAGACAGACCTTGCCAAAAACACCAAGTTGACCAACGAACTTCACAAACTCAACAAAGAATTGCGTGAGTTGCTGGAAAAAGATCGAGGGGAATAATGAGAACCTGCCTGCCTGATGAATCGAATTGGAAGCGGTTTTTTATTGGGGTTTCTGCCCCCCACAGTGTGACTTTCACCTCACCAAACGATGTTCACTACAACAACACGGCGGTTAATGGATACCCCTTAAAAGTCGTCTTTAACCGCACCTTCTGGTGGAACTAAGGGTCTGATTTTCCAAAGCCTGTGGCAGAATAGACCTAGCATTTCCCACCCCTAGGAGCAGACTGTGGCGCAGGTATTTTTTAACCAAGGCTTGACCAAGATTTTTAACCAGTTGGCTATTCCCAACGGGACAACGCCTTCAGGTTCTGCGCCCACCTACTACCTCGGTCTTTTCACCGGACTTTCGGGCACGACTGTCCCTGCCGCTAACCTCACCCTCGCCTCCCTCAACTCAAACGGCTATGAGATTTGGGGTTCTTCCGGCACGGGCGCATCTGGCTACTCCCGTCAGGCCGTCACTTGGGGTTCCATCGCAACGGCTACCGCTTACACCACCAGCCCGTATGTTGAGTCAACCACCCTGTCAGCCACGGTGACCGCAACCAACACACCGTGGACGATTTCAGTAGCCGCCACGACGAATGTGGCAATTGGAATGACCGCTCTCATTGATGTCAGTGGCACTCAGCCAGAAACTCGCATTATCACCGGCATCAACGGCACGGTTCTCACCCTTTCCTCCTACCTCACCTACAACCACGCCAACGGCTCAACCGTGAACATCGGTGACAGCGTGAATGGTGAAAAGACGACGGGCGGTCAGGTCACCTTTACGGCAACCGGCTCATGGCCTCAGGCAAATGGCTACATCATCACGGATGCCGCTTCCAGCACCACTACGGGAAATATCTACTACGCTGCAAACTTTGCTGACGGCTCGGCAACCAATGCTGGCCCGACGCTGGGCGCAAATGACACACTGAAGGTCACACCCACTTGGTTGCTTAGTAACTAAGGGGTTTGACCCTTAGAGGGCACCATGGCACGAACTCCTTACTCACTCAACAGTTACGCAGGCGAACCATACGCCGCCTTGTTGACGAACAGCATTGGAACAACCGACACATCTATTTCACTAACATTCTCCACCGGAATCGGGTCGTGGACAGGGTTGGGAGTCGGTGGCGGTTTCTACCTTGCCCTTGACTACAACACCGCCAATGAGGAACACATCTATGTTCCGGCCGCTTCATACAACTGGTCTAACTCAACTGTCACCCTGCTGAATGTTGTTCGTGCCTATGACACATCGTCTATTGGCACAGGAACAGCCCACTCAGCCAACGCATCGGTAGTCCCCATCATCGGCGTCACGGACATCCAAGAGGCCAACTACGCCGTTGCTGAAACCGTTGGGAAAATCGAAAACGCTGGCGACCTGCTTGTGGGTAGCCAAGCCAACGCTTTCACCAAACTTCCAATTGGAACGCAAGGTCAGGCGCTGGTCGTCAACTCAAGTGCAACCGGCCTCGCCTACACGACCGTTGTCGGTCAGCAGGGAGCGCAAGGAGCAACTGGCTCCACAGGCGCACAAGGAAATCAAGGGTATCAAGGAAACCAAGGGTATCAAGGAACGACCGGCCCCCAAGGCTCTCAGGGTTACCAAGGGCCACAAGGCGCTATCTACTCAGGTTCCAGCACAAACACTCTGACAATTGGAACCGGAACTCAGAACCTCACTGTTCAGACCGGCTTGTCTTTTTCACCACCTCAGGGCATTGTTATTGCCGCCGATGTCAGCGACTACATGGTGGGAACGGTTATCTCCTACAACCCACTCACGGGCGCTTTGTCAGCCAACATCGCCACAGTCGTTGGCTCGGGAACTTTCACCTCATGGACAGTAAACCTTGACGGTGCTACTGGTTCACAAGGAGCGCAGGGATTCCAAGGAAGCCAAGGTTCTCAAGGAAATCAAGGAAGCACAGGCTCTCAGGGTTCCGAAGGCCCACAGGGAAGCACAGGGGCTACTGGTAGTCAAGGAACGCAAGGTATCACCGGCTCTCAGGGTGTCCAAGGCTACCAAGGGCCTCAGGGCAATCAGGGCTATCAAGGGACAACGGGTAATGCCGGACTCCAAGGTGCGCAAGGGGCACAGGGAGCGCAGGGCAACCAAGGTAATATGGGTAGCCAAGGTTCTACCGGCTCTCAGGGGCTAACCGGAAGTCAAGGCTCTACCGGCGCTACGGGTTCCCAAGGTTCTACAGGTGCGCAGGGCTATCAGGGAACACAGGGTTATCAGGGCAGTCAAGGAAACCAAGGGTTCCAAGGCACGACCGGAAGTCAAGGTACTCAGGGGTATCAAGGTGTGCAGGGTTCAACGGGTTCGACCGGCGCACAGGGTGCTAGTGGAAACCAAGGGTCACAAGGCTCGCAGGGCTATCAAGGAACTGCTGGAATCAACGGAACACAGGGTAGTCAGGGTTATCAGGGCGCTCAGGGCTTCCAAGGTAGTCAGGGCTATCAGGGGAATACCGGCAGTCAAGGCGCTACGGGTAGTCAAGGTTCCACGGGTGCGCAAGGTTCAGTCGGCTCACAGGGCAGTCAAGGCGTGCAGGGAGTTCAAGGTTCCACCGGAAGTCAGGGAAATCAGGGAACGCAAGGCGTCCAAGGGGTTCAGGGGAATCAGGGATTTCAAGGGAATCAAGGCAACCAAGGAAATCAGGGAAATCAGGGAAATCAGGGATACCAAGGTTTCCAAGGTGCTGCTTCATCGCTCAACGCCCACAGTTCGGTCGAAGTTGCTGATACTACGGGCGCAACCAACACATCTGCCTACACTGCTGGAACTCTTGACCAAGGTGGCGGTTACGGCATCGGAGCGAAACTTACGGCAACAGCCACCGGCGCTCTTGTCATTGATGGAGTAACTCTTTCCACCAACCAGCGTGTTTTGGTTGCCGCCAACACCAACCCCATCTACAACGGCATCTATGTCGTCACCGCAACGGGTTCAGGTTCTACCAATTGGGTTTTGACCCGTGCCTCGGACTACAACGACAGCATTGCTGGTGAGGTTTCGCCCGGTGACTATGTTCTGACCATCGCAGGAACTTCCAATGCTGGAAAAACCTACGAGCAAATCAACTACGGCTCGGGAACTGGCGGGGCCATCATTATTGGAACCGACCAAATCCAATGGACGCAGGTTTCCGGTCAAGGCCCGCAGGGTTATCAAGGTGTTCAGGGTGCTGGTGGTGTAATCGCTCACTACATCTCGGCTTACGACACCACCACCCAGACCGCTTCTAGCACTACAACCGCCTACCCCATCGGCATCAACACGGTTGCTTCCAGTTACGGCGTAACTATCGCTAGTGGAAACCAAGTCACTTTTGCCTACGCTGGCACTTACAACATTCAGTACTCAATTCAGTTCGTCAACTCGGACTCCAACGCTGACCTTGTAAATGTTTGGCTTCGTCAAAACGGTTCCGATGTCACCGATTCCAATTCTCAATACTCAATCCCCGGAACAGCACACGGTGGCGCAGGCGCAACGATTGCCGCAATCAACTATGTCCTGAATGCTTCTGCTGGTGATTACTTCCAACTCGTGTGGCAAACAGAATCCACAACAGTCTCCATTCAGACGCTTGCGGCTGGAACCACTCCAACTACGCCACAGACTCCAAGTGTTATTTTCACCGCCCAGCAAGTTACTTACCAAGGTGCGCAGGGCAACCAAGGCTTCCAAGGTGCAACAGGCAGTCAGGGAAGTCAGGGTTACCAAGGAGTAACCGGCGCTCAGGGAAGTCAAGGCTCGCAAGGTTCTACTGGTTCTCAAGGTGCGCAGGGTGCGCAAGGAGCGATGGGAACGACTGGTTCTCAGGGTTCACAGGGATACCAAGGAAGCACGGGTGCAACTGGTTCGCAGGGTTCCACCGGAGCGCAGGGGTCGCAGGGCTACCAAGGTTTCACCGGAACGCAAGGAAATCAAGGGTTCCAAGGAGTCCAAGGAGTTCAAGGACAGACGGGAACTCAGGGTTATCAAGGCAATCAAGGTTTTCAAGGGTCACAGGGTTATCAGGGGTTCCAAGGTTCTCAGGGCGTCCAAGGCTCTACTGGCTCAACAGGAAGTCAGGGTTCACAAGGATTTCAAGGTGTGCAGGGTAGTACCGGAAACCAAGGCAACCAAGGCGCTCAAGGGGCACAAGGTTCCACCGGAAGTCAAGGTTCGACTGGTTCTCAGGGTTCAACAGGTGCTACAGGTTCGCAAGGTTCTACAGGCGC
>Ga0164297_10004269_pt1 | contig 12902 bp, 13 predicted proteins | sample GEODES058metaG_FD_113539 | JGI IMG/M metagenome (GOLD analysis project Ga0164297, IMG submission 113539) | Dystrophic lake water microbial communities from Trout Bog Lake, Wisconsin, USA - GEODES058 metaG | ecosystem: Environmental > Aquatic > Freshwater > Lake | place: USA: Trout Bog Lake... | reverse complement strand
GTCTCACCATTCATCAAGCATTTTAAGGAGTACACGGGTGGTATGGCAGGCTTATTTATTGACCGACCAACTGCGCCTAGTTGGACTGGTTTAAGTCAAGATGCCTGGATTTATTACATCGTGCTGTTCTTCTCTTTCATTTGCTTCTATTTGGCACGTAATTTTGTTGCAGGCAGCACTGGACGAGCACTTACAGCCGTTCGGCAAGCGCCTTTAGCAGCTTTATCAATGGGTGTTGATGTGAACCAATATAAGGTTCTCGTATTTGGTTTAGGTTCCACGCTGGCAGGAATTGGTGGCGCATTGTTTAACCTGGCCATAGGTTTTATCGCTCCTGACTCGTTTAATTTGTTGTTATCAGTGAGTTTTTTGGCTGCGATCGTGGTTGGTGGATTAGGCACGATCTGGGGAGCTCTAGTCGCAGGCTTATTTCTGCAATTTGTGCCCTCTTATGCTTCCGATATTAGTGAGGCATTAGCTGGCGCTGTATACGGTGCAATTTTGATTACTTGCATGTTCTTTATGCCCAAGGGCATTGTTGGAACGTTTCTTAATCGCACGCACGACTAGGATACACCTCTAGTTGTGTTCGTCCGTTTTCGCTGTAATGTGCCTGTTATGGTGTTAGTAACTTTGTTATCTCATCTAAGTTGGGCTGTGTTTCGAGCGACTCGAGTAATTTGAACGCCGTAGTGATTTTTTCTAAAGGCAAGACTCTTTTTGCGCAGTCATTAAACTTTTCCCATAACTCTTCGCTAGTTAATGGGTAATCTCCACCTCGACCAACAAGGCTATTGATTCTGCGTGTCATGGTCCTTCCGTCGTTCATTGTGATAATGACTTCGGCGCCAAATTGATCAGGCGAGTCGTCGGGCATGTCAGGATGAGGTTCGGCTTTTGTCTTTTGCATGACGCGACGTATTTCTGCGTCGAAGTGTGCATCGCCTTCAAAATCATCTAGACGGACGGCGCCTTTCACTAATGCCAACGCGACACAGTACTGCACCGAAAATTTAGCAGCCAGAGGTGTTTGTGGATCCGGATTATTAGTATGAGGAAGTCGACGACGGTGTGGCAAGATATCTATTGATTTAATATCACCTAAATTAAATTTTTCTTCTTGACGCAGTTTTAATGCCATCGCAATAGCCGGGTGGGTACTACCGCAGCAGGGAAATTGCTTTAAACCCATAGACGGACTGAGGATTTCGAGTGGCTCTGCCCAGCCTTCAAAAATTAAGTCAGCATTGAAGTTGCCGGCGCCATTGAACGTATTCAAAAAACCTTGTTTGTGCTCCATAGCGGCAGGATTAGCGTCATAACCAGCTTGGGCCATCAAGGCGGCTAATAATCCATTACGAGCAGATTGACCTACATGTAAAGGCTTGACCATAGTACCGAAGTTGGCCTTGATCCCTGAGGCAAAGGACGCCGCAATAGCGAGAGCGATTGCTAATTGCTGTTTATTTAGCCCCAGCACATAGCCAGCAGCGGCGGCTGCACCGAATACTCCTAACGTAGCAGTCGGATGCCAGCCTTTGTCGTAGTGATAAAAATTAACTGATCGCGCAATGCGGATTTCAGTTTCGATACCAACGATATAAGCATCGATGAGTTTACGTCCAGACAAAGTCCGCTCTTGAGCAAGTGCCATTAATGGCGCCACTAGTGGTGCTGACTGATGCCCACCCATTGGTTGACTGAAATCATCGTAATCAAGTGCATGCGATGCTGTGCCATTAATGAAAGTTGCATCTAGAGCAGATGTTTTTCGCTTTGTTCCCAAAATCGAACATAGGCCAGGCGCGGTGGCCACTCCTGGTGTTTTAATTAGGTTAGTGGCGCAAGGCTCAATGACACCAGCTATTGTTACACCGATCGTATCGATGATGGCTGTTCGAGATAGATTTATTGCCTCTGGCGAAATTTTTGAAATATCGAAAGAGCAAATCAGTGAGGCAATTCGCTCAAGAATATATTCGTTATTGTTATTTGCGCTCATTAGTACATCCTTTTTTGGGCTTACCTTATTTTGATCCGAGTTTAGCGTTGTGCAAGCCGAACAGTAAGAGATCATTTTGAATGAGAGATTCAATTTTCATTGTCAAGAATTAGGGATAACCCGAGTATTCGGTAATGCTCGCCGATATGTGACACTACAGGCTAAGAAAAAAGAGGAGTCAAAATGACCTTGTCGTCCTTGAATCACCCGTCGGCCTGGCGCGTCGCGGACCTGGATCGCGATAAAAGCTGGATTTTCAATATTGACGAAACAAGCGCGCGCCAGATGAAAGATATGGCGACCGCTGTCTTTAATCCTGAACGCCCTTTACTCGATTATCGCCGTGATGAATTTGAGTTGGGTCAAGGCTGGAAGGTTATTGAACAGGCACTTAAAGAGGTAAAACAAGGACGAGGCATCGCAATTGTCAAAGGTCTACCTCGAGAAGGTCTAACTAGTAAACAATTTGAATTACTTACTTGGGCAATAGGTTTACACACCGGTGTGCCAAGACCACAGGGTAAGGCTACGCAGTACATATCGGCAGTTCGTAACGCGGGAATGGCATACCGCACTGGCTCTGGTCGAGGCTATTCATCTAACGCAGAATTAGATTTTCATACCGATTCGTCGGATGTGATTTTTCTAGCGTGTTTCAACAAAGCGCTGTCAGGCGGAAAAACAATCATTAGTAGTTCCATGGCAGCACATCAGGTGATGATGACGGAATACCCCGAGCAACTTGAATGGGTATATAAGCCCATAGGTTTTAGTCGACAAGCTGAAGAAGCGCCAGACGAGGGTCCTTATTGCGTGATGCCAATTTTTTCTGAGCAAGGCGGCAAATGGTTTGGTCGTTGGAATTGGAATAGAGTTCGTTCGGCTCAAAAAATCGCAGGAGCTCCTGTGTTGTCACAGACTCAGCTCGAAGGACTTGAGCAATTTGATCAGGTCGTGAGACGCGCAGACTTAGCCTATGAAATGTGGTTGGAACCGGGCGACCTGCAAATCATCAATAGTCACGTGACCTTGCATTCAAGAACGGAGTTTGTTGATCATGAGCAAGAAGAGAAAAAGCGGTTGCTTTACCGTCTTTGGATCGCGCCACCTGACAGCGATACCTTACCGGAATGGTGGCGCGATGCTTATCGTGATTGCGCGCCAGGTGCTGTGCGAGGGGGCATTCTCGGCCATAACCACACTGAGATATGTGCCAATTTTGAAAGACGCCAGGCTCAAGACATGGGCATGAAACTTGGCGCTCCCTTCAAGTCTACTGTACTTTCAGGTTGAACTCTTTAGCGATTTTCTCATCATCATTGAGCTGATTTGAATAAAAAGCTTTAAAGTCGGCGTGATTTAAATAAGCTTGGTCAATACCAAGATTATGTAGTGCCTCAATTACCTCAGGCATCTTCATCACTTGAGCCATAGCGCTTGAAATCTTATCAACGATAGCTTGCGATGTTTTGCTTGGTGCCATGATGCCCCACCAAACGATAAACTCATCGTTAGGCACGCCTGCTTCGCCCATGGTCGGCACATCTGGAAGTGCAAAAAATCTTTCCGTTCCGGTCACAGCAAGGGCACGCAACTTGCCGCTCTGAATTTGAGTCAGCACTTCGCTCGCTGGATTGACCATGAAAGTCAATCGCTGGGAAATTAGATCGGGCACAGCGAGTGAGCCGCCTTTGTAGAGAATTTGAACCGGTGTTGAGTTTAAGTGCTTGATGAACATGATGGTCGGTGGAGAGCCAATACCGATGACCCCATAAGATGTTTTTTCTGGGTTGGCTCTGACGTACTTAACAAGTTCGGTGACGGATTTAACCGGCATTTCTGCAGACACCACTAGGATGCTGGGTGAGCGACCGGCGCGCGCAACGGGCAACAAGTCCGTCTTTGCATCATAGGGAACATTGCTCATCGTCGCTCTATTCGTGCTTAGAAAGCTGGCACCCATCAACAGTGTGTAGCCATCTGGATTCGCTTTAGCTACAAAGTCAGCTCCAATGTTGCCATTCGCCCCGGCTTTATTGTCGATAACAATTGGTTGGCCTAGAAGTGGGCTCAGGTAACGTACGACTACCCGAGTAATGTTATCCACGCCACCGCCAACCGCGTAAGGGACGATCATGTGAATAGGCTTATTTGGGTAGCTTTGAGCGGCCGGCTGAGTATGTGCAATCGAAGTGGAGAGGGTAATGATTGCTATCGCAATGAGCGATTTAAGTAATTTTTTTATCATTTTGTCTCTGCTTAATTTTTAAACTAGCTTGACTTTACTCTTATGCGGGAATACGCCGCAACCCCTTCAGAATCAAGCGCCCAATCAATTGGTCGAGAAATCAACTTAAGTGACTGCTTAACAAAATGCCGCTCAGTTGCACTTGCCGGGGATTTATCCAACATCATGAGTGCCCAATCAGGAAGCATATGAAATGCTGCTGCAATAATGAGTTTCAAAACAGGTTTGTCTATTGGACGAGCTGGGAAATTTTCAATTAAATCCACGACCGATTTTGTACGCTCGTTGTTAACTAGCACCGGGCGATAGCTCTGGAGCATCCAATTCGCCTCTGCGACACTAACTGGCAGATTCTCACCGCCTAATAATTCTCCTAGTAGAGCCATCTCTTTGATGTATTGATCGTCTTGGCCACTAAGCATTGGCAAGTTGCCATACTGACGATAGGCTTGAAGAAAACTGAGCACTTCTCCAAGATGAACCCATTTGAGCAAAACAGGATCATCCGCGCGGTATGGTGTGCCGTCGGGCAGGGTTCCTTGAACAGCAAGGTGTATGGTGCGCACCCGCTCAATTGCTTGCATAGCCATCTGTCTACTACCGTAGCTGGTGGCAGCAATGTAAAACGCGGTTCGGCCCAGTCGAGCTTTTAGATCTTGTCTAAACGATGAGTGATCCCAGACTCCGGCTAATGCGAGGGGGTGAAGCGCTTGCAGCAATAGTGAAGATAACCCACCAACTAGCATGGGTACGAAGTGCGCATGAACTTTCCACACCATCGAGTCAGGCCCAAATAGACCAGGGTCGCCTTTTGGTTCTAGAAATGCGATAGGCGGACCTTTGCCGCCAGTCATTTGCCGAACTTGATTGGCGATGGCGGTTTGTATACGTGATGAGTTCAACATAATTCGCTCGAGTATAACCACCCAAAATTGATAGCTTGGTTAGAGTCTGTTCAGATCATTAAGCAGTATTTGCGCGTGTGCCTCTATTGCGGCTTGATCCTCTTTCGTAATCTTATTCAAATTAGTGGTCATGAGCCTGGTCCGGGGATTACCTGCTAATTGACCGCGATGCTTGATTAGAAAATTCCAATATAAGGTCGTCATGGGACAAGCTGTTTCACCAATGCGAACGTCTGGTTTGTATTGGCAAGAGCCACAATAGTTGCTCATCCGTTTGATATACGCTCCACTTGCAATGTAAGGTTTACTTGTAAAGCGTCCTCCATTTGCAAACAACGCCATGCCAGCCGTGTTTGGCAGCTCGACCCACTCGATTGCGTCAACGTAAACTGCAAGATACCAAGCACATACGTCGGCGGGGAGAAGTTCCGCGAGCAGGGCAAAGTTTCCAGTCACCATTAAACGTTGGATGTGATGAGCGTAGCCGTACTGGAGCGTCTGGCCTATGGTGTCTCTCATGCACACCATGTTGGTGTCACCAGTCCAGTACCATTGAGGAAGTGTCCTTTGATGACCATAGAAGTTATCTTGTGCCATCTGAGGCATATCGAGGTGATACATACCTCTGATGAACTCTCTCCATCCCAATACCTGTCGAATAAATCCCTCTACGGCCGATAGTTCGATATTATTTTTTTTCCAAGATGCTAAAACCGTGTCGACTACTTCTCGTGGATTGAGTAACTTCAGATTAAGAGCGCTCGAGAGGAGAGAATGCCAACCAAAGGGAGTGGATGTCCACATTGCATCCTGATACACACCAAAGTTTCTTAAGCGATAGTCAACGAAGTAGGAGAGTGCGTCCAGTGCTTGATCTCGTGTGACTGGCCAGTTAAAAGATTCTAAGGAGCCAGGATGATCTGAGTATGTTTTGGTCACATACTCGAGGACCTCGTGTGTAATTTGATCTGTCTTAAAACTGGCTGGCGCTTCGATTAGTCCTGGGCCTTTTTTTGGAAATGGCTTACGGTTATCCTGATCAAAATTCCACTGTCCGCCTTCTGGGTTGCCATCCGTATCGACAAGAATACCGTGAGTCTTACGCATTAAGCGATAAAAGTACTCTAGACGTAACTCTTTCTTATTGGCGGCCCATTTTGAAAATTCTTGTATTGAGCAATAAAAGTGATTGTCCTCGCGAATATCCAAATGAACATTCAGCTCTTGCGCTAACGCTTCCAGAGATTTTGTTAGTCGCCATTCGCCCGGTTGGGAACACACCAAGTGACTGGCGTTAGTTTTTAAAATGTGCGCTTTCAACGCATCAATTAAGGTTAGTGGACATTGTTTGATATAGGTTAGAGGGTAGTCGCGTTTTTCAAGCTCTTGAGCAAAATGTCGCATTGCCGATAAGAATAATGCGATTTTGGCTTTGTGCGACCATACATATGTTGCCTCGTTAGCCGATTCGATCATGATGATTTCATCTGTTGCAAAATCAAAATTTTCGAGTGCCGCACTATCTAGATCTAATTGATCTCCCAGGATCAGAATTAATCGTTTGTTCGTCGTCATGGTTGTTTGTATTGCGTCGCACAATATGCGCGCGTTACAGACTTGCTTCGTAACGCTTTGTGTTTTGTTGTGCGTCCAGTAACGCGTTTACGCCAAAGCTCAAAAGATCCACGCTTTAACTCTTTGCGCATCAAGGCAATCACGCCAGATTCTGATAACCCGAATGTCTGCTCGATAGCCTCGAAGGGTGTCCGATCTTCCCAAGCCATCTCTATGAGTCTCGAGAGATCAGGAAGTGCAAGCGGTGGACGAGTTGGTTTCAAGATTAATACTGATTTGTAAGTTGATTGTTCGGGCGCTAGCTGAGACCCGCTCAACAAAAAGGGTCTTGTGCTCAATGCTACAAGACCCACATGCAGTTTGGTGCCGATGAAAGGAATCGAACCCTCGACCTTCTCATTACGAATGAGCTGCTCTACCGTCTGAGCTACATCGGCTTTGAACCAAGCCAAAAATTATATCAGATCGATAAATCCGGCAGGTCTATCCAGCGACGCTCGGCATTACTGCGGTAACAGGCTTCGACCAATTGCAGTCCTTTAGCTCCCGCCCTGAGTGGTGAAGGGAAATGACCATCCTCTTGAACGTGTTTTAAGAATAGCTCCCAGCCGCAGCGGTATGGATTGGTGTACGTTGATACGTCAGGAACTTCAATCCATTGTGAGTGAAAGTTTTCGCTGGTTGGTGCTTCAACACTCACTAAAGACTTAGGTGTAGCTGCTGCGGGTTGGATGAAGCATCGATAAAATCCACACACTGCTGAGCCCCGTGAGCCATCAACTTGGATTGTCAGAATGTCGTCACGTTTAATTCTAGACGCCCACGAGGAGTGGATCTCCACTAATGCTCCGTTGACAAGTTCGAGCGTCGCGAAGAATGTGTCATCGACATCGACATCGTATGCGAGACCTTTTTCATCACGTCTCGAGGGCACTGCTGTTTTAGTCTTGCAGCTCACTGACTTGATCTCACCTAAAAGAGATTCAACGATATACCGCCAGTGAGGACCCATGTCTAGTACTAGGCCACCGCCATCTTTTTTACGGTAGTTCCAGCTTGAACGTTGCGCAGGATGGATCTCACCGTCAAATACCCACCAACCAAAATCTATCTTGGCCGAGTAAATTTCACCAAAAAAACCTGACTTTGAAACTTTGGCGAGTTTGGTCAAGCTAGGAAGAAATAATTTGTCTTGAACAGTTCCGTTTTTTAGTCCTAGTCGCTCAGCTGTTGCGGCAAGGTCAATGGCTTCATCTAGTGACTCGGCGATTGGTTTTTCCAGGTAAATGTGTTTACCTGCCGACATGGCTGACATGGCTCGTTGGTGACGTCCAGCGGTTACGCTAGCATCGAAATATATCTTATTGTTTGTATCCGCTAAGCACGCTTGACGATCTGTCGTCCAGGCGATGTTATGCGGCGCGGCAATTTCTTGAAGCTTATCTGCGTTTCGACCTAGAAGGACGGGTTCGGGTATGAGCCTGTCTCCGTTTTTAAGTAACAGTCCGCCTTCCTTGCGGATGGCGAGTAGACCCTTTAAGTGTTGCGTATTGCCCAGACGGCCAGTAGCGCCCTCTATGATGATTTGTATTTTTTTTGTTGACATGTTGGTGCGATGATTAGGGTTCAGGTGAGTCAGAGAAATTGAGATCAAATTATGCTATAGTCTCGGACACAGTTGAAATCGGGTAGAAACTTGTTTGTAATAAAACATTTAACTTTCTGATTTTTAACGACTATTCCCTGATAGCTCAGTCGGTAGAGCGACGGACTGTTAATCCGCAGGTCCCTGGTTCGAGTCCAGGTCGGGGAGCCAAAAAAACGTAGTGAAATTAACATCTTACAGCCACCCTAACCAGTGGCTGTTTTAGTTTCTGCGTCTGGCTGTGGCTGAATCCTGCCATAAAAATTACTTGCCCCCGCCTGTTGAAATAAATGCTCCGCGTTCAGATGTGAATAACGGTTTAGCATCGAAAGCGTTTTCCAGCCGCCTAACTTTTGCAAGATAAGCATCGGTGTTCCGGCTTGTGTATGCCAGCTCGCCCAGGTGTGACGCAGGTCGTGAAAGCGAAAATCTTTCTTGATTCCTGCTGCCTTCAAAGCGCGGGCCCAGATCCGTCTGTCAATTTCTGTGCTTTCTTGTCCGGCCCTGGCAAAAACGAATTGCCTGTGCTTTCCAACTCTGCGGTTAATGACGTCTAGTGAATCTGAATTAAGCGGCACTGGCCGGCTGGTTTTAGACTTGGCCTTTGTCGCCAGAACTGACACAAGGCCACGAAGCTTATCTACCTGACTCCATTCAAGCGAAAGGATCTCACCTGCACGCATTCCGGTAGCGAGTGCGAAGATGCAAATGTCCTGCATCCAGCCTGGTTCAATCGCATCAATAAGGGCGCGAGCTTGAGCCTGCGTTAACCAGCTTTCACGAACACCGGCCTCTTCAAAGCGTAAGATCTTTGGTGCAGCCTCGATCCATTCCATATCTGCAGCATTGGTAAGCATTTTATGGATGGTGGCCAAGTAGCGATTTTTAGTCGCAGGCGACATGAGCTTGGCCGGACCGCTTTGCACAACTTTATGAGTTGGCAAGTTATCCATAATTGCGCGTGTTGTTAAAGAGCGTACAGGCTGACCCTGAAATTTCTCACGCCACCACGCAATGTGACAAACCTTGGAGCGGTAGTCGCGTTGAGCAGAGCATGATTTCAAGTAGGCCAACGCAGCATCATCAAACGAATACTCTGGTTTCTCACCCAGTTTATCTACGCGCCACGCTGAGGCTTTTAGCCTGTCGTGATACTCCTGCGCTGATTTCCTGTCTTTCGTTTGAGTAGTGCGTCTAATTCGTTTGCCGTCTGGTGTGCGGAAATCGAGCCACCAAAAACCGGACTCAGGATGTTTGAAGATTGACATTGTGCTTCTCCGACGATCCTGAGAGATAGTCGCTGGCGATTATTACGTGGTTGGGTTAATTCTGCAAGTTTGCTTGGCCAGACGCGCCAGACTCTTGAGCCGGGCAGTCTGAAGCCAATTGCATGGCGTTTGCTAAAGATCGTGCTGTACGAAAGGCTTAACGTGTTGGCAGCTTGTTGAAGGGTAAGAGCGGTCTCTGTCACGCAGCCTCCTTAAGCATGGCCACATGCGATTGAACACGTTTGGCAAAATCCCAAAGCTGTTGCTCCATCGTGGTAATGAACTCTTCATCACGTTCGATGCGTTTGATAAAGAGGTCTTTGCTAACGCTTTCGAGTTGAGGTGCATACATGATGAAGTCAAGTCACTTGCGGCCGGTTAACCAAAGACCACCTTGGAGTTGATGCACGTATTCAGACAGATCGCCCGTTGTCCACATCTCAACAATCTTTCGAGCTGAGTTCGGACTTTTGATTTCAATCAGACCGTCCTCATCCACAAGACCGTCAGTAGAGTAGGCAAACAATTCATCGTCGGTGGCTACGATGCCAGACTCTTCTGCCAGATTGCCGGTGACTGTTTCATAAGCAATGCGTACACGAGGTTCTAGCTCGGTGCCTCGGCGCATCTCCCAGGTTACGTAAGTGTCTTCAGTTGTTTGGCCATAAATTTGTTCGACGGCAACCCGATAGGCATAGTCGAGATGTTTCTGACTTGGCCGCAAATTCGGCTCTGATTTCGTTGGCTTCAGATAATCGCAAGCCGTGCTGAACATTGAGGCGGTGATCTTTCCTGCACGTGCTTGAAACCATTCTGGCGTTCCCTGCTGACATACAATTAATTTCAAAGCGTAGCCTCTTCGATTTTGCCTTCTTCGTTAACCGTGATAATCAGACTTTTGAGTGCCGCCTTGCGCTCAAGCACTGCGGCTTTGAAGGCGGCATGCAGGTCAGTGTCCGCAGCTTGCTTCAGTTCAACAAGACCAAGCTTCCAGACTGATTCAAGTGCGTCTAGTGTTTGAGCCTTTGAGACTGCGTTAAGCCAGTGAGTGCACAGGTTGCTGCTGTCGGCTGGCGTGACCATCCCCATATCTTTTGGTGGTGCGATGACAATGTCCTGCGCTTCTTCAACGGAAAGCATGCCGCCAATCGCACCCGGAAACACCGCTCTGATTCCTTCTGCGATGCAACGGGCGCGCAGCATGGCCTGCGGGTAATTCTTCCAGTTGTCTTTTCCGGTCAAGCCAACGCGTTTAGCTTGTTCAAACGTCCACTGGACGCGCAGTGATCCTCCTTGCTTGTGGCTGAACACTCCGCAAGCACGCAGGCCGTTGACTTCTTCCCAAATGACAGAGCCACCTGCTGACTGAAAGCGCGCGAGGATAGAATGGGTTTTGCGGGCAGGGCGGCCTTGGACGATGTCGAAATCCTGAATCGCTGCCATTGGATGCATACCCTCTGCCTGTGCCAGCAACATCAAGCTCATGGCTTGGGACTCGTCTTTTGCGCCAAATAGTTTTGACCGAACGATGTGGGCGGCCATGCTTTCCATTTCGTTAAAGGTGACGACTGCATTCATTCTTTTTTCCTTAGTGGCAAGGGAGGTCGTTAGCAATGCTGCACGTGCGGAGCCCGGTGCGGGGTTCGCTCTTTGCTTTGAAGTTTTTCTTCGCATCAGACAAACTCCAAGGCCGAGGCTGTAAATAGAACTGCGAGGCTAAGAGTGCCGAACAGGCATACATACACCCAAGCCTTTAGTGGAATGGACTCGGAACCTTTGCGGTAAGAGCCACTCGCGTTGTGCCATCCGTCAGAGAGTAAAGACCAACGCGTAGAGTTGGTTTGCACATCGCCGTTGAAATCGTTCATCTTTTTCTTTCGCTCAATATTGAAATTAAATAGTAGCAAAAGCTACTTTTCAATACGATAGCAAATGCTACTATTAAAAGGTAAAAGACTGGATGAATTTATCCATCGCTACTTGACAGATGTAAACTAAATGGATATCTTAAAGATATCTATAAGGGAGGATCTTATGACAGCACGAGCCATAACCAATCAAATCGCCTTTCGCTATCGCAGCATAGATAGCGCCACGGGCATTACACGCGAAACAGCTAAACGCCTGGCTGAACAACTTGGCGTTGATGAGACACAGGCCATTCACAGGGCGTTGCATGAGCTTGCGGTAAAAATGCTGCCTCAGTACGAGGCCGATGATGGTTCGTTGACAAGCATTCAGCTTCGCCAAATCAAAAAGCGTGTGCCGCAAGGCGTTAAGCGTTCGGTACGCTCAAGCCTGTTTGACAGCGAGGCTGCATGACGGGGGCTTGGTGGCCAGAGCCAACGGCCGGTGAAATCGTATGGTGTCATTTTCCTGACAATATCAATCCTCGACCAAAGCCACGACCTGCACTTATTCTCAAAGTATTTGATGACGATGCGCCGCAGTTTCACGTGAACGTTGCGTACGGTACGAGCCAGCGGACCACCACTCTTTATAGTGGTGAGTTTTCGATTTTGCGTGAACGTAATCCGACGGCTTATCAAACAGCCGGTTTGAGCTACGACACCAAGTTCAATTTGAAGCAAGCGATCGATCTGCCTTACAACACGGACTGGTTCTCGGTACCGCCCGCAGCACCCCAGGGGCAGATACCCAATCTGGGTACTTTGCACGCCTCGCTAGTGCCGGCCGTTCAGGCAGCCTACCGTGCGGCGAAAGCCTGAGTGCACTTAGGCCACTCTGACAAGTAAGCTTAGTAAGTGCGTGCCACGTGATTGTGGCCGCACGACTCAACGCTATTTTTAAAAAGTTACTTGGATGACTTTGACGCAGTACTCTGGCTGGGCTGATCGCCTAGCAAAACATCAACGAGTTCTATCAGGCGATTTTCGACTGCCTTCAAACAGTCCTTATCCAGTCGCGACAGGCGTTCTAACGACAGTCGTTTGAAAGGCCAGTCTGTGCCCGCTTCCTGAGCATTTTTGTTGATCGTACCAACTTTCTGCTTTTGTTTAGTAGGCGGTGCGAACCAATCCTCCATCCCGTGAAAGGCTTCGATTGAACGAATCGTTTTCTCGGTGATCGGACGTGTCCCCGCAAGCATCTGCCGAATAAAGGCACCATCTCTCATATCGAGCTTGCGCCCGAAGTCGGACTTATTTCCCTTGGAAATATGGTCGATAGCATCTTTCAGGCGCTGAATTCGATATTCAGTCATGTTGATTTCGTTCATTTACAAACCGTAACATTTGAT